>Ga0114931_10008165_pt1 | contig 12706 bp, 17 predicted proteins | sample 2SBtaG_FD_89579 | JGI IMG/M metagenome (GOLD analysis project Ga0114931, IMG submission 89579) | Deep subsurface microbial communities from Kolumbo volcano to uncover new lineages of life (NeLLi) - 2SBTROV14_V59a metaG | ecosystem: Environmental > Aquatic > Marine > Volcanic | place: Kolumbo...
AAATGAACTACCCCGCCGCAAGCAACGGGGTATCAATTTAGGAATTGTTTAAGAGGATAATTTTTATCTTTATTCCCCTGATTCTTAACATATTTTTTCATGTGCTCAAGCCCAGCTGCTTGACCAATTGTCCCTACAAATCCTCCTTCACTCCACAAATTTCCACCCCACAATTGTTTTTTTATCTCAGGAAATTGTTTAAACATCGCTCTTGCGGAAAGACTTTTTATCAGGTTCATAATTTTAGAAGGAGAATCCCTTGGAAAAGCACTTAGTAAAATATGAACATGATCACCATCACTACCAATCTCTTCAATCTCATACTCATATCGCGCACCAATACCACAAATAACATCACACAAATATCGAATATAAGATTCTTTAACAAGAATCTTCTTTCGATATTTCATCACAATAACAAGATGATAATGAATATCAAAAGCACAATGATTTGCTTTTCTAACCATAAAAAAGCTTAAGATAAGCTAGAATATAAGCTTTTACCCCACCGCAAGCGATGGGGAATTCTCTAGTTAAAAGAAACCTAAAAAAAATATTTTAAAAAAAATAAAAATTTATCTTTTCTTCTTTGCAAGACCTTCTAGTGCTCTTAATGCTTCTAATGGTATTGCAAATACAACCGTATTTGATTTGTCGCTTGAAATATCATTTAATGATTGCAACGTTCTTAGGTGCAGTGCTCCATCATGTTTTGCAAGCATTCCAGCTGCTTTTGCCATATTAGCTGCGGCAAGTACTTCTCCTTCGGCTTTAATGATTACAGCTCGTTTTTCTCTTTCTGCTTCTGCTTGTTTTCCAATGACTCTTTTCATGTCTTGAGGTAATTGTATATCTTTTAGTTCTACTGCATCAACTTTTATTCCCCATGGGTCAGATGCTTTATCCACAATACTTTTAATTCTTTCAGATACATCATCTCTATTGCTTAATAACTCATCAAGCTCAACTTCTCCTACGATATTTCTCATAGTTGTTTGTGCTAGTTGGCTTACTGCATAATTGTAATGTTCTACTTGTATGATTGATTTTTCTGCATCTGATACTTGATAGTAGATTACTGCATTTACATTTACCGAGATATTATCTTTTGTCATACAATCTTGGTCTGGTACGTCGACTGCTTTTACTCTCATGTCAACTCGTTCCCAGCTTTGTATTAATGGAAAAACTATTCGAAGACCTGGCTTCATTATACCCGTATATTTTCCAAGAGTAAATCTTACTCCTCTTTGATATTCATTAACTACTTTTATTCCAAGAACAAAGTAAACAACTATAATACCAATTATCCATCCTAATAATACCATTTAATTCACCCCATTAAAATAAGTTTAATATACTAAGTTTCGTCGTCAGTCTTAATAAAGTTTATGGTTAAAGTGTTATTTGATTTATTCTTTTAGAACAACTTTGTAGAAATCATCGTTTTTTCTAGTTTTTGGTGCTTCAAATGTGATTATATCACCTTTTTTTGCGGTTTTTATTTTCTTGTCATTTAACCATATTTCAGGCATTTTCCCCTCTATTACCCCTGTTGTTGGACCTATTATTAGATAATCATCTGCCGTGCTTACTTCCAGTGTTTCTAATTTTACTTCGACTATGCCTGTTTTTTGATAGTAATTTTGGACTTTTCCTAGTTTTACTTTTTTCTTTGTTGCTTTTGAGCCGTACACTCCTGCCCATGCATTCATTGGTTTTCCCATGTAAAAACCTGTTTCTAGTCCTCTGTTGTATACTTCTTGCATTCGTTCTATTAGTTCTGTCTTGAGTTCTTCTGTAAGTTTTCCTTTTTTGTGTTCTTCTACTGCTTTCTTGTAACTCTCTGTGACTATCTTAACATATTCTGGGCTTCTTGCTCTTCCTTCTATTTTGAAAACATCAATTCCTGCATCGATTAGCTTATCTATTATTGGCATTGCACATAAATCCTTTGGACTCATCACATAGGACCCTTCAAGCTCGAATTCAGTATCTTCCTCAGTGTCCTTTACAACATATGATCGTCTACACATCTGCAGGCATTCGCCCCTGTTTGCGCTTTTATCATGTGCTATTTGGCTCATGAAGCATCTTCCTGAAACTGCTATGCACATTGCTCCATGTATGAAGCATTCGATTTCTGCATTAAGCTTGTCTTGTTTGATTTTAGAAATTATTTTTTTAATCATTGGCAGGTCTAATTCTCGTGCTAAAACAAATCTTTTAACTCCTTGTTCATAATAGAATTTTAGTGCTTCATAGTTTGCTACTGATGCTTGCGTTGATAAATGTACTTCAAGGCCAAGAGAAACTGCTTTTTTGATTACTTGCATATCCCATGCAATGATTGCATCCACACCTACTTTTTTTGCCTGAGTTAGTATGTTTTCGACTAGTTTTTCTTCTCCTTCGTAGATTATGGTATTTACTGTAAGATAAGCTCTAACATTTGATTTATGGCATCGTTTGACAACTGCTTCAAGTTCTTCAAGTGTAAAGTTTTTTCCACCTAGGTTTCGCATGTTTAGTCCAGCTACGCCAAAATAGACTGCATTTGCTCCTGCTTGAATAGCTGCAGCTAGCATTGATTCATTTGCTACTGGTGCTAGTATTTCTGGCATATTAGGAAGAAAAACTAAGAGTTCTTTTTATATTTGTCTAAATATAAGAAACATTAAGAGGACAAAATTCATTTCTAGAACTAAATATTTTTATATGAATAAAATAGTTCTTTACTTATATGAAGCGTTATTTAATGTACTTTTTAGTCATTTTGTTGTTGTTTATCGTAGCTTGTGAACCAACTTTAAATGATAAACTAGATGGTGTTAGAATTGCACCTTATCTTGTTGAAAGGTTTAGCTCATATAAAAATGCAGAGAATTCTACATTTAACTGGACTGAAGTCATGTCTACTAATGAGTTAAATGATGTCATTCTTGAACTGAGATATATGAAGCCCCTTGGAGAGTTTGAGTCTTTGGGAAGAGATTGTTTTTATGACAATCAGCGGATAGTATGTTTTTATAATAACAAAATAGTCAATTTCCTGAAATTTGATGGTTTGTATCAGGCCAGATGGAATATTAGAGCATATGATTTTGATTTTAATCGAACAAATATTCTTAAAAAGGATTTAAAATCGTGTAAAATTGATTCTGATTGTGTTTTAACTAAAGAACAAGTTTGCGAGGAAGGCTGCTATGCTTCAATTAATAAGAATCAAGCATTCATCTTATCTCAGACTACAGGGCAATGTCTCCAAGGCAAATGCGGAGAGGAAGTTCAACCTGTATGTCTTAAAGGTCTTTGTCAGGCAAAAGTTTCAGATACAAATGTTATCAAGTTCGATTAAAAAAAAATTAATCGTAAGAGTTTAAAAAAATGAAAAGATGTGATTGGGCTGATGAGAAAAATTCCGTTTATTTAAAATATCATGATGAAGAATGGGGTGTGCCTGTCCATGATGATAGACTTCTTTTTGAGATGCTAATATTAGAAGGTGCACAAGCAGGGCTTTCTTGGTCTACAATTCTAAAAAAAAGAAAGAATTATCAGAAAGCATTTGACAATTTTGATTTCAATAAAGTCTCAAAGTACAATGAAAAAAAGATCCAAAGTCTACTAAATAATGAAGGAATTGTAAGAAACAAGTTAAAGATTAGAGCAACAGTTCAAAACGCTAAGGTCTTTATAGAGATAAGAAAAGAGTTTGATTCTTTTGACAAATACATCTGGTTTTTTGTAAACAACAAACAAGTAGTCAATCATTTCAAAACATTAAAACAAATTCCATCCAAAACAAAACTCTCTGATAAAATTTCTAAGGATCTAAAAAAGCGTGGCATGAACTTCGTAGGTTCAACTATTATCTATGCATTCATGCAAGCAATTGGAATGGTTGATGACCACTTATTAAGTTGTTTTAAAAGAGTAAATTAAAATCAATAATAACTAAAAAAAACTTAATTTTATAAATATAATATATTTCTCTAATAGATGGCTGATCACCATCACACTGCAAAACAGGGTTTTAAGAATCATCGTGAAGATTATAAAGAACCTGAGAATTTTCATGTTGATCATCATATTGATGATATAAATGGTCTTAATTCTATTCAAGCAAAATATGATTTAATTATTCTTGATCGTGATTGTACTATACAAAAATATCATGGTAATAAAAGAGTAGCCGAATTTGAGAGAACCTTAAAAAATATCGCTTATAAATCTGAGATTGCTTCTAACTCAAGTTTTGAAGAGTTACTAAATATTAGGGATGTTTTTAATGATATTATTCCTGTTTCAAGTTTGGTCAAATTCAAATCTTCAGATGACCCTCATCTTCTTAGGTTTAATAATGGTCATCTTAGTGTTTATCAGTTCATATATGGTTTTGATAGCCATAACGGCAGTGGTATTAATAGGAGAATTATTGATAAGACTTCAGAGTATGCCCAAGGTGATGTTTTGTTAGATGAAGTTGTTGAACGGATTAAGAAACCAAGTCCTATAATCATCCATTCAATAATTAGTTATAACACAGAATTTGCAAGAGTTTCTGGTTTGCCAAAAGTCTTAATGGTTGGAGATAGGTACTTAACAGATATGGTTGCAGGTAATCTTGCAGGAATTGACACTTGTTTAGTTAAACCTTACAAACCTATGTCTGACAAGATGGATTTAATTCTATTCAGATATTTTTATGATTTACCTAAAGGAAGAAAAATGGAAAAACGTTATGAAAAGATGCTCAAAAAAGATTCTATTTAGAATAAATATTTAAATTTAGTTTCTAAACTATTTCTTACTATGAATTTAAAAAAACTTGTAGTTGATGAATTTTCAGGTGAGAATGCTCAAAAGCTTTATTCTAAGATGGCTTTTGAGGGTTTTTGGGATTCTGAGAAAATTATGATTAATAAGTATTTTAAAAAACCTAAAACAACAAAACTTCTTGATCTTGGATGTGGAACTGGTAGGACTACAATTCCACTTAAAAAGATGGGTTTTGATTTAGTTGGTGTTGATTTAACTCCTGAGATGATTAAATCTGCAAAGAAGATTGACAAGAGTCTTAATCAAAAGATTGATTATCGCGTTGGTGATGCAACCAATTTGGATTTTAAAGATGATTCATTTGATTACGTCTTATTCTCAAATAATGGTTGGAGCCAGATTCCAGGAAAAGATAACAGAGCCAAGGCGTTACTGGAGATTAAACGTGTGCTAAAGAAAGGCGGTGTGTTTCTCTTTACAACTCATCAAAGAAAGATGAAGGGTTTTACTTGGTTTTGGATTAAGTCTTGGTTTAGGGTCCGTGTGCTTAAGCTTTTTGGTTTTGAAATTTGGGAACAGGATTTTGGAGATAGGTTTTTTGACAGGGAGAGACAGTCAGGAAAAAGAGTTTATGTTACTAAACAATTTATCCACATCCCGTCAGTTAATGAAGTAAAGAAATCCTTGAGTAAAGCAGGTTTTGAGGTTTTGGCTGTTAAAACTGACCTTGACCCTCACAGAAATAGACCAACGCTTGTTCCACCAGCATTCTACGCAGTAAAAAAACCATGATGAGGCTTTGGAAGTCTTAAGAATAATTATTAACCATAAATTATTGCGCCTATGATTATGAATGCATCCATGAATATCCATATTAGATAAGTCACAATTATTGGTTTTTCTGCGTTTAAATCATTTTGTCTTAGGAAATTCATCAAAAGTTTTATATATTAAATATCCATAATTATTTGTATGAATAAAAGAGGTTTATCTCCTATCATTGCAACAGTTCTTCTTATTGCATTCGCGGTAGCTATAGGTGCGATGATTATGAGTTGGACTTCTGATATTGTAAAAAAAGCTCCAAGTTGCGAGGATGTTCCTGTTGAAATTATAAATCCTAGTTCTTTTTGTAGGTTGACTGACAAAGTTGTCCCAACTGTAAAGACAGATAAGGGCCCTAAGTCTTATGAGGCTTGCGAGGATAAAGCGCTCATTATTTCTGAACTTCCAATATGCTAAATTATTTATAATAGCTTTTCTTATTTTATTTTTATGAGAATAGTTTTGAATATTAAAAAGACTGTTGAGGAGAACGCACAGGATTATTTTGAGAAGGCTAAGAAAGCCAGAAAAAAAGTAAAAGGCGCAAAGAAAGCACTTATCAAGAGTCTTGAAAAGCTAAAAAAAGAGGAACAAAAAGAATATGATCTATCTGGTCCTAGTGTAAAAAAGATTAGGAAAAAAGATTGGTTTGAGAAGTTTCGATGGTTCATCTCATCTGATGGATTTCTAGTTATTGGCGGAAGGGATGCTATGACAAATGAGATACTAATCAAGAAGCACACTGAAGATAAGGATTTGGTATTTCACACAGATATGGCTGGAAGCCCATTTGCAGTTATAAAGAGTGAAGGTAAAAAGATTCCTAAGAAGACTATTGAGGAGTCAGGTGTGTTTGTAGCCACGTTTTCCAGAGCTTGGAAGAGGGGTTTGACCACGACAGAGGTATACTTTGTAAAACCAGCCCAAGTAACAAAAGAGGCTAAAGCTGGTGAGTTCATTTCAAGAGGTTCTTTCATGATTTATGGTGATAGGGAATATCTCAACCCAGTTCTTGATGTTTCAGTCGGTATTTTTAAAGATAGGGTGATTGCAGGTCCTTCTAACGCCATAAAAAAACATTGCAAAAAACATGTGAAGGTTATTCTTGGTGATAAGAAACCTAGTGATGTTGCAAAGATCATTAAGAAACAGATTGGTGGTGATCTAGATGAGATTATTCGAGCTCTTCCAGCAGGCACTTGTGATGTAAAATTTGATTCCTAAAAATATTTTCTGAAGAATGAAGTGTTTTCTAATACTAGTTAATGGTTTATCCTTAGCATCCGTCCATCAACTCTTAGTATTGCATCTCTAACGACATGGTCTAAGTGTATAATTGACCTTACTTCTCCTCCAAACCAGGCGTTTGATCCGTTTGCTATGTGTATTGTTCCTTGTGTCTTTTCATCAATTACTGTTGCACCTAATATCTTCGCATTTGGATTTATTCCTATTCCAAGTTCAGCAATTTTTCTTATGGTTTGTGGTTTCTTTGCAGTTCTATGAGCCCATTCAAGTGTTTTTTTAAAGAGGTTTCCTTCGTAGTTGCTTGAAATGTTTGTCATCTCACCTTTTTCGACTTTGACTGTCACTGGGTTTCTTACCTTCAAAGTCCTATCTCTTAGTCTTAAGCTTCCGTCTATCACTAGTTTTCCTTCGATTTTGTCTAGTACTGTATGAATATATGTTTCTCCTGCAGGTATGTTTCCTCCTGTTCCAAACTTATTGTATATTCCTGAATTTACTATGGCTTTGACACCTGCTATGTTTAGTGTTAGGTCTGTTCCTGCTTTTGTGCGTATGTTCACTTCGCGTGCACTATCTAGGGCTCTATTTATCCTTTCTCCTCTTTGATGCATCTTGTTATAGTCTACGTTTAATACTTTAAGGACTGTTTTCACATCATAATTTGATAGGGCTCCAAGTGATGATGAAGTTATGAATTTGTGTTGGTTCTTATAACAAAATTTCCTAAATGAGAGACCAAGTGATCCTAGTTTTCCTATTCTATTTGATACATTTAATATAATAGTACTTCTCTTTGGGAGCTTCTTTAGGGCTGCTATAAGAACTTCATCTGCAAAGTCTCCTCTTGCTTTTGAGTGCTGTAGAACTACACTGTAGTTCAAATCCATTTCTCTTGCTGCAAGTGCATATGAATTTGTGAGTATTGGTGCAAGTATCCTATTTTGTATTCCATAGTCTCCAATTATCATGACTTTCTCGCCTTTTACGTCGAGACATTGTGTCAGAATTCTTTTGAAAATATTTATATCAACTTTCGCGTTGTATCGTTGCCACTCAAACATCATTATAAATCCATAGTCTTGAAATATAAATTTTTCGATAAAAAATTATCTAAGAAAAAGATATTTCATCAGAATAATTCAAGTAGTTATAGGGATATAAGTATTATTTAGTAAGTCTAGTGGTAGTCATCTAGTAATTCATGCAGATAATAATTTGTCATTGGACAACATCCTATGCCTTTACAGTTGTCTACATAGCCACAGTTTTGTTCACAAGTCTTCATTATGTCTTCTATGTTATCTTCATAATTTTTTGAGAATTCGTTTGCTTTACCAGATGAGACCCAGTTCTGGACTGTGTTATGCATTCCTATGTCAACTCCTGCATTTTCTGAAAGGTACCACTTGTGTTCTTCAAGTTCTTTTTGCTGTAGTGTAAGATAAGCTTTTAGTTTACTCATTTATATCGCTGTTGATGTATTTTTCGGTTTATTAGGCAATCTACTCAACTATAAAAACTTTTTTAAAAGAAAAAGCTTATCATGAATTAATGGTCAATAACATTGTTACAGAAGATAAGCTTAACAAGTACTTTTCAATTAGTAAAGAAGCTATTGAAGCAGTGAAAAAAGCAGGCATGGACAAAACAAGGCAGGCGCAAGCAGATGATTTTTTTGATATGGCTTTAAGATATTATTCTGATGCTTTGCATTTTAGGAAGAATGACGAGTGGGTTATGGCATTTGCTGCTTTAAACTATGCTCATGGTTGGCTTGATGCTGGTGCTAGAAGTGGTTTGTTTAAAGTTAAAGACTCTAGGCTTTTTACTGTTGATGATGAATAAACAATTAATGATTTTATTGATTTATATTAATATGATTTTAAAATGAAGGAAATTTTTGAAAAACTACCTGTGACTAAGGATGCAGATATTCTCTTTGATACTTGTTTTCTTGTTTGGTGTTTTGAGCATGACAAGATTAAAGATTTAGAAGCGCTTTGTAAAAAAAAGAAGTGTGCAATTACTAGTTTTAATGCTGAAGAGTTAATTTTTATTTCAAAAAATCTTTCTCAGAAAGCAAAAGAAGGCATTAGACATTTTTTTCATAAAAAAAGTGTTTTTTTATTACAAATTCCAGTCTCGCCTGGCAACCCAGATGCAGAACACTCTTTCGTCAAATCTATTCTTCCAAAACTTGATACTGTTGAACATGATCCTAGTGACGCAGTTATTCTTGCTGCGGGAATAAAGATTCATGCCAATATTCTTACTAGAGATAAACATGACATATTTAATGCTAGACTTGAGAATTTTTTAGAAGAGAATGGTATAAAAGTAGAAAATAAAATTATTCTTTAAGCCACTGTTTAAAATTATCCCAAGTTACTTCTTGATGATAATATTTTAGCCATGTAGCTACCCAGCAGACTATCCATGTCAAAAATGCCATGAAAAGTGAACCTAGGATTATACTTATTATAAGTGATATTGGCGGACAGGTAAATGTTGCGTGTAGTACTGGTTCAAAGAATGCTGCGCATTTATTTGGTATATAAAATGGTATCATGATTAATGCCCATAGTATCCATGATCCAAAAAAGACGTATTTATTTATCTTTTTCCTTTTAGTTTCTATTTTACTATTAGTTTCTTGAATTGTTTTTTTCTTAGAATTTGATGATTTAGATTTTTTTGCCATGGTTCTTGTTTGTTAATGGTATTTTTATACTTTTTGATATTTTTTTAAAATAGTTAGTTCAATTTATATTTTCTCAATTTTTGGATATGTTCCTGGTTTCATGAATACTTGGTCTGGTGCTGCAGCTATTCCTCTGTTTTCTGAAAACATTTTTTGACTATTCATCCTTGCATTACCTATCATGACAAGCTCATCTTTTAAGCTCATGATTGCTACCTTCATGTCAGGTTCTATTCCTTCATGTAATTTTACTATTCCTGGAACTTTAAGCGTTGCTCCATGACATAGTGTTTCAACTGCAGAGTCCATAACCCATATTTTTGGCAGGTGCTCAACTGCTTTCTCTACTGGTAATAGAACTTTTCTTAGCATTGTTTCGTCTCCTTTCTTGTAAAAATGATATGCATCTGTTAGGTCTTGGAGCGTCACTATTGAACTTTCGTTGAAAGGCCCAACTTTTGTTCTTCTTAGTTCTTGCATGTTTGCACCAACACCTAGTGCTTCTCCAATATCATGACATAGTTTTCTTATGTAGGTTCCTGCCTGTGTTCCTGTTGTGAATAATACGAATCGGCCTTTTATTTCATGTATATCTATATAGTATACTCTCCTGAATCTGTTTTGTCTTTTTACTGCACTTTTTTTTGGTGGCATCTGTTTAATTTTTCCAACAAATGTGTTCATTACTTGTCTTATTCTTTCTTCTTCTACATCTGCATGTATTCTCATTAAACAAACATATTCTTTTCCTGCTGTTAGTAACGCTTGTGATATTCTTGTTGCGTTACCTAGCGATACTACTAGTGATCCGGTTACTTTTGGGTCTAATGTTCCAGAATGCCCTGCTTTTTTTAGTCCTAGAATATCTCTTGCGTAAGCTGATACTTGGTGGCTTGTTGGCCCTTCTGGTTTATCTATGTTTACAATTCCATAGTGGAGAAGTTCTTTTATTGTTCTTTCTTCAGGTCTTTTTCCAAACTTCTTATCAGTGTTAAACTTAGTTTTTTCTAGAATCTTTCTTTCTTTTCCTTCAAATGGTAGTAAACCCATAATATTTGGGTTATTAGTTGGTTTTTAATATGTTTTGGTTCAAATCATCTTTATTCTAGAAAAGAAATATAAATATGTTTTATTTACCATTTGTTATGAATAGCGTTGTAATAACAGGCACAGGTCGTTATGAACCCACTATTATTGTTGAAAATGAAGAGTTTCTTAATAGACAATTCTTTAACGAGGATGGATCTATTTCTAAAAAAGATGTTGCTGAAACTGTCAGGAAATTTGAGGAATTAACTAATATTAAAAAAAGAAAATACCTTGCTCCAAAACTTGTTACTTCTGACATGGCGGCTGTTGCAGCCAATAAAGCTCTTCGTTTAGCAGACATTGCTGACATGGAACTTAACAAAATCATTGTTGCACATAACTTTGGAGATGTTAAATATGGCTCTACTCAGAGTGATTTTGTCCCTAGTCTTGCATCTAGAGTTAAGAACAAACTTGGAATGTTAAATCCATCCATTGTTGCTCAAGACTTAAACTTTGGTTGTCCTGGTTGGCTTGAAGGTGTAATAAACGCTTATAAAGATATTAAAGACAATCCTAAAGGGAAAGCTCTTGTTATTGGTGCTGAAAGTCTTTCAAGAGTGTCTGACCCTTTCGATATAGATAGTATGATTTATGCTGATGGTGCAGGCGCAGTTGTGCTTGAAACAATTGATACTCCTGAAAAAATGGGTATTATATCTCATTTAACTCACACTTATGCTGTTGAGGGTGCAGATATGCTTACTAAAGGATCTTCATATAAACCCGGCTACATGCCTAGCTCATCATTCTTAAAAATGAATGGACATGACGTTTATTTATTTGCAATTGATAAAGTTCCTAAACTAATAAAAGAACATCTTGACAATAGTGGTATTAGCCCATCTGATATTTCAAAAGTAGTAATTCACCAAGCTAATCAAAAAATGGATGAAAAAATTCTTCAAAAGCTTAAGCGTAAATACAAAGGTTATGAATTCAACAAAAATTTAATGCCTATGATTATTGAGAATTATGGTAATAGTTCTGTTGCAACCATCCCTACTCTTTTTGATTTAATGGCTAGAGGAGAACTCTCCGGTCATGATGATCTTAAAAAAGGAGACTTGTTATTGTTCACTTCTATTGGTGCTGGAATGAATATTAACAGCATGCTTTACAGACTACATCAGGATTTAGCTGATTATAGAAACAATTAATTTTTTATTTAAAATTCTTTAAAGACCTAGTTTTTTATCAAGATCCTTAGCTACATCACTAAGACTTTCAAATGCTCTGTCTACATTTGATTTTACTACATCTGTTAACTGCTCGAGATTATCTACTTTCAATTGATAGCCATTCTTCTCTGCTGTAACTATTCCAGAACTCATCATCTTGTTTATATGATGAACAACTGTTCCACGTGTTAAACCTGTTCTATCTGCAATTTCATCTGATGAGAGCGGACCTTCTTCTTTTAAGTTTTTTATTAAGACTATAAATATTCGAAAACAACTTTTATCTTTATCTCTTGCACCAAATAATCCAAGCGACGCTCCAAACCATTGTAATTTCTCATTTATCTCATCAGCTGGTTTTCGCATGCTTACTATAGTTATTTTCGTAAATCTCATTGTATATGTCTGCTATATGCTTACTATAAGGAAAATCTGTTTTTAAAGCTTTTGAAATATCTCTTCTATTCTGGCTAAGTCATGAATCTTTGAGAATTCTCGCCTTATCTCGCTTCCACCTTCTATTCCTTTTGAAAAACTCATTGCATGACTTTTAATTTTTAAGAAATGTATATTTTTTTCTTTTGCTAATTTTAAGTATTCAAAGAATTGTTCTTTCTTACTTTTTTTCTCATAGCTTCCTTTTTTTAGGTATTGATTTATTTGTGCAAATATATGTGGGTTAGTCATTGCACCACGGGCAACCATTATCCCATCAACGCCAGTTTCATCCATTCTCTGTTTAAAATTCTCTGGACTAAAAACATCTCCATTTCCAATTACTGGTATGTCTAATGCTTCTTTTACTTTTCCTATTACGTTCCAATCTGCATTTCCAGAGTATCCTTGTGCTTGTGTTCGACCATGAACTGTTACTGCAGCA
>Ga0114931_10008166_pt1 | contig 12705 bp, 8 predicted proteins | sample 2SBtaG_FD_89579 | JGI IMG/M metagenome (GOLD analysis project Ga0114931, IMG submission 89579) | Deep subsurface microbial communities from Kolumbo volcano to uncover new lineages of life (NeLLi) - 2SBTROV14_V59a metaG | ecosystem: Environmental > Aquatic > Marine > Volcanic | place: Kolumbo...
GATATCTCAGGCTCCGTCGGGCGGAAAGGGGGCTATCGAGGTCTCTATGAACGGCGCCGGCTCGGAGCTTACTCATGGCTCGGTCGTAATCTCCGCAATTACAAGCTGCACTAATACTTCTAATCCGTCGGTCATGATTGGCGCCGGGCTTCTCGCGAAGAAGGCTGTCGAAGCGGGGCTCAGAGTCAAACCCACTGTGAAAACAAGCCTCGCCCCCGGCTCCAGGGTCGTAACGGACTACCTGGAAGCCGCGGGCCTTATGCCCTATCTCGATAGGCTGGGATTCGACCTGGTCGGCTACGGCTGTACTACTTGTATTGGAAACAGCGGCCCGCTTCCCGAGCCGGTGAGTAACGCCATCCGGGAGAACGGGCTCAATGTGGCCTCCGTCTTGAGCGGCAATAGGAACTTCGAGGGCAGGATACACCCGTTGGTCAAATACTCGTTTCTCGCCTCCCCCCCCCTTGTGGTCGCGTTCGCGCTGGCCGGCACGGTGGATATAGACGTCCTTAACGAGCCGCTGGGCGTTGGTGATGAGGGTAGGGAGGTCTATCTTCGCGACATTTGGCCCTCTCAGCAGGAGATAAGGGATGCGGTCAAGAGCGCATTGAAGCCGGGGATGTTCAAGGCGAGGTACGCCAAGGTATTCGAGGGGGATGATATGTGGAATTCCATGGGGGTTCCCGAGGGCGGCCTGTACGAGTGGGACACCGATTCTACATACATACAAGAGCCGTCCTTTTTTGAGGACTTTGAGCTCGAACTCCCCCGCACCTCCGATATTAAGGGCGCACGGGTGCTCGCCCTCCTAGGCGACTCCGTCACCACAGACCACATCTCGCCGGCCGGCGCGATACCCAAGGATAGCCCTGCCGGGGAATACCTCCTCGCGCACGGCGTCGAGCACCGGGGTTTCAACAGCTTCGGCTCCCGAAGGGGGAATCACGAGGTGATGATTCGGGGCACGTTCGGCAATATTAGGCTTCGAAACGCCATGGTCCCCGGCACTGAGGGGGGGTGGACGAAATACGTCCCCACGGGGGAGACGATGGCGATTTACGATGTGGCGCAAAAATATCAATCGGACGGTACCCCGCTCGTCGTCGTGGGGGGAAAGGAGTACGGGAGCGGCTCTTCGAGGGATTGGGCCGCTAAGGGCACGCTTCTATTGGGTGTGAGAGCGGTTATCGCCGAGAGCTATGAGAGGATTCACCGGAGCAACCTCGTGGGTATGGGCGTCCTTCCGCTCCAGTTTAAGGAGGGAGAGAGCGCCTCTTCCTGGGGCCTTACGGGTGTAGAGGAGTTCGATGTTAAGGGCGTATCCGAGGGGTTGGAGCCGGGAAAAGAGCTCTCGGTCACTGTAAGGCGCGGGGACGGCACGGAGGACGAGCACACGGTGCTGTGCAGGCTCGATAGTCCCGTTGAGGTCGAGTACTTCACCAACGGCGGAATCCTTCAAACGGTGCTCCGTCAGATGCTCTCATCCAATTGAGGGTTATCTTCTTTGCTTTCAGTTTCGTCAAGCATTCTTAGCAATAGGCTAGCTAGTGCTAAATGTTCAAATACTGTCATTGGGTCGATATGTTCTACGAAACGATGACTAAGAGGATTCTTGAAATAACGCAGTGCACCTGAATATAAGAAAAATGCCGCATCCTGTTCTCCTTCATGTTCACTGAAAATTAACTTTGATTCGCCCCTTTTCATTGCAACATTCATGAGTTTATCTCCGTAATCTTTTTCCGGTAGCCCTGCTTTAGCTCTAACTTCGACCTCTACTACTTTCATGGCATTGAATATTGCATCGTCATATAATTCATTATCAAATCGCTTTTTGCATTTATCGACGATTAGTGGGTGTAATTCATCAAATGAGATGTCTTTAAATTCAACCTTAATGGCCTGCTCCGCGTCTTTGGCTGTCGGTTTTCCGCCACTTTCTATGTATTCCCACCCCTCTGTGGTTATGACAACAGCAGCACTGTTTCCGGGAGGTAAATATCTCAGGAACCCCTTATTGCGGACTAAATAATCTCTTATCAAATACAGCACTTCTGGCAAATCCTTAGCCCAGGCTACGGATAATAACAGGTATGGGGGATGATGGTATTGGTTGAGATCTATAGCCTTGCCTTTGCCGTAATGTTCAGCGAAAAATCTCAATAGCTTAAATCCCTTTTCTTCATCGAGTAGTTTTTTTGATTTTAAAATCTCTTTGAGTTTATCGGTTGTGATTAACTCTTCTTGGTGTTCTCTTATCCACCCTGAAATCTTGGCAATATCATCATCTGGTAGTTTCTCGTGAGAACGTTCGTCTTTCAATTCGAGTGATATGCGGTATCTCCCACACCGAGTGCACTTGACGTTTTCGCTATCAATAAAGGAGTCATCATTTACTTCTAATTCTGCTTTTTCTTTACAAAAATAGCATGTGTGTTCCATTGTCTAAGCCTCTGCTTTTTAGGGTTATAATACATTGTTTAGTATTTGTTCTAAATATCTAAGCATGTGTTGTCGATTCACCCAAACTCAAGCTCACGAAAAGCTTGAACGGTTTTTTAATTCATTTCATGAAAAAACACTTCCACAATTGCTTTTACGACGGGTTTTACGGTTGTTTTTTTCCAAAATTCGTGTAATATTTTTCCCGCCTAAATTCTGAGAACTGAAGGAGCGGCGAATATGCCTCAGGGTTCCGTTATTGAAATTGATGAAAAGAATAAAGCGCTCAGGGTGCCGGACGACCCGATAATTCCATTTATAGAGGGCGACGGTGTAGGCCCCGACATATGGCGCGCCTCACAGCTCGTTTTCGACAACGCCGTGAAGAAGGCGTATAACGGCTCAAGGACTATAGTTTGGCACGAGATTTTGGCCGGAGAGAAGGCTCATAAGCAGACGGGCAGCTGGCTTCCTGATGATACCTTTGAAGCGATAAAGAAGTACGTTGTATCCATTAAGGGCCCGCTCACAACACCAATAGGCGGCGGCATAAGGAGTCTCAACGTGACCCTTCGGCAGACGCTCGACCTCTACGCCTGCGTGCGTCCGGTAAAGTGGATTAAGGGCGCTCCTTCCCCGGTGAAGAGGCCGGAGCTTATTGACGTCATTATTTTCAGAGAGAACACCGAAGACGTCTACTCGGGCATCGAGTGGGAGTGCGGCTCGGAGGAGGCAAAGCGGCTTATAGAGTTCATAAATACCAACCTGGGAAAGGAGATACGGGAGCAGTCAGGCATAGGCATCAAGCCCGTAAGCCCCTTCGCCTCGAAGAGGCTCGTTAGAAAAGCGATAGAGTACGCAGTGAAGAACAGAAGGGACAGCGTGACGCTCGTACACAAGGGCAACATAATGAAGTTCACCGAGGGGGCGTTCAGGGAGTGGGGATACGAGGTCGCAGCCGAAGAGTTCGGCGACGTGACAATCACTGAGGATGAGCTGTGGGACAAGCATGGCGGCAAGCTCCCGGAGGGCAAGGTGCTTATCAAGGACAGGATAGCGGACAGCATTTTTCAGCAGGTACTAACTAGGCCTACCGAGTATGATATTCTAGCGACACTTAACCTAAACGGCGATTACCTCTCCGACGCCTGCGCTGCGCAGGTGGGCGGGCTCGGCCTAGCCCCCGGGGGGAACATCGGCGACTACTATGCCCTGTTTGAGGCCACGCACGGCACGGCTCCGAAGTACACCGGTCAGGATAAGGTGAACCCGGGTTCTTTAATGCTCTCCGGCGTTATGATGTTTGAATATATGGGGTGGAAGGAGGCAGGCGACCTCGTTCTGAAGGCCATGGAGAGGACCGTGAGCGAGAAGAGGGTCACGTACGACCTTGAGAGGCAGATAGAAGGAGCCACGCTGCTTAAGTGCTCCGAGTTTGCAGAGGCTGTTGCGGAGAACATGGACCATTTCATATGATTTGCCGTGGAGACTGGTTTTGCTGCTACAGAAAATTATTCTTCGAAATAAACGGTTGTAGGGGGGGTGAGAAGAGATGAGCAGGCCTAAGATATCCGTAATCGGAGCGGGGAACGTTGGAGCGACCGCCGCCTTGAGGCTCGCAGAGTTGGAACTCGGCGACGTAGTGCTGGTGGATATAGTGGAGGACATGCCTCAGGGCAAGGCCCTCGATCTCACGGAGACAGCCCCTGTGGTGGGCTTCGATGTCGCAATCACCGGCGCCAACAGCTATGACGCGACCGAAGGCTCAGATATAGTGGTGATTACCTCTGGTATTCCCAGGAAACCGGGGATGAGCAGGGACGACCTTCTTTCCACAAACGCCAAGATAGTAAAGCTGGTGACTGGGGAGGTGGCGAAAAGATCGCCCAACGCAATAATTGTAGTCGTTGCCAACCCGCTTGACGCCATGACATACGTGGCTCATACGGTTAGCGGCTTTCCCAGGGAGAGGGTTATGGGCATGGCGGGTGTGCTTGATTCCGCGCGGTTCAGGGCTTTTATCGCTATGGAGTTGGGTGTCAGCGTGGATAACATCCACGCCTTCGTCCTAGGTGGCCACGGCGACGACATGGTGCCGCTCACGAAATACACTACGGTCGCGGGAGTTCCTATTACAGAGCTTATGCCCGCTGAGAGGGTCGAGGCGCTCGTTAAGAGAACCCGTCAGGGAGGGGCTGAGATTGTGAAGCTCCTTAAGACCGGCAGCGCCTTCTACGCACCCGGGGCGTCGGCCGCCCAAATGTGTGAGGCAATTTTAAAGGATCAGAAGAAAATTCTCCCCTGCTGTGTGCTTGCTCAAGGGGAGTACGGAGTAGACGGTACCTTCGTAGGCCTTCCGGTTATACTCGGCTCGAGGGGGCTTGAGAGCGTATTTGAGATCGAGCTTACGGAAGAGGAGACCGAGATGGTTCGTCTATCCGCCAGCCACGTAAAGGAGCTCTGCGAGAGAGTTCGCGAACTCGGGGTGTTGTAAAAAACAACCCGCTTGAGAGCTTTCCCTCTAGGCGATGCCGCCCTCTCTTTGCGATGCGCGATTAATTTTGCAAATTTGATATGCTGTGAGGCATAGGGCTTTGAGTAAGCATGTCCACTTCGTAATTTAATTGTTGGAGGCGCTCCGGTTTATGCAACAGTCTAACTCTACAAAATGGACTTCAGTCGCAAAGAAATTTATTAATGGATTAACTGGAATTGGACTCGTTTTTTTCGTAATATTACACCTGATTGGAAATCTTTCTCTCCTATCCTCAAACCCACACACTTTTAACGCTTATGCCAAGGCTCTCCACGACTACGGATCCCTCCTCTATGCGGCTGAAATCGGCCTCCTTCTGCTTTTTCTTGTTCATATTGTCTCCGCCCTTTCGGTTTGGATTCAGAACAGAAGGGCACGTCCCGTGGGTTATAAGGTATCTCGAACCCGGGGCGCGCCGAGCCGTAAGACAATCTCATCCGTGACCATGATAATCACCGGTGTCGTTATCATGGCGTTTGTAATCTGGCACGTAATCACTTTCAGGTTCGGTCCGGGCATTGCAGAGGGCTATGTCACGACGATCAAGGGCGAGGAGGCTAGAGACCTCTACAGGCTCGTCTCCGAGTTCTTTTCCAACCCGTTGTACGTAGCCTTATATGTGGCGGTCATGATCTTGCTTGGCTCTCATCTGCGCCACGGCTTCTGGAGCGCTTTTCAATCGGTAGGGGTGAATCACCCCAAATACAACCCCGTGATATACGGCGTTGGGTATTTGGTCGCGATAGTGCTTGCTATCGGATTTATAGTACTGCCGGTATGGATACATTTTAGGGGAGGATTCTAAGCATGTTACCTGATTCAAACATCCCTTCGGGTGCGCTTGAGCAAAAGTGGAGTAGTTACCGTTCGACGATGAAGGTGGTTGCTCCTGCGAACAAAAGAAAATTTCAGATAATTATAATAGGGACCGGGCTTGCCGGTGCTTCTGCAGCCGCATCTCTGGCGGAGTTGGGATATCAGGTTAAGAGTTTCTGTATCCAGGATTCCCCGCGCAGAGCACACAGCGTGGCGGCGCAGGGCGGGATAAACGCCGCCAAGAACTATCAGAACGACGCGGATACTACCTGGCGGCTCTTCTACGATACGATTAAGGGCGGAGATTACCGCTCCCGTGAGGCAAACGTCTACAGATTGGCCGAGGTGAGTGTGAACATCATCGATCAGTGCGTGGCCCAAGGGGTCCCGTTTGCCAGGGAGTACGGCGGCTTGCTGGCCAATCGGTCGTTTGGCGGGGTTCAGGTGTCGAGAACATTCTACGCGAGGGGGCAGACTGGTCAGCAGCTCCTTCTTGGGGCGTATAGCGCGATGATGAGGCAGGTTGTCTCTGGTCAGATCGAGCTTTACCCGAATAGAGAGATGCTCGACCTCGTCGTGATAGACGGAAAGGCTAGGGGGATAGTGTGTCGCGACCTCTATAACGGCACAATAGAGTCATACGCCGCCGATGCGGTTGTACTTGCTACAGGTGGGTATGCTAACGTCTTCTACCTGTCTACAAACGGTATGAACTCCAATGTTACCGCGTCCTGGCGCTGCTATAAGCGAGGCGCCTATTTCAGCAACCCGTGCTATACCCAAATACACCCCACGTGCATCCCCGTATCGGGGGATTACCAGTCTAAGCTCACCCTCATGAGCGAGAGCCTGCGGAATGATGGGCGCATCTGGGTTCCTAAGAAACCCGGGGATAAGAGACCCCCTAATGAGATTCCCGAGAGTGAGAGAGACTACTACCTTGAGAGACGCTACCCGACCTTCGCAAACCTCGTCCCGAGAGACGTGGCATCGCGCGCTGCTAAAGCCGTATGCGATGAGGGAAGGGGTGCTGGTGAGACGGGCCTTTCCGTTTACCTCGATTTCTCAGATACAATAGCGAGGGTTGGTGAGGACTTCCTGAGGGATAAGTACGGGAACCTCTTCGATATGTATGAGAGGATTACGGGGGAAGACCCATACCGGGTGCCCATGCGGATATATCCCGCGTCCCACTACGTTATGGGTGGATTGTGGGTGGACTATAACCTCATGAGCAGCATGCCGGGCCTCTTTGTTCTAGGAGAGGCGAACTTCTCCGACCATGGCGCCAACAGGCTTGGGGCCAGCGCGCTTATGCAGGGTCTAGCCGATGGCTACTTTATAATACCCTATACGCTGGGGACTTATCTTGCCGGCGCGGAGCTCCGCAATACCTCCGCTGATAGCACGGAGTTTAAGGAAACGGAGGCTAACATAAAGAACAGGATTGATACGCTGCTTGCAATCAAAGGGAACAAGACGCCTGTAGATTTCCACCGCGAGCTTGGAAAGGTTATGTGGAACGACGTGGGCATGGCCCGAAACAAGAGTGGTCTCGAGCACGCACTTGCTGAGATTCCAAAGCTTAGGGAGGAGTTTTGGCAGAACCTGACCTTAGGCGGTGACGATAGCCATTTTAATAAAAACCTTGAGCTGGCCGGACGAGTCGCTGATTTCCTCGAACTGGGTGAGCTGATTGCGCGTGACGCCCTGGGGAGGGAAGAGTCATGCGGGGCGCATTTTAGAGAGGAGCACCAGTCGCCCGACGGCGAGGCGATAAGGGACGACAAAAATTTTAGTTATGTGTCTGCATGGGAATACAATGGTGACGACGCCGCACCCACCCTTAACAAAGAGGCGTTGAATCACGAATTCGTAAAGCCCACTCAGAGGAGCTATAAATAAGGAGATTGAGCCGATTATGAGCGAGAACGGTAAGTTGAATTTAAAGCTTGTGATATGGCGCCAGCCCGACGCTGAAACTAAAGGCGAGTTCGTCACCTATGAGTTGGGTGACATTTCCCCTCATATGTCCTTTCTTGAGATGCTGGACGTGTTAAATGAAGGCCTCTTACTAAGGGGTGAGGATCCCGTGGCGTTTGACAGCGATTGCAGAGAGGGGATTTGTGGGACGTGCGGTGTGGTGATAAATGGTATAGCGCACGGTTCCCAGCGAGCCACTACGGTGTGCCAGCTACATATGAGGAATTTTAACGATGGGGACACCGTAGTGATTGAACCATTCCGCGCCAGGCCGTTTGCAATTGTTAAAGATTTGGTCGTGGACAGAGCTCCCTTTGATAGAATAATGCAGGCGGGGGGTTTTATCTCCGTCAACACGGGCAGCCCGCAAGACGGTAATACAATATTGATTCCTAAAACGGTGGCGGACGAGGCGATGGATTCAGCCGCATGCATCGGTTGCGGTGCGTGTGTGGCCGCGTGTCCCAATGCCTCCGCATCACTTTTCGTAGGCGCCAAGATTTCTCATTTAGCCCTCTTACCCCAGGGACATCCTGAGAGCAAAACCCGCGCGGCCGCTATGGTCGCGGCTATGGACCGGGAGGGGTTTGGCAGTTGCTCTAACCACGCGGAATGCGAAGCGGTTTGCCCGAAGGAGATTTCGATATCCAACATCGCCCGGATGAGGAGGGAGTACGTTAAGGCGTCCCTCAAATAATAGTAGCGCATAAGTTAATCTAAGATGTATAAAGACTTCGTCGATGCCGTTTTAAGGAGGGCTTCAATTGAATATCCATGAGTATCAAGCCAAAGAACTTCTAGCAAGGTATGGGGTGAAGGTACCGACGGGTAAGGTAGCGAAAGACCCGGAAGAGGCAGAGCAGATAGCCACCGACCTTAGGGCTGATAGGATTGTGGTAAAGGCTCAGGTGCATGCGGGAGGAAGGGGCAAGGCGGGCGGCGTTAAGATTGCGAGCACCCCTGAGGATGTGAAGCAGATAGCCTCGGAGATGATTGGGATGAGGCTCGTGACCCATCAGACGGGCCCGGAGGGGAAGATAGTGCATAAGGTGCTCGTTGAAGAGGCCTCCGACATTCAAAGGGAGCTGTATTTGGGGATGGTTATTGATAGGTCGAAGGAGAGGGTCGTGGTGATGGCGAGCGAAGAGGGCGGGGTGGAGATAGAGGAGGTTGCCTCGCGCACTCCCGAGAAGATATTAAAGGTCTACATCGACCCCTCTATCGGTCTCATGCCCTATCAGGGCAGGAAGATAGCGTACTTCCTGCGCCTCGAAGGCAAGACCGTCAACAAGACGGTTAAGTTCATCGATGGTCTATACAGGGCTTTTGTCGGCAGTGATTGCTCGCTTGCGGAGATTAACCCCCTTATCGTAACAGGCGACGATGATGTGCTTGCTCTCGACGCCAAAATAAACTTTGACGATAACGCGCTTTTCCGGTACCCCAAGAATCAGGAAATGCTGGACCCCGATGAGGAGAACGCTCAAGAGCTTGAGGCAAAGAAGTGGGGCCTCAGCTACGTAAAGCTCGACGGGAATATCGGCTGCCTCGTAAACGGAGCCGGGCTCGCGATGGCTACAATGGACATTATCAAGTACTACGGCGCAGAGCCGGCTAACTTCCTCGACGTAGGAGGGGGTGCCAGTGCGGAGCAGGTTACGCAGGCTTTTAAAATGATTCTCAGCGATACCAACGTCAAGGCCGTGCTGGTGAATATCTTCGGCGGTATTATGAAGTGCGATACCATAGCTCATGGGATAATAACCGCGGCGAAGGACGTGGGTATCGATGTGCCCCTATTCGTCAGGCTCGAAGGCACCAATGTAGAAATTGGGAGAAAGCTGCTCTCAGAGTCGGGGTTGAAGATTGCTACGGGAGGGGACATGCGAGAGGCGGCGAGGAAGGCCGTGGAATCTGTAAAGGCCATTGAGCAGGCTGCGAGTTAAGGCGTCGGCGCCCCTCGCGCGCTCCAAACCCTTCTCACCACCATATCTGGACGCTTTCCTAATCCGAGAGAATGTGGGATTCCTTGGTTTACCCCATCTTTTCTTGACAATTTCCAATGGATGATTAGGTTTAAGTTTAAGGTTTGGAACCATGCAGCAAATTGCCATAAGAGACTCATTACAACCGTTATTTAGAGAAATATCCCGCTATCCACTCCTAAGCAGGGAGGAGGAAAGGGAGCTTGCGTTGCGGTATTACGAGGATAAAGACATGGAGGCCGCCAAGAAGCTCGTAACCTCTAACCTCCGCTTTGTGGTCAAGCTCGCCTACGAGTACGAGAAGTACGGCTTCCCTCTCGCGGATCTTATTCAGGAGGGTACCCTCGGTCTTATGAAAGCCGTCCAGAAATACGACCCGTATAAGGGATCGAGGCTTATTACTTACGCCGCGTGGTGGATAAAGGCATACATAAACAGCTACATAATGAGATCTTGGAGCCTCGTAAAGATAGGTACCACGCAGGCCCAGAGGAAGCTCTTTCAAAAGCTCAGTAAGAAGAAAAACACCCTCAATATTAGAGAGGGAGATTTGAGGGAAGATGATATAAAGAAACTCGCCATCGCCTTTGACGTTACCGAAGGCGACGTAATAGACATGGAGATTAGGACTGTCAATCGCGACGTCTCGCTCGATAAGCCCTATGTCGAAGATTCGTCCGCTTCCTATATGGATTTCATGGAATCCAAAGACCCCACGCAGGAGGAGGTTCTCGAAGCCGTCGAGGCGGATGGATTGATGAGAGAGGGGCTTGCTTCCGGATTGGAGGTGCTGACCCCTAGGGAAAGGTATATAATCGAACGCCGCTTTCAGGACGAGAATCCCATGAAGCTCAGAGAATTGGGCGAGGAGCTTAATATATCGAAGGAGAGGGTAAGGCAGGTTGAATCAGGCGCCCTTTTAAAATTACGCGCTGCAATTGGTGATTGCCTAAACCCACGTGATGCACGCGGCGATAGATACACTACGGCGCACTATGCGTGACACCAGGAGGAATGACTCTGATGGCCAATAGAATAATAGGCATCGATCTCGGCACAACGAATTCAGTCGTTGCAGTTGTCGAAGCGGGGGAACCCAAGGTTCTGATTAATGAAGAGGGAAACAGGACAACGCCGTCTGTTGTCGGGTTTGCGAAGGACGGTGAGATACTAGTCGGCGGGCCCGCAAAGAGACAGGCCGTCGTCAATCCCGAGAACACAGTCTTCTCGGTAAAAAGGCTCATGGGCATGCGGTACGACGAGGTTGCGGAAGAAGCGAAAAGGGTGCCGTATAAAGTGGTAAAGGCCGAGAATAATGAAGATGCCTGGATCGAGGTTATGGGCAAGGGCTATTCCCCGCCTCAGATCTCCGCGTATATACTCGGAAAGATAAAGAAGGCTGCCGAAACCTATCTCGGTGAAGAGGTGAAGGAGGCTGTGCTTACCGTCCCCGCTTACTTTAATGATAGTCAGCGTCAGGCTACCAAGGATGCGGGTAAAATAGCCGGTCTAGAGGTGAAGAGAATTATCAACGAGCCTACGGCAGCGGCTCTTGCCTATGGTTTTGATAAGAAGAAGGAGGGGATGATTGCGGTTTATGATCTCGGAGGCGGTACGTTCGATATATCCATCCTTGAGGTGGGCGATAACGTCGTTGAGGTGAAGTCCACCAACGGCGATACCCACCTGGGCGGGGATGATTTTGATAGGCGCATTATAGATTACATGATAGAAGAGTTTAAAAAAGAGAACGGAGTCGATCTATCCAACGATGTGATGGCGCTCCAAAGGCTCAGAGAATCCGCCGAGAAGGCGAAGATAGAGCTCTCCGCTACGATAGAGACTGAGATTAACCTCCCGTTTGTCACCGCGGATTCCACCGGTCCCAAACATTTGATAATGAAGCTCACCAGGTCTAAGTTCGAGCATCTGGTGGAGGATCTCGTGAAAGGAACCCTTGAGCCCTGCAGGCGGGCCCTTGAGGATGCAAGCGTTAAACCTAGCGATATAAAGGAAGTGATTCTGGTCGGGGGTTCTACGAGAATCCCGTTTGTTCAGACCACCGTGAGCGATTTCTTCGGAAGACAGCCGCATAAGGGGATTAATCCTGACGAAGTCGTATCTATCGGAGCTGCAATTCAGGGCGCGGTACTCACCGGCGAGGTGAAGGATGTCCTTCTCTTGGACGTAACCCCACTATCACTCGGAATAGAGACACTGGGCGGGGTTATGACTCCTATCATCACTCGGAACACCACGATTCCCACGAGGAAGAGCCAGGTGTTTACAACTGCTGAGGACAATCAGTCGTCAGTGGAAATACACGTGCTTCAGGGGGAGAGGTCAATAGCCACGGACAATAGAACTCTCGCCAGGTTCATACTCGACGGCATTACCCCCGCCAGCCGCGGTGTGCCGCAAATCGAGGTTGCTTTTGATCTTGACGCCGATGGAATACTCCACGTTACCGCAAAGGACTTGGCGACGCAGAAAGAGCAGAAGATAAGGGTCGAGGCGTCCAGCGGTCTCAGCAAAGATCAAGTTGACAAAATGGTGTATGATGCGGAAGCACAAGCGCAAGAGGATAAGAAGCGTAAGGAGTTTGTTGAGAATAAAAACAGGCTGGACGACCTGATATATAGAACGGAGAAAAGCTTCAAAGAGTATGAGGACAAGCTATCAGAGGCGGAGAAGAGGGAGCTCTCAGACGCTATCGATGAGGGGAAGAAGGTGTTGAAGGAAGAGAGCATTACCGAGATTCTTGAGGCGATTGATAGGATTACGAAAGCGTCTCACAAGTTAGCCGAGCACATGTATCAGCAGGCCTCGGGCTCCACGGCGGATGCCTCTACATCCGCACCAGGGGCGGCACCGGGAGGGGATGGAGCGGCCCCCGGCATGGACGACGGCGGTATTGAGCTTAACGACGAAGAGCCGCCCGTA
>Ga0114931_10008167_pt1 | contig 12704 bp, 12 predicted proteins | sample 2SBtaG_FD_89579 | JGI IMG/M metagenome (GOLD analysis project Ga0114931, IMG submission 89579) | Deep subsurface microbial communities from Kolumbo volcano to uncover new lineages of life (NeLLi) - 2SBTROV14_V59a metaG | ecosystem: Environmental > Aquatic > Marine > Volcanic | place: Kolumbo...
ACTGTTTAACGAAACAGAGAAAACAAACTTCAGAAATAGAACATTTACAAACTGGCTTTATAGAATGAAACATAATAAGAAAGAACTCGAAGAGTTCAAAAAATTACTCGGCCTTTGAAAAAACAAACGAATAATATCTTCTGTCAATCTCTTTGACTGCACGTAACTCGTTTTCATAGTCTACTTTAAACCCATTTTTCTTAGCAGCTAAAACTAAGGTTTCGGGAAGTACAAATTTTTTCCGTGTATCTGCATGATGTATTGCCTTTATCTGATGAAGCATATACTTATGTACTTCAGAATCAGAAACTGATGGATGGTAATAATAATCAGCGATAATGATTTTGCCGTCTTCAGAGAGCATCGAATTAACTTTAGTGAAAAAATCATCTAAATATTCTGGTTGGTTATCAGGAGTATTTATTTCGTGAAGCGTAGCACTTAAAATTATGTAATCAATATTTCTAAGTTTTCTGTAACTCAAAAAAGCATTAGCATCTGACTCTAAAACAGAAATATCTATGTTTGAAAAATGTTCGTTGCGCAATTTATCAAGCTCCAAAGAATCATTATCTAAACAATACACAAAAGCGTTAAAACCATACGTGTCTATTTCCTTTTCTAGATTACCATTGTTACAGCCAATATCTAATATTCTGCTGTTAGGCGTTATTTGTTCTTTTAGAACGTTTCTTATTTCTTTATATGGCTTTTCAAAAAAATCTTGATATTTATTTGACATATTAGCTCATAGGAAATTTGTACTTATTAATTTTATTATCAATCACAAAGCTTATAAAATAACGAACCAAAATTTTAGTTATGGAAATAGAATTTCATGGTGCAGCAAGAGAAGTAGGAAGAAGTTGCATCGAAATAAGACTTGAAAACGGCGAAAGATATCTTTTAGATGTTGGTGTTAAGTTTGGTGAAGGAGATTTATTATTTCCTCAAAAAGTTCTTGACCTTGATGAAGTAGATGGAGTATTTCTAAGCCACGCGCATCTTGATCACTCAGGAGGGCTTCCATTATTTGAAAACAAACATCTCAAAGGCCCAATATTCTCAACAAAACAAACATTAGCAATATCAAGAATTTTACTAAAGGATTCATTTAAGGTTGCAAGAATAAGAAATCTTCATCCAGCATATGGAAACACAGACATCAAACAAGTATATAATAAATCATTATTCGTAGATTTTGACAAATGGTATCAGCAAAAAAGTGTCAGATTCAAATTCTTTAATGCAGGACATATACCTGGAAGTGCAATGGTTCTAATTGAAGCAGAAGGAAAAAAGATTTTGTACACGGGGGATATGAATACTCATGGAACTGCACTCATGTACAAAGCACACACAAACAGCGAATTAAAAGATGCAAAAATAGATGTATTAATTTCAGAATCAACATATGGTCACAGGGAACTTCCAGATAGGGATGAACTAAAAACAAAATTCCTAGCATCAATTGAAATAACAATAAAACAAGGCGGCTCAGTAATAATACCTACATTTGCACTTGGAAGAGCCCAGGATATTTTAATCATGCTTTCAGAGAAAAAATTCACAGTTCCAATCTATATGGAGGGGATGTGTAACAAGATAACAAGAAAAATACTCTCAACGCAGAGTAAATACGTAAAAAACAAAGATATTCTTTCAGATATGTTTAACAACAGAATACAATGGATAAGCAGTCCTCGAAAAAGAAACGGAGCACTAAAAAAACAAGGCATATTTATAACAACTTCAGGAATGCTTCAGGGCGGACCAGTTTTAGAATACATCAAAGAACTCTGGCACAATCCTAAGAATAAAATAGCATTAATGGGATTTCAATGCAAAAACTCAAATGGAAGACATCTATATGAGGAAGGATTTGTGTATATTGACGGTTGGAAAACAATAGTTAAATGCGCAATTGAGAAATATGACTTCTCAGGCCATGCAGATGTCAACGGTATAAAAAATTTTGCAAAAGAAATAAACCCGAAAAAAGTATTTTTCCAGCACGGAGATGAAGATTCTGTTCTTATTTTAAAGGAATGGGCAGACAAGAATCTAAGCGCAAAAGCGTTCGCTCCAGCTATTGGAGATGTATTCAAAATATAATTTATCCATTCTTAAATGATAAAAAAACTTTTAATACTCAGCAAAGTATTTTTTCTCTATTAAAAGGTAAAAAGAGGTTATTTATGGGAATATTTAATTTTATGAAGAAAAAAGAGAACACACCTAAACTGGAACCATTAAAACTTCCCGATGAACCGAAACAGTCTTTAGATCAAAAAACAGACATAGTTGAAGACGAAAATGCATCATTTGAAATACCTGATTTCTCAGATGAAGACCTAGATTTTGATGTAGATGTGCAGGATTTTATTCCTCCGACTCAGGAAAAAACTTCAGAAGCACCAGAAAAACAGAAAAAACCTGTGGAACCAACAAAAACGCCCGCTCAAAAACCTGAAGAACTTCCAAAATTTGAAACTTCTGGAACAATAGATTCTTCATCACTATCAAAATCTGCAGACTTTGAAAAAACAGATTCAAAATCGACAATGCCAACTCTGGCTCCAAAAAAAGAGAAATCTCCAGATGTCTTTGTGGAAAAAGAAGATTATCTAAAAATGCTTATAAGAGAAGATACAATAGTTTCAGAAATAAACAAGAACAAAGATATTTCAGAGAAACTAAAGGATCACTCAAAAGAACTAGAAACAGAAATAGTTGATTTAAAGAAAAACGCTAAAGAAATAAAAGATATCTTGTTAAAACTTGATTCAGATATGTTTGAAAAAGGTGAATGAAATGGAAGCTCCAATATATATAAAAATTGATGAATTTGACAACGTCATGAAAACACTAAAAGAAGTCAAAGATAAAACTACTCAGGCAAGAGAAAAACGTGAAGCAATAAAAAAAATAGCGCAACAAGAAGACATGGCAGTTAGAGAATGGGAAGAGAGAATGGATAAAATGGATCATAATCTCGACGAAATACACTCATTTTTAAATTCAAAAACAAGGTGAATGAATGACTTTTTATTCAAGAATAGAAAATCCAAAATCATTAAGAAAAAGCATACTTGAAGCAGCTAAAGAAATTCTTATAATGGAAGTAAAACAAAAAAAGTTTCTTGAGCTAAAAGACAAGAGAGAAAATCTAATACTTCAACTCGATAAGGATTTAGCAAGGCTAAGTACAATTACAAAAAAGCTTGACGATTTACTTCCTGAAAAACAGCTAAAAAAAGAACTCTACAAAAAAACAAAGCCAGAAAAGAAAACTCCAAAAAAAGTAACGATAAAAAAACAGAAAGCTGAACCTCGGCAAGAAGTTTATAAACAACCAGCTCAAATAACTGAAATGGACAGACTTGAATACACTCTAAAAAAGATAGAAGATAAGATTGCTCAACTCAGCTAATTCTATAAAGATTTAAAAATAAGCTTTGTATACCAGAAAATACGCGGGGGTAGCGAAGCTGGTCAAACGTGCCAGACTCAAGAAATTGAGTAATGACTGGGGTTTACCCAGAATGATTGAAAAAATGTGTTCCACTAAAGAAGCACTCGCAACTGCGAAGCTTTCAAACGGAAACGTTTGAGGAATCTGGTCCCTTAGTGGGTTCGGGGGTTCGAATCCCTTCCCCCGCATGAACGAGGTGAATGTTGGGGTTGGCTTGGAGCTAAAGTGACATTGCATTCCCTCGCATAACTTGTTATGCACAGGGAAGGCTCCAAGTGTTAACGCGGTTGTCTTCCCCCGCATACGGTTTCGCTCGTATGACGCAATCAAGACGTTCGAGGAGCACAAGGCTCCTTAGTCAGAAGTGTTATTTGAGCGGATGCTGGGAGAGGTTAGGAAAGAAATGACTTAATCTTCCCCCACATCTTTTTCTATGTTTTTGATGGAATAATTTTAAAATCCACAGACAAACAAGACATAATTAATTTTGTTGAAGAAATATGTAAATCAATTTATCAATAAGTTGAACAGGTCATTATGATTATAAAAAACTCTTAAAAGTAAATATCTGCTATTGTAAAAATATATATAGTACTCACTTTTCTAAAAATAAATGATAGAAATAATACCTGTCGGAGGATACTCTGAAATAGGCAGAAACTGTACAATAATCAAATGGAAAGATGAATCAGTCATGCTTGATTTCGGTTTGATGCTTGACAGTTACATAAGAATGACAGAAGATAAAAATCTTCAATATAACATATCTCAATCAACACTAATACGAGAAAAAGCAGTACCTGATATTGACTCAATAAAAGATGAATTGAAGAACCTGAAAGCAGTTTGCATAAGCCACGCACACTTAGACCATGTAGGCGCAGTGCCATTCTTTTTGAACAAACTAAAAGTACCAATACATGGAACTCCATTTACAATAGAAATGTTAAAAGCACTAATTCTGGACAAAAAAAAACCAATAGAATCAAATCTTATTGCACATCCAGAAAATTGCACATTCTCAGTTTCAAAAAACCTGAAAGTAGAATTTATTCACATAACGCACAGTGCACCACAGACAGTAATGGTTGTCGTTCACACGCCAGATGGCTCAGTGGTTTATGCTAATGACTTCAAACTTGACAATACTCCTGTACTAGAAGAAAAACCAAACTATGAAGCCATGAAAAAACTTACAAATGTAAAGGCACTAATAATAGATTCACTTTACGCAATGGACAACAGAAAAACACCATCAGAACAAGTAGCAAAAGAAATGCTAAAAGAACTCCTGCTTGAAACAGACAGCAAAGGAAAAAACATAATTGCAACAACATTTTCAAGCCACATTGCAAGATTACACACAATTGTTGAACTCGCCGAAAAAATCAAGAGAAGACCTGTATTCATAGGAAGAAGCCTTGCAAAATATCTTGATGCGGCAAAGGCTGCAGGGATAGCTGACTTTGAAGAAAAGGCAGACTTTGTTCGATTTTGTTCAGGATTAGAAAAATACTTCAAAAAGAATCAAAATACAAAAGACAAACTATTCATAGTTACAGGACATCAAGGAGAACAAAAAGCTATTCTTCCAAGAATGTCAAAAGGAAAATTCTTTCCGTTCGAAGAAGAAGACATAGTCATATTCTCCTGTAGAACAATACCGACAGAAGAAAACTATAGAAACAGGGAAATTCTTGAAAAACAATTAAAATCCTTAAAGCTTAGAATATTCACAGATGTCCATGTCTCAGGTCATGCAGCAAGAGAAGACCACAGGGAGATGATTAAACTAGTTAAACCTGAAAACATAATCCCTACGCACGGTAATCCGGAAATGCTCATGGCTCAAAAAGAACTATGCGAAGAAATGGGATATGATGATAAAAACATACATGTTCTGAAAAATTTCAACAAAATATACTTATAACCACTAAAGAATGAGTAAATTTTTAACATAACAGTTCTTTCTGACATTATGTCTGAACCGGAAACACGAAAACAGGCAGATTTCAGAATTCTTGAAGTAGTTAAAAAAGGAAATACTGGAAAAAAAGTCATAGTAAGATACTATGACACAAAAGAATACAAACTCTATGAAAAAGAAGAAGAACATGAATTCGTAACACCTACAAGAGAAATAATTCCTGAAAAATATGGCATTACAATTGATCAAATAGTGAACGATTTGAAATTAAATTTTGATGGAAAATTTGTTGTGAAACCATACGGTTCAAAATGGAAATTCATGAGAAACTTTAAAGATAGAACAATCTACAAAGAAGGTGTAGAAAGCTTCATAATATGGCATTATGGAAATGCTGAAGATAAAAACAATTTAGAATATTTCTTAGACGAAGAAAAAAAGAAACAAATATTCATAAGAAACAGTCCTAAACGATTTAAAGCAAGAACAAGAATGCTGGACCAGATTAAACTAAAAAGCGGAAAAGCATACCTAGACAACATTCTAGCTCAAGAAGGAATATCTCCAGAGGATATAAAAATAAAAGAACGTGGTAAATACATAGAAGTTCTCTGTACAAATAAAGAACTAAAAAAACTAGACACAACATTTTTCAGAATACTAGCATACAAATCAAAAGAATTCAAAACAGAAGAAGAAGCAGAAAAAGAAAGACAAAAAATAAAAGACACACCAAATGCAAAAAAGCATATAGATCAAGCAAAAATAATAAGAACAACAAATGATGATGGAAAAGAAAAATTCTACGTAAAACTAACATCAGACAACAACAAATCATTCACAACACTTCTAAGAAAAAACAACTTCCAAAGAATGTTGCAAGAGGGCAAACCAGTTCTTTCAACAAGAGAAGAATTATGGGACCCATTATTTCTTAACACAACAAAAAAACAGCTAAGAGACTTTAATCCAGCTCATATCCCTTACAATCCAAATCTTTCTCTAAAAATACAAATGAATACAAAACCAAATCCTTTCTATTATCTTAAAAAATCAAAAAGAGTCTCAGAACTTGAAGAAGCAATATGTGACGCAACCAATTTCTTCAAAAAAAATACAGCAATAGAAGATTTTGAAGTAATAGACTTTGACAAAGAAGTAAAAATCAGCGGAAGAATGTTCTTAAATGTACTAAATTCTCAAAGAGAAAATAAAATCTATATAACCAAAGAAGCATGGAGATATGACTCCTGGAAAAAGAAAATTGTAGAATTATATCCTCAGGTTAAATTCGAATTTCCTGAAGATGAAATTGAAGAAATAGCAATAAGAAATCACGATACAGAACAATACGAATTTGTCGAAGGACATAATTTTGAAGATTTCGATCAAAGGCACACATCCAAATTCAACTACGAAGACAAACTCTTCAAGAAAGGAAAAATAACACTTGAACAAAAACAAAGAATAAAGGAATTCAGAAAAAAATACAAAACTTCTCGCCTTTGGACCTTAACAAAAGATAAAATATTTGACACATACAAATACCTAAGACCACGTGTAGATATTCTCGAAGACAACAAGCTCGCAACATACGCGGGATTCAAAAAATCTATAAGCTATGAAGAAATGCATGAGCTAATAAAAAGTGGGAAATTTGAAGACCTTGAAAAAGTCATTGACTACACAATAACTGATGGAATAGAAACAAGAAAATTATCAGAACAAATAATAGAAAACGCAGTAATAGAAAGCTTTGCAGCAAACATGCCTTTGCATTCAATATTCTCATCAGACCCCGCAAAAAAATTCTACGATGCAGGTCAAAGGCGTTACTTCATGAAACTAAACACTTATAGGGATAGGCATGAAGTAAGTCCAGTTCGTCACCTTGAAAAATTCAAAAGCAGATTATCTCCTCATGAAATACTAAGACAAAAACTGAAAGGAATAAAACAAAAAGAAGGAATATATGATGGAGTACTTTATTATCCAAGCATACATATCAAAGCATTCAAAGATTTAATTACGGCAAACCCTGTAGGGGACTATGTTGTAGATAGACTAAAAAATCAAAGAGATCCTGTTTTAAAAGCGGACATTCTTAGTAAACTATCTGCATTAATACAAGTACCAGAAGATAAAGTAAAAAATTACATTGAAGCAGCAGGATTAGAATTTGAAAAACACCATTCTCCTGAAGAAATATACAAATCACTTAGTGCAAAAACTGAAGATGAAGGAAAACAGCTCCTTGAAGAGACAGAAGACTTTGAGATGTCTAGAACCAGCTACATATTCGCACTTGAATATGGTGTTGAAATGAAAAAAAAGAAAACCTCCTTTTTTAACTTTGACACAACAATGCTTTACTACAACAATCTTTACGCAAAAGAACTCGAAAAACTCAAGAATGCAGGATTTGACGCAAAATCAAAAAAATACTTCGTCTCAAATAAAGAAGTAGGTTATAAGTTAGGAAATATAAGGGTGTTCAACATGAGAAACAATGCATTCATAGGAAAAATAGAGGGATATGAACCATTAATATTCCAACAAACCAAAGGTAAATTTGACGAATCACTCGTTGAAATGATAACACATGCAATAACTGACTCAAAATACAATCCTGAAGCAGAACTTGAAAAGATATATGAACATGACCAAAACTTCCTTTACAAACATCAAAATGTAATACGTGCCCTCACAGGCAGGGACCCAAAGAAATCAAAAGCCACATTACCTTTACTATTTAAGTGAATTATGAACATTTTTCTAAAATCTGGATAAATTTTTTGGCAGAAAGCGAAAAAATAGCCAAAAATGCCTGAAATTGTCATTCTGACGACTAAATCACGATAAACTATATAAACAAATAACATTTCTTTAATGTAAGGGGGTTTAATAATGAAACTGACACTAGCAGAACCAAAACTTCTAAAAGAAAGTATAGCAATCATATCAGAATTAGTTATAGAAACAAGATTCAGATTAACAAAGGACAAACTCGAAATAATCGCAATGGACCCAGCAAACGTTGCAATGGTAATTTTCAGAATGCCAAGCAGCGCATTCGCAGAATACAAACTTGAAGAATACACAACCATCGCAATAAACATGGACAATCTAAAAAAAGTCCTAAGAAGAGTAAAACCTTCAGATGTTTTAAGCCTTGAAACAGAAGATGAAAAACTTAAAATAACAATGAAAGAAAAGAACACAAAAACATTCTATCTTTCACTAATTAACCTTGAAGAAAGAGAACAAAGAGTTCCAAACCTTCAGGCAAAAGCAACAGTAGAAATGTCAAGCTCAGTTCTAAACGAAGCAATTGAAGACGTCGACATCGCAAGTGAAAGTGTAACATTCCTTGCAGAGAAAGATAAGCTAACAATATCCGCTTCAGGGGACTTAACAAAAGCTGAAGTCTTCATAAACAACAACGAAGACGTAAAAATAACAACGGATGGCCCGCAGAGAAGTAAGTACTCAATTGAATACCTGAAAAAAATGATACAGGGCTCAAAACTTGCAGGATTGGTAACATTCAAATTCAGCAAAGACTACCCACTAACGATTGAATACAAGGAATTAGACAAATTATCTTTGACGTTTATTTTAGCTCCAAGAGTAGATAACGATTAAAGATGAAAACTGTTTTAATAACCGGCGCATCTGGCGGAATAGGTCTTGAGTTAGCAAAGATATTCTCAAAAAATGGATATAACTTAGTTCTTGTTGCAAGAAATAAAGATAAACTTGAAGCTCTTGCAAAACAACTTAAAACAAAAACAACAGTAATATCTCTTGATTTATCAAAACAGAATTCTGCAGAAAAACTTGTATTCGAATTAAAGAAGAGAAAAATAGAGATAGACATTCTTGTTAACAATGCAGGGTTCGGTTTAGCGGGAAAGTTTTCTAACATGAATGAAGAAGTCATAAGTCAGATGATGTACCTTAATATGAACACGCTTACAAGTCTCACAAGAAAACTATTGTCCCAATTAATCAAAAGAAAAGGAAGAATACTCAATGTAGCATCAACAGCAGCGTTCCAACCAGGACCATATATGGCTGTTTATTATGCCTCAAAAGCATATGTCCTATCTTTCTCAGAAGCACTAAATGAAGAACTGAAAGGAAAAGTAATCGTAAGCGCACTATGTCCAGGAGCCACAAAAACAGGATTTGCAAAAAGAGCAGGGGTTTCAGGAAAATTAATCTTCAAAAATGCAATGACTTCAAAGGAAGTAGCATTGAAAGCATACGCTGGACTAATGAAAGAAAAAAGAGTCATAGTTACAGGTTTCAAAAATAAAGTTCTTATATGCCTAACAAAAATCATGCCTAAAAGCATAGTTCTAAAACTAGTAAAAAAAATACAAGCATAACTAATTCAATATCCTGTTTGTCAGACGTTGTCTCAAATTTTACTAAAATTTGCTGTTGCGGCATTCTACTGCAAGCTCTGCTTGCAGATATTTCGTCGAAGCACCTGCATGAATCGGCACTTCTCCTGAGGTAATGCCAAGGCAACTACAGACTCTCGAGACAGAGCTTGTTTTAGTTCGCGACATAGGTAAGTGATAAAAATTGTATGTCGCTCTTAATATAGTAAACGAATAACAACATGATTTACTTTTGTCGTTGACTATTTATTCATAAATATTTTAAATAACGCAGTTTTTAGGTCCATATGGTTAGTAAAAGTACGGCAAAAGAAAGTATAGTGATAAAAGACTTAAAAAAAGAATATCAGGGAGTAAAAGCAGTAAAGGGAGTCTCATTCTCAGTAAAAAAAGGAGAGATATTTGGATTTTTAGGTCCAAATGGTGCAGGAAAAACTACAATAATAAACTGCATAACACAGCTTGCATCAATAACAAGTGGAACAATAATTGTCAATGGATATGATGTGATAACCGATTATCTTGATGCAAGAACACAAATAGGACTAAGTCCGCAGGACTTAAACTTTGACATATACTTTTCTGTACTTAACACATTGATTTATCAGGCAGGATATTTTGGTATAAAGAAAAATGAAGCAAAGAAAAGAGCATTAAAACTCCTAAAAGAATTCGGAATTCTGGATAAGAAAAATGAATTATTCAGACAACTTAGTGGTGGAATGAAAAGAAAACTTTCAATAATAAAAGCAATAATTCACGAACCACAAATACTAATTCTTGACGAACCAACTGCCGCTCTTGATGTTGATTCAAGATATGAACTTTGGGAATTCATAAAGAAACTGAACAAGTCAAAAGGAATTACAATATTCCTAACAACGCACTATATTGAAGAAGCAGAAAAACTTTGTGAAAGAATATGTATAATAAATAAAGGCGAAATAATCAAACTCGACACGACAGAAAAAATAATGGATGAACTCTCACAAAACATAATAACAATATATCTTGAAAAAGAAACTAACCTACCAACTGCGATAAAGAAATATAAATACGAATATAACAACAGAAAACTCGAGATAAAAGTTGCAAAAAAAGATCAGAATAAAGTTTTGCGAGAAGTTCTGAAGATTCTTGAAGATGCTGGTGCAGGGGTAGTTAACTTCGGTCTTGAACAGGAGAAACTAGAAAACATATTCAGAAGGCTTGTGCATTCGGAGGGCTCAAAATGAAACCTAACTGGACTGGCTTTTACACATTGTTCAAAAGAGAATTCCTACGATTCTTTCAGGTTCCAAATAACACAATATTTCCGCAATTAATAACTGTACTCTTTTATTTTCTGATATTTGGAATAGCAATTGGTTCGAGAATACAAGAAGTTGCAGGAGTACCATATTTTCTATTTATACTTCCAGGTCTATTTGTTCAGGTTTTAATAAACGGTTCATACTCTAATCCTTCAGGCTCGCTTTTCACGTCTAGAAGCTGGGGGAATATCTCTGATGTTTTAACGGCACCAATAAGCTACACACAATTCACACTAGCATATATCTTTGCGGCAATGCTCAGAGGATTCTTTTTAGGCGTTGGGACGTTACTCATTGCATGGATATTCATGCCTATTCAGATATATAATATTTTTATTCTGCTGGCATATGTGATTCTGATAAGCTTTGTATTTGCACTTGCAGGAGTAGTTATAGGTTTGTGGTCAAAGACATGGGAACAACTTAATATTTTCATAAACTTTATTGTAACCCCATTAACATTTCTGGGAGGCGTATTTTACACACTTGATATGGTTCCAGGATTAATAGCTACAATAACAAGATTAAATCCTATATTTTACATGATAAGTGGTGTTCGTTATGGAATGCTTGGAATAAAAGACAGCAATGTTTTCATAGGTCTTGGAATATTAGCAGTAATAGCGGTTGTAATGTTCTGGTGGGTATTTACCCTTTTGAAGAGAGGATATAATCTGAGGACATAGTCATTCTTGAAGCAGAAGGTGTGCCTGAAAAGAACAGGGAACACATTTTTAGTGGCTACAAAGGTGCAATAATCCGGGTTGAAGAAACAACAGGATTCTGAACCAGAACAATTTTAAACAGCACTCAATTCTTATAGTAATATGGAAAGAATCCAGAAAATAATTGCAAACTGCGGATACTGCTCAAGACGAAAAGCAGAAGAGCTCATAGAAATGGGTCTAGTTAGAGTAAATGGAAAAAGAGCAGAAATAGGACAATCAGCAGAATACGGTAAAGACACAATAACTGTAAAAGGAAATATTTTGAAAAAGCCAGAATTAGAATACTATATACTAAACAAACCCTTTGGTTATGAAACAACAATGAATAGCCCACAAGGAAGAAGAACAGCAGTTTCTTTGATAAAAACAAAAAACAGAATAATTCCGATAGGAAGACTTGATATGGACAGCCGTGGGCTTTTGATGTTCACTAACGACGGCGATTTTGCAAACAAGATTATGCATCCAAGATATGAACTTGCAAAAGAATACGAAGTAACAGTTAAAGGAAAAATAAACCCTGGAAGATTGAAAAAGTTAGAAACAGGAATAAAAATAAAAACAGGAAGAACATATCCTTGCGAAATAAAAAATTATAAGCAAGGAAAAAATGCAACAAAGTTTTCAATAATAATTCATGAAGGAAAAAACAGACAAATAAGGAGAATGATTTATGCGCTTGGCTATGAAATACTAGACCTTGTTAGAATAAGAATTGGAAATGTTCATCTTGGAAAATTAAAAGAAAGCCAGTACAGAAAACTCACATACAAAGAAATAAATGACCTTAAAGCAATTATAAAAATAGGAACTCCAAGAACATTCGAAGATAAGCAGAGAACAAAATAA
>Ga0114931_10008168_pt1 | contig 12703 bp, 6 predicted proteins | sample 2SBtaG_FD_89579 | JGI IMG/M metagenome (GOLD analysis project Ga0114931, IMG submission 89579) | Deep subsurface microbial communities from Kolumbo volcano to uncover new lineages of life (NeLLi) - 2SBTROV14_V59a metaG | ecosystem: Environmental > Aquatic > Marine > Volcanic | place: Kolumbo...
GCAGCCACCAGCGACAGCACCTTCCAGATCGCGAATCGCTACGATGGCCGTGGCTTTCTCGAGCGCTCCGAACGCACCTACCCCGGGGCGCTTTTCGCCGACGGCTTCGAAGCCGGCAACACCGCCTGCTGGTCCACCACTATCGGCGGACCCACCACCGGCACCTGCCCAACCAACCCCCAATCCATCAACCCCACCTACTCCAGCGACGGCCTGCTCCAACACCTCACCCGCGGTTTCACCGGTGAGGAACAAAAATGGGTCCTCTACCACGCCGGCCGCCCGGTCGCGATCGTGCGCCAGACCGGAACGGCACCGGCAGCCGTCACGTTCCTAACCACCGACCATCTCGGCACACCCGTCCTGGCCATGGATGGGGCGGGGCTCGAGGTATGGGAGGGTGGGTTTGAGCCCTTTGGTGCGGACTACGCGAATGCAGAGAGTGCGGGCGTATTTCTGCGATTCCCGGGGCAGTGGGTAGATGGGTTGCTGACGGAAGGTGGTCTTTATAATGTGCATCGCTGGTATGACGCCATGGTTGCACGCTCACGCCTGTCCAAGATAGCTTCCCGACTTTTGTTACATCCAGTTTTTGAAATCTCACTCCAGGCGCGACCTGGGGCGCTGGCTGAGTACGGCTTGTGCCGTGGTGAGGATAGGATTGCCCTGCCGCGGGTCCTGGAGAAACTCGCAACGACACCTACGAACGTCAAGGAGGGCCTCTCGAGGGTACGGCACGCGAGCCTGTTCACTCAACGCTTGCAGCATGTCTCGCGGACGGAGCTTAGAGCGTTGGTCAAGAAGCACCGTGCGGAGCGCGGCTCCAAGGGCTTCACGTGCTGGACGCAGTGGCCATGCTCTTCTGCCACCTGGCCCGGGCGGACTCTCTACGCGAGATCTGCAACGGCCTGGCCTGCTGTTTGGGGAGGCTGAATCACCTCGGCATCGAGAAGGCGCCGAAGAAACTGACGTTGGCGATGCGAACCGGCACCGGCCTGCCGAGCGGTACGAGTGACTCCTCTGGTCTTTTCTGGTTCGATTTCGATCGAGTAGGCTGCTCGGCCCCAAGCACCAACGGCCCTTCGAGTCGTTCAAGAACCGGCTTCAGTCGCTCGGCGCGACCACCACAGTCGGCACCTGGCACAGTCGGCACCTGGCACCGTTGAGCCCAGAGCCAGATGGCATTTGCGCGCCAGTGCTGACCCACCGTTGGGGCGTTGCTCGGGGGGTCGACGCGGGGAGTCGGGGATCAGGGTCTCGATCAGATAGGCTAGTGACCACAAACCGAGGGCGGCCTCATCATGTAGTCTACGACTCTCTTCGCTGCGTTCTCGGCGCTTGCGCGGGTCAGCGCCACCAGCACCCGACCCGCGGCCTGCGTCTTGGCCTCTGCGGCTCACTTCAGCCGGAGCGGGCGTGCAGCGCAACCTTGCTTGGAGCGACGCGATGCAGGAGACTACCGGCGACCCGATCTCCGCACGGCTCGCGCGCTCAGATCAGGGCGATCCGGACGCACTCGTTGAGCTCATACCCCTGGTGTACGCAGAGCTCGGACGACTCGCGCACGGATTCCTGCGCCACGAACGGCCGGGCCATACGCTCGAGACCGGGGCGTTGATCCACGAAGCCTTTCTTCGCCTCGCCGGCCAGGATCTTGGGCGCTGCCGGCACCGCGCACAATTTTTCGCCATTGCCGCGCGCACCATGCGTCGGATCTTGGTCGAGCATGCTCGACGTCGACATGCACGCAAGCGCGGTGGCACGGCACGCCCTTTGTCGCTGGCGGATGTTGCTGAAACTGGGGTCGTGCTCGACCCCATGCTCCCCGACCTCGACGAAGCGCTCGATGCCCTCGCCAGGGCTGCCCCGGAGCAGGCCCAGGTGGTCGAGCTGCGCTACTTCGGCGGCCTCGAGGCGGGCGAGATCGCCGAGGCACTCGGACGCTCGGTACCGACCGTCAACCGACGCTGGCGCGCCGCTCGTGCCTGGCTGTACCGCTACCTGAGCCCCGATCGGCAGACTCGCATCAGCGGCAAGCCGGCCGGTGGCCGAGGAGCACAGCCATGAGCGACAACACCCGCCATAACCTTGCCCAGAGCGAGGACTGGCAGCAGGCCGAGACGCTCTTCGACGCGGCCGTGAAGCTGCCGCCCGCGGAGCGCGCGGCCTTGCTCGACCGGGTTTCAGAGCAACAGCCGGCACTGCGCGAGGAGGTGGAATCCTTGCTCGCGGCCGATGAGAACGCCAGCGACTTTCTGCGCTCACCGTTCACTGCCGGCAGCCAGGGCGGGGAGCAGCCTGCACGGATGGGCCGCTACCACCTTCTCAAGCGGATTGGCCAGGGTTCTACCGGCATCGTCTACCTGGCACGACGCGCGGATCAGCCATTTGAGCAACGGGTGGCGATCAAGGTTCTGCGCGCTGGGGCAAACGACGAGAGCCACCGTCGTCGCTTCGACCTCGAGCAGCGGATTCTCGCCGGCCTCGAGCATCCGAACCTGGCACGTTTGCTCGATGGTGGGGTCACGGACGATGGACGCCCCTACCTGGTGATGGAGTATGTGCAGGGGCTGGCGATCGACGCCTACTGCGATCTCCATCGGCTGCGGGTCGGAGAACGCCTGGAGCTGATGCGCACCGTGGCCCAGGCCGTGCAGTATGCGCATCAGAACCTGGTGATTCATCGCGACATCAAGCCGGGCAACATCCTGGTCTCCGCGAAAGGTGTGCCCAAGCTGCTCGACTTCGGCATCGCCAAGCTGCTGAATCCCGCGCTCATGGGCGCGGCGGAGCCCACCGCGACCTGGGTTCGCTTGCTGACCCCCCACTACGCCAGCCCGGAACAGGTGCGCGGGCAGCCGGTGACCACCGCCACCGACATCTACTCCCTCGGCGTGCTGCTCTTCAAGCTGCTGACCGGCTGTTTGCCCTACGCTTTCCAGGGCACGAGCATGGAGGAGGTCGAGCGGGTCCTGCGCGAGGAAGAGCCCGTTGCACCGAGCGTCATGGTTCGCCGGCCGCTGCCCGGGGCGGCCGCTGGCTCGAGCGACCAGACAGGCTCGGCACGGCGACGCAGCCGCGCGCGTGGGCTGGAGCCGCTGGCGCGCAGCCGTCGGCTGGCAGGCGACCTCGACGCCATTGTTCTCACCGCCTTGCGCATGGAGCCACAAAGGCGCTACGCCTCCGCCGAGCAACTTGCCGAGGATCTCAGAAGGCACCGACTCGGGCTGCCGGTACGCGCTTGCCGCGACACGATGCGCTACCGCACAGCGAAGTTTCTGCGCCGGCATCGCGTCGCCGTGGGCGTGGCACTCGGCGTCTTGACCCTCGTCTTCGGGTCGCTTTTGGCGCTTGGCTGGCAGTCGACACGACTCGCCCACGAGCGTGATCGCGCCCAGCAGCAAGAGCGCAGAGCAACCCGGGCGCTGGACTTCGTTATCTCCTTATTCGACATTTCGAGCGCCAACAGGAACGAGTCTCCGGTCATGACCGCTCGCCAGGTCTTGGATCGTGGTCTCGAGCATGTACACCGCGATCTCGCTTCCGATCCGGCGATGCAGGCGTCGTTGCTGGGTGCCTTGGGCACGGCCTACTGCCAGATGGGTTCCTTCGAACCGGGCATCCAGGCGCTCGAAGAGGCGGTCGCTCTCGCCCGCCGGCACGCTCGATCCAAGCCCGCGCTGGCGGATCTCGCCGACGCACTGGGCATCCAGCTCCGCAACCGCGGGGAGCTCAAGCGCGCCGAGGCACTGCACCGCGAGGCCCTTGAGATTTACCGCGACGCCTATGGCGCGCACCACCCGAGCGTGGCCCGGGCGCTGGCTCATGTCGCACGCGTTCTGCACACGCTCGGCGAGCTCGAGCAAGCGGGCGTGCTGTACCGGCAGGCACTGGCGATCCAGCGCGAGACCCTCGAGCCGAACGACCCCGGCATCAGGATGACGCTGAACGATCTCGGCCTGCTGGCCACCCATCGGGGCGACTACGCCGGGGCGCAGCGGCTGTTGCACCAGGTTCTTCGACTGGAAAACAGCGCCGGCGCCAAGCAGACGGTCAACCGCGCGGCGACGCTCAACAACCTCGGCCAGGTGCTGTACGAAACCGGCGATCTGGCCGGTGCCGAGGCACTGCTGGGTGAGGCGCTCGCGATTCACCGCAAGCTGCTCGGCGAGCACCACCCGAAGGTCGCCCAAGGTGAGCACAACCTGGGTGCGATCTTCTTGGCGGAAGGGCGCTATGACCAGGCCAAGCCCCGTCTTGAGGCGGCGCTCGCTCTGTGGCGCCAGAACTTTGGTGACAACCATCAGGATGTGGCGACCGCCATGAACAGTCTGGGCAACTGCCTCTATCGGCTGGGCGACCTTCAACAGGCGGAGGATCTGCTGCGGCGCAGCGAAGCGCTGTACCGCACCCTCCTGGGAGACGAGCATCCGCTTCGCGGACGAGCGTTGCTCGCCCTCGGGCGGTTGGAGAACGCGCTCGGCCGCAGCGCGAGCGCTGAGCAGCGCCTGCGCCTGGCGCTCGAGATCTGGCGTGCCAAGCTGCCGGAGGATCATTGGTGGCTGGCCCAGGGCGAGAGCGTTCTCGGTGAGAGCCTGCTGCGCCAAGGACATTGGCAGCGAGCAGAGCCCCTGCTGGTGGCGAGCTACCCGCGCATCGAGGCACAGTTGGGCAGCCGCGATCCGGAGACCCGCGACGCGCGCCAGCGCCTGGTCGCGCTGTACCGCGCGGCCGGTGATCCCGAGCGGGCCGCAGCGTACCGAGAACTCCCGCCAGCGCCCGAGACGCCCGCATTCGCACCGCGCTGATCGTTCCGCGCCGCGCTTTGCGCATGAGCTGGTGAACCCGATCCTGGATTCCGTCCACCAAGGAGAACCTGACCATGCGCAAGCACCCCGCCCAGATCTGGACCACCCTCGCCGCCGCCGGCCTCGGAATGCTCCTGTTGTCGACCGCCACCATGGCCCAAACCCCGGTCATCAACCTCTCCGGCCCGACCCAGCTTTGGGTCCCGTACGATGACTGCGCCACGGCCACCTACTCGGTCTCGACCAACTTCACCCCGCTCTCCATCACCTGGAAGCTGGACGGTGCTGTGGTGGGCAGTGGAACGACCTACTCGCGCCGCTTCTGCTCACCACGTCCGCCACAGATTATCTCGTAGGATCATGATGTCCACGTCGAGACGGTCATCACCTCCCAGGTCAGCGTCCATGCCTCAAAATATCTGCAGGTGATCTTCCTCACCAACTGCGGCTACCAGCTCGTCTGCTTCTAGGGCCCCGGCCCGAGGCTGGACAGGGGTGGCGGACGCACCGGCGCGGCCGTCGCCCCTGCTTGCTGATGGGCCTCGCGGCGGAAGGCAGGGGCTGGTAGGGTGGCGGCCTCGACCGATGACCCGCTGCTACCTGGAGGTTTCTGTGCGAGCATCCACCATTGTTGCTCTCGTTCTCGTCTGGCTTTTCGTCGCGCCCGCCCACGCTGCGGATGAGGACGACAGCCCCCACCTCACCGCCGCCACGCTCGCCGGTCTCGAGCTGCGGGGCATCGGTCCGGCGATCACCTCGGGTCGCATCATCGACCTCGCGATCGATCCGGCCCGGCCGGGCACGATCTACGTGGCGGCAGCCGCGGGCGGGGTATGGAAGAGCACCAACGGCGGCACCACCTGGACTCCGATCTTCGACGGCGAAGGCTCCTACTCGATCGGCGCACTGGCGCTCGACCCGCACAACGCCAACGTGCTGTGGGTGGGAACGGGCGAGAACAACAGCCAGCGCAGCGTCGGCTATGGCGATGGCGTGTACCGATCCCGCGACGGCGGCAAGAGCTTCGAGAAGGTAGGGCTCGAGGACTCCCAGCACATCGGCATGATCGCCGTCGATCCGCGCGACGGCGACACGGTCTGGGTTGCGGCCCAGGGGCCACTGTGGTCGCCGGGCGGCGACCGCGGTCTTTACAAGACGACAGACGGCGGCAGCACCTGGCAGCGCTCGCTCGAAATCAGCGAGAACACCGGCGTCTCGGAGGTCTGGCTCGACCCGCGCGACCCGGATACCGTGTATGCGATCGCCTACCAGCGGCGGCGTCACGTCTGGACCTTGATCGACGGGGGTCCGGAGTCGGGTGTGCACAAGTCCACCGATGGCGGCGCGACCTGGCGCAAGCTCGAGGGCGGCCTGCCCACAGGCGAGGTCGGACGCATCGGCATGGCGATCGCGCCCGCTGACCCCGACGTGCTCTACGCCGTGGTCGAGGCGAACGGCGACCAGGGCGGCTTCTTCCGTTCCACCGACCGCGGCGAGTCGTGGGAAAAGCGCAGCAGCTACTAGAGCGGGAGCCCGCAGTACTACCAAGAGCTCTGGCCCGATCCGCAGGACGTCGACCGAGTCTACGCTGCCGACACCTGGTTGCACCGCACCGAGGACGGCGGCAAGCACTTCGAGCAGGTTCCGGAGAATGCGAAGCACGTGGACAATCACGCCATGTGGATCGATCCCTCGGACCCGGACCACCTGTGGAACGGCAATGATGGCGGGCTGTATGAAAGCTTCGATCGTGGCGAGACCTGGCGCTTCTCGGCCAACCTACCCGTGACGCAGTTTTATAAGATCGATCTCGATTATGATAAGCCGTTTTATCATGTCTACGGGGGTACCCAAGACAACTTCACCCTCGGTGGTCCGGTGCGCACGGCCAGCGCCAACGGCATCACCAACGCCGACTGGTTCGTGACCGTCGGCGGTGACGGCTTTCAGACCCGGGTCGACCCCCAGGACCCCAACATCGTCTACTCCGAGTCGCAGTACGGTGGCTTGGTGCGCTTTGACCGGGCGAGCGGCGAGTTGATCGACATTCGGCCGCAGCCCGACGATGGCGACGATCCGCCGCGCTTCAACTGGGATGCACCGCTGATCATCAGCCCGCACAGCCACACCCGCTTGTACTTCGGCTCCCAGCGTTTGTGGCGCAGCGATGACCGTGGCGACCGCTGGCAGGCGGTGTCGGGTGATCTCAGCCGCCAGCTCGACCGCAACCAGCTCGAAGTGATGGGCAAGGTGTGGTCGATCGACGCCGTAGCCAAGAACCGATCGACGTCGTTTTACGGCTCCATCGTCGCACTGTCGGAGTCTCCAAAGATCGAAGGCTTGCTGTACGCGGGGACCGATGATGGCCTGGTGCAAGTATCCGAGGACGGCGGCAGCCACTGGCGCAAAGAGCAACACTTTCCCGGTGTACCGGAGCGAACCTACGTCAATCGACTCGAGGCCTCGCTGCACGACGCAGACACTGTGTACGCGGCGTTCAACAACCACAAAAACGGCGACTTCAAGCCCTACCTGCTGAAGTCGACCGACCGCGGACAGCACTGGAAATCGATCGCCTCGGACCTTCCCGAGCGCGGCTCGGTGTATGCCTTGGCCGAGGATCACGAGCAGCCCGGCCTGCTCTTCGCTGGCACCGAGTTTGGGGTGTTTGTCACCCTCGACGAAGGCGGAGGATGGATCGGGCTGACCGGCGGCATGCCGACCGTCGGGGTTCGCGACCTGGCCATTCAGCGACGTGAGAACGATCTGGTGGTGGGTTCCTTCGGTCGTGGCTTCTACGTGCTCGACGACTACACGCCCTTGCGTCAGTTGAGTGAAGCTGCGCTGGCGGACGCGCCAGCGATCCTGTTCCCGGTCAAGCCTGCGTGGATGTACATCGAACGCACACCGCTCGGGCTTCCAGGTAGGTCCTTCCAGGGCGACGGCTACTTCAGCGCACCCAATCCGCCGGCCGGCGCGGTCTTCACCTACTACCTGCGCGACGGCCTGACGACCCTCGAGAAGCAACGTCAAACGCGAGACGAGGAGATCGACAAGGAGGGCGGCACGCACAGCGCGCCGAGCTGGGAGGAGCTGCGTGCCGAAGCGCGCGAGGATAAGCCTGCCGTCATCTTGACCGTACGCGATGAAGACGGACGGGTGGTGCGACGCATCGAAGGTGAGGTCAGCAAGGGCATTCACCGGATTCATTGGGACCTGCGCTATCCGCCGGCCGATCCCGCCCGCCTCGAACCCGTCTCGACCTCAAACCCTTTCGTTTCATCGCCGATCGGGCCGTTGGCTGCGCCCGGAACCTTCAGCGTGTCACTCGCCACACGTGTCAACGACACCTGGACCGAGCTCGGCTCGGCGCAAACATTCGAAGCACGGCCACTCGGTATCGCCACGCTGCCCGCCGCGGACCTCCAAGCCTTGCTCGCCTTCGAGCGCAAGACCGCACGGCTTCAGCGCGCCGTGTTGGGTGCGGGCGAAGCGCTTTCCGAGGCCCAGCACCGTGTGGCGCTGATCAAGGTGGCGCTCGCTGACACCGTCGATGCCAAACCCGCGCTTCGATCGCGGACGCGCAGTCTCGAGCTGCGACTGGCTGATCTCGACATCGAGCTGAACGGCGACCGCGTGGTGGCTCGGCGCAGCGAGCCGACCGCACCCTCGATCACCGACCGGGTCCAGAACATCGTCTTTGGGCATTGGACCTCGACCGCAGCACCGACCCAAACGCATCGCCACGACTACGAGGTTGCCGCCGACCTCTTCGTGCCACTGCTCGAGGCGCTGCGCACGGCGATCGAGGTCGACCTCTCCCAGCTCGAACGTGAGGCAGAGGCCGCCGGTGCGCCCTGGACGTCGGGACGCATACCGCGCTTCGAGAAAGAGTGATCAGGCTGCGGGATGTCACCGGGCACTCAGCCCGGCGTCGCCACCGCAGCCCAGCGGTCGTGAACGGTACCGGGACGAAAGCCGTGCGCCGCGAGAATAGCCGCTGGGACCTCACCTTCTGCCAGGCGCTGCATGCGTAGCGAGCGACCGTCGTAGCGGCCCGCGAGATGACGCAGGAGGGCGCCGAGGAAGGCGTCACGGCGGGCGCCCGCGGAGGCTTCGACAGACCAGACATCGACCTGCTCGGTGCCAGCCAGCTCGAACAGCACACAGGCTTCCACGCGCTCGGGGGTCACGATGCCGCAACCCTCGAGTCTGGCGCTGCGGGCGATCAGCGTCGGCCGCTGGCGCATCCAGGCGCGTGCGGGCCTGTCCCTTGCCAGCAGACCGGCGGCGTCGGCATCCGCGGCTGTGATCGGCGTCACCAGACCGTCGGGCAGCGCAGGTGCCGGCGCGGGCGGGCGCAGCCAGTCGGTGAGCGGCGCCTCCTGCTGGTAGCCCAGGGCGGCGAAGAAAGCACAGAGATTGGTCCGCGCACGCGGCAGCTCGACCACCAGTCGCTCTGGGCCGAGCACCGCCAGCTTCTTCGACAAGGAGGCGAGCAGATGGCCACCGTGGCCCTGTCGTTCTTGTCCAGGCAGCACGCCGATGCGCAATATGCATGACTCGTCGGGCCGCTTGGCGGCGATCAAGACGGCGGTGGCACCGTCGCCCTCGCGTGCGAGAAGACAGCTCGAAGGCCAGACATCCAGCTCGCCCATTTCGGCGCGAAAGCGCGCCACGCTCATCGGCGGCTCGCCGGGGATGTGCGGTCGATAGCAGGTGTCGATGGCGCTGACCAGGCGCGGAATGTCGTCGGGGCGGCAAAACCGATACGAGGGCATGAGCAGCTCGTCAGGTCGCGGGGAAGCTGCCTCCGCCCGCGACCCATGATCGGACCCTGCTAGCCGAGGCGCAGGCGGTGAATCGCCAGGCCCATCAGGGCGAGAATGAGCAGCACCAGGCCCCAGGTGCCGAGCGTCGGGATCGCGAGCACGTTCGCCAGCACCTGGAGATCCGCCACCCCGCCGCTGCCCGCGTCGCCCGTCACGGCGTTGCCCGCGACCAGCGCGCCGAGGGAGCTGGTGATGTTGGTAAAGGTACCCTGGGCCCTGGCCGGGATCAGCACCGAGACCATGAACGTACAGCTTCCGCCCGGGCCGAGGTTGCCACCGGCCAAGGTGATGACCGACGTGCCGGTGAGCGCGGAACCGAGTCCACAAACGTCCGCCAGCGGCAAGCCTTGCGCTGTCATGCCGGCAAGGGCGGCGTCGAGATCATCGCTGAAGGCGATCGCTGTGGCCGCGTTCACCGGGTCGGGATTGGTGATCGTGAAAGTGAGTGGCGTTGTGGAGCCGGCAAGCACGGGGTCGGGACCGAAGGTCTTCTCGATGGTCAGGAAGGCGACCGTCAGATTGGCCGATGCCGCTGGTCCGCTGACCCCTCCGGTCACCGTCCCAGGCACCGGCTGCGGGGTGGCGGTGATCGTACTGGTGGTGCTGGCGAAGGTGCCGAGCGGCGCGTTCGGCGGCAAGGCGAGGCTCACCGCAAAGGTGCAGGATGCGCCAGCGCCGAGCACACCGCCGGTGAACGCAACAATGCCGGTGCCGGTGAGTTGCGAGCCGAGGCCGCAGACATCGTTCGCTGGCAGGCCGACAGCGACAAGGCCTGGAACCAGCGTGTTGAGATCGTCGGTGAAGGCAATCTGCTGGAGCACGGCGACCGCCGAAGGATTGCTGATCGTGTACTCGAGATCCACCAGACCACCGCGCAGCACCGGATCGCCGAGGAAGGCCTTGCTGAAGCCGATCCCCGATGCCACCACCAGCGTCGCCTGGGCCGGTCCACTGGGCCCGAGGTCGGTTTGCAGCATGACCGAGTTGAGATGGCTACCCGCGGCGGTGCTGGTCACGTCCGCGGTGACCGTGCAGCTTCCGAGCGCTGTCACCGATCCGCCCGCGAGCGCGATCGCACTGCTGCCCGCCACCGCCGTCACGCTGCCGCTGCCGCAGTCGGTGCTGGCGTTGGACGGGCTGGCCACCACCACGCTGGCCGGCAGCGTGTCGGTGAAGGCCAAGCCTGCCACGGTGAAGGCATTGGCTGCATTGTCGATCGTGAGCGTGAGCGTCGACACGCCGCCTTGCGCGATCGCTGGTGGCCCGAAGACCTTGCTGAAGCCGGGTGGCAGCGCAACGATCAGGTTCGCCACCGCGGGCGCTGAGGCCGTCAGTCCAGAGCTCGAGAGAGCGCTCGTGGTGTTGACAAAGCTGCCGGCCGGCGCCCCTGCGGGTACCTGCAAGGTCACACTGAAGGTACACATCGCAGCAGGCCCGAGACTGGCCCCCGAGAAGCTCAGGAACGATGTCCCGACGAGCAGCGAGCCGGCGCCGCAAGGATTGACCGATGGCAGCCCCACCGCCACCAATCCGGGCAAAACCGCGTTCAGATCGTCGGTGAAGCCAAGACCCGAGACGCTGGCCGTGGTGCTCAGGTTCTCGATCGTGAAGCTGAGCGTCGGCATGCCGCCAGCGAAGGTAGGGGCATCGAACGCCTTGCTGAAGACCACCGACTGGATGTTCAGCGTGTCACTCGCCGCACTGCCCGATACAGGGAAACCGTTGATGGTACCGGCCACCGTGCTGGTGGTGTTGACGGCCGAGGTCGCGGCTGGCATGGCGGGTACTTGCACCGTCACCTGGAAGGTGCATGAGCCAGCCGCTGGCAGGATGCCGCCGGTGAAGGTCAGAAGCGTCGTGCCGGAGATCGACGAGCCGGCGCCGCATATATTCGGAAGCGGCAGACCCACGGCCGTGAGTCCCGCCAGGGCAGCGCCGAGATCGTCGGTGAAGCCGATGGCCGAAGCGCTGCGTGTTGCATCGAGGTTGGTAACGGTGAATTCGAGGTTGACGGTATTGCCCGGGAAGACCGGGTTGCTCAGGAAGGTCTTGGTAAACGCCAGCAGATCGGATGAGACCGTCAAGCCGTCCACGGCCGGAGCCACCGAGATCAGGCTACCGCCGAGGGTGACGGAGAGGCTACTGGTGATGTTGGTGAAGGTGCCGGACGGCGCGCCAGCAGGCACCCGGACCGTAACGTCAAAGGTGCATGAGGTCCCTGCCAGGAGGTCGCCGCCGGTGAAGATCAAGAGGCTGGTACCGGTGATCGAGGAGCCCGCGCCACAGGGCGTGGCGGGCAACGGTGCTTCGGCGACGAGGCCGCTCAATGCAGCGTTCAGATTGTCGATGAAAAACATGCCCGTGGCATCGGCCGTGGTGCTCATATTGGCGATCGAGAAACGCAGGATCGCGGCGTCGCCGGGAATCGCTGGCTCACCGATAAAGGTCTTGGTGAAAAGGATCTGGGCGACGGTGAGGGTGTCCTGCGCCGGATTGCTGGTCACCACCAGACCGCTGACCGTGGCCGTGACATCGGATGTGGTGTTGGGGAAAGCACCCGAGACCGCGCCCGTCGGCACCTGCAAGGTGACGCTGAAGGTGCACGATGCGCCCGGAGCCAGGGTACCGCCGGTGAAGCTCAGCAGGCCCGTTCCGCTGATCTGAGAGCCTGTGCCGCAGATGTCGTTCAGCGGCAGACCGACGGCCGTCAACCCGGTCAGGGTGGCGCTCAAATCGTCGGTAAAGGTGATCGCCGTGGCGCTTGCGGGCGCATTCAAGCTGTTCGCAAGGGTGAATTCCAGCGTCACCAGACTTCCGGGCGTCACCGGGTCGTCCGTGAAGCTCTTGGTCAGCGACGGTGCGGCCACCACCTCGAGGTCCGCCGACGCGGGGTTGCCAGTGACCGTGGTGGCATCGACCGTTGCCGTGATCGCGCCGGTGGTGTTGGTGTAGATCGCAGTGGGCAGGCTAAGCGGCAGGTCCAGGGTGACCTCAAAGGTACAGGAGAGCCCTGGGCCGAGGGTGCCGCCGGTGAGCGACAGACCCTGGCGGTCGGTACCGAGA
>Ga0114931_10008169_pt1 | contig 12701 bp, 9 predicted proteins | sample 2SBtaG_FD_89579 | JGI IMG/M metagenome (GOLD analysis project Ga0114931, IMG submission 89579) | Deep subsurface microbial communities from Kolumbo volcano to uncover new lineages of life (NeLLi) - 2SBTROV14_V59a metaG | ecosystem: Environmental > Aquatic > Marine > Volcanic | place: Kolumbo...
ACGCCGACTGTCCCAAGGGCAAGTGCGTCGGCGGCAAGTGCCAGATGGGCGAAAGCGGCGGCGGCCCCTCGGGTCCGTACAAGAAGAACTGGCTCGGCCTCCACGTCGCGCAGGACATCGCGATCATGGGCGGCTCCGATGTGTGCGACGGCAGCAACAACGGCTTCGCCTGCTTCGGCTCGGGCAACTCTGTTCCCTACCCCGGCCCCAGGCCCAGCCGCATCCCCCAAACCGGAGCCGCTGGCAACATCGCGACCGGCCTCGCTCTGGCGACAACCCGCTTCCTCTTGTCGTACGAGCGCGCTCTCACGGCGAACATCATGGTCGGAGTGAGGGCGGGCTACGCCATCGGCGGCGGCCCCAAGGCGGGCGGGGCATCGTTCCTGCCCGTCCACGCCGAGGCCGAGGCGCAGTACTGGTTCGGTCACAACGTGCTCGGCAAGAAGGGGATCCGGCCGTACGTGAAGGTCGGCGGCGGACTGGCGCAGGTCGACGCGAAGCTACCCGTCGACATCATCGATTGCGGCACGCAACAATCCAACCCCGACGTTGGCCAGTGCAGAACCGACCCTATAAAATCTGCAAGCCATGGGGGCAAAGGCATGCAGCTCGACGCCTACAAAAAGCTCGGACAGGGCTTCATCGCCGCGGGCGGCGGCGCCATGTACGCCTTCACCAAGAACAGCGGGCTGCAGCTGAACGTCAACATCATGTTCATGCTGCCGACCTCGGGCCCCGTCGTCGAGCCCTCGCTCGGCTACGTGTTGGGGCTGTAGGTCAAGAGCGCTGGCCCGACGAGTAGTCGTCCGCTGCCCGGTGATCTAGCGTCCGGCGCCCGGGCCGTTGGGCTGGGCACGGCCTAGCTCGCGTGCGCTCCAGACCAGCGCCACGCCCACCGGGTAGGACAGGAACAGGCCGGTGAGCAGCCTGAGCGGCGCAAAGGGCGGGCGCATGCCGAGCGCTTCGGTCCAGACGTCGAGCAGCATGGCCAAAGCTGCCACGCCCACCCAGACGCGCAGCGGCCACACGCCCAGCCTCGGCCTGAGCAGGACGGCACCGAGCCCGAGCCCAAGGTAGATGCCCAGGCAGCGCGCGCACACCGGCAGGAGACGCCCCAGGAAGTGGAGCGTGCGCGCCGGGTCGCGCTGGCACTGGAACGAGAACCACGAGTCGAGCGCCGCCCCGATCGGGCCGAGCACCGGAACGCCTTCGACCAGATGCGGGATGAACGGCGAGACGCCGATCAAGATCAACACGGCCCGCGTCACGCGCCCTGCGATCCGTCCGTCGATGCGGTCGGCGATGCCCGCCATCAGGTCCGCGACGGGATAGGGCGACCCATCTGCCGCAGCACCGCCTGCAGATCCTCCCAGACGTCGCGTTTGGCTCGCGGCGTGCGCAGCAGGTACGCCGGGTGGAACGTTGGCATCACGGCGATCCTGCCCTTGTACAGCCGCCACTTTCCACGCATCCGCGTGATGCCGCCCGTCGTGCCGAGCAGCCCCTGCACGGCCGTCGCACCCATCGCCACGATCACGCTGGGCTCGACCAGCTCCAGCTGTTTCTCGAGGTAGGGCATGCAGGCGGCCATCTCGTCGGGAGTCGGCTTGCGGTTTTCGGGCGGGCGGCACTTGACGATGTTGCAGACGTAGACTTCGTCGCGTTCGAAGCCCATCGCGGTGATCATCCTGTCGAGCAGCTGCCCCGCCTTGCCGACGAACGGATAGCCCTGTGCGTCCTCGTCCGCTCCCGGTCCTTCGCCGATGAAGCACAGCCCGGAGCTGGACGTACCGCGCGAGAAGACCGTCTGGGTGCGGGCCTCGTGCAGCTGGCAGAGCTTGCACCCCGACACCTCCGTCGCCAGGAGCTGGAGGCGCCGCGCCCGCTCCTCATCGGGAACCGCCGCCGCCGGCCGATCGCCGACAGCAGCCGGTGGGGACGGCGGAGAGCCCGCTTCTGGCCGCTGGGGCGCGGACAGTTCCGCTCGCGCTGCAGGCTCTGCGGGAGCGGGCGCTTCCGCTCGCGCTGCAGGCTCTGCGGGGACGGCCGCTTGCCGCTCCGCCCTGAGCTCCTCGCTGGCCCGCTCGAGCCCCGTGGCGCCCGTGGAGGCCTGCCACTCGGCGTGGGCGCGCAGGGCCTGGGCGAGCTCGACCAGCTCCTCGACCGGGTCTTCGCGGGGCTCCGCGCTCATGTCCGTGTGTCTACCACGGCAGGGCGCGGAGCGACGCGCCGATCAATGGCCGTCGTTGGCGCCGAGCCAGCGCTCGGCATCGAGCGCGGCCATGCAACCGGTGCCCGCCGCCGTCACGGCCTGGCGATAGACCCAGTCCGCCACGTCGCCGGCCGCGAACACGCCCGGCACGCTGGTGTACGTGCTGCCCGGCTTGGTGATCTTCAGGTAGCCGTTGTCGTGCGTCTCCAGCTGGCCCTTGAAGAGTTCCGTCATCGGCGTGTGGCCGATGGCGGCGAACATCGCCGCGACCTTGATATCGCGCACCTTGTCCGTCTTCAGATCCTTCACGCGGACGCCGGTGACCTTGTCTTCCTCGACACCGAGCACCTCGGTGATGACGTGGCTCCGGAGCACCGTGATGTTCTCGCTCGCCAGTGTCCGCTCCTGCATGACCTTGGAGGCGCGGAACTCGTCGCGACGATGGATCAGCGTGACGCTCTTGCAGAGGCCTGCAAGATACGTCGCTTCCTCCATCGCCGTGTCGCCGCCGCCGACGACGACCATGTCCTCGCCGCGGAACAGCGCACCATCACACACGGCACAGGCGCTGACGCCCTTGTTCTTGAGCTTCTCCTCGCTCTCGAGGCCGAGGTAGTTGGCGCGCGCCCCGGTGGAGACGATCACCGTCTTCGCCAGGTGCAGGATGTCCTCGTCCTCGCCCACCCAGACCTTGAAAGGCCGCTCGGAGAAATCGACCTTGGTCACGTCCGCGGTGACGATTTCGGTGCCGTAGCGCTCCGCCTGCTCGCGGAACTTCATCATCATTTCCTGACCGGTGATGCCGGTGGGGAAACCCGGATAGTTCTCGACCTCGGTCGTGAACATCAGCTGGCCGCCGGGGATCAGCCCTCCGGCGTTGAACCCCTCCACCAGAAACGGCTGGAGGTTCGCGCGCGCGGCGTAGATGGAGGCGGTGAGGCCCGCGGGGCCCGAGCCGATGATGAGGACCTTGTGAAGGCTGGGTTCGCTCATAGCGAGGTGTTCCTAGCAAATTGTCGGCTCGAGCCCAAGACCGCCCGGGCCCGGGCTGGATCATCGTTACGCGACGGGGCGCGCGGCGGTTTCACGCCCGACCGAAGCGCCGGAGGTGGGAGTCTATTCCCCGAGGGGGCTATGCCTTGATCGGGCTCGCCTTCAGGGCGGCCTTGCCTTCCTTGACGTACACGCTGAACTTCACACGCTTGGCGCCGTGCCGCTGCACGAGCGCATCGCGGTTCTTCTTCAGCGTCTGCTCGAACTTCTCGTAGGTGAACCCCTCGACGTTCTCGCCGCACTTCTGCTTCGTCGCGACGAACTCCTCGTAGACGCGGCGCCACTCGTCGGCCTCGCTGTCGCCTCGCGCGCCCGGCCGGTTTGGCGGGGGCGGACGGCGGGGAGGCGCACCGGGAGAGGCCTGGGTCGCGTCCGGCACGCCGGGCGTCGACGCCTTGGGGTGACTGGGCGCCGACGGCTGGAACGGCGCCGAGGGCATCGGGCGGCTCGGCGCGCTGGGCTGCGGGCTGCTCTCCGGACCCGACGACGCCGGGTCACCGGGGAAGCTGAACGCGCTCATCTGTGGCTGGTCGGGGATATCGCCCATCACCTGCTTCAGATCGGCCGCCCGGCGCGGCACGCCGCCCTTGGCCGCGACCTGGTCGACACCGTCGTTCAGATCAGACGCGATCTTGCGGTAGACGCCGCGGAACTTGCTCGGCTGCATCTGGTCGGTCTCGCCCTTGGCGAGCCGGATGGCTTCGGTACGGAACACATGCAGCGGCCGGGTGTGCTCGAAGAGCGTGAACAGGATGCCAAGCGCCGCGGCGAACAGCGCGATCAACGCGACGAGCAGGAGATTGGCGTTCTTCTTGTCGACGTCGTCCGCCTTGTTGAAGAAGCCCAGCGGACCGGCCACGTGGTACGGCAGGCGCCCGACAGCGTAGCCCGCACCCAGCTGCCACGCTTCACCCGGCAGCCGCGCGTACACCACGCCGAGCAGCCCACTGATAGTGCGGACGTTGCTGCGACCCTTCTGCTGGTAGTCCTTGTCGGTCTTGAGGTTTTCGAGGTCCCCGACGATCTGGTCGAGCTGGCTCTTGTCGAAACCCTCCGGCGCGCCGGACGCCACGCGCTGGCCCTTGGCGTAGAACGCCACCGCAGCACCGGTGCGTGCGGACAGCTCCCGTGCGAAACGGTCGTCGATGATGCGCGCCCCGACGATCGCGCCCGCCGGCATCTGCCCGAGGTCGTACTCTACCGGGCGCGCTACGACCCGGTAGAGGCGGTCGAGCACCAGCGTGTCGTCGCGGATGTAGCCGTGCAGCGCGTCGGCCACGACCGGATAGCCTCCGAGCTGGAAGTGCTCCATGCCGCTGGCCTGGTCGTAGCCGAGAAACGCCACCACGCGGCCGTTCTGGTCGACTGCGAACACGGCGTCGAAGTTCTCGTCCTTCGCGATCTTCTCGCTCACCCGCTGGAGCGCCGCCCGGACCTTGTCGCGGGCGGCCGACGGCACCTTCTGCTCGTTGGCGCTGGCCTTGGCCAGGTACTTCGCGACGTCCGGATCGAGCGCGAACTTGATGAGCTGGGCGGAGCGCGAGCGCGCGTCGTTCTTCAGGTACCAGGCGACGACCTGGCTGTCGGCGGAGAGCCCCTCTCCCATGTTCCGGGCACCCGCCCGGTTGTACATGCTGGTCGCCAGGAACAGGACGAAGATCGCGCCGCCCAGGACCAGGGCGAGCAGCACGTACCAGAAACGGGATAGCAGCATCTCCTACTTGCCCTTCTTCTCGTCCGCCTTGCTCTTCTTCTTCGAGGCGGCCACACGGATCGGGGTGCGTGAGATGTCCATGTCCTTCTGGCCGACCGTGACCGGCTTCGGAGCGCCCACCTTCTTGCCGGAGAAGAATGCCTGGAGCGTGTAGTCGCCGGGCTGATCGAAGGTGAGCAGGAACTGGCCCTTCTTCGAGGGGTAGGCGATCGCAGCGACGTTGGGTTCGCCCACGATCCACATGCGCAGGCTGGGCGCCAGCTCGTCGCGGATCTCGAAGGTGCCCTTGCCAGGAACCGTCCACGAACGGGTTCCACCCTTGACCGTGTCGTTCGGCTGGAACGTGGAGATCTTCACGCCATACAGGCGGTGCGTGAACGGGTCGGTGTTCTTGAACTGGAGCGTGGTGCCAGGCGGCAGGACGATGGTCACCGGCGTGGTGCGCCCGCCTCCCACGCGGATCAGGATGGGCTTTTCCGGCTTCTGCTTTTCCGGAGCGAGCGCGGCGATGCAGAGCTCCTTCGGGATGTCGGGAAACAGCCGGCGGAACTCCGCGCGCACGGTCGGCACCGGCTCGCGGAAGGAGTAGCCGTGCTGCTTGGGGCTCTTGGCCTCTTCCCATACCGGGTTGACCAGGAGCCGGAAGTTCTTCACGGCTCCCTTCACCTTGGCGGCGTCCGCCGTGAACGGAAGCGCCATCCCGACAGCCAGCGTGGACAGGCCCACGAGCCGTACACACCACGCCGACCGGCGGCGGGCTGTCCCGGGTGGGGCTTCGCGTTGGGGCTTCCGGACGACGGTGGCGGATTCGGCGTGCGTCTGCATTACGCGGCGAGACGGTAGCCGAGACAAGCCGCCGACGAAAGGGCTACGCGTCGACAAAGGGCCCGCCCGGTTTGCCACGAGACAGACCGTACAAAGGAGAACGGGACCGGCGTTTTCGCGCCGGCCCGTTCATCGGTTCCTGACCGCCTGGGCCGCGTGGTCGATGCGTAGCCCGAACCCCTAGCCTCGCTAGGTGGGAGACTCACGCCGACTTCCGGCTTCCCGGTGAGCATGCTCCGGGCCTAGCTCTCGGTCGGCGATCCGCCTTCCTGGTTCAGATGACTTGTAAGGGATTCGTTACTAGCACCTCGCGTGCCCTGCAGAGGGAACACCCTGAATGTATTTCCGCGCATCTCGCACGTCAACGGCGTGACGGGTGCTCACGGGTGCGATCCGGCGGGCGTCATGTCGATTGACAGGTTGTCACCCCACGACGCGCTGGCGGTGGGGTGCCCGCGCACGCTTCCGGGTCAACCATGCCTTGACAAAGCGTGGCGGTGTCGTTCCACCCCTGCCTTCCTGCTCGAGGCGCGCGGGCCCCGGGGAACCGCGATTTCCGGGCACAACGGGGCGCATTGTCGCAGAAAACTGGGCCAGTCCGGCCCATTTCGAGCATGCCTCGACACATGAACTGGGCAGCGTTGGAGCGCGAACACAGCGTCGAACAGGTGGAGCAGGGCGAGGTGCGTCTCGTCGCACCGGCGGAGCGCGCTCACGAGCGTGAACTCGCCGAACGCGAAGCGTTCCTTGTCGTCGAGGTCGAGCCGCCGGGTCCCGCCTTGCGCGGCCGGCTCGCGCTCGCGATCGAAAGCGCCGTCGAAGGCGCGCTGGAGCGGCGCGGCGCGGCGCCGCCCGGTGTCGGCGCCTCGAGCGATCTCGACGCGTCACTCAGCGATCAGCTCTTCCGTGCCCGGCAGATCGGGCGCGGTGGCTTGTTCGTGTGCTGCGCGACACTGGCAGGGATCGCCAATCTCGCCGGCACCCTCGACGCCGAGGACAGCGCGGTCATCCGCTGGTGGATGGCTGCGGCGGCCGAGCGCTCGGTGCGGCTTCTGCTCGACGCGCAGGATCGCTTCCTCGGCGTGTACGGCGCCCCGACGGCGCTGCACGCGTTGGTCGAGCAGCGTGAAGCCGTCCCCCCGAGCGGACCGCGCGAGGCCCCCAACGCGGCACCCGAGGTCGCAGCCAGCGTCGCAGCAATGGACCTGTCCGACGTGCCCCCAGCTGTTGCACCGGTAGCCGGGGATGTGCCGCCGCCCGAATGGATGGTCGAGGAGACGTCGACTGGTGACGAGCTGCTGCCGCCCGATGCGGAAGCCTTGTCCACCCCGCCGCCCGCTACCGACATGGAGCCCGCGCCCGAAGCGGAGGACGCGCCGCCGCGGGTCGACGAGCCCGCAGGACACGTGGAGGAACGCGATCTCGCGAGCGCGATGGCGGCCATTTTCGACGACGCGCTGGACGCACCGGAGGAGGAGAGCGCGCTGCCGCCGGCCGTGGAAGAAGCGTACACGGGCTGGGCGCAGGGCGTCGAGGAGACCGCCGAGGCCGGGACGGCCGACCCAACAGCCGAGTCGGCCGCAGTCGAAGCCGCAGTCGAAGCCGAAGCCGCGACGGCCGACGCAACAGTCGAGTCGGCGGAAGACGAGGCCGAAGACGAGGCCGAAGCCGAGGCCGAAGCCGTTGCCGATAGGGTCGGCGGAACCGAGACCGACGCCCAGGAGCCGGCCGCCGAGGCCGAGTTCGAGACCGATGTCGCGGGCACAACGCTGGCCGCGAGCGAGGTCGAAAGCGAAGCCGAAGCCGCGAGCGAGATCGAAGCCGAGCCGGCAGAGGACGACGAGAACCTCGCGCGGGCGCGCAGCGAGTGGCGGACGTGGATGCGCGAGCTCGACAGCGCGCGCGGCCCGAAGCCGCTGGCGGTGATCGAGCGCATGTTCGTCTCCTCGTACGTGCCGCTGTCCGACGCCGTGGCCCGTGGCGTCGCCGACGCTGAGGCCGAGCGCGTGCTGGAGACCTGGGCGGCGAGCTTCGAGAAGAGCTACTCCGAGGCGTTCGACGCGCTCAGACTGCGCGGCAAGCGGCCCACCATGGTGCTGGACGTGCCGGAGGTGGCACACCGCATCGGGCGGCTGCACGGTGCGCGCGCGGTGCAGCTCTTGCTTGTCGATGGCATGCGCTTCGACCTGGGCCTGCGCGTGCAGGAGCGTCTCAAGATGCTGATGGGACAGAACGCGGCACTGACGGAGCGGCTACTGCTCTGGTCCGCGCTGCCGACGACGACCGCAGTGCAGCTCGATCTCATCGGACGCGGCCCGGACGGGCTGCGCGAGCCGATCGAGGGCGCGGAATCGACGCTGCCGGTCGCGCGCGGTCGCAGCGCGGGCGTACCGCGCCGGATCAAGACGGGTCACCGCGAGGTGCTGAAGCTCGATCTGGTGGAGTCGCACATGGCGCAGGCCGGCGAATCGCTGGCCCCCCGCCTCGATGCTCTGGCCAACGAGGTCGCCGAGTCGGTGGCCAACCACTTCCTGAAGCTGCCGCCGCGGACGCTCGTCATGCTGTTCGGCGACCACGGATTCGTCACCGAGCCCCAGTCGACCGGCACCTCGCCCGCCCGCCACGGTGGCGCCTCGCCGGAAGAGGTGCTCGTCCCGGGCTTCGCCTGGCTGGTCGGCAGCGTGCACTGAGAGCCGAGCGGAGCCGCTGCGCGGCGTGAATCTGCGTCACGGCACGCGCCGTGAACCGATGGCCTCATCGCGCCGGCGCGGGGGCGGAAACGCCGCATTTCCGTGTCGGCATCGAAATTGCTGTATAATGGGCATTTCCGCTAGCGCCCGCACGTGCCGGCGCGCCTCCGGAGGTGAAACATGGCCCGTTCTTCCTTGCTCTGGCTGGGCTCGATCGGGGTCGCTCTGATGACCCTGGCTTGCACCAGCAGCAACGACTTCGTGTCGCAGTCCGCAGGCGCGGGAGGCAGCAGCGGCGCGGCAGGCGCGGGCAGCGGCGGCAATCCCGCCGGCGGGAGCGGCGGCGCGGGGGCGACGGACGGTGGCGGAGCGGGCGGAGCGGCCGGCGCGCCGGGGACCGACGCGGCCGTAGCGTGCACCGACGACAGCGCGTGCGGTCCGGGTCACTACTGCGGCGCCGACGCCGCGTGCCACGACTGCGCCGACACCGCCCGCTTCCACTTCGGCGCGCCCGAGCCGCTCGACCACGTCAACACCGCGCACCCCAATGACTGGCTGCGCTATCCCCGCGCCGTCGGCGACCAGGGCCTCATCTACACCGTCGAGGGCTCGTTTGGCTTGACCCGCGCGATCTGGGTGACGGACGACTTCGCGACGAGCGAGGGCATCGAAGCGACCGCGAACACGGACGGCGACGGTGCGCCGCTGATCGCGGCTGCGCCCGCGTCGGGCGCGCTTTCGAGCTACAACTTCTACTTCGACCACGCCATTCCGAACACGCTGAACCGCCAGATCGTCGGCGCGAGCATCGACGACAAGGGCGTCACGACAGGGTTCGCACCGCTGCCCGCGCCCATCAACGACGCCAACAGCAACTTAAGTCTCGCGCTGGCCGCCGACGCCGGGCGCGCCTGGTGGTCGAGCGACCGCGTGACCGGCATCTTCAAGTACCAGCTGTTCACTGCAAGCGTGCTCGCCGCCGGCAGCACTACGGCAACCCAGGTGAGCCTGACGACCGCGCCGGCCAACTGCCCGATCGATGTCCCCGACCCCTCGCCCTGGGCGACGCCCGACGGCACGCTGCTCCTGTTCAACTCGAGCGAGCACTACACCGACTGCAACAACACGAACGCGCCGCTCGACATGTTCGTCGCGCGCCCCGACAAGAGCGGCAAGGTGAGCCAGCAGGCCGACGAGATCGACGTGGATCTGCAGAACATCAACGACACGCAGCCGAGCCTGTCGCCGGACATGTGCTGGCTGTACTTCGCCTCCGACCGCAACGGAGCCAATTCCACGCGGCTCTACCGCGCCCACCGCCGCTGAACGTCGGCGCCGGTCTCCACCCACCCACCCACACCCGACTCCTCCTCGAGGGGGCTCACCGCCCCTCGAGCGCCCCGACGCGACTCGCTCCGCTCGTCGCGGGCTCGCTGTCGCTCGCCTCGTCTTCCAAGGCTGAAGGCGGGCGGCTGAAATATGCCGCAGTAGTGGTAGGGTCCGGCTCATGGCACAGGTTCACGGCGGACGCCTGGTGGCACAGGCGCTCGAGCGACACGGCATCAGCCACGTCTTCACGCTCTGCGGCGGCCACATCCAGGCCATCTACGACGGCTGCATCGACGAGGACATCCGCGTCGTCGACACCCGGCACGAGCAGACCTCCGGGCATGCGGCGGACGGCTACGCGCGCGTCACGGGCAAGCCGGGCGTGTGCCTGGTGACGGCCGGTCCGGGCATCACGGACGTGGTGACGGCCGTGGCCAACGCGCAGCGCGCGGGCGTGCCGATGGTGTGCATCGGCGGCGCGGGCCCCAAGGCCCTGTGCGACATGGGCTCGTTACAGGACATGGACTCCGTCACGCTGATGCGTCCGATCACCAAGTGGAGCGTGCAGGTTCCGGAGGCCCGGCGCATCAAGGAGTACATCGACGCCGCCTTCCGCGTGGCGCAGTCGAACCTGCCCGGGCCGGTGTACCTGGAGATGCCGCTCGACCTGCTGATGAACTACGCCGAAGACGAGCAGCCGCTCACCTCGCCCATAGCGCCGCCGCCGAGACCTGCGGGCGACCCGAACAGCATCGTGCGGGCGGCGGACCTGCTGAAGAAGGCGGAGCGGCCGAGCTTCATCATCGGCGCGCAGATCCGCTGGTCCGAGCGACGCGAGATCGTGCAGAGCTTCGCCGACAAGGTCCAGGCGCCGTTCTTCCTCAACGGCATGGCGCGCGGCGCACTGCCCTACAAGCACCCCGGGCTGTTCACGCGCTCCCGCCGGCAGGCGCTGAAAGAGAGCGACGTCATCTTCGTATTCGGCACGCCCTTCGATTTCCGCGTGGACTACGGCCGCCCCGGCACCTGGAATCCCGACGCGAAGATCGTACAGGTCGATCTGGATGGCGGCGAGCTCGGGCGCAACCGCTCGGTCGACGTCGCGATCCACGGAGACAGCGGACTGGTGCTCGAGCAGCTGCTGGAAGCCGTGGGCTCGAAAACAGCCCCGGAGTGGCTCGCGTCGCTGCGCGAGGCGGAGACGAAGCGCCGCGCCAAGATGTCCGCCGAGATCGAGAACAACGGCAGCCCGCCGAATCCGCTGCGTGTCTGCCACGAGGTGGGCAAGCGCCTGGGCAGGAACGACATCGTGATCGGCGACGGCGGAGACTTCGTCGCGACGGCAGCGTACGTCATCCCGCTCGAGTGGCCCCAGCTGTGGATGGATCCCGGGCCGCTCGGCACGCTCGGCATCGGCCCCGGCTACGCCATGGCCGCCGCGCTCACGCGCCCCAACGCACGCACCGTCATCATGTACGGCGACGGCTCCTTCGGACTGCACGGCCTCGAGTTCGAGGCCATGGCCCGACAGGGCCTGCCGGTCGTGGCCGTGATCGGCAACGATGCCAGCTGGACGCAGATCCGCCGCGGCCAGATCAGCATGTACGGCGAGGATCGCGCCGTCGCGACGTCCCTCGACTACACGCGCTACGACAAGGTGGTCGAAGCCGTCGGCGGCAAGGGCTTCTGGGTCGAGAAGATCGACGAGCTCGGCCCGGCACTCGACGCCGCGTTCGACAGCAAGGTGCCCGCCTGCGTCAACGTGAAGATCGCCGGCAGCGACTTCCGCAAGGGCGCGATCAGCGTGTAGAGCGATCCAGAGGTCGCCCCGCTCCGCCGCCCTTCGCGGCCCTACTCCGCCGACGCGCCGCCGCGCGGTACGAGGTAGCCCTCGGTCTCGGCGAGCCAGCGCAGGATGTCCATGGCCGACAGGATGCCGACCACCTTGCCCTCCTCGCTGATCACCGGAACACGGTGCACCCCTTCGAGCGCCATCAGCGCCGCGGCGCGTGACACCGACGCCGTCTCGGGCAGGGTAAACGCGATGGGCATCATGATCTCGCCCACCGTGGCCCGCGTGATGCGCTCCGCGTGGAAGCCGGGCCCCGACTCGAAGCCCTGGCGCCGGGTCACCAGCCGCTCGGTCTCCTGGTCGTCGCCTGCAGCCTGCTGCTCGCGGATCAGATCGGTCTTGCTGACGACCCCGACAGGGCGTCCCGCGGCGTCGACCACTGGCGCGCCGCTGATGTTCCGCTCGAGGATCATCGCCGTCAGCGCTTCGACCGCCAGGTCCGGCGAAACGCAGACGACGTCCGCGGTCATGATCTCCTGGATCAGCGTCTGGTTCGCTGATGAGCGAGCTTCAACACGGTGACAGCTGTCCACCGTCCCTCCCTCCTCCGGCTGGGGCCGGCAATGGCAGCGCAGGAACGCCCGGTTGCTCCCGGACTCGAGAGTGAGCCCCTCTCAGCGCTCGCGGGCGGGACGGTCACGGCGGACCGGCCAGCGTGGCACTGACCTTCCCCCCGCATACCCTGCGCGAGCGTCCGATCGGCGCGCAGCGATTGCGCCAGGCCCAGGAGATATCCCGCCCCCGAAAGCGCATATGCCGCACTTCCTGCAGTACTCGCGGCAGCAGCACAGCCCATGTCAGCCCGCGAGGTGCAAGCCGCGAGCCAGACGCAACGGCTGCCGAGACCGAACCTCGCTCCCCGTGCCTGCAGCCCGGACAAGCACCGGGTGCTTAAGCGCGGGCCCCCCGTCGCTCATCTACTCGCGATCCGCAGCTGCGCCCCCGGCCGCGCTCGGGATGGGGTTCTGCTCCTTCTCGAGGTAGCGGAAGATGGTGCGCGGATCGACGCCGAGGTCACGCGCGGTC
>Ga0114931_10008170_pt1 | contig 12701 bp, 13 predicted proteins | sample 2SBtaG_FD_89579 | JGI IMG/M metagenome (GOLD analysis project Ga0114931, IMG submission 89579) | Deep subsurface microbial communities from Kolumbo volcano to uncover new lineages of life (NeLLi) - 2SBTROV14_V59a metaG | ecosystem: Environmental > Aquatic > Marine > Volcanic | place: Kolumbo...
ACACCGTCTCCGTTGACATCCGCCGCCACGCACCCGTCCGCGAACATGCGCAGAACGAGTCCATCGATATCGGCCGCGTCGATACGGCCGTCGCAATTCGCGTCGCCCGGGCCGGCCGGCGTCGTCGTGACAATCGGAGTCGGCGTGCCACCAGGACCCGTGTTGGTTGGGGTGAAGGTGCGAGTTCGCGTTGGCGTATCCGTAATCGTAGGCGTGTTGGTAATCGTCGGCGTGTCCGTCGGCGGCGGTGTCGCGGTGGCGGTCGGCGGAACATTGGCGCCGTTGAGCACCACGGTCACCAGATCGTCCAGCGATGAGCTCGCTGCGATATCCGGGCGCCCGTCACCGTTGAAGTCCCCCGTGGAGACATCGATCGTGCTGAGCTTGTCAGAGTTTGCGGAGTAGATGACCTCGCCGTGCTCGAAGCTACCGTCACTGGATCCAAGCCAGAGGTCGCTGCCAATATTCGAGGCGACGGCGATGTCAACGACACCGTCGTTATCGAAGTCGGTCGCTATCATGGCGCTCGGGTTGAACACCTGGTGCTCCTCGAGCAGTTGGAACTGCCGTGCGGACGGCTGCTCGAAAACGACCAACCGGCCGCGCGAGCGACTCGTAGCAACGACCCCGGCTCGCCCGGATTGAAGCGGGATGACCGCAACGGAAGACACTGAATCGACGTCGCCGACGGGTTGTGCGAGCGAGAACCCGTTACCATCACCAAATAGTATGCGGACCTTCGAATCGACGGGATCACCGACGACGATATCGGCATTGGCGTCGTCGTCGACCCGTCCAATCGCCGCGCTACGCGGCTCGGTGCCGACCACCTGGCTATACGCGACGCGAAAGGTGCCATTGGCAACGCCATCGCTCGGCGTTCCGACGAGAACGGTGATTCTTCCTTCGGAAGAGCCACCCGCGCTCGTCGAGTGGCAGGTAACGAGATCGAGGATATCGTCACCGTCGACATCGCCGACTTCGAGACATGCAGGGAATAGACCCGGCAGGCGGTATTCGAGCGGCTCCGCCAACTTCCCGCCCCCCTTGTTCAGATAGATCAGGACGACCCCGCGCACGGGGAACGTGATGATGTCCGCCGCCACTGCGATATCGCCGAGACCGTCCTCATCGAAGTCCGCCGTTGCTATGTTCTGAAGGCTGAAACCGCTCACACTAATCCTAGTTTCCGGAAGAAATCCGCCGTCGCCCCGGTTCAACAAAAATGACAAGGACGGCCCCTCGGCGCCGGTGCCGTTGGCCGTCGCGATGTCGAGTCCCAGTTCCCCGTCCAACTCAAGTGGTCCAACGCCCAGTGGCGCACCATCCACCCCATATGAGGCCGGCCTGCCGAACAGAGGTGCGGCGTTCGACGCCGAAACCATGCCCAGCAGAGCAGCCAACCCAACGAGTGTCCTCCTCACGGTGGGCCCGCAGCATTCTACCATCCAATTCCGTCCGTATGATTTTAACACCCTAAATTGCTCGCGAAGTGTTTTGCAAGGCAATTAGCAAGTACCAGAAGGGCGGCAACTAATGAATTTTTCTTGCATCTTTGCGTTTCGCTTGCCGACTGTCCCAGCACTCCAGTAAATGGCATAGTGGCGGACCTCAACGATTGGACGGAAATGACGCATATGAACGTTTTCAGAACAATGATCGCCGGCGTGATCGCATGCGGGCTAACCCACCAAGCCGCTGGCCAGGAATGTGCCTACGTGGGCAACCAGTTGATCGGCACGGTGCGTATCCTCAGCCTGCCCGACGGGGCGGAGATGGGCACGGTCACCCTACCCGATTGTTCCCTCGGGATCTGCCAGTTGACGGAATTGGTTGTAAACTCCGATAGCAGCACGGCCTATGTGTCTCAATTCGACGGCAGCCGGATCTGGATCGTCGACACCAGCTTCGCCACCAGTCCCGAAATTCTCCCATTTGACGCCTCGCCAACCGATCTCGTTCTCGATCCATCCGGCAGCCCGCTCTACGCTATCAGCCTGGCAACCGCCGAATTGGCTTCCATCGATCCAGATCTGGTTCGAGAAACCGGGCGGTTGAGCCTTCCCAGCCAATCTCGCGGACTAGCCCTCGCGCCCGACGGCCGGACGATCGCCACCACGAGCCGCGACCAGAACGCTGTTTTCTTCATCGACACTTCGGACGGATCCACTGTCCAGATGGGCGCGACGGGCCAGCAACCGATCGACGTCGCCCTGTCGCCCGACGGGTCCACGGCGTATGTGGCCAACGAAGACGGGACGATTACCGAGATCGACGTCGCGACAGGTGCCACACTCGACACCTTCACCGTCGGATCTCTGCCCATCTCCATCTCGGTCGCGCCCGACGGAAATACTGTGTACGTCGCCAACCGGGGCGACGATACGGTCTCCGTCATCGACCTCACCGCTGACCAGATCACCGACATCGAAGTCGGGCTGACCCCGGTCGCGACTGCCCTCAGCAGCGACGGCCTGCTCGTCGTAGCCAATTTGCAGGGTGAAAGCCTGTCTGTGATCGATACCCGGAACGGTAACACCGTGCTCGATCCGATCGCCGCCGGCACCAGTCCATTCGCCCTCGCCGTCGCCCCTTGCCCGGGCGGCACGACCTGCGTAGGCGATTGCAACCGCGATGGGGCAGTAGCGATCAACGAATTGATAACAGGGGTCAACATCAGCCTTGGAAGCCGACCGATCTCCGATTGCCCCGCCTTCGACAGCAATGACAACGGTCAGGTCGCAATCTCGGAGTTGATCCGCGCGGTCAACAATTCTCTGGACGGCTGCGTGGCATGAGAGCAACCTGCGCGGCTCTTGCCGTCGCACTCTCGATCGCAGCCTGCTCACAAATCCAGCTCCCGCCTCCGCTCGGCACGACCGCGTCGCCGGGTCGGCCCGGAGACGGGTCGGCCATCGGCGCGGCCGCTCCGACACCTGTTTTCCCGACGCAGATAAGAATCGAGCGCCGCAACATGACCTGCCGCGCCGCGACCCATGCCGCACGCGCCGCCTTGACGCGCATGTCCTACGTAATCGAAAGGGTGATGGCACCGACAGCGGGGCATCCAGGAGAAATCCGCGCCCGTCGCAACACTGGCTGGTCCACCGGTGATGCCGGAGACAGTTACGGCGTGGCAGTGCGAATCAGCTGCGATGACAACGGGTCGATTTTTGAAGCAGCTACCGAGGAACCGTTGGCGCAGCGCATCGCGTTCAAGCGCGAGTTGCCCGCCGAGATCGATCGCGCGGCGAGCCGGCGCACGACACGCCCCAGGTCACAGAAACGACAAGCGGCGACCGAGCTCGAGGTCGAGATTCGCCCCCTGACCGGCGCGGCCGCGCGCAAACAAATCGGGGCCATACCCGAATCGGTAGGTATCATGCCGGTGCATGTCCGCGTCACCAACCGGTCCAAGTTCACCTACCGATTCGCCGGCGAGCGGTTGCGGATGATGACCGAGGAGCGAGTACGCCAGCAACCGCTGGGCATCGATGAGGTCGCTGCTGCACTCGCGCCAGAATGGGCGGACTACGCGCGCCGCCAACTGATGACCGACGGAGAGATCCCGCCGGGCGCGATTGTCGAGGGGTATCTATTCGTGCCAAACGCCACCTACCGACGCGCCAAGGTCGTGTTGATCGAGACCGAAAGCCAAGAAGCTGAGGGATTCTCCGTAGAATTCTAAACGAATCGCCCCTCGGTGCGATCACGCGAAGGGCGCCCGGTAACGAGCCCACACCGTCCACCACAACCTCGCACCACGCCAACCGCACGCCGCCGCGCGGCAGAGCAAGTTGGACCGCGCGTCGTAACTCAGGTACCGCAAACGTTCCGCGCGGTGTGGGTTGGCCCGCTGCGTTGGCTACGCGCGGCGATCATTCAGGCCGCCTTGACCCGGATCGCCCGGCGGTATTGAGTAGGCGGTTATGAGCCGGCAAGACAGGAAACAGGTGGCCACCGCAGGCGGCTCGCGACGGCCGGTGACAACGGAAACGGCTTGGCAGTCGCTTCTTCAAGGCGCCAAAGAGCTGATCAAAACACTCGGTCCTGCGATCTTGATTGCCCTGGTGGTGCGATCGTCGGTGGTCCAGGCGTTCTGGGTGCCCTCGGGATCGATGAAGCCGACGATCCAGATCGGCGATCACATTTTTGTGAACAAGCTCGCCTATACTGTTCGCATGCCCCTGATCGACACCCCCCTGACCGACATTCAGTCGCCCGAGCGGGGCGATATCGTCGTTTTCGTGCGGCCGGGCGACCCCAAGACCGACCTCATCAAACGGGTCATCGCGGTGGCGGGTGACACCGTCGAGATCAAACGAAAGAAGCTGTTCATCAACGGCGTCGCTGTCCCCGATTCACACGCACACTTCGAGGATCCACTCAGCAACCTGCCGCGCGACAACATGCGGCCCAGGAAGGTGCCCCCGCGCCAATTCTTCGTCATGGGCGACAACCGGGACCGCAGCTACGACAGCCGTTTCTGGGGATTCGCCAACATCGAAGCCATCAAGGGCCGAGCGACGTTCGTGTACTGGTCCCGAGATAGCCAGAGTTGCTGGAAAGAGCTACGCCGCAAGGGCTTGAGTGAGGTGTTCTCGCCGACATGCCTGCCCCGGTGGCGCCGGTTCGGCATCCATATCCAGTAACCAAGCATTCCAACGTAACGGATTCCGTTGCGAACGCCGGCCGACGTTGTTAAGTTGGCGCTCGTTCTTCGGAGATCGAAAGGAGATCACCCATGGCTGGAGGGAAGACCTTCAAGCGTGATCAGAAACGGCGCAAGGAGATGGCGCGCCGACTGAAGCAGGAAGAGAAGAACCGAAAGCGACAAGCCCGCAAGGACGGGGACAAGATGTCGCTTGATGAACTCGGACTCGCCGCCGAAGTCGATGCCGAAGAAGGGCGTTTCGGGGCCGATAGCGCGGAAGCCACGCAAGCCCCGGCAGCCGCCGAGACCAGCGACGCAACGGCCGACGAGAACAAGCCGTCGGTCGACTGACGGCTGCCCCACTTCGATCGGTCGCGCACGACGATCGTCAGACGGGCTCCAACCTGGCGTACTTGAGGGCCAGTTTTTTCACCCCCGAGGTGCGAAAGAGCACCGTCACCTTGCGCCCCTCACCGCTTCCCTCGAGCCCGCGGATCACGCCGACACCGAACGACGCGTGGCGCACCCGACCGCCCACGCGCAAGCCTTCTTCATCTTCGTAAACCACCCGCGGCTCATTGTTTTCCCGGTCGTCCAACCAAGCGGGGCGGCTACCGGCATCGCCGCTCGGGGCCGAGCGAGACCGTCGCACCGAAGTTCGCACCACCTCGATCAACTCACTCGGGATCTCGTCTAGAAAACGGCTCCGCTGATTTGCTTGGAAGTCGCCGAATACTCGTCTGCGGTGTGCGTGCGACACGTAGAGGCGAGACATCGCCCGCGTCATCCCGACATAGCAGAGGCGACGTTCTTCCTCCATGTCGCGATCGCCAACTCGCGCGTGCGGGAACAGCCCTTCCTCCATACCGGTCATGAATACAAACGGGAACTCGAGTCCCTTGGCCGCGTGCAGGGTCATCAGTGTCACGCGATCGGCAGCGCCATCGTACGAGTCTAAATCAGTTACCAACGCAATCTGCTCGAGATAATCGAGCAGCGATTCGCCAGCCGCCGCGCGCTCTTCCATCCCCGACAGCAGTTCCTGTAAATTCTGCAATCTTTCTTGCGCCTCGAAAGAACCGTTGTCGCGGAGCATCGGCCCGTAACCGGTCTCTTCGACGATCACTGCGGCCAGTTGTGGGAAGGCGATCCGTCTACTGCGGTCGCGAAACGATTCGATGAGGCGCAAGAAGGCAGCAACCTTGCCGGCAGCTCCGGCCCGCAGTTCGCCACGGTCGATGGCAGCCTGGGCGCCGGCGAGGAAGCCACCCGAAACCTCGTCTTCGAGCGCAGCGATTTTCGCGACGGTGACCCCGCCGATGCCACGGCGCGGGATATTGATGATCCTCTTCGCCGCGATCGTATCGGCCGGGTTCACGCACAAGCGTAGATAGGCGAGAATGTCTTTGACCTCAGCACGCAAGTAAAACTTGACGCCACCCACCATCGCGTAGGGGATTTGGTTGCGCGTCAGAGATTCCTCGATCGACCGCGACTGGGCGTTGGTGCGGTAGAAGACCGCGACATCTCCGCGCGACCCTCCGCCGGCAGCGATGCGGCGGATCTCCGAGGCGACAAACCGGGCCTCCTCGAGGTCGTCGCCAAGCGCCGCCATGCGAATCTTGTCCCCCGTGGAGTTTTCGGTCCACAGAGTCTTGCCTTTGCGGTTCGTATTACAGGCTACCACCGAACTGGCGGCGGCGAGGATGTTGCCGGTCGATCGGTAGTTCTGCTACAAACGGATTACGACCGCATCCGGAAAGTCACGCTCGAAATTGAGAATGTTTTCGATTTCAGCTCCGCGCCATCGGTAAATCGACTGGTCATCGTCGCCGACCACGCAGAGATTGCGGTGGCCCGCGGCGAGGAGCCGGGTGAGTCGATACTGTACGGCGTTGGTGTCTTGGTATTCATCCACCAGGACATGACGAAAACGCTCCTGGTACCGCGACGCAACCGACGGGAACTCTTCGAAAAGCTGCACGGTTTTCACCAGCAGATCACCGAAATCGAGCGCGTTCGAACGCTGCAGCCGCTTCTGGTAGAGGGTGTACGCTTGAACGACGGCCGCACTCCTCTCGTCCTCGACGCGAATCTGTCGCGGACTCTCCCCGCGGTTCTTGGCGGCGTCAATGCGCGAGGCCACCGCGCGTACCCCGATCGTAGCGTCGGCGATACCCAAGTCGGAAAGGCAGTCTTTGAGAAGACGCTCCTGGTCGCGGTCGTCGTAGATAACGAATTGATTCGAGTAGCCGAGCGCTGCGATCTCGCGGCGCAAGATGCGCACTTCGAACGAGTGGAAGGTCGACACCCATGGCGATCGATCGTCGTCGAGGAGCTTCATCACCCGCTGGCGCATCTCGCCGGCGGCCCGGTTGGTGAAAGTGACCGCGAGAATCCCGCTGGGGTCGACGTCGCGCTCGCGAACCAAATGCGCGACGCGGTGGGTCAACGTGCGCGTTTTCCCCGATCCGGCACCAGCGAGAATCAGCAGCGGGCCGTCGCCGTGCAGGACCGCTTCGCCCTGCTTGAGGTTGAGGGACCTGACCAGGTCAACCATACAACGACGTCCCCCTCTTCCACTCACCCGACCGCCTCCGCGCAGCGGGTGTTACCACGAACGGCCGAGCAGGTCCACGCGCACCGATCCCGACGCCTTCCACGCGCCCCGTACGGCCGACCTCGTGTCACCTGCCGCCACAGATCGCAAACCCTCGTTGCCCTGCCGCCATTCCTCTCGTATCCTCCCGCAGTGACCCGCCAACATCACCATGGAAACGACTCGGCTTCGGTCCGCGCCGGGATCGTCACCGTCAGCGACACCCGCGTCGAGGCCGACGATACCAGCGGGCAGCGAATTCGCGCGGCCCTGGTCGAGGCCGGTCACCAGATCAGCTTCTACCGCATCGTCAAAGACGAACCGACGCAGATCGTCGAGCTGATTTCTTCTCCGCCGCAGCCAGCCGAGGTCATCATCACCAACGGAGGTACCGGGCTGGCGCCGCGGGACACGACGTTCGAAGCCGTCTCCAGCCTCATCGAGCGCGAGATGCCGGGCTTTGGAGAACTCTTCCGGATGCTGTCTTACGAACAAATCGGCGCTGCCGCCATGCTCAGTCGAGCCACGGCGGGAATCGCCGGGTCGAGTGTCCTGTTCTGTCTTCCCGGGGCGACGAAAGCGGTCGATCTGGCGATGACCAAACTCATCATTCCACAGGTTCGCCACATCGTCGGGCTGGTCCGGCACCCATGAACGACGCATGAATCGACCACTCGACGCCGGCGTACGCCACCAAGCAGTGCGCGGACTGCAAATCATCTGGCTGGCTTTCATCGGCAGTGCCGCGGTCTACACTCTGATCCTGATGCTGCTGTCACTGCAGGGAGAGGCACCGGAAAACGACGTTGCCGACACCCTGCGCCCGATCTTTTGGATCGCCGCGGCTCTACTGGCACTGGCCTCGTTGATTTGGCGCCAGCAGGTCGCCGACCTCGACCACCGGCGACAGCCGACGTCGGCCAGGGGGTTCGCACGCCTGCGCGTGGCATGCATCATCACCTGGAGCCTCTGCGAGGCCATTGCGATTCTGGGAATCGCCCTCGGTTTTATCACCTACCAATTCGTCGACTACTTCCCGTTCGTGGTCATCGCCGTAACCCTCCTCTTCGTGCACCGCCCAACCGCGTGGCCAATCGAACGCTTTCTCCGCCGCGAGCTCCGATGATTCGAATCCGTGTCCTCTTTTTCGCCTCACTGCGAGAAAAAGCCCGGACCCGCGAATGCGAGCAAGAACTCGAGGACGGCCAGAACATCCGCGCGCTTTGGCACGCGTTGCTCGCGCGCTACCCGGCCATCGAACCACTGGGGGCTTCGCTTTCGTTCGCGGTCAACCAAGAGTACGCCGACCGCGACCAGATTCTGCGCGATGGCGACGAAGTCGCACTGATTCCGCCGGTCAGCGGGGGAAGTTGACAGGGGGCCGGATTCCCCGTGAACTGACTCCGCATGTTCAAGATCATCCAGGGCACCATCGACGTCGGCCGAGTCACCGCCGCGGTCGCGCACCCCGCGGCGGGCGCGATCGCCACGTTTCTCGGGACGACACGCAACCACAACGACGGCCGCAACGTGTCAACTCTCGAGTACGAAGCATACCCGGAGATGGCGATCTCCGAGATGCGCAAGATCGGCGATGCTATCCGGGACCGCTGGCCGGTGCACGGCGTGGCCATGACGCACCGCATCGGTATCGTACCAATCGGCGAGGCGAGCGTCGCCATCGCTGTGTCGTCCGCCCACCGCAGCGCCGCCTTCGAGGCGTGCCATTTCGCTATCGATCGGCTCAAGGAAGTCGTACCGATCTGGAAGAAGGAGCATTTCGACGGGGGCGAGGTGTGGATTGGTTCGCAAACCGGCACGGTATTCCCGCCGGGCGAAGGCCAACCGCGAAGATGAAGTCGCCGCAGAAATACCCGGGCGGCATTTCCAAGCGAGGCCCCGGTAGCTCCCCATGCTCACGGTTGTCGTATTCGTCGGCGGCTGCGCGATGACGCGGGCGATCGTCGACACGATGAGCGCCAAGCCGCTCTCGGCGGCGCTCTTCCATCAGCAGTCCACCACCGAAACCCAGTGCGTGCCCTGCCACACCGGTGCCGCAGGTGCACCCGAGGTGCCACACCCGCAATACGAGAGCTGCGCTGGCTGTCATTTGATCGAGTAAGCCGCCGCTTCACTACACGAAGCGGAGTCAGCGCCCATCTTCGACAACCCCAATCGCTGCCCCTCCTGGACACCGACATCCCGTGACCGCCCCGCCGCCGACCACGAACCCGTGGTGGATTCCGCGCCCGCTGCTCGGGCGTGTGCCGCAAATCGACCAACGCCTGATCGCCTTGCTCGGTCTGGTGTCTTTGGCGGTCCTGTTCGAGCAGTACGACGCATCGATGCTGACTGCCGCGTTGAAACACATCGCCATCGATCTCGAGATCGACGAGAATTCACTCGGCAGGTTTCTCGCCGTCATCCGTCTCGGCGCCCTGCCGGCACTTCTCCTGGTGCCCTTCGCCGATCGATTCGGCCGCCGTCGAGTGTTCCTCGCCTCCGTCTTCGGCTTCAGCGTCGGTACTCTGGTCAGCGGCTTCGCTCAGAGTGCCTACCAGTTCGCCGCGATCCAGATGATCACACGCGTTTTCATGACCGTGGGGACCGCGGTCGCGGTGGTCATCATCACCGAAGAATATCCGGCACTCCACCGGGGTTGGGCGATCGGCATGCTCGGCGCGCTGTCGGCAGCCGGCCAGGGACTCGGCGCCGGGCTCGCCGGGTTCATCGAGGTATTGCCCTTCGGCTGGCGATTCCTCTACGGCATCGGCATCGCGCCACTGCTTCTGATGCCGCACCTGCGCCGCAACATCACCGAGACCGAGCGATTCAGCAGACACGCGTCCGAGCATGGAATAGCCGACGAGCCGTGGTACGCACCGCTGCGCCGACTGGTGTTGGACTACCCCCGGAGAACTGCCCTGCTGGGTCTTACCGGGATGATGTTCGCCGTCGGCGAGCTACCGGTGTTTCAGTTCAGCAGCTACTTCGTGCAGACACGACACGGCTGGAGTACCGGCGAATACTCGCTGATGTTCGTGCTCGGCGGTACCGTCGGCATCCTCGGCAACGTCATAGCAGGACGCCTGGGTGATCGAATCGGCCGGCGCTGGGTGGGTTTCATCTCACTGGCGCTGTTCCCGATCTTCGCGAGTACCTTCTACCACGGCCCGGGTTGGACCCTGCCGATCAGCTGGGCGCTCTTCATTTTCTGCCTCACCGCCGGCGGCGTATCGTTGCGTGCTCTGTCGAGCGAGCTGTTCCCCACGTCCTACCGCAGTACCGCGTCCGCCTGGCTATCGTTTGCCACCACCATCGGCTGGGCGATCGGTCTGCTCGCAGTCGGCGCCGAAAAAAGCTCGGACGTGGATATCGCCACACAAATCAGCACCATCGCCTGCGCCGTCTTCGTCGCCGGCCTGCTGCTCCTCCTCGCCCCCGAGACCGCGGGCCGCGAGCTCGAAGACATCAGCGACGGATAAGCGTCGCTCGCCAACCAAAGCTGGTACTGACAGTGCCCGCGCATCCCCGTGCCACGCCAGCGGGCGGGACTTTGCGCTTCCCCCACGATTTCCACTATGGAGGGAATAGACGGGGTGTTTCTGGAGCTCCGAGGCAAAGGGGCGATGGAGCAACTTTCTCTACTATCTCGCCCGCCGATTTCGAGCGGCATCTTGGATACGGGGGCGCACATGTCATCATCGGAGACGAACCGCACACGCTACCCCTCCTATCACCATACCCGCGCGTCCATATCCGCCTTCCTCGCGTTCCTCGCTGTCCTCATGTCATCCAGTGGTTGCGGCAATGACGACCGCAGCACCGTATCCGCACCGACATTCAACCGTACCAACTGCTGGGAATCGGTCCTGGCAGCAGATCGCACGGCAACCTGCGGCTTCGTCGGCGTACCCGAGGATCGTCGCAACCCGCGCGGACGGCAGATTCAGATCGCAGTCGCCAGACTCCACGCCCGCAACCCGGGCGATCACGCCCCCCTGATCTTCCTCGAAGGCGGCCCCGGCGTCAGCTCACTACAGTTGCGCCCCGGCGGTTTGGCCGACGTCTTTCTCGACCGGCAGGATCTCATCCTGTTCGATCAACGCGGCGTCGGTTTCTCCGTACCAGCACTGAATTGCCCCGAGCGCGAAGAGGCTCTGTGGGCAAACTTCAATCACACTGGCGATCTCGGCGCCGAGGTCGACGCGATCAACGCCGCGTCGCTCGCATGCATCGCCCGCTTTCGCGCCGACGGGGTTCAGCTGGAAAAATACGACACGATCGAAAACGCGCGCGATGTCGCCGACATCCGAAAAGCCCTGGAGATCCCCGAATGGGATATCTACGGGGCATCCTACGGTACGACACTCGCACTCGAGGTCATGCGGAGCCATCCGCAGGGAGTTCGCAGCGTGGTTCTGGATGCAACCAGCCCGCCCAACCGTGGCGTCACGGTCGACCGCGTCGCCGAGAGCGGTGCACGCGCCTTTTCGGTGCTAGCCGCCGGGTGTGATCACGACCCGGCCTGCGCCAATCTGGTCGGCGGCGATCTCCAATCCCTCTTGGAAACCGTCCGCGACCAGTTGGACGCACATCCGATGCCACTGGTGGTCACCGACGCGCAGACTGGCGAGAAGCGCCCGGTTCTGATCGACGGTAGCGACTTGGTCGCGGGTCTGTTCAACGCCCTCTATTCGACCTCTCTCATCCCCGTCATCCCCAGCCTTCTGGTACAAATCAGTCAACGTAACCGCGCCGTCGTCCAAGCCGCCGCCGAGACTGGCATCAACGACCGAATCATCTTTTACGATGCGACGTTTCTGGCGGTGGAATGTCGCGACCGGGGGCGTTTCTGGCCACCCAACGAGGTCAGCACCTTCCTCGACGAGCACCCGGACATGGTCAGCCTCTACAACTTTTTCGCCATACCCGCCTGCGCCGATCTCGATCTCGGGTTCGTCGACAGCAGTTTCAACGATCCGATCACCAGCGACATCCCGACCCTCATCTTCGGCGGCGAGTACGATCCGATCACCCCACCTGAGTGGGGCGCCGAAACCGCGGAGCAACTGAGCAACGCCACGTTTTTCCTGTTACCCGGGATCGGCCACGGCGCCGTACCCGCGCACCCGTGCCCCGAGCAAATCATGCGCGACTTTCTCGCTGATCCCACGTCGCCGACCAGCGGCGCATGCATCGACGACATGGGCGAGCTCGTATTCTGAGCCGATCGCCCGCATTCATCGCGACCGGAGCATCGGCCGTACTCGCCGCCCGTTTCGCCGCCGCAGTATCGCACCACCGAGCGCGAGCGCGATGAGACCCCATCCCGCGCCGGCGCCGCCCGACGCCGGCGCCACAGCGCATCCGTCGTCACCGCCCGCGTCGCGCATGTCGACGGCTTCGAGTGTCGTCACGGCCGAGCGGTTACCGGCGTCGTCGCGG
>Ga0114931_10008171_pt1 | contig 12700 bp, 9 predicted proteins | sample 2SBtaG_FD_89579 | JGI IMG/M metagenome (GOLD analysis project Ga0114931, IMG submission 89579) | Deep subsurface microbial communities from Kolumbo volcano to uncover new lineages of life (NeLLi) - 2SBTROV14_V59a metaG | ecosystem: Environmental > Aquatic > Marine > Volcanic | place: Kolumbo...
ATGCCGCCTGTCTCCTTGCCATAGAACGCCCTGATTGGACGTGTACATAGGGCGGAAAGTGAAATCATAATTATCGGCCAGAGCGAAATAGTAGGGAACTTCGGCAGTGAAACCTAAATCTTCCGAGGAACCGTATTGCGGAATGAGAAAACCGGAGCGGCGCTTTACGGTTGGGTCGGCGTGTTGGAAGTAGGGTAGGTAGATGATCGGAACACCCAGAACGTCAAAGGTGGCATCCTGGTAGGTGATGGTCTTGGCGGCCGCATCGTGGATGATCGTGTGTGAACTGATACACCACAATGGCGGTGCACCGCCATCGCTGCGGCAGGGCGTGAATTTAGCGTTGGTGAATTCAGTGACGTTACCTTCACGACGGGCTGCGCGCGAAGCCGTGATCTTGGTGTCATCTGTTCCTGAGACCTTGATCGAATCGATAAAACCATCACGAAAATCATCGGTCAGCGTCAGGCGATCAGCACGAACGAGATTGCCGTTGGGTTCTTTCAATAAAACGTTGCCGACGGCGGTAAGCGTGTTGCCACCCTGATCGTAGATCACTTCGTCGGAGGTTAGGATGTAGTTGTTGTAGTAGATTTCGACGTTGCCACGCGCGATAACCTTGTCGCCATCAGAGTCGTAGATCAACTGATCACCCTGAAGGTAAAGCGGTTGAGAGCGGTCGATTTTGGTCTTGGGTAGGATGACTCCACCTGAGGGGAGGCCGTTTTTCGACACCGTCGTATTGAAGGTTTGTGCCTGCGCGGATGTGACGAGCAAGCTACCGGCAACAACTGCGAGCAAACCGTAAAAGAAGCGAGGCTTAAACGCACGCCAAGACGACGAGCGTTCGCATCGCACATCCCGACAGGGATGACACGAAGCGAGCACCTGTCCGCAAGCAAAATGCGGATTGTGCGCCCAACGCTTCACTCAGCCGTCCTCCTGGTGCAAAAGCACCGTTAACGAAACCATAATAACCAGGGCAATCGGCAACCAAACCGCCGCCCATGGGGGCACCAGACCCGCTGTTCCTATTTGACGTGAAACTTCAGCAAGCAAGAAGAACCCCAGACCCCCTATCATTCCTAGAATTACCATAGTCTGGATGCCGCCAGATCGAAATGACCTCAATGACACAGTCGCTGCCAAAAGAACCATGGCGACACAGAGCAGGGGGCGGGAGCGTAAAAGTTCATATTAAATCCGCAAGCGATTCGATGAAAGCTTTGCTTGTTCAGCTACTTCTATTAGTCCAGGTAGATCCCAAAAAGAGATGGAAATGACCGTTCCCAAGGCATCTTGGACACGTTCCGGTGTGAGATAGGTGGAGACCAGATAGGTTGTGTATTTTTGAGGTTCAGTATCGGCGCCGGCCACCCAGGCATTTGTGAGCTTCCAGTAGCCCTCGTTAAGATCGGCGCGGGCTGCGTCTATACGCTTGGAAAACTTACCTTTTTTGTCAAAAGTGAAGACCGTAACGCCGGTTAGGGTCAAGCCTCGATTGGCGGCCTGAACGGCATTAATGACCGATTCTCCATCGACACCGTCCTGGCGCAACCATGAATCGCCGGACTTGGAACGCAAAAGGTTGGCATCACGGCCGAAAGCCCGGGCATAGAGCCTTTCGGCATGCTCGCGGGCCGCAGCCGCCATGGGATTATAAATCGTTGTGGCGAATAAACCTAAGAGGAAGGCCACCAGTATGCCGGGCAGCAGGAATTGCCAGACCGACATTCCGCCAGCGCGCATGACATTCAGCTCACTGGAACGGTTCAATACCAAGAGCGCCGATATGCTGCCGACCAAAACCGCAAAGGCGATCAGGAACTCCGTAAAGGCAGGCAGTCTGAGCAGGCTCATCCAGACAAGAAGCAGGGCCGGGACGGAGCCATATTTACCTGCTTTGCGCAGCAATTCTATAAAGTCGATCATGTAGATCAGAAAACTGCACAGCACAAATGCTGACAGGAAAGCGCTGAGGAATTTGAAGCCGATATATCTAAAAAGGGTGTTTTGCAGAAGTTTCATTATCGCATGGTTCCCGGTTCGCGTGTCTGATCGGGATGATGCTGGGTTATGGCTGATTTACGTTTGTAGAAAAGCGTAATGATCCAATCGATAAGGCTGTCATGAAGCCTTGCCAGGTAGGATCTCTTGGAACGTGGCCAAGCATTACGTTGGATAACGATGAACGAGAGAACCATGGCGCTGATGGGCAGCAGGTACATCAGCGGTACATAAAACGGATTTAAGACAACCAGATTGTTCAAGGCCAGCCCGCCCAAGCGACAGCCCGTCGCGGCGACAAAACCAAAAACCAGGCGTTCGTTTCGGCTTTGGCGCGTGCTTTGGGCCTGTCCAACGGAGGCCAGGGCGATCAACACAAAAGCCAGGGGGTAGAGCGGATTTGAAAAGCGCTCATGCAACTCGGCGCGAAATTGACCTGGGTGAGCCTTGAAAAGGGCACTGTCAGGTTTCGGGGAAATGAGTTCCGGCAGGTAGCGTTCACGCGGTTTGTAATCGATGTTGGGAGACGTTTTCTTTTCGAACTGATCGAGATCGACGAGGTAGCGGTCGAAAACGATGACATCGGCAGGCGCATCACCGGCAGGCCGGCGCAATATGTGACCGTTTGTCATGACAAGATAGGCGTTTCCATCATGTTTTACGATCTGACCACGTTCTGCAAGATAGGCTTGAGATTCTTTGGGTCTGCGGGTATCATTTAACACAAGGCCGATAAGATCACCTTTAGGCGTTCTTTCGCGAATGTGGAATGTCAAACCGCGCTCAGGCGTCGAAAATCGTCCAGGTTGAATAACCTGTGTGAGAAGGTCGGTTCGCACCTGGATTATGTACGAACGCAGCATGCGCAGGCTCCATGGCATGCCGACATGGTTGACGAACGCGACTGCCATTGTGACGATTAGAGCTAAAGCAATCAAGGGCTTGGCTATGGTCCACCAGGTCGCACCGGAGGCCGTCAAGACAATAAGTTCACTATCGGTGTTGAGCCGGTTCAAGGAATGCATGGCGGCGATTAAAAATGCGAACGGAGCGATGACGGCAAGGAGGTTTGGCAGAGCAAGTGTCGTCATTTTAATCAACAGCCAGGCGTCCTGGCCCTGGGATGTGACAACGTTGAGCTGTTTCAGAGCCAGTGCAATCCATACGATCCCGCCCAGGGAACAAAGGATTAGCAAAAGCGCGCCCGCGGCTAGCCGGAAGATGTAATTAAAGAAAATCGACATTCGGTTTCATCTTCTGGAGTTGCCAGCACGTAGGTCCTAAACCGTTTTCGTCACCCCACAGTAGCTTGTTCCGATGACCATGAGCATTGCGGGAGCGGTTTCATATTCGTCCAGGCGGTTTTTTGAATGGTCTTTTGGGTAACGTACCGGGCCGCTCGCGTGAACATGTGTGGGCAGCGGATCATTTTGGCTCCCACAGGACGGTGGCGGAAATTCGAACTTTAGGGCAGATCTACGCCAGATACACAGACCATATAGCATGGCTGTGGCTTATTTGTTACACTCTGGGTTGGGTCATGCTATTCAAGATCTGAGAGGTTTTGATATTCACAAGGCGCTGTTGTGCATGTTCGTTCAATATCAAGAACAGCGATTTTGTCACCACCTTGAGGTAGTGTGGAGGGGGACCCCTCTTCATTGGCAGCCTTGATATTCCCGTGCAGGCACGATACCCGATCTACACGCTTCACTTTAAGAGGCACATCAAGACGCACATCTGTGTCATCGCATGAATGAGCGCGGCGCGGGTCTCTTCCCAAAGACTATGATTTTCGCCTCAGGTGTTAAGAGCATTTGAAAAATCATGTTTCTGGTTCCGCGCAGCGCTGATGGATTGCAAGCTGTTAATTCGTGGTTCTCCAAGCGCTGTCGCCTTTGGTTCACCCCTTTAGTCTTCCTCTCATATATCGGAACCGTCAAACCATGGCATCGAAAACCTCCTCCAACGCGATCAAGATCGAATTTGCGACATTGAAAAAGGCTCCCATGGAAGACACCTGCGTTGTGCTGTCGGGCAGCGACTTTTCGCTTTCAAATGTGGGGCGGGAGTTCGACGAGAAAACCGGGGGTCTTTTGGAGAAAAGCGCCAAGGCTGCCGATTTTATTGGCAAGGCGAAAAGCTCGATGGAAATTCTGGCGCCGCGTGGTCTCGATATAAAACGTCTCCTTGTTGTTGGTGCGGGCCATTATGAGGAAACCAGTGAAAATGACTGGACCTATTTAGGCGGCGCCATCATGGGGCTGCTCGCGAACCGAAAAATAAAGAGCGCTTGTCTGGTGGCGGAATTACCCGGGACGACTTCGATAAGCGCGGATGAACTGGCCGCCGTGTTGGCTTTTGGGGTTCAACTGCGTCACTACAAGTTCAAGAAGTACGTCACGCGCTCTTCCAGCAATGATGACAATGGAGATGAAAAGGACAAACTCGACGGGTTGAAAAAACTCGTTGTTCATTGTCACAGCCCGGCCAAGGCGCAGGCCATATTTGAATCTTATAAGGCCATTGCCGAAGGCGTTCATGTGGCTCGCGACTTGGTCAACGAACCAGCGAACATACTCGATCCCGTTGAGTTTGCCCAGCGCGCGAAGGCGCTTGAATCACTGGGTGTGGACGTTGAAATTCTTGGCGACAAGGAACTCGAGAAACTCAAGATGGGTGCGCTTTTATGCGTAGGACAGGGCAGTGCCCGCCCCTCACGCGTCGCCGTTATGCGATGGAACGGGGCTAAGTCGAAAAAGGAAAAGCCCATCGCTTTTGTCGGCAAGGGGGTGGTGTTTGATACCGGCGGTATTTCTATAAAACCGTCGGCAGGCATGGGCGACATGAAGGGCGACATGGGTGGAGCAGCCTGTGTCGTCGGGCTCATGCATGCGCTGGCCGCGCGTAAGGCGAAGGTCAATGTGGTCGGGCTTATCGGCTGCGTTGAAAATATGCCGTCTTCAAGTGCGGTGCGTCCTGGAGACATCGTAACCTCGATGTCAGGGCAAACCATTGAGGTCTTGAACACGGACGCGGAAGGGCGTCTCGTCCTGGCCGATGTGCTATGGTATGCGCAGGAAAAATATCAACCCAAGCTGGTCATCGATCTTGCCACCTTGACCGGTGCTATTATGATTGCACTGGGCAAGGAATTTGCCGGCATGTTCAGCAATGATGACGCGCTGGTTGCCGGGTTTCAGAAGGCTTCCGATGTGACCGGCGAGAAATTGTGGCGCATGCCGCTCGATAAGGCCTTTGATAAAGCCATCAACACGCCAAACGCAGATGTCAAGAACCTTGGTGGCCGGTGGGCTGGTTCCTGCACGGCGGCGCAGTTTTTAAAACGCTTCATCAAGGATGGCACGTCCTGGGCGCATCTTGATGTCGCCGGCACCGCCATGGACGCGCCCAGCACGGCCATCAGCCCAAGCTGGGGCTCAGGTTGGGGTGTGCGATTGTTGAACCAATTTATCAATGATGAGTATGAAAGGTGAAGGGCAGGGAATTTGTCTGGTGGCAATTGAGACGGCACATTGTTGGATTGCCTGTGTGGCAAAGGCCATCTTTGGTTTTCCACACCTCACACGTATTTGTTATACTTATCGAGCTTGTGAAAATGATTTTGGATCTTTTCCGGGCTTCTGGCGAGAAACAAATCTGGATCAAGCAATCGTTAAATACCAGAAACCCATGTTTAACTATCAGATATTTTCCATAATATATATTATGCGAATCATCTGTTGTTTGTCGAAACTTGATGAAGCGGTCTGTTTTTCTGGATGAAACGGTCTGAGTTTACGGGCGATGCCATTGAATTTTTGATGGATGGCGTTTTTGCTCTGTCATACGCCCTTATGAACCCTGGCGTTGGTTTGCGCACATTTGCAAAGAATTCTTTCCATCTTTATCCCACGGCCAGCGAACCTTTTGTGCCAACTCTGTCTTGGAGTGCAAATTAGCTTTAGGTACTAAAAATTAGATAGATGTGAAGCGAGACACGGATTTTGAGTTGATGAATAAATGCGAATATTTTTTTGTGGCCGTGCTGGTGGTAGGGTTGGGCGTGGCCGGATGTTCTTCCACACCAACTTCGCAAAATTTATCCAATAAAACTTCTCATGCTGCCAACGCATTGCAAAAACGCATGGCGCCTGTTGTCGCGGAGCGTCCTGCACGGATTTATATCTGGGCCGGATTTGATGAGAAAAACTGTCAGGTCTTGACGCCAAAAATTACCATTTCTCAGCAACCCTCAAAAGGCGTTGTGAATTTTCGAGAAAATCAGATGACGATCATAAAGCATAGCAACTCTGGCAAATGCCTCGGTCAGAAATTGCCTGGTACCGGTATCTACTATACGGCGCGCAAGGGTCAAACAGGCAGCGATCATTTTTCCCTAACGGCTTCAACTTCTAAAGGTCACAGTGCGACACGATCGTTTCAAATTCGTATTGTTGAATGAGTATTCCAGGTGGACCTGCCTGATGTGGTTGATAGCCACGATGTCGAAATAAAACGACATTCATTCCTGTTCTCTCCATGGCGCCAAGTATAGATAAGGCTTTGCGTTTGAGGAAGAACTAACGAGACTTTTCAATCGCTGGGGATCTACTCATCTATCCAGGGGCCTCGTACATATAATTTTCTTTTCGTTGCTGTTTTTTTGGGCTTTGTTGGTTCAGGAGGAATAATAGACGGCGATCTTGAGGCTAGAGTTGATTGGTCTCCATCCTCATTCTCATTTTGCATGCGTCGCATGATCATCGTTTCCGACATCGGCACGGTGAATGCGTAATGGCCTCGTCGCGTGCGATAAATGAGACCGCAGTTGCTTAGCTCAATCATCATTTCATTGACCTGTTCATGATCAAATCGAGGGTTGCCGCTATTTAACTGAGCGATTTCCTGTTGCGTGAATTCACCAAGACCTGCCCTCTCCCGACTGGCGATGAGCTTGAGGAACTTGCGTTGCATGTCAGTTGTTTTATGCCACCTGGCGGCGAATAATCCGATATCAAGACGATCCATCACCCCGGCATCAGGAAACTCATACGTCTCAAGCGTGCCACCGTTTTTCAACAAGGCGTCAACGAGTTCCTTGCCGAAGAACTGAATGAGATAGGGATAGCCCCCCGTCATTTCAACGACCTTCTCAATAAGATCGCGCGGGCAGTGCAGAGGAGGCATGAGAGGCTCCAACGGCGCCAAAAAAGCCGTCAAGGTATCTTGTGGAGAGAGACGGTCCATATGCATGACATGGAACATGCGCTCGGTGTAGGTGTGGGCTTTAATCAAGGAATCAAACATCTGCGGCAGACCGGATAAAACCAGAAGGATGGGAGCGACACCCTCTTTTTTTTGCAAGGATTCGATCATTTCGATGAGCATTGAGAGGGGGAATTCATCATGTTGGGCATGATCGGTGAGGCAGTGTGCTTCATCATAAGCCAGAACGATGCCTTGCAATTTTGCTTTACTCAACACCGATCCGATGCGGGAAAATACCGTCTTCAGTTTGTCACTGGGTAGTCCGGGGGTTTGTTCGTACTTGGCCTTGAGCGCTGCAAATGTGCTGGGATCAAGTTCATCGGAGGTTTCCTGCGGATGTTGACCCGAGGGAATGGGTTTTGGTGCAGTGGCATTTGCTAAGACCTCCGACAAGGCTTGAGACAGGTCTGTCAAAATGCGAAGGGCGAGACGCTCCTCGCTCACAGAAGATGATTCCGACAGGTCATTGCCGACCCAGACCCACCCTTCTGTAAGTGCCATCCGTCTCAAGTCCTCAAGCAGGACCGTTTTGCCAAACCCGCGAAGACCGGTAATCAGAATATTTTCAGTTGTGTAGTTTTGCCGAAGCAGCCGCCAGAAATGATCTTGCTCCTTTTCGCGACCGGCTAAAAAGGGTGGGCGATGACCCGCGCCTGGACGATACGGGTTTGCAATCAGCCTTTGCCGCTCCATCCTCTTGTTCCTCCCCGCGCGAAAGTTGATTTTATCAACATCGACATCTTTGATTGCCCTGACGAATGACGAAGTTGAACATCACGCAAAAACTTTTTTATCCAACTCAGAATTAAATTTCTTATGCTCGCTAAGGCGCAAGTTATTGCGGCAATTGTTTGTCAGCAAACGGACAATCGGGAGTTGTAATCATTTTGCATATACCCTTTTTGGTAACGCTTCCTTCCTTTGTTTATTATCAAGTAATGATTTTTTAAACGGGCTACAGGACGTGTTGGAGTTTGATCAACGATCAAACACATATGGTAAGCTCGGGACCACCGAGAACCGATCCGGCCTCAATGGTCCCACCCCGCTTTAATTTTGCGTTCTCACAGTTCCAACCCAATCTGTTTTTACAACCGCCCTCTTTGGAAAAACAGTCAATGCGTTTTATTTGATTGCACAAAAGCAGTCGTGAGACGCATACATGCTCCTTTCAAATCCTGAAAAGAACAGCGCACGACACGTATACTGCCCTTTGGCTTGATACAACGTCTAAACACGTCTTAGACCAAACATGAGGACAAGATGTCTAAAATCTGGAGTGATTTTATATGGCGTCTTCGGGCACGGCTGGGCCTTACGCAGGAGAGTTTGGCTTCACTCATTGGTGTTTCACAACGTACCATTTCGCGCTGGGAACGGGGTCAGGATAAGCCAAGCATGGCTCACCAGTGCCATCTTCGTGATCTGGGTTGGCAACCTTCGATCATGCTTTTGGAAAATCTGAAACTGTCCGTTATTCATTGTCCGGCGCCACGCGCGCTTTCGAAAACACCGAATTTATTGCTGCTTGCCGTTTCAAAGCAGGCCATAAAAAAACGTCCATCAATCGTTGACTGGATCGGGCGTGATTTAAAACCGATCGCATGCGGGGTTTTAGTAGAAATTATGGAAGATAAAACCTTGATCCAAGGCATCCGAAAAGGTGAAATTTCCTGTGTGCGCTCCATAACAAAAAGTGTCCTGAAGACGAAAGAACATAAGAAAATCGGCAAGTTTGAAACTCTGACTTCCTATTTCATGTATGAAGGCGCCATTTATAGCGATGCCATTTCGCAACCGGCTGCAATTGATGCAAAATGCGGTTATCAAGCTATAGCGATGGATGAAATGATCGATCCATACAAAGATTAAGTAACATCCGCGTTCGGTGTGCTGAGGACTAAATATTTTCTTTCTGGTTGCCGCGTTTTCCAATCCCCTGCTTCTTCGTGATCTGTTTATCGCACGCGTTGCTCTAGAAACCGAATTATTTCGGCAACGATGACGGCATATATTGCGATGACGAAACCCGAAAGAACATTGACACTGACGATGGCCGAAAGGATTTTGGCAACATCGGCGTTCATGAATACGGCTAAAACCGTTTCGATCAAGGCATCGAATTTCTGTTTTAAGACAAACAAGACCTCGCTGGCCTGGGAGATCGAAGGTCGCATTGGCAGGTCGAAAATCACCTTGTAGCCGATGTCGGCAAAAGACGCTCGTGGCAGGAAAGATAACGCCAATGAAAACAAAAGCCCCAAGGGAGCCGCGAGGCGAAAGTACCCCCAGCGCGATGGGTGAGCTTCAAGCGATATTGAAAGACGGCGCAACAGGCTTGAGCCGGCAAACACGACAGCGGCGAAAATAATAGCAACCCAGAACAGTCGGTCCGTGTTCGTGCCTGAAAAGGTCAGCAGCGCCATCATGCCGGCCAGCAGCGCCTTTACCAGCGTGTCGAGAAAGGCAATAAGGCGAAGGAAGAGGGCATGACCGGACAGCGGACGCTCGAAATAGAACGGAAATTCGTGGATAAGGCGGGCGTATTCCATCCATAGACCCAGAGTCAGACTTATCGCGACTGTCAAAATGGCGAAGAACAAAGGGAAATGATAGCCCAGCCAGGCACTTGCACCAATGAGGGCAAGCTCGACGGCCATAATGAGAATATTCATGAGGAACCGCAGGATCATCATGTGTTCGTCCCCTGTTTTCTCGTAAGCCTACCCTGCGGAATGGTATGGGTACAGACTTCGCTTTTTTATTAAAATGGCCCGACACAGTTCATAGCCGGACTCGGGCGGTCTATCCAGAGTGGCCAGAGTGGTTTGCAAAGACCTGTTTGTGAACATTGTCCTTGATGGTCACCACAGAAACGACCATGACGTCTGGGTCGTGGCTGAATCTGGGTTGTGGCTAACATGCGGGAACGGTGATGAACAACGGCAGTTTTGATAAGAAAACGATCGAGGATCTTATCGAGGTCATGGCAGCGCTGCGCACGCCGGAAACGGGATGCCCGTGGGATCTTGTTCAGGACTTCTCTTCCATAGCGTCCTATACGCTGGAAGAAGCTTATGAGGTTTTAGACGCCATCTCACGAAACGATCTGATTGATCTACGTGAAGAACTTGGAGATTTACTGCTCCAGGTCGTCTATCACGCGCGCATGGCGCAGGAGCGTAACGCGTTCGACTTTACCGATGTGGTCGATGGCATTACCCGCAAGATGGTGCGCCGCCACCCGCATGTGTTTGGTTCCAATAAGCAACGCGCAGCCGGTCCGCAAAAGGGATCGTGGGACCGGATCAAGGCGCAGGAGCGATCTGAGAAAGTGCAGGCGAAGGCAAAACTGGCCAAGACTTTCCAATTTGCAGACAATCAATTCACTGCGACACCCAAACCTTCTACTTCGACCCGACCCCAATCCATTCTTGATGACATTCCGCTCGCCTTGCCTGCCCTGGTGCGCGCCATAAAGTTGCAGAACAAAGCCGCGAAGGTCGGTTTCGATTGGCCCGCTCTTGGACCCGTCTTCGACAAAATGCGTGAAGAACTTCTAGAACTTGAAGAGGTCTCGATAAAGGCCGATCCACGCGCAGCCAAGGATCAAGTTATGAGGGGTCGGGTTGAAGAAGAGTTCGGCGATCTTCTGTTCGTTATAGTGAATGTTGCACGGCACCTGAAGATCGATGCGGAAGGTGCCCTGCGCACGGCCAACCAGAAATTCACGCGCCGGTTTCAATCTATCGAACGCGCACTTGCGGCACGCGGCAACAGCGTTCATCAATCTGATTTAGAAGAGATGGACGAATTATGGGAAGAAGCCAAACGCAATGAAAAATCGGCGGGGAATTGAGTGTCTTTTATATCCCGTTCACTTGCAGGGTTGCTTATCACTGCCGTTGTTCAGTTTTGACATCAGACGGCTGTGCTGTTTTGGGTCGAGGCGAACCTGGAGCGTGCTTGAGCCTTCCTCGCTTAGGGTTTCCTCCAGGATTTGGGCGTGCTCAAACAGCCAATGGCGCAGCTTGCCCTGCGATGCTTTAAGGGTCAGCGTCACATCTATATCATGAGCGCCAAAGAGCGTGTCGATCCTTGCCAACAGACCTTTCATGCCTTTGCCTGATATGGCGGAGACAAGAACCGGATTTGCTTCCCTGATCTGCCTTTTAAACTGGGCATCATCCAAAATGGATTGCGGCACTAGATCAACTTTGTTCCATACTTCCAATACGCGGTTGTTTGGGGCTGCCAGCTTGACGCCAATCTCACCGAGGACCTGTTCGACGTCAGCACACTGGGCCTCGTGTTCCGGGTGGGAAATATCGCGAACATGCACGATCAGGTCGGCTTCAACGACCTCTTCCAAGGTTGCGCGAAAGGCCGCCACCAGCATTGTCGGCAGGTTCGAGATGAAACCCACGGTGTCAGACAAGATCATGGCCCGGCCACCTGGGAGCTTTACTTCGCGCATCGTGGGGTCAAGCGTGGCAAACACCTGGTCCTGAGCGACCACGCTTGAGCCGGTCAGACTGTTAAAGAGCGTAGATTTTCCAGCATTGGTGTAGCCGACGAGCGCAACAATCGGATAGGGCACTTTGCGCCGGCCGGAGCGATGAAGCGCACGGGTCTTTACGACCTGGGACAACTCTCGTTTGATGGCCTCAAGTCGAACGTCGATCATACGACGATCAAGCTCGATCTGGGCTTCACCCGGTCCACCAAGAAAGGCAGAACCGCCGCGCTGGCGCTCAAGGTGGGTCCAGGCACGCACAAGGCGTCCCTTTTGATATGTAAGATGAGCCAGTTCGACCTGAAGACGCCCTTCCCGTGTTCGAGCGCGCGCTCCGAATATCTCCAAAATCAAGCCTGTGCGATCAAGGACCTTGGTTTTCCAGGCCAGTTCGAGATTGCGCTGTTGGATGGGAGACACTACGTGATCGACGATTACCAGTTGGGCTTTGCTATCCGTTACGCGCTCTCCCAGTTCCTTGACCTTGCCGGTGCCAAACAGCGTCCCGGGTCTGGGTGCCGGGATGTTGATGATATTCTTGTCGACGATTTCCAGATCGAGGGCACGGGCGAGACCGCAAGCCTCCAACAGACGGTCGTGGGCTGAATGAGTTTGCAAACCGCTGGTTGTGTTGAATGAATGGGAGAACGGCGTGGGGCCATCCAGGCGCGTCTTGGAACGTGGGCGCGAAAAAATCAGGGGCACGACGATTATGACACGCGGCCGGCGCGCGCTTACACGTCTTGGGTCGATCTCACCATTCTGGTGCATGGCGTGAGAGCCATCGCTGGTTCGCTCGTGTACGATCTTGCGCCTACCTTTTGATCGCACCGGCACCTACGAAGTGTGGGTATCGCTAGGTTCACCGTCCATGTGTTGTACCGGCTGGCCTGGCAGGAGTGTGGG
>Ga0114931_10008172_pt1 | contig 12699 bp, 10 predicted proteins | sample 2SBtaG_FD_89579 | JGI IMG/M metagenome (GOLD analysis project Ga0114931, IMG submission 89579) | Deep subsurface microbial communities from Kolumbo volcano to uncover new lineages of life (NeLLi) - 2SBTROV14_V59a metaG | ecosystem: Environmental > Aquatic > Marine > Volcanic | place: Kolumbo...
ATAGGAAAATCCAATATCCCAGCGTCCGATAGCCATACCCATCGCTGTTCGCGAAATATGACGCGCTTCGGTTGTCTCTGTTTTTAAAAATTTTCGTCGGGCGGGGGTATTATAAAATATATTCTCAACTTCAATGATTGTTCCCGATGAAGTAGCTGTCGCTTGTTTGGACTGCAAAACGCCCCCTTCATAAATGATTTCCGTTCCCATATCGGCATCATGAGTTCGTGTCACCATACGCATTCTCGAAATAGAGGCTATGGAAGGCAACGCTTCTCCACGAAAACCATAAGTTACCAGCATATTCAAATCGTCGAAACTTCTTATCTTAGATGTTGCATGGCGGGCAAAAGCAATCTCGACTTGAGCTTCATTGATACCCCGACCGTTATCGACAACTTTTATAAGTTTGGTGCCGGACTTTTCTATGATAATATTAATTTTATTGGCTCCGGCATCGATGGAATTTTCCACCAGTTCTTTCACCACGGCGGCTGGTCGCTCTATTACTTCACCGGCGGCAATTTTATTGATAACTCTTTCGGGAAGAGGTTTGATCCATTCGGTATTTAATTTATTGGTCACTTTTTATTCCAATTCTTTCTTTAATTGATGCAAAAGATTCAAAGCATCAATGGGAGTTAAACTATCAACATCGATATTTTTTATCGTCTCTTCTATTTTAGAAGGTTGGGGATCAAAAAAGGTCGGTTGTATTTTCTCTCGATAAAGCCCTTTGCCCAATTCGCTTTGATTAAATTTACCCGATTCTAAAAGCCTTAAAATCTGACGCCCTCGATTGATTACCATCCGGGGAATACCGGCTAATTTTGCCACTTCAATGCCATAAGAATCGTCACACCCTCCGGGAATTATTTGATGTAAAAATATAACTTTATCTTCCCATTTTTTTACCGCCACTTGGAAATTATGAACCTTTTCATAAATATCAGCCATTCCGGTTAACTCATGATAATGGGTGGCAAAAATTGTTCTGGCTTTGGTAACATCGTTGATATGCTCAACCGCCGCCCATGCCAAAGACAAACCGTCGAAGGTGGATGTTCCCCGACCCACCTCATCAAGGAGAACCAAAGATTGCTCTGTGGCATTGTGTAAAATATTGGCTGTCTCCACCATTTCTACCAGAAACGTTGACTGCCCCCGAGCCAAATTATCCAGAGCACCAACTCGGGTAAAGACTCTATCCACCAATCCAATCTCGGCTTTATCAGCCGGTACGAAAGAACCGATTTGCGCCAGGATAACAATCAACCCTATTTGGCGCAAGTAAGTTGATTTACCTGACATATTAGGACCTGTCAGAATATGAATCAAATCCTTTTGAGGTTCAAAATAAACATCATTAGCCACAAAAGAACCAACCGGTAAAACCGATTCGATAACCGGATGACGACCGTTGGTAATAACCAGACGCGTATCGGTATATATTTCCGGGCGGCAATAATTATTTTGCCCCGCCAATTCTGCCAAACCCGCGACTAAATCAATTTCCGCCAGCAGTTCGGCGCAGTTTTTTAAATCATATATATAATTATTTAGAAATTCGACCAATTGTTGGAAGAGAGTATCTTCAAGTTTGAAAATTTTTTCTTCGGCATTAAGAATCAGCTCTTCTTTTTCTTTTAACTCGGGAGTTATATAACGCTCGGCATTTACCAATGTTTGTTTTCTAATATAATTATCCGGTACTGTTTTGGATTTAATATTTGTTTTTGTAATTTCAATATAGTACCCAAAAACTTTATTGAAACCGACTTTAAGCGTATTGATACCGGTGCGTTCTCTTTCTTTGGCTTGCAAACTCGCTATATATTTGCGCGCATCGCGAATAGAATCATTTAAATCATCTAATTCCTTAGAATATCCTTTTTTAATAATTCCTCCTTTGTTATTCACCAAAGGAAGTTCATCTTCTAATGCCTGATTTAATTTAATAATTATTTCATCACCATCTTGGATATAATTGGCTATGTTTGTCAGATGGGGACTAAAGGCTTCTTTTTTTAATATTCTTTTAATCTCTTTGGTAATAACCAAAGCATCCTTAATACTTCTCATCTGACGCGGATTTAATTTTCCGATACCTAAACGCCCCGTCAATTTTTCCAGGTCAGGCAAATTTTTAGTTTGCAGTCTAATGTTAGCCGCTAACTGTCGATTGGTAATCAATTCCGATATGGCCGCCTGACGTAATTCAATCTTTGCTTTACTCCTAAAAGGACGTAAAAGAGCATTTTTAAGCCGTCTGGCTCCCGCGGCGGTATGACACTTATTGATAACTGAAAAGAGTGTGTTTTCTTCTGTTGAGGAAACAATATTTTTTACCAGTTCCAAATTCCTTACAGTATTGTAATCGAGTATGATATGTTCATCATCGGCAATCTGAGATATTTTATTTATATGAGAGATACGCTTGTGATGATTTTCTTTCAGATAGCGAAAGACCGCCCCGGCAGCGGCTATGGCTAAACGTTTTCCTTGTAAACCGAAACCTTCCAGAGTTGTGGTTCCAAAGTGTTGATTCAAATCGCGTTGAGCCGTTTTGTAATCAAAATTCCAATCTCCAAATTCCGTAAGATGTTCCGTTCTATCGATGATGTCTAATATTTTGGTTATTTCCCCTTTGCCATAACCGGAAGGATAAATAATTTCCGAGGGTTCAAGAACTTTGAGTCGTTCTGCAATTTTATCGATATTGTCTTCATCAACGGTAAAAAAACCGGTACTTAAATCTAAAACCGCAAGACCCATCTTAGTTTTATTATTGGGATAAACAGCGGTAAGATAATTCGTTTTGTGAGCCCATTCGGGATTGTCGATTGTTGCTGTTCCCGGCGTTAATATTTCCACCACATCTCGTTTTACGATTCCCTGAGCCCTCTTGGGGTCTTCAACCTGTTCCACAACAACAACTTTTTCACCGGCGGATATCAATTTGGACAAATATTTGTCGGCGGAATGATATGGCACTCCCGCCAACGGCACTTTTTCCGCATTACCATGTGAACGAGTCGTTAAAGCAATACCCAGTATGGGAGCGGCTTTGATAGCGTCCTCCCCAAACATTTCATAAAAATCCCCCATACGAAAAAAAAGAATTTTATCGGGATGTTTTTCTTTGATGGCATTATACTGACGCATCAAAGGAGTAAGCGCATTATCTTTGGTTGTCTTAGGGGTCATCGAGCAACTACCTGAAATACTTCATCAAACTCGGATTCTAATTTTTTTTTAAAATTATATGCGGAAGCATAGTTGGCAAAGTGCCCCACATAAACAACATAATATTTTGCATTGGAGATATTCTTGGACTTAATTTCTGTTTTCTTATTATATTTTTTGAATTTTCTGGCTTGCTTATGAGAATTATTTTTGATCGAAAAAACTCCCACCTGTATAGAATAGAAAGTCTTAGTAAATTTTTCAGCGGTGTTATCATTATTAGATACTTCCGATAATGTTTGCATTTTATCGACCAGTACTCCCGCTCCGACCGCTTGAGGATATCCTTCACGCAATAGATTATAATAAAATACGGCATCATCGGTTTTATTTTTCTGAATTGAATTTTCAGTAAGCAAATACAAAGCTTGAGGAACTCCCGGACCTGATGGTTCTCGTGATAATCTTTTTAAAAGCTTTTTGGCGCCAATACTCTTTTTAAATTCCAACATCACCCGTACTTTATCAATCAACCCCCATTGTTCGATATTACTCGTATTATACTCAAGCAGATAACGATCGGTTTGTCGGATAGCATTATCATAAGCTCTTTTCTTTTCATCTAAAAGGACGGTATAACGAAGCATTTCTTTTCTATACTTCCCTCCCTCCCAGTATTTCAAATAATCATTAACCCATTTGTCAAAATTATGGTAGTCATTTTTCATGAAATAGTATTGAGCCAAACGATAATAAATTTCCTGTCGATATCCGGCAGATACGGAGGCTTGAAGCGCCGCTTTCATCAATTGTGCCGATTTATCGGCATTACCTTCGATGAGACTTTGAAAGAACAGAATGTTGCCATCTCTGCTAAAAGCGGTGGATATACGAGAAAGAGAATCTCTTGCTTCTTTTAAATGACCTTCTCTAATCGATGTATAAATATTGTCACTAAAGACAGGAGATACCCCAAGCGTTAAAAAACTTGCCAGAAAAACAATCGTTTTCCACATTTTAAAAAATAGCTTATGATTTTATTGCATACCAATCAAAGAAGTATTAATAATCTTATTAGTACCGTTATGATGATATTTTTGTTTTTTATTTTCGAGAGTTTTAATCAACTCCTCAATTTTTTTCTTCTCCCCTTTTTCCAAATAGATACGAATTAACTCGACTATAGCCTTTATATCATTGGGATAATCATCCGTAATTTCTACCAGTATTTTCTCCGCCAAATCCATATCGCCTTTTTTCTCATAAAATTCCGCAAGACATAATCGGGCTTCAAGATTTTTGGGAGAATGCTTCAAAATACTTTCACAAATTCTATCTATCTCGCCATAACGACCCAAATCGAATAAAACTTTCTTTAAACGTTCTATAACTTGATGCCCTTGATCGGGAACGGAAGCAATTAATTTATTCCAAAAATTGACAGCATCTTCATAACGATTTTCATCCGCATAAGAGTCACCTATAGCCAGATAAGCGGGGACAAAGGAAGGATCAAAACCCAAAGCATCTTTAAATAAAATACGAGCTTTATGATATTCTCGTTTTTGGTACAATTCCTCTCCCATAAAGTACTTAAAAGAAGCTAACGGTTTTTTTGATTTGTTCCCTTCAATTTTCAGCAACATCACCGCTGTTTCATAGGCATCATCCCATCTGCGTTCTTTCTTTTGCAATTCCAATAATTTGATAAGCGCCCACCGGTCACGAGGTTTTATTTGTGTAATTTCCTTTAAGGCGGCTTGTGCCATATCAGAGTTTTCCAATTCCATATAATCAGCATAAAGCTGTCGCAATATGTCCACTTTTTGGTTGGGAGATAATCCGAAACGAAGGGTTAAATCTTTATGAACTTGTAACGCTTGATCCGGTTTTTTGTATTCTCTTAATATCTGCCCCAAACGAAGGTAAGCATCAATATTATTAGAATCCTGCGCCACAACCTGACGCAATTGGGAAAAAGCCGTTTCCTTGCGACCATCGAGAAGATTACACAAAGCTTCCACATACAATTCAGAACCGGACTTGGTTTTAGGTCTAAAATAACGCTCATATAAAAGGAAAAAGATAACAGAAACAATTAAAAGAATAAAAAAAACCAAGAAATAATTAATCATAACTATTGCCCATCTTCAAAAGGTGATTTAATCTCCTTTTGTTTATCGTCAGTTCCTTTCAATAAATCCGCCGATTCTTCAATGGGACGATTCCGTAACACCGTAACTTCATTATCCAATGCCTGAGCGCGCTTCTTGGCGGAACGTAACTGAACCGAAAGCTTAAAATAGACAGATATAAACAGAATCAGAGATACCAAAATACCGGCAACAAAAGACCAAAATACGACTGTTACCAAAGGAACATCAATAAGCTTAAGATAAATCAAATTCACATCAACGGTCTGCGTAGGACTAAAATTAAAATAAGCAAAAGCGACAACAATTACAATCAAAAGAGCAATTAAAATTGCTCGAAAAACCCACATAAATACTCCAATTTTTAAGCAACTTTCAAACTATTATAGCACAGCAACCAATATTGGTCAATAACAAACATCAAATATGATAAAATGAAACTTATTTCTTATTGTTCTTATCTGTTGACACTTTCCATTGTAAGGTATTAACCATTTTCGTCACTTCTTTCAAAATATTATCAAAATAATTCCATTCCGTAATTAAGTGAAACAGGATAATGTCATTTCCCTTTTTAATGCCAATTATGGCTCCTCCATAAGCGCCATAAACTCTTTTGGCTCCTATAGATGAAGCAGAAGTCGAAACTTCATTGCGATATTTAACTTGACCAGTCCAGAGAGTTCCTCGAGCACCCGAAACTCTTATGACTTCTCTTTTCCTTTGCACTAATTTCTCAGCGGTGAATCCGGATATCCCGGTAAAATTACTTAGAATTTCAAATTCTTTTAATATCTCTTTTTTCTGCTTGGACTTAAATGTGTTACTTACCAAAGAATCGATAAAAGCAGCAGCACTTAATGAAGTGGTATCCGCATAAATAACTAACCTCGGAATCTTAGTATAATCTGATGCACTCAAATAAACCGGGGGTATATCATAATTTACTTCTGTCATAACCAAACGAAAGTTGCTTTTATTAGGGAAGATTTTATATCTCCAACCATCTTGTAACGTTAACTTAAAATCGTACTTACTGTCAACATAAACGTTTTTAGATACTTTGCCCGCCTTTGCTCGGTGTCTTCTGGCGTAACCTACGGATGTCACCAGAAATGACAACATAAATAAAATTACTATCTTACGCATTTCAAATCTCCTTAACTATAAAAGTTAATCATTATATTTAATTTTTGCTACCAAATAGTTATTATTTTTTCAAATAAATCAACTATTTTTTGTAGTTAAAATAATAGTCACAATAATTATAAACTTCAAATGATTTTTTTTCAGGTAATTTTTAAGAAAACAAAAATTATTCGAATCCAATTCTCTTTTTTTTAAAAAGATTAAGATAATCGGCAATCGTAGTAAAAGAAAAGTCATTCAACAGTTTTTCAATTTTCATCTGTAAAATGGTAGTAGAGCTATAGGTTCTAAATCTTTTAATTAATGAGAGTTTTTTCAAATGTGGTAATTCGGATTCTAATTCCCATGGATGGATATAAAAAACAACCGCTTGGCCTTTACGGTTAAGTCTTTTGATAATCTTTTTGGAATACCAATAAGGTGAATGGCGAAAATACCCTCCACCGGCTATAGGGATATTTTTCCCCAAGAATCTATAAGTTGAAGCGGGGATTTCGTATAATTTTTTCCCATTATTCAACTCTATTTTCATCGTCACTCGAGGGCCGTCGGGCCATCCATAGATATCGTGTTTAATGGGGAAAACAGAACTGTCATAAATAAATCCCAATTCAGAGAGAATCTCAAAAGCCCAAGAATTGGAAGCATCTATCGACCAACTCGGAGCCCGATAACCGAAAGGCACATTTCCGATAGCTTTTACAATAGCATTGATAGCCAATTCCGTATCCTTTTTAAAAGCATCAGGATCTAATTGATTAACCTTACGATGATAATAACTATGGCAGGCTATTTCATGGCCCCGATAAAATATTTCCTGAATTATTTCCGGATATTTATCGGCACACCATCCCAATACAAACCAAGTAGCCTTGACGTTTTTTCTGTCCAATAGCTCAAGCAGTTTAAAAGTATTTATTTTCAAGGTAGAAGTTAATTGAGACCATTCCTTTTTAGCATACCTATCGGACAATATGTCAACTACAAACCACTCTTCAAGGTCAACACTAAAAATATTGTTGAAGTTTTCCATAACAATTCAAGGTTATTTTCGGTCGGGAGTAATATTATTTTTTATGGATTTTGGCGATGAAACTTTAGAATTATAATTTGATGAATCCTTTTTCTTATCTATGCGAGACGTTTTCTTTTTTGTAGGTTTCTGTTGATAATCATAATGATAATAATTATAATCATAGTAATAAGGAAGACTGTGAGTAAGATTATTTAATACAACTCCAATTATTTTATTTTTATCGGCACTGACAATGTCAACCGCCCTTTGAACAACCTCTTTCTGGGTCGCCCCTGCTTTAATCACCAATAAAACACCATCGACTTTTGGAATCAACATCATGGGATCGGAAACTGGTAAAAGAGGAGGGCTATCAATCAATATCAAATCATAGTAAAATTTCATTTCATCAACAATATTACCGATGGCATCAGCATCAAAAACTTCTGAGGGGTTAAAACACCGCCGGCCAGAAGTTAAAATATCCAGCTTATCAATACCTGTTTTACAGATAGCATCTTTAGGATTGTACCCATCAACCAATATTTCCATTAATCCCGGATGATTGGTGATATTAAAAAACTTATCAATAGAAGGGCGCCTTAAATCCGAATCAAGAATAAGAGTTTTCAAGCCTTTTAATCTGGAACTGGTTAAACCCAAAAATGAACATATAGTCGATTTACCTTCGGACAACATAGCAGAGGTCATTAATATTGATTTTATCTCGGTTTCTTTATCATGATTCTTGATTTTGTGTAACAATCGACGGAATTCAGTCACATAGGAAGACTCAACATCAAAAAAATCTATTATATTTTTAATTTTCTTTACCATCCTCAATATCCTTGCTCATTAACTTCATTCATAACCATATCTATAGTTTTTAAAACATCTTCCGCACTTTCAATATAACTTTTTAACCGTACCAAATCAGGGTTTACATCCAAAGTTTTCTTATATTGCGCTATTCCCTTCTCCCAAAATATCTTCCCCTGTTCCAAATAACAACGAGCAAGTTCAGCATATAAATCAACATAAGTAGGGTTGTTATTTATCTCTTCTTTAAGAAAATAGATACGATCCCATACGGCTTGTTCCGTAATATTTTGTGGCAATAGAGCGGATTTCATATAATAGGAAGCATATTTGCGGCGGTAATGTTCGTTTTTGTTTTCATAAACATTTCTAAATAATTCGTAGGCACGTTTTAAGTCCTTATTTTTCAGTGCCTTAAGCCCTCTCTCAAAAGAAGCAATTTTATATCCGGGATAAATAAGAGAAGCTTTGGTGAAATAATCAAATGATTTGGATAGAAAATTAGAGAACAATTCCCTATTACTATTATTTAGAGCATTCAACAATAAAACCAACCCATAATTGAAATAAGCATCACTATAATATAAATTGATATTAATAGCTCGTTCAAATTCCAACGAGGCTTTTTTGTACATTTTCCCAGCCATAAATGCTTCACCTAAGTTGTTACGATAGTCAGCATAAGAAGGGCGTTGGTTAACTGCTATTTGAGCAAACTCGACAGCTTTTTGAATATTTCCCAATGCTAATTCGGTTTTACTTAAATAATAACATGCTTCGTAATAATTTTCTTTTATTGAAGTGGCATTATAAAACAATTGTCGAGATTCAAGATAAAAACGCTTATAAAAAAAGGCTAACCCAAGAGCATACATTTTCTCCGCAATACCACTGTTTATAACTTCATGATAAACACTTAAAAGAGTTTCAATCTCTTTTTTCTTTTCTCCATGAGTTGTTTTCACCAGAGATAAAACTTCTTCCGCTTTAATCCGTTCGGGGTGGGGAAATTTTATATAATCAGCAAGGAACCCATCAATATATATTTCAGAAGAGATAGTACCCATACTGATATCATTGGAAGTGGTAATTAAATACTCTTTGTCATTATCATTTAATTTACTGTTAAGGCGATATGTTTCCATGACATTACTTCTTAATCATTAATTTATCAATTTTGGGAATGGTTGCTATTACCGGAATCCCCAATTCTCTTTCCACATCTTCAATTCGCTTAAAAGAATTATCAAGCATTTCAACAATAAAAATAAAAGCTCCCCCCACAATTAGTCCCATAACTAATCCAATAATAATAATTTTAGGTTTATTAGGCCAAAAGGGAGCCAAAGGGATTTCTGCAGGTTCAATAACTTTATATTTGGTTCGTTCTTTTGCTCGTTCGGATAAAATACCTGTCGTCGCCTCTTCTGATCTGAAAGCATCACGATAGTGGCGGGCGTTTTCAACTTTATTTTGCAGTTCGGAAATTTCCGATTGGAGTTTCGGAATCGAATTAATTCGTTCATCAATTTTGTCGAGTGTTTGTTTTAGTCGGCTTTTTTTTGAGGTTAGAATATCAATGTTCTCTTTGACAATAAAATTTCTTTTTAAAATTGCCAGTTGATTGGAAGGATAAGAAGCATACTGAGCATTGACAGCGGAAGCAATAGCTTGCTCTAACAACTTGATATTGTTATTCAATCTGATATTTACATTAATTATATTTTGGTTATTCCACAAATATTTTTCCATCATATTAGCATAAGTTGTGATAAGGCCATCAATAGTCGTACGCAATTCAACTACGGTGTCAGTGTATTTTAAACGTGCTTTAGTCAGTTTCAATTTTTTTAATTTTTCCTGAAGTGAAGAAAGCTCTTTATTATAATCTCCTATTTCTAACTTGATTTTATCCAAACTGGCTAAGATATCCATACGATTAGATTCTGAGGAAATATTTTCAGGTAATTGTAATTTTGTAAGCCTTGCTTGAGCGGCATTGAGAGAATCAATCGCCAATTGGTAATAATATTCTGTTTTTTGAAGTTGTAAATCGGTAAAAGATTGATTATCAAGAATTTTTTCCATCTCATATTTGGTCTTTTCTTGTTCCATTATTTCTGTCAATCGCTTAGCCATATCTCGACATAGCACCGGATTTTCTGATTCCACAGTTATTTTAATTTGATCCAAACCATAAAAAGATACTTTTATTTGTTTTCTTAGTTTCTCCACCAACAAATTATATTTGAGCTGTTCCAAGCTGTACTCGGGAGTTGATTCTCGAGCTTTGGCTGCTTTTCGAGTTATCTCAGGATCGTCATCAAGTTTCAAATCTTGTATCAATTGTTTCAAAAAACTATGTGAGGTGATTTCGGTCTGTAAAGCCAATAGTTTCCTTTGTTGTTCATCTCTACTTTCTCTTATCTGTCTGTTACTCCCTATTAGATTACGTAATTCTCGAGATACATTGGAAGGCTTGTCTATCCATACAATAGTTGAAGATTGGTATTTGGGTTTCAAAAAGTAAGTGGTTCCATAAGATATCCCGACTATTATAATCAAAGGTACAATAAGAAACCATTTTCTTTTTTTAATAATACCTATCAGTTCTTTTAGGTTTATAGCTTTGAAATCTTGAGAGTCATTCATTTTAAATAAACGCCTTAACGTTAGTTATTATTATTATAAATTAAAACAACAGATGAAACTATCCCCACAACAGTACCTATGGTGCCTAAACCCACCCCCAAAAAGCCATGTCCTTTTCGCGACAGAATAAAAGTATCTTCTTTCCTCATAATATAACGAGCGGGAATACCGGTTTTTGAATATTTTTTTAAATTTACTTCAATGGTTTGAGCATAATATCCATCTTTCGTAATGATTCTCGCCTTTTTTAAATCGGCACCTTCAGCGGGTCCACCGGCCAAAGCCAACGCTTCCATAATATCCGTATTTTCCTGATATTGGATAGGACCGGGATTATTGACGGCACCAATCACATAAATAACATTTTTTTTAGTAACTCTTTGACTAATATCAGCTGAAGGTAATCCAGCTGGAGTGCGAGGTATTTCAATGGTATCCTCACGTCGTATTTTGGGCAGTTTATCAAGACGTCCATTTTCAATAGCTTCTAAAACATTTACAACTTCAACTTTGCCGGCATCTTTTCCGCCCCTAATGATGGTCACCCGCGATAAATCTCCGATATCGGTAACACCACCGGCCTCATTTATTATTGTCCAAAGATCCGGAATTTCTTCAAAAGTATATTTACCGGGATTCAAAACCTGCCCCTTTACAAAAACACGCTGATATTGATAATCAATAACCCTTACCGTAGCCTGTGAAATACGATTATTTAATCGGGAAATTTGCCTGACAATATCATTTTGTAATTCAAGAGTGGTTTTCCCGGCAGCTTTGATTTCTCCAATTATATCAAGAGTTATCATCCCATCGCTGGTTACTCTCACATTGGAATTCAAATTGGGATCCTGCCAGAATCTTATCTCCAAAATATCATCAGGACCAATTTTATATTCTTTCGCCCAACTCACATTATTCGATAAAAGAAATACTGTTAAAAACAGTCCTAAGGAAAAAATCCATTTTTTCATATTCATAATCTCTTTAAATTTATTTTTATATTATTTATACTACTCTTGTTAAAAATCGGCATATTTACCGGTTCATTTAAGAATAAAACATAGAACTTTTTTCACTATTATTAATGGTATAAAACAAACAGACAAAAACCAAGTTTTTTATTTATTCATCTGAGGAGAATATATAAGAAACCTATTACGCCCCGTTCCCTTTGCCTTTAATAAAGCCATATCTGCATAAAAAAGCAGTTTTTTGGCATCTTCTGCTTGATCGGGAAAAATAGCACCACCAAGGGAAACGGTACATTTTATTGATTTATTTATGCTTTCAATATTAAATTGCTTTTGATATATTTTTGATTGAAGCCTTCTCATAAATTTAATACACGTTTCTTTATCAGCTTCAGGCATAATAATACAAAATTCATCGCCACCGTAACGAGCAATAATATCAATCGACCTAATAGTTTTTTTAAGCACCTCCCCCATGTGGCTTAAAAGTTCATCTCCGGCGAGATGTCCATATTTATCGTTAGTATTTTTTAATTCATCGATATCGAAAATAATCAAAGCTAATTTACGCTTATAACGTCGAGCACGATTGATCTCTTCATCTAACCGTTTAAAGAAATATCGCTGATTGGCAAGACCGGTAAGATTATCGGTATATGACATAGCTTCAATAGTTTCGAAACTTTCAGCATTTTCGATTATATCATAAGTATGGGACTTTAAAAATTTCAAATCGTTTTTCATATTTCCG
>Ga0114931_10008173_pt1 | contig 12699 bp, 13 predicted proteins | sample 2SBtaG_FD_89579 | JGI IMG/M metagenome (GOLD analysis project Ga0114931, IMG submission 89579) | Deep subsurface microbial communities from Kolumbo volcano to uncover new lineages of life (NeLLi) - 2SBTROV14_V59a metaG | ecosystem: Environmental > Aquatic > Marine > Volcanic | place: Kolumbo...
CCTCGATCAACGCCGCTTCCCGCTCCAGATCGACCGGGGGCGGAGATCCCTCGACCGCCCCGCCCACGAATGCCCACAGGGCAGATCCGCCCAGGTGCCCGCGCATCTCCCCCAGGAGGACGATGGCGTCCCCCGGCTGGCGAAAGTCTGCCCGCATGACGTCCGCCACGCGGGCGATGACCCCCACCATCCCGATGATCGGGGTGGGATCGATCGCCGCCCCGTTGCGCTCGTTGTAAAACGACACGTTGCCGCCCGTCACCGGTGTATTGAACGCCCGGCAGGCATCCGCAATGCCCCGGCACGATTCCCGGAACTGGTAGAATACGCTCGGGCGCTCGGGGCTGCCGAAATTGAGGCAGTTCGTTATCCCGAGGGGCCGCGCTCCCGTCGCCGCCACGTTGCGTGCACACTCCGCCACGGCGGCCTTGCCGCCTTCATAGGGATCGAGCAGGACGTAGCGGCTGTTGCCGTCCGTGGCCACCGCGACCCCCCGCGTCGTTCCGGGAATCCGGATGACCCCGCCGTCGCCTCCGGGGCCCACAATGGTGGACGCTCGAACGGTCGAGTCGTACTGCTCGAACACCCATCGCTTGCTTGCGAGCGCTGGCGTATCGAGGAGCGCATCGAGCGCCTGCTCGGGCTCCGGCAAGCGCGGCGGTCCCGTCCCGTCCCGTCGGACGGCGATGGCCGGGTCTTCCTCGGCCTCCGGGTGGTAAACCGGTGCACGCTCGACCAGGTCCGACCCGGGGATCTCGACGACCGTCCGACCGGCGTGGACGACCCGGAACAGGCCGTCGTCGGTCACGTGGCCGATGAGCTCGGCCTCGAGTTCCCATTTCTCGGCAATGGCACGGATCGGCTCGAGGTGCCCCTCCCGCCCGACCACCAGCATCCGTTCCTGGGATTCCGACAGGAGAACCTCGTATGGGGTCATATCGGGTTCGCGCACCGGCACCAGCGCCGTATCGATCACGACCCCGACGCCTCCCCGGGCCGCCATCTCCGCGGCGGAGGAGGTCAGACCGGCCGCTCCCATGTCCTGGATGCCCACGATGTGTCCCGACGCGATCAGTTCGAGGCTGGCCTCCATCAACAGCTTTTCGGTGAACGGATCACCAACCTGGACCTGGGGACGCCGGGCCTCGCTGTCCTCGCTGAGTTCCTCGGAAGCGAATGAGGCGCCGTGAATCCCGTCACGACCGGTCCGGGCCCCCACGGCAATGAGTTCATTGCCAACGCCGCTGGCCACCGCGCGCATCAGGTCCGTCTCCCGAAGCAACCCCACACACATGGCGTTCACCAGCGGGTTACTGCCGTAGCTCTCGGCGAACGCCACTTCCCCGCCGACCGTGGGAATCCCGACGCAATTGCCGTAGTCCCCGATTCCGCGAACGGCCCCGCCAAACAGGTAGCGGTTGTGCGGGTCCGAGAGCGGCCCGAACCGGAGGCTGTTGAGGAGGGCCATCGGACGAGCCCCCATGGTAAACACGTCGCGCAGGATGCCGCCGACCCCGGTCGCCGCTCCCTGATACGGTTCCACCGCCGTGGGATGGTTATGGGATTCCATCTTGAAGGCCACCGCCCACCCGTCGCCCACCCGGACCACGCCCGCGTTCTCTCCGGGTCCCTGCAGGACCTGGTCGCCCTCGACGGGAAACGCTCGCAATACCGGTCGCGAGTGCTTGTAGGCGCAGTGCTCGCTCCACAGGGCGGAAAAGACGCCCAACTCCGTGAACGTCGGTTCCCGGCCCAGTATCTCCTGGATCCGGGTGTACTCTTCGGGTTTGAGTCCGTGTTCCTGCACCACCTCGGCCGTGATCGTCGGATCCCCGGCGAACGGCTGGGCCGGGGCCGCCTTCATGCCCGGGTGCCGCTCCGCCCGCCGAGTCCCTTGACGACGGATGCGAAAATGTGGCCGAATCCTGCCGTCTCCTTGTCGCTCAACAGCTCGGCCTCCCCCGCATCGAACCAGATGCCGCTGCACTCCGAACATCGGTCGATCTCGATCCCCTGGTAGTCCTCCGTGACGAGGTCGGCGCCGCATTTGGGGCACTTCATGTAGTGGGTCCGACGCTCCGCGTCCCGCGCCGCCGCCTCGGCGTCGCGACGGCGCGCCTCGCGCAACTCGGCTTCGCGCTTCGCGAAGAACTCCTCTTCCGGCCGGCTGGGCTTCTCCGTCATCCATTGACTCCGAGGGTCAGGTTGGAATCGGGCGGAGTGAACCGGACCGGCGCGTCCGGCGGAGACGAAGAGATCCCGGAATACTGGTGGCCCGGCCCGCGCACAATGGCGTCAACCACCTGATCGTCCTCGAGAATGACCACGTCAAACGTCCCGCACCGGTGCTCGCACCCGTTGCGATAGTACAGGTAGGTCCAGCGTCCGGCCGACCGCCGAACGACCGGGTCTCCCCAGATATTGATAACCTCCTGCGACGTCATCCCGGGGTCGATGGTCCCCGTCCGGGTCGGGACCCACGGGGTCTCGCCGGTGGCCACCGAGGCGAGGGTCGGTGCGGCCGGACCGGTTCGGGGTGGCGCGGGCGCCTGCCGTGGCGTGGGAGGGGTAAAGGTCGGCGCCGGTGCCTCCTCGGCAACGGGCTCGGGTTCGGTGGCGGCCGGGGTAGCGGGCGGCGCCTCCGACGTATCGGTTACGGCAGCACTGTCGGCGGCCGACTGGGATTTCCCGCCGATGAAGGGAATCTTGTCGCACCCGCTGAGCCAGATCGCGGCGAGGCTCAGGGCTGTCAGAGATCGCATCGTCATGGTGACTCTCCTCTCAGGAGCGCTCCGCTCCGCAGCAGAGACTGGAAGACGGTGGCGCCGGCGGTTCCACCGGTATCCGCATCAACCGCCCGTTCGGGGTGGGGCATCATCCCCACCACGTTACCGACAGGATTTGCAACGCCCGCGATGTCGCGGGCCGACCCGTTGGGGTTGGTCCCGTGGTACCGCAACACCACGCGTCCCTCGGCTTCCAGGCGGTCGAGCACGTCCGGGGAGGCCACGTATCGGCCCTCCCCGTGTGCAATCGGTACCTGAAAGATATCACCCTCGGCGTATCCCGCCGTAAACGGAGTGTCGGTACTGTCGACCCGAACCTCCACCGGCCGGGAGAGGAACCGTTCCCCCGCGTTGCGCATGAGGGCGCCCGGCAGGAGACCGGCTTCGCAGAGCACCTGGAACCCGTTACAGATACCGAGGACCGGGGCGCCGGCGTTCGCGGCGGTGCACACCGCGGCCATGACCCGGCTGAATCGGGCGATAGCACCCGCTCGCAGGTGATCGCCGTAGGCGAACCCGCCCGGGATGATCACCGCATCGGCTCCGGCAAGATCCGCCTCCCGGTGCCAGACCAGATATCCGTCCGCCCCGATGGCGTTGAGCGCCCGAACGGTGTCCTCATCGCAGTTGGATCCGGGAAACTGCACGACGGCAACCCGCATTCAGGTCTCCTGTACGACGACCGTGAAGTCCTCGGTGACGGGGTTGGACAGCAGTTTCTCGCACATGCGCCGGGCATCGCGTTCCGCGCCGGTGACCGATGGTGCGTCGAGGTCGAATGCCAGCGCCTTGCCGACCCGGACCCCGTCGACGCCCGAAAACCCGAGAGCGGCCAGGGCGTGTTCGACGGCCTGGCCTTGGGGATCAAGCAGGCTCGGCCTGGGCATGACGCGAATCGTGACGTGGAATCGAGGCATCGGGTCTCCGAAAGGATCAGTCTCGTGCTTCGACGTTTCGGTCCGGGGTATGCAGGGTCAGGTCGAGCTCGTCGGCCTCGATGGCGTCCTCCGTCCGCTCGCCGAACGCGGCCGCCGCCCACCGGATGATGCCGTACGAGAGGTAGGCCAGCCCCAATGGAAAGAAGAAAATGTCCCGCTGCCAGATGCCAAACCACAAGATCGTGAGGTGCACCCCGAGACCCAGCACGCCGGATGCGGTCCGGAGTCCGATCCGGGGCAGGCGCGCATACTGGATGTTGCTCACCATGGCGAGGCTCAAGGCGATGGTGAGAAAGATCAGGATCTGCGACCACGGGAGGTCCGCCAGCTGGGATTGATAGAAGGCGGTCTGGGAAAACGGATAGTAGGTCGCCAGGGTCATGCCGGCCGCGGGTGACGGCAGACCGGAAAAGGTTCCGGAGCGTTCGTCCTCCTGCGTGTTGAACCGCGCCAGCCGCAGGGCGACCCCCATTGTGAATCCGAAGGCGAACAGCCAGGCGAACGGTCCCAGCGCCGACAACATCAGGTAGTAGAGCAGGACGGCGGGCGCGACGCCGAAACTCACGATATCGACCAGGGAGTCGAGTGCAGCCCCGAACGCCGAGTCGGTCCGGCTCACCCGGGCCGAGAGCCCGTCGAGCATATCGAGGACCCCCGCGATGACGATCCACCAGCTCGCCCGATAGAACTGGCCCTGGGACGCCAGCACCATCGACCAGAACCCGAACAGCAGGTTGGTCAGGGTGAACAGGCTGGGGACGACCACCACTACCCGTTTCACGCGCGGGCCCCGCCGTTCGCGCGGCGCGGTCATTCGGTCCACCCCGCCAGCACGGTTTCTCCGGCCCGCACCCGATCGCCCAGCGTCACCCGCACCGCCGCGTCCATCGAGACAAATGTGTCCACCCGGGAGCCGAACCGGATCAGCCCGAGGCGATCACCCTGGTGCACCCGGGTGCCCGGTTCGTCATCGGTCACGATCCGCCGCGCGACGAGACCGGCAATCTGCCGGACCAGCAGGGGACCGCGTGGCCCGCGGATGCCCAGCGACATCTGTTCATTGTCCACACTCGCCTTGTCCAGCGTGGCGTTGACGAACCGCCCGGGGCGATAGCGGCGATACTCGAGAATGCCGTCGGTTGGATAGCGATTCACGTGCACGTTGAACACGTTCATGAAGACCGAGATGCGCCGTACCCTCCCGCCAAGATAGTCAGGTTCGTCCACCTCGGCGATGCTCACGATTTTCCCGTCGGCCGGCGCGATGACCAGATCGGCGCCGCGGGGTCCGGACCGACCGGGGTCCCGAAAAAAGAGGGGAACCCAGGCCGCCGCGGGCAGCCAGACCAGCCCGGCCACGATCCAGGCGCCGCCCCGCGTCCCCGCCAAGATAGCCAGGACGGCCAGCACCACTGTGCTGAAGAGCACAAAGGGCCGGCCCTCGGGGGCCAGTCTCACGGACACCCCGACAACGGCGTGCCGGTAATGCGGGCGTAGGCATCCCGGTATCGAGCGCTTGTTTCCGCCACCACCGCCTCGGAGAGCGGGGGAGGGGGGGCCTCGCCGTTCCAGCGGCCGGCCTCCCGGAGGTGTGCGAGGTAGTCGCGCATCGGCTGCTTGTCAAAGCTGCGCTGGGACCGGCCGGGTGCGTAATCGTCGGCAGCCCAGAATCGCGACGAATCGGGGGTCAGGACCTCGTCGATTACCAGGAGGCGTCCCGCCGGGTCGTGCCCGAACTCGAACTTGGTGTCGGCAATGATGAGACCCCGTTCCGCTGACTGCCGTCGGCCCGCCTCGTACAGGGCGAAGCTGGCCTCCCGGAGGCGGTGCGCGAGATCGGGCCCCAGGGCGCGCACGACGTCGTCGTAGGTGACGTTCTCGTCGTGGCCCGTCTCGGCCTTGGTGGCAGGCGAGAAGATGGGCGAAGGGAACCGGTCGCTCTCCACGAGCCCGGCGGGGAGGGCCTCCCCGGCCAGGGTCCCGTGGGCCCGGTACTCCTTCCAGGCGGATCCGGAGAGGTACCCGCGAACGACGCACTCGAACGGGATGGGTGTGGCCCGACGAGCCAGCATCGCCCTCCCCTCCAGGGCTTCGCGGTGTTCCACCAGCACCGGAACCCGGCGGGTGATCTCCCCGGCGTCGGCGCTCACGCAGTGGTGACCGATGATTGAGGACAGACGCTGGAACCAGTAGGCACTGATCTGGGTGAGGACCGTGCCTTTACAAGGGATCGGCTGATCCAGCACGAGATCGAAGGCACTGATCCGGTCGCTGGCGACGAGCAGCACATGCGCCTCGTCTACCTCGTAGACCTCGCGTACCTTCCCTTGTCGCAGGAGGGGGAGCGGCAACACCGTCGCGGTCGGCGGATCGGTCATACGGAGATCTCCTCGCTGTCGTCGATCGCATAGGGCTGGAGGGTGGCGAGCAGCGGGGCCAGATAATCGTCCAGGAACTCCCCCACTTGCGCCGACGCCCGACCCACGTACCTGCCCGGGTCGAGTTCGGCCTGCAAGGTGTCCCGATCGAGGTTGGCAAAGAGCGGATCGTTCGCCAGGCGATCGAGCAGATCGTTGGCCGCGCCCTGTTCCATGGCGTCGCTCACCGTCCAGGCATGCTGCCGGATCACCTCGTGCAGCGATTGACGGTCGCCACCGGCCCGCACCGCGAGCATCAACCAGCGTTCGGTGGCCATGAACGGCATGACGCGTTCGACGTGGGTCCGGATCGTGTTGGCCCGTATTTCAACACCGGCTGCCACATTGCCAACCAGCATGAGGACAGCATCGAGGCTGAGAAACGACTGGGGCAGGGCGAGGCGCCGGTTCGCGCTGTCGTCCAGCGTCCGTTCGAACCACTGGGTCGATGCGGTCTGGGCGGCGTTGTCTCGAAGGGAAATGGCGTAGCGGCTGAGGGCGCAGATGCGTTCGGCCCGCATCGGGTTGCGCTTGTACGGCATCGCGCTCGAACCGATCTGATCGGGTTCCACCGGTTCGAGCATCTCGCCTTCGTGCTGGAGCAGACGCAGATCCGTCGCGAACTTGGCCGCCGACTGGGCGAGTCCTGCGGTAAGGTCGAGGACGTGGCTGTCCAGCTTGCGGGTATAGGTCTGCCCCGATACCGGCGCGGAGCGGGAGAAGCCGAACTCGGTGGCCACCTGCCGGTCCAACTCCCGCACCCGGTCGTGATCGCCGTCGAACAGGTCGAGAAAGCTGGCCTGGGTGCCGGTCGTCCCCTTGCACCCGCGAAACCACATCTCCTCCACGCCCCGGCGGAGCCGCTCGGCGTCGATCGCAAAATCCTGGAGCCAGAGCGTTGCCCGTTTACCCACCGTGGTCAGCTGAGCCGGCTGAAAATGGGTGTAGGCCACCGTCGGACGGTCCCGGTGCTCCAGCGCCAGCTCTCGCAACGCCTCCAGCACCCTGCGCACCCGTCCCAGCAACAGCCGCAGAGCGTCGCGCAGAACGATCAGGTCCGCGTTGTCCGTGACAAAGGCGCTGGTGGCACCGAGATGGATGACCCCGCGGGCGGCAGGCGCCTGGTCGCCGAAGTGATGAACATGGGCCATGACGTCGTGGCGGAACTGCCGTTCGTATTCGCGGACGGCGTCGAGGTCCACCGTGTCGAGATTGGCCCGCATCTGTTCCAGGGCGGCGTCGGGAATGTCGACGCCGAGCGCACGCTCATGGGTGGCGAGAGCCAGCCACAGCCTCCGCCAGAGGCCGGCCCGGTGACGAGGGCCCCACAGGGACTGCATCCGCCCGGACGCGTAGCGAACGGCGAGGGGCGAGGCGTAGCGGTCGACGTCCGTCATGGGCTCGGAGGGAACGCGGGGACGGATCGGCTCATGCCGGGCGGCCCGACTCCGGCCCGGTGGACACCTCCCGCTTCTCCCAGTCCGCGAGGAATTGTTCGAGGCCCCGGTCGGTCAGGGGGTGGCGGAGCAGTTTCCGGAGGACCGTGGGGGGAAGTGTTGCCACGTCGGATCCGACGAGTGCGGCGTCCACCACGTGCCGTGGGTGGCGAATGGATGCCGTCAGGATTTCGGTGGCAATGCCGTAGTTGTCGAAGATGGCGCGAGTCTCGCGGATCACGTCCATGCCCTCGTGCGAGATGTCGTCGAGTCGGCCGATGAATGGGGAGACGTAGGCCGCACCCGCCTTGGCCGCCAGAAGACACTGCACCCCATTGAAGCACAGGGTCACGTTGACCCGGATGCCGTCATCCACCAGCCGGCGGGTGGCGCTGAGCCCGGCCGCGATCATCGGGATCTTGACCACGATGTTCCCGGCAAGGTCGGCGAGTTCCCGCCCTTCGGCGACCATCGCCTCCGTGTCTACCGCCACCACCTCGGCGCTGACCGGCCCCCGTACCACGTCGCAGATCGACCGGAGCATCTCCCGTGGATCTCCGCCGCCGGCCTCCCGGGCGAGCAGCGACGGGTTGGTCGTGATCCCGTCGATCAGCCCGGCCTCCGCGGCCCAGCGGATGTCGTCGAGGTTGGCTGTGTCCAGAAAGAATTTCATGTCGTGGTCCCTGGCTGGAATCCTCCGTACCGCACCCTGACAAGATAGAGTCCCTGCGGTGGAGCGGGTGGGCTGGCCAGCCGATTGTCGTCGTGATGCAAGAGCAACTCGAGATCCTCGAGGGGTCGGCGGTGCCGGGCGATGTCGACCATGACCCCGACGAGGAAACGGACCATCCGGTGCAGAAACCGGTCCGCTTCGACCGTAAAGATAAACCCGTCCGCGTCGGCTCGCGCGCGCCATCTGCTTTCGACCAGGGTACACCGGAAATCGGGTTTCGGGGGGGCGATCAGGGAGAGAGCCCGGAAGTCGTGAGTGCCCCCAAGGGCGGCCGCCGCTGCATCGAGGAGTTCGGGGTCGAGCGGCTGCCCCAGCGCCCACTCGAACGGAGCGCGGAACGGGGAACGGGCCGAGCGATCGCACCCGACGACGTACCGGTAGCGGCGGGCCAGGGCATCGCGGCGGGCATGAAAGTCCGCCGGGGCCCCTCCAGCCGCGACGACCCGGAGGTCGGGGGGGGTGGTGGCGTCGAGGGCGCGCCGGAGCCGCGCCGGGTCCCATCGCCGATCGATCTCGAAGCTCACGACCTGCCCCAGCGCATGGACACCAGCATCGGTGCGCCCGGCCGCGGTGGTTGGAACCCGGCGGCCGCCGGCGAGTTGCGCCAGTGCTCGTTCGAACTCACCCTGGACCGTGCGGTCCCGCGGCTGGATCTGCCAGCCGGCGAACCCGGATCCGTCGTATTCGAGGATCGCGTAGTGCCGGTGCAGCGAGGAGGTTGGGGCCGATCGGGAACGGGACAGGTCCGGTTCGGGCATCGGGGGACGGGGAGTTCGGGATGCCTGCAAGGTACCCGCGACCCGGCCGGGCCGACACTGCGGGCCGGGAGCCTTCAGTACTTGCGGATGACCCCGACCACGATGCCCTGGATCAGGACATCGTCCTCGTGGGCCCGGATGGGTACCATCTGGTCGTTGGCGGGCTGCAGCCGGATCCATCCGTCCCGCTCCCGATAGTAGCGCTTGACCGTGGCCGACGTCCCCTCGATCAATGCGATGACCGTCTCGCCGTTGTGGGCCTCGTTCCGGTTGTTGACCACAACGTAATCACCGTCCAGAATGTGCTCGTCGATCATCGACTCGCCCTGGACCTGGAGGACGTAACTCGAGCCGCGTGACGGGATGAGATCGTTGGGCACGGCGATGGTGTCCGGGGTGGTGACCGCTTCGATGGGCAGCCCCGCCGCCACCTGACCGAGCAGGGGAAGTTCGGTGGCGCCGGTCTGGCCGGGCTCCGGTACCAGCTCAATGGACCGGCTCTCGTTGTGGCTGCGCTGGATGAGTCCCTTGCGCTCGAGGTTCGTCAGGTGTTCGTGCACGGTGGCCAGCGAACTGAAATGGAAGAATTCCGCGATTTCCTCGAACGACGGAGCGTACTGGTGATCGTCGATGTACTGCCGCAGGAAATCCAGGATCTCTCGCTGCCGCTTGGTCACCGCCATCGTTCCTCCCGGAGACACGGACCGAAGGTTTGCCGAACCAACCTAGCCGAATATACCCCGAACCACAAGGATCGGCTCGGCGGCTGTATATTCATCCGGCATTCCCGGCGGGCCGGAGGGGCATCAGGCAGCGGAGGACGATGACGGCGACGCGAAGAGCGCGAGCCCGGACGAGAGTCGGGCGGATGGTGCGGGGGGCGGGGCGATGGCCCTGATGCTCACCGCGGGACAGCTGGTATTCGGCTTCAGCCGGCTCATGGCGTTCGGAGGCCCGGCGGCGCTGGTGGTGGCGTTGATCGTCTTTCCCTCCTGGCCCGGAGCGTTCGTACCCATTCTGGTGATGGTGGGGGCCACGGTGGGGCTGCGGGTCTTCAACATCTCGCTGGGCAAGTACTCCTACCTCTCGCCTTCGGGGATCGTGGCGCTCTCGGGTGCGCTGCTGGTCGGCCCGGTGCCCACCGCGATCGGTCTGGCCGGCGGCACGATGCTGGCCGACTGGGTTCTGATGCGAAAGGCCCCGGCGGCCGCGGCCGTCAATGTGGGGCGTGAGATTCTCAGCGTGTTCGCGGGGTTCGGCTTTTTTGCGCTGGCGTTTGAGGTCTCCGGCGCCCGGGAGGTGCTGTCTCCCGAGGGCGTCCCCTCGCTCGCCATCTTCGTCTTTGCGTATTTCTTCGCGTGGCGTGCGTTGTTCTACTTCACCCTGCTGGTGCGGGGCAAACTGCGCGGCCAGGATCGGCTCCTCATTCTGCGCTACGAGATCATTGCCGGCGGGCTGATGATGGTCGCGGCCGCGGCGGTGGTGTTCTCGGTGGTGGCCCTTCCGCCCGGTCTGAGCTGGGTGTTGATCGGACTGACCCTGGGGATGGGCGGGTTGATGTTCCGCCGGATCCTCGAGGAGGCTATCCAGGCGGAGGAGTTGAACAAGCTGCACGCCATGGACGCGGTCATTACCGGCAACATGTCCCTCGACGATGCATTGGGTCGGATCGAGGAACTGGCGCATCGCATTCTCGACTGGGGGGATTTCCGGATCTTCTCCCGCCACGGCGGCGCCTGGGAGATGCAGTACCGGAGCGCGATCGGTCGTGAGGGCCGGGGCAAGCCCCACTCCGGTTTCGCCGACCTTCGGGCCGAGGTTATGGAGAACGGACAACCCCTGGTGATCACCCAGACGGAACGGGATCCCCGCACCCGGATGTTGCCGAGCGATGTCCAGAGTCTGGTGGTCCAGCCTCTGAAACTGGGTGACGAGTTGATCGGGACGCTTGAACTCGAGCATCACAAGCGGAACGGGTATCGCCGGAACCATCTCGTCCTCCTCGACGCTTGCGCCCACCGGATCGCGACGGCGGTCCACATCGCGGAACTGCGCCGTCCCCTGGTGGACACGGTGGGTCGGGTGGGAGCCGAGGTGCAGACGCTGCGGGGATCGGCGGACAACCTTCGGCAGACGGCCGGGGCGATGCGCGACGCCAGTGCGGCGATCGGTCGGGGGTTGTCTCGTCAGGATGTCGAGGTGGGGGCGAGCATGACCGATACGCAACAGCTGATGGAAGCCGGGGAGGACGTGGTCGATGGGGGGGCGAAGGCGGCCACGGCCAGTAGTGACGCGAGCGAGGTGGCCCAGCGCAGCCGGGAAACCATTCGGGATGCGATCGAAAAGCTGGTCGGGCTGCAGCAGTTTGTCGGGGAGACGTCGGACAAGGTGCGGGAACTCGAACAGTCGAGTCAGAAGATTGTCCGGTTCATCGCATCGATTCGCGATCTTGCCGACATGACCAACCTGGTGGCCCTCAACGCCGGCATCGAGGCGGCGCGGGCCGGCGAACATGGGCGGGGGTTTGCCGTGGTCGCTCACGAGATCCGCCGACTCGCTGAGCAGAGCGGCGAGGCGGCCCAGGAGGCCGGGGGGCTGGTGGGTGACCTTCAGGGTCGACTGCGGGAGGTGGTCGACCAGATGCGGCGGGGCCAGGTCTCGGTGTCCGGGGTCGAGCAGATGAGTACGGAGGGTCTGGAGGCCCTCGATTCGATTGTCGTCGCCACCCGCGATGCCACGGACCACGCTCGTCGCATCGCGCGCACGGCCCGTGGCCAGGAGACGGCCCTCAACGGTCTGCGCGACCGCATGGCGACGGTGTCGGAAATCTCGTCGAAGAACCGCCTTGACGTCGACGTGCTGATTGAGCGGGCCGAGGACATCGCGACCCGGCTCGAGGAGATGGGCCATGCCACGCGCGAACTCCAGGATGTGGCCACCATGCTCACCGACCTGACCCGGCGGTTTGCGTTCGGCGACGGTCCCTCGAAGGCCTGACCGGCGGCATGCACGATTCCATTGCCCTGCAGGGGATGCGGTTTCACACCTGCGTTGGCCTGCTCCCCCACGAGGAACATGTCCCGCAACCGCTGGAACTCGACCTGCGCGTGTGGCTGTCGCTCCGCCGAGTGGGGGAGACGGACTCCCCGGGCGCTCTGCTCGACTATCGCGATCTGTATCAGTTGGTGTCGGAGACGGTAGGTACCAGTCATCACACCCTCCTCGAGGCGTTGTGCGAGCGCATCGCCGGGCGCGCCCTGGCCCTCGAAGGCGTGGAGCGGGTCCGGGTCGCCGCTCGCAAACCGCACGCGCCGATTCCCGGTCCCCTCGATTACGTCGAGGTGGTCCTGAACCGTCCGGCGTCGGAATGAGCGAGTGGGCGTTCGTGGCGCTCGGATCCAACCTTGGAGACCGGGCGTCGTGGCTTGCCCGGGGGCGGGAGGCGCTCGCCGCCCTCCCCGACACCGAGGTGGTCGAGGCGACCGCTCCCGAGGAAACCGAGCCGATCGGACCCGGGTCCCAGGGGCCGTACCTCAACCAGATGGTGCTGGTGAAGACGGCGCTTGCGCCGGGGGCGTTGCTCGAGGCGGGTCATGAAGCCGAGCGACGCTCGGGCAGAGACCGTTCGGTC
>Ga0114931_10008174_pt1 | contig 12698 bp, 10 predicted proteins | sample 2SBtaG_FD_89579 | JGI IMG/M metagenome (GOLD analysis project Ga0114931, IMG submission 89579) | Deep subsurface microbial communities from Kolumbo volcano to uncover new lineages of life (NeLLi) - 2SBTROV14_V59a metaG | ecosystem: Environmental > Aquatic > Marine > Volcanic | place: Kolumbo...
AGAGCCAAGCCCAGCGGTGGCGACCTGGGCTCTTGTCATCGCGTTCGCCGAGCAGCTCGAGCTGCTTGCGGTCGCGGCCATCGACGGCTTGCTTGGCGTGCAGGTTGACGCCGCGCACCTCGGCGGCGGGCTCGTCGACCTCGGCATCACCCGTGCTGGGAGTGTGAGCGGATGGCGTGTCTTGCGGAATGACGAGGCGGAGCGCTCTCCCCGACGGGTCGCCATCGCGCCCGGCGATGGGCTCCGGAGCCCGCCGGTTCCCAGCGCTGCCATGATACGATCGCCGCCATGGCCTGCGAGTACTGCGGCGCGCCGATCGCCCGATCCACGGAGGCTCCGAGCATCTGCATCTACTGCGGACGCTCCAATGATCCACTCCCGAAGGAAGTGGAAGTGCCGGTGCCGGTCGAGCTCGTGCAGAACGTCGTCCAGGTCGTCGGCGCGCCGCCAGAGGAGCTCCGCGAGCATCGCTGCCCGCACTGCCGCCGGCGGCTGGTGACCGCGGACGTCAAGGGCGTCGAGCTTTCGGGCTGTGGCGGTTGCGGCGGCGTGTGGGTCGACAACGCGAGCACGCGCCGCGTGCTCGCCGACCCGGAGCCGATCTTCGGCGAGCTGGCCAAGCGCGCCGGGGACAACGCGAAGAACCGGCACGTGCGCTCGCCGAACCCGGGCTGTCCCGAGTGCACGGCGGTGCTGGTCAAGGTGCGCCCCCACGGCATCGAGCTGGACGTGTGCGCCGATCACGGCACCTGGTTCGACGCCTTCGAGCTGGGCACGCTGGTGAAGGTGCTCAGAGGCGAAGCGACCGCTGCCGCGGACCCTGGGCGCACGATCCTCTGTGCCGGCTGCGCGGCGGAAATCGCCGCGGATCACGCGAACATCACCGACCGCGGTCTGATCTGCGAAGCCTGCTGGCGCGCCGAACAGGCCCGCCTCCAGGCGGCGTTCGACGAGAAGGTCGGTCAGGGCGCCGCAAACGCCGGAGCCGGCGTCGCCGTCGCCGGCGCCCTGCTCGGCATCGCCGCTGCAATGCTTGGCGGAAGCAGCGACTGACGGCGGCTGCTCGTCCCGACGGCAGCAATCAGCTGAGCTTGCCGTCCTCGAGCTACTCGCCGAAGCGCTCGCCGATCATCAGCGTCGGCAGGTTCGTGTTCGAGCTGGCGAGAGTCGGCAGGATGCGAAGCTGCAGCCAAAGTACGAGTTGCACTGCGTGGGACCAATCCTGGAGCAGCTCGTGGTCCCGTTGCAGGCGTCGTTCGTTCCGCAGCGGCACCCCGCTACCGAGTTGCACTGTGCGCAGGCGTAGTTGAACTGCGAACAGGTCGTGGTCCCGCCATAGCAGGCGGTCGTCCACTTGCAGCCCTGACCCTGGTTGCAGGCGGCTTGTGTCCGTTGCTCGCAAGGCGTGGTGCTACCGGTGCACGTCTCGCAATTCCCACTGGAACAGGCAGAATCGGTGTCACAAGCATTCCCGCACTTGCCGCAGTTGTGTGCGTCGGCGGCCCACCTTGCTTCGCGGGCGCTACTGGCAGATGAACTTGCGACAGACGGGGCGCCCGCAGTACGAGCCCTGGGCACAATCGCTGTCCCGGATGCAGTCTCCCGGAGTGGAGCAATCGAGGTCGAGAGCGGGAAAGACAGCGGCAGCCGCGTCCCGGTCTTCATCCCCGCCTACCAGGTCTAGTCCCACCGACGCCCGGCGCGCTGGCCCGGCTGATGTGCTAGGTGGGGCTCTCGCCGATGGCCGACTCCGAGCCCCCGATCGACGACGTCACAGAGCCGCTCAGGCTGCCTGGCGATCGTTCGATTCTCACCGCAGCGGACGCCGCGAAGCGCGCGCTCGCGGGAGCCGGCGTGCAGCACGTGGTGGGGGCGGAAGGTCCGGCGCCGGCGCTGGTGGCGCGCGCGCTGTCGCGCGTGGCGCCGGTGCTGTACGTGGCGGCCGACAACGACGCCGCGCGCCGCGCCGCCGCGGATCTCGCTTACCTCTCGCGGGGACTGCCGTTCGGCGGCGCTCTGGGCGACGCCGTCGAAGGCGACACGCTGCTCCTGGTGCCGTCCGAGTCGAACCCCTACGTCGAGGTGCATCCCGATCGGCGGGCGGCGATGGCGCGTTCGAGCACGCTGTTCCGGCTCGCGCGCGGCGAGTCGTGGCGCTTTCTGGTGACGACCGCCGCGGGGCTTCTCCGTCGCGTGCCGCCCGCGCGCGTGCTGGCCGAGGCGGCGCCCCGCATCGTGGCGGGACAGGAGCTCGACACAGCCGAGCTGTCACAGAAGCTGGTGGCGGCCGGCTACCTGCGCGTGCCGGTCGTGGAGGACCCGGGCAGCTTCGCGTTGCGCGGCGGCATCGTCGACGTGTGGGGTGCGGATGCGGATCTCCCAGTGCGCGCCGAGCTGGACGGCGACCTCGTGAGCTCGCTGCGCGCATTCGACCCCGAGGACCAGCGCACGCTCGATGCGGTGGAGGCGCTGTGGCTGGCGCCCGCGCGCGAGGCGATCGTCACGCCCGACGCCGAGGATCGCGCCGTCGCCGTGATGCGCTCGCTGTGCGACGCCGTGAACTACCCGTCCACCAAGGCGCGGCGGCTTTCCGACGACGTGTCGAGCGGGACGGCGTTCTTCGGTGCGGAGGGCTACCTGCCCGCGTTCTATCCGCTCGAGCCGCTGCTCGACTCGCTGCCCGCCGACGCGGCCGTGGTTGTCGAGGACCCGGTGGCGGTGCTGCGCGCGCTCGACGAGGAGCTGGAGCGCGCGCACGAGGCGCTGGCCGCGCGCGCCGGTGCGCCGCATTTCCCGATCGACGAGCTGTTCGTGGAGCGGGCGGAGCTGGCCGGCGAGCTCGCACGGCGCAGCGTCGTGGCGGCGCATCGCGCGGGCATCGCGGGCGCGCCGGCCGACGAGGAAACGGGTCTGGAGCGGCTCGAGGTGGTGCCGCCCGACGCGCCTACGCTTGCCATGCGCGACCAGGCGGATCTCTCGCGCGCGGTCAAGACGGCGCGGCTCGCCAGCGGGCGGCAGGGGGCGCTCGACCCGCTGGTGCGCCGCATCGACGCCTGGCACGAGGCCGGGCTGTCCGTCGCGATCACCGCTCGCGGCGCGACGCAGGCCGAGCGTGTCGGAGCGCTGCTCTCGCACCGCGGCGTGGCCGTGGACGTGCGCGTCGACGACGGCGGAGGACGCGACTCCGCGGCCGCGCAGATCGTCGTGGGCGAACTTTCCCGCGGGGTAATCGCACCGGCGGAGGGCTTCGCGCTCGTCACCGAGGAGGAGCTCTTCGGCCAGCGGCGCCATCGCGCTCCGACGCGCAAGCGCTCGGCGCGCGCCGTGCTCGAGGATCTGCGCGCGCTCGCACCGGGCGATCACGTGGTGCACGTCGAGCACGGCATCGGCCGCTACCTGGGGCTCGAGCGCCGCACAATCGGCGACGTGAGCGTCGAGCTGCTCGTGGTGGAGTACCAGGGCGGCGACAAGCTGTTCGTCCCCGTCTACCGCCTGAACCAGATCCAGAAGTACTCCGGCGGAGAAAGCTCGCCGCGCATCGATCGGCTCGGCGGGCAGTCCTTCGCGAAGACCAAGGCCAAGGTGCGCCGGCGCGTCCGGCAGATGGCCGACGACCTCCTGCGCCTGTACGCCGAGCGCGCGCTGATGAAGAAGGACCCGCTACCGCCGCCCGACGACCAGTACGCGGCGTTCGAGGCGGGCTTTCCCTACGAGGAAACGCGCGACCAGGTGCAGGCGATCAGCGACGTGATGCGTGACCTGTCGGACGAGCGCGTGATGGACCGCCTGGTGTGCGGCGACGTCGGCTTCGGCAAGACGGAGGTCGCGCTGCGCGCCACGTTCCGCGAGGTGATGCACGGTCGTCAGGTCGCGCTGCTCTGCCCGACCACGGTGCTAGCGCAGCAGCACTACCTCACGTTCGGGAGCCGCCTTCAGGACTATCCGGTCGACGTGCGCGTGCTCAGCCGCTTCGAGTCGAAGAAGGAGCAGCAGGACACGCTCAAGCGCCTGAAACAAGGCAAAGTCGACGTGGTCGTCGGCACGCATCGAATGCTTGGCAAGGACGTGCACTTCAAGAACCTGGGCCTGCTGGTCGTGGACGAGGAGCAGCGCTTCGGCGTCACGCACAAGGAGCGCATCAAGCAGATCCGCCAGAGTGTGGACGCGCTCACGCTGAGCGCAACGCCCATCCCGCGCACGCTGCAGATGGCCGTCGCGGGTCTGCGCGACATGTCGCTGATCACCACGGCACCGGTCGACCGCCGCGCGATCCGGACCATCACCTCGCGCTTCGACGAAAGCGTGGTGCGCGAAGCGGTGGAGCGCGAGCTGTCCCGCGGTGGACAGGTGTTCTACGTCTACAATCGCGTCGAGGGCATCCACGAGCGCGCGGCGCGCCTGCAGTCGCTGGTGCCGACGGCGCGCATCGCGATCGGTCACGGCCAGATGAGCGAGAGCGCGCTGGAGCGCACCATGCTCGACTTCGTGGCGGGCGAGTACGACATCCTGGTCGCCACGGCCATCATCGAGAGCGGCCTCGACATCCCGCGCGCCAACACCATGATCATCGACCGCGCGGATCTATTCGGTCTGGCGCAGCTCTATCAGCTGCGGGGCCGCGTCGGTCGTTCGAGCGAGCGCGCCTACTGCTACCTGCTGGTGCCGCCGCCCGGACAGCTCAGCGACGACGCACGCATGCGTATCGAGGCGCTGGAGCGCTACACCGAGCTCGGCTCCGGCTTCCACATCGCCACGCTGGACATGGAGCTGCGCGGCGCGGGCGAGCTGCTGGGCGCGGAGCAGAGCGGCTTCGTGGCGAGCGTGGGACTGGACCTGTTCGTGCAGATGCTGGAGGACGCGACGCACGAGCTGCGCGGCGAGCCGGTGGCGCAGGACGTGGACCCGGAGCTGTCGCTGGACGTCGACGCGCTGCTACCGGACGACTACGTCGACGACGTGGGCGTCCGGCTCTCGCTCTACAAGCGCCTCGCCAGTGCTGCCGACGAGGCCGAAGTGGACGAGATCGCCGCTGGCATGCAGGACCGCTTCGGCCCGCCGCCCATCGAGGCGCGTCGACTGGTCGAGCTGATGCGGCTGAAGACCGAGCTGCGCCGGCTCTCGGCGCTGGGTCTCGAGGCGCGTGCCCGCAGCGCGACCCTGCACCTGCGTGACGACACGCCGCTCGATCCCGTCAAGGTCGGCGGGCTGGTCGCCCGCAGGGGATCACCCTACAAGCTCACTCCCGACGCCCGTCTCACGCGTCGCGTCCTCGATACCGAAGCCTTCCCCGACGGCCTGGCCCTCGCCGACCGCATGCTGAGCGAGCTCAGCGCGTGCCTGAAAGCGGACGCGGCGTCGTAGCGTCCTTGAAGGACGTGGCGCTGCACCGCGCGTACATCATCACCTGGTTCGTGTCGCGGCTCACGGACGTGACCCCCGCCAGTTTTCGCGCGCGCTCGATGCGCCGTGCGGCGCGATCAAGCTGGGCAGATGCCGTATCCGCCCGGGAGACGCGGGTCGGAGACGCAGGCCGCGCCGTTCGCGCAGCCGCCGGAGGTGTTCAGGTGACAGACCACGGCGGCCGCGGTGCCGATGCCGCTCTGGCAGGTCTTGGCGCACGAGAGGCGATCGAAGTGGGAGCCGGTGATGCCCTTCATGGCGCAGCACACCTGGCCGGTTCCGCAGTCCTCCGATCCGTCGCAGTCGACGACTGCCTTCTCGCAGAGGAGCCCGGTGCACTTGCAGCCGGCGATGGCGTCCTTCTTGTAGCAATAGGGCGTGATATTGTCGCCGACGCAGCAGCTCTGGGTCGACACGGTGCAGGTCTTCAGGCTGCACTTCACGTTGCCGACACTGGACATGCCGCCCGTGCCGCCCGTGCCGCCCGTGCCGCCCGTGCCGCCCGTGCCGCCCGTGCCGCCGCCCGTGCCGCCGGTGGCGCCGCCCGTGCCGCCGGTCGTACCGCCCGCCCCAGCGGCGATTCCGCCCGTGCCGCCGGTCGTTGTACCCGCGCTGCCGCCGGCGGCGCTGCCGCCGCTGCCAGCCGACGCGTCCGCATGCGAGCCGCCGCTACCCGATGTCAAATCACCGTTGCTGCTGCCGCCGCAGGCGACGAGCAGCGAGGCGGCGAGCACCCAACTCAGTCGAACCATCTAGCCAGATGGTGGGCTGGCCGGCCGCTGCTGGCAAGGATTGACAGGCCTCCGCCTGGAGTTCCGGCCCCTCGGGCCTGACACGGCGCGCTAGCGCGGCTCAGCTGCCGGTGAGATCGCCGTCCTCCGGCGGCTGGCTGTGGAACAGCGCACCCTGCGTCGCGGAGGAGAGCGCCGGCTCGAAACAGCGCCGGCAGCGCGCCTCGTAGGCCTCTGTGCCGCCCACGACGACGGTGGCTTCACGGCGCACCAGGCGCTGCGAGCGGTCGGCGGGATTGCCGCAGCGCATGCAGATCGCCAGGTTCTTGGTGACGTACTCGGCGACCGCCATCAAATGCGGCATCGGGTCGAAGGGGCGCCCGAGGAAGTCCTGGTCGAGCCCGGCGACGACGACGCGCTTGCCGTCGTCCGCCAGCCGCTCCGCCACGGCCACCACGTGCTCGCCAAGAAACTGCGCTTCGTCGATCCCGACCACGTCGACGTCGTCGACGTGCTCGAGGATGTCGTACGGGTCATCGATGGCGAGCGCGCCGAGCTCCTGTTGCGAATGGCTGACGACGCTGTCCGCGGCGTAGCGCGAATCGATGCGCGGTTTGAAGATGCGCACGCTCTGCCGCGCGTAGCGCGCACGGTTGAGACGACGGATCAGTTCTTCCGTCTTGCCGCTGAACATGCAACCGGTGATGACTTCGATCCATCCGGTGTCGCGCGGTACGTGGTGCATCGCCGCGAATAGTAGCAGAGCTCAGCGCGGTTCGCTGCATCCGCCTCGTCACCGTGTCGTCGCGTTGCAGCGATGACAGACTCGCTGCGACCGCGTCGTTCCGGCTCGACGCCTAGCCGTGACGCGCTTTGGCGCGCCAGCCCTCGACCTCGGCGCACAGCGCCTGCTGCTCTGGGCTGGTGGGCAGTGCGCGGAGCCGCGCCAGGTACGCGTCGGCCAAGGTCGCGTCGACGCCCACTCGGTCGATGGCGGCGGTCAACAAGCGGGCACGCTCTAGCTCCAGCGCGATACCGAGCGAAGCCAACTCCACCACGAAATCGACCCAGCGCGCTGCGCGCCGGCCCGAGGCACGCTGGATGCCGAACTGCATCGCCGAGCGCCGGATCCGGGCGTCGTCGAGTTGACCTGCACGGGCCGCCGCCAGCACGCCGTCGGCCCAGCCCTCGATCGCGTGTTCGGGGCCTTCGTCGTCGCTCGCGCCGATCGTCGCTTCGTTCGTCGCGTCCTGCGGAGGCGGGATCGTGCTGCGCGGGTGGAGCACCTCGGCACGAGCAGCGCCCTCGTCCTGCTCCATCGAGACCTCGAGCGCGCCGGCGCCGACGCCCAGGAAGTCCTGGTGGTGGAGTTCCTGCCGACCCTTGATGGGAATACCGTTGACGTGCGTCCCGTTCGCGCTCCCGAGATCTTCCACCCAGGCAGCGGATTCCGTCACAGTGAGCCGCGCGAGCCGGCGTGACGCGCGATTGCTCGGAACGACGATGTCGCAGTCCTTGCTGCGCCCCAGCAGATAGGTTCCCACCACCAGCTGTTGCCAGCCCATGTGCGAGTAAAGGAGCACGCGCGTTCGTCCCATTCCCACGTTCGCCATATACTAGATACGGGGAAACGGGCAGGCCCGGAACCAGGCCGGGGCGACCCGGCGCACGCCGCTCCCCATCGCCGGCCACAGCTGAGGCCCACCTGGCAAAGCAGCGGGGAGGGCGTTCAACCGCGCTTGTGCTCGCGGTCCTTGATCTCGTCGAGCAGCTTCGACGTGACTTCCGCGAGCCCCCGCTCGCGCGCCGCTTCTCCGGAAAATCGAGCCCGCCCGGCGCGCGCCAGGGGAAGACCAGGCTTGCCGGCGCGTACTAGGGTTGAACCCGGCGGTCCCGGGGACCCGGTAGCGCGAGAGGGCGAGGAAAGTGTCGAGTCGATTGAGGTGGTTCACTGTCGCGGGCCTGTGCCTGGCGGCGGCGGCATGCTCCGGCGCCGGAGGCAGGGGCACGCTGCCGGGCCAGGGCGGCACGGGGGGGGCCGGCGGATCCAGCGGCGGAGGATCTGGCGGAACCGGAGGCTCGGGTGCAAGCGGCGGAAGCTCGGGAGCGCCTTCGTGCACGCTGCCGTCCGGCGTGTCCGCGACGCCGAGCTCCTTCGCTTTGCCGGCCCCGCGCTGCGGCGTGCAGTTCACCCGGGCCGCGAGCCCGTCGAGCTCGCTCTCGTACGGACTGCTCGACCTCGCCTCGGGCAATCGCCAGGACCTGGTGGTGTTCCACGACGCCTGCGACACCGACGTGGGCGAGTCGCGTTGGGACGTCTACCCCGCGTCGGAGAGCGGATTTGCCTTCAAGCCGGCTTCGTTCGCGCTGCCCGCTGCACGCTGCAACGAGCCGTTCAAAGCCGCCGCACGCTACACGGGCAGCGTGTCGTACCAGACGCTACGGCTCGTCTCGCCGGCGCGCCCGGATCTCGTCGTCACGCGCGACACGTGCGACACGACCGTGGGGCAGTCGCACTGGGACGTGTACCCCTGGTCGGCGTCCGGATTCGCCGCGACTCCGGTTGCCTTCAGCGTTCCGGCTGCGCGCTGCAACGAGCCCTTCGACGCCACGGCGTCGAGCAGCGGCGGCACCAGCTACGCGACCTTCGCTCTGGCCTCGAGCCAACCCGACCTGGTCGTGACGCGGGACACGTGCGACAGCAGCGTCGGCACGACGCACTGGGATGTCTACCGCGGGTCGGCGTCCGGGTTCCCGGCGGCGCCCCACTCCTTCGCGCTTCCGGCAGCGCGGTGCAACGTGAAGTTCGACGCCACGGCCCACACCGGCGACGTCGACTACGCGCTTTCCGACCTGACCTCCAAGGGGCACGCCGACCTGGTCGTGACGCACGACGCCTGCGACGCGAGTGTCGGCGCCACGCACTGGGACGTGTACCCTTGGTCGGCGTCCGGGTTCCCGGCGGCGCCTCACTCCTTCGCGCTTCCGGCAGCGCGTTGCGGCGCGGCGTTCGACGCCATGGCGAGCGAAAGCGGCGGCCTGGGCTACGCGGTCGTCGATCTCGCGTCGAGCGGAAAGCCCGATCTCGTGGTCTTTCGTGACGATTGCGACACGAGCGTCGGCACGACGCACTGGGACGTGTATCCGGGCTCGCCGTCCGGATTCGCTTCGAAACCGATCCCGTTCGCGATCCCCGCGGCACGCTGCAACAGCGCGTTCGACCACAGTGCGAGCAGCTACGGCGAGCTCGTCTACTTCACGGCCGACCTGGCCAGCGCGTGTGGTCCGGACCTGGTCGTCACGTCCGACGCTTGCGACACGACCGTGGGGCAGTCGCATTGGGACGTCTACCGGCCCTTGAAATAGACCTGCGCGGCACGAGCCTGTCGTCTCCCGCTTCTGGATGGTGAACAGCATGAAACGATTCCTTCAAGTTCTGGCCGTTCTGGCCTGGTTTGCTCTCCCTGGTTGCGGCGGAGGGTCGCGCGGCTCCGGCACGAACTGCGCGATGCCCCAGACCTGCATGGATCGCTGCGTGTGCGGCGGGGGTTCGCAGGCTGATTGCTCCACGGCGTGCAGCTCCTCGACGGGCGGCTCCGGCGCGACGGGCGGCTCCGGCGCGACGGGTGGCTCCGGGGCAAGCGGCGGTACGTCCAGCGGCGGCTCGGGCGGCGGCCCGTGCACCGTGTGCCCGAAGGGGTGCATGGATCTGATGAACGACCCCAACAACTGCGGCAGCTGCGGCTACAAGTGCCCCGTCTTCGTGAGCGCGGCCAAAGCGGTGTGCCAGGCGGGACAGTGCGAGCAGGCCTGCATCGCCGCAGGAGAGACCATCTGCGGCGGCTCGTGCGTGAACACGAACACCGACCCGCACAACTGCGGCTCGTGCGACCACTACTGCGACTCGCCGTACGGCGGAAGCGCGAGCTGTGTCGGAGGCGGGTGCCAGGGCAGCTGCTCGTCGGGCAAGACCCAGTGCGGTTCGAAGTGCGTCTCGCTCTACAGCGACGACTACAACTGCGGCAAGTGTGGCAACGACTGCACCGCGCTCCTTCCGCCCTCCGGCGGCAGCCCGTACAGCTGCCAAGCGAGCAAGTGCAAGACAAGCTGCCCGAGCGGCAAGACCCAGTGCGGCGACCAGTGCGTCGATACCCAGTCGGATAACCTGAACTGCGGCAGCTGCGGACACGTCTGCAGCGGCAACCACGCCTGCGACTACAGCAAGTGCAGCACCAATTCGTGCGCCTACGACACCTGCACCGTCGACGACAAGTACGACTCGGGCAAGCACACCGAGTGCTGCGACCAGACCCAGAGCTGCAAGTACTTCTGGGGAACCGACATCAACGGGAATTCCGTAAAGCACTACTACTGCGGGTGAGCGAGCTGCATTCCTGCCGCCGCTGCGCGCCCGGTGACGGGCGGCTGACCCTGGGCCGCTTCTGGTGAAGACTCCGGCGGCCCTGCTTGCAGCTGGAAGCGCTGGAAGTAGCGGGTCTGCCGGACCATCGCCGACACGCGCTCGCCTGCCGCGAGCCCCCGCGGCAGGCAGATGTCCACCGCGATGCGCACGCCGTCGCGCATCGTGAGATAGCGCGACGTGCGCTCGAAGCCGCGGTAGCGCAATGGCCGCGCGCGGAGAGAGTCGTCATGGCCCGGCCCAGGCTGCCGCGCTTGATCCGCGTACTCTCAGCGAAAGCGCGGGATCTCTTCATGGTGGGCCGGCTTCGCGCGGTACACCGGCGTCAGTGGCAACACGAGGCGCTGGCTCACGTTGGGGACCAGCTTCTCTTTGCGCATGGCGAAGCCAGGTCGCGTGAGCTCGAGCTCGAGCGGTTTGCCCCCGCGCGGCAGCTCGAGGTCGACGGGGGTATGGCCTCTGTCCTGCCCGTCGAGAAGCACCCGCGCGTGGGACGGCGTGGTCTCGATGCGCACGGAGACTGTAGCCGCCACCGCGCTGCTGGCGCTGGGCGTCGGCACGACGGGCGCCGCCGAGCCTACCGGCGTGGGCGTCGGTGCGGGTGCGCGACGCGTGGGGGCGGGCGGGTTCCGACGCAAGGCGAACGCCGCACCGCCCACTACCACGACGGCGAGCACTGCGGGCGCGATCCAGCGGCCAGACCACGCGGCAGGCGTCGGGCTCGCGTCCGAGAACGTCTGTATCGTGTTGGCCTCGGCCGTGCTGGCGGGCAGCTCGACGTCCTCGTCTGCTTCCGCTGCGGGAATGCTCGTGGGCATGGAGCCAGCACCGGCCCGGCGCAGCATGTCCTGCTTGCTTTCGATGCGCTCGTCGAAGAGGCGATGCATCAGTTGCCGGAGGTCCTCCTCCGCCAGCTCGGACAGGCCCAGGCCCCGTGCGGCGGACATCAGATCCCGTCGCATTTCCAACGCGGTCTGGTAGCGGTCCTCGCGGCGGCGGGCCAGTGCGCGCATGCAGACCTTCTCGAGAGCGGCTGGGTAGTCCGGCGCGACTTCGCTGGGCCGACGGATCGGGTCTTCGCAGATCGCCTTGAACGTCAGATGCTCGCTCTTGCGCCGGAACAGCCGATGCCCGGTACTGAGCTCCCACAGCACGATGCCGAGTGCGAAGATGTCGCTGCGTCGGTCCAGATGCTTGCCCAGACACTGCTCTGGCGACATGTAGGCGAACTTGCCCTTGACCTGTCCTGCCTCGGTGCGTGTCGACCTGTTGGCGGCCTTGGCGATGCCGAAGTCGAGCACCTTGACCTGCCCCGCGTAGGTCACGAACACGTTTTGTGGCGAGATGTCGCGATGCACGAGATCCCTGGGCAGGCCCTCGTCGTCCTTGAGCTCGTGCGCCGCGTGCAGTCGCACAGGCTTCGGCGACGATGAACGCGGCCAGAGCATGGTCGAGTCTGTCCTGTCGGCTCGCGAGCCGCCGCAAGAGCCCGCCGAGGCTCTCGCCCTCCAGGTACTCCATGACCAGGAACAGTTCGTCGCCGTCGTGCGCGAGCTCCTGGACGGTGACGACGTTCGGGTGGCGGATGCCGGCGACGATGCGCGCCTCGTCCACGAACATGTCGACGAAGGCGGGCACGCGCGCGAGGTGCGGCAGAATGCGTTTGACCACGACGGGCCGTTCGAATCCGCTCGGCCCGACGAGTCGCCCCAGCATGATCTCCGCCATCCCACCCGTCGCGAGCAGCGCAACGATGTCGTATCGACCGAGGTGGGATATGGGAGGCTGACTCATGGATTCCTGCAGGACGGCAACGTACCCGACGTCCGGTTGTCAGACCATGATAGGCTATTCGTGCCGGTGCGAATTCTCGTTCTGTTGCTTGTCGCCGCCTCGCTGATGGGCCTCGCCGCCCCGGCGTCCGCGACATCGAAACGAAAGCACGATCACGTCGTGCGGCTCGTCACGAAGAGCTCGCAGGACTACGAGGCCGGCCGCTTCCAGGAAGCGATCAAGCTCCTGAAAGGTACGCGTTCACGGGTGCGAGGCGAGCACGAATCCCGCCCGGAATCGCATCGGGTGCGGCTGTTCGTGCGCAGCAGCGCCAGATCGGTTTGAAGCGTGGTGAAGGGGCGTGATTCGCGCTC
>Ga0114931_10008175_pt1 | contig 12697 bp, 10 predicted proteins | sample 2SBtaG_FD_89579 | JGI IMG/M metagenome (GOLD analysis project Ga0114931, IMG submission 89579) | Deep subsurface microbial communities from Kolumbo volcano to uncover new lineages of life (NeLLi) - 2SBTROV14_V59a metaG | ecosystem: Environmental > Aquatic > Marine > Volcanic | place: Kolumbo...
CTTTCTGAAAAAGAGCAAATCCTGCAAGAGCTGACATCACGATGAATAACCCCGCCAAGGTGAGGCTCACAATAAACTGACGCTTTGTCTGTCTTTCCTGTTCCCTTTGCCTGAGTTCGTCAAACCGGCATCCCAAAAGAGGTGCCAGGAGCCGTAACTTCGCCATGCGCTTAACGAAGCGTGGTGATTCATTTGTCCTTAATCGTACATCAGCTGCCAGCGGTTCGGTTTCCTCCAACTCCTCATGACTCACTCCACCCTTTTCAACAACTTTCCGGCGGATTTCTCGTAATGATGTTGGAAAGGCGGAATTGGGTTCACCTTCAATGAGGAAGGCCAGAACATGCCTCTCCCGCTCCAGTTCCCGAAAACGCTGAATTTCGGCATTGACCCAATCAGAATCGGGTGTACGGGGTGAACACACGACAATTAAAAACTTGGATTCTTTGAGAGCACCTTTTATCTCTTCGCTAAGATCCGAAGAGGCGGCGAGTTCTTCCTCGTCTCTAAAAATGGTGCCAATTTTGGGAGGGAGATCCCTGATCCTTTGAAGTTTTTTGGGGACCCGGTAGGTTTCTAACTCCTTGTGCAGCCACATCGCCCATTGACGGTCAGGGTCGACGTGGCGGTAACTGATAAACGCTCCGTAGGTATATTCAATATTCTGGTCATTTGATGCAGGCATATCACATCTCCAATGCAGAAAAAACGCTTAAACGGAGCCTAGTTTCCTTTACCGGAATATTGGTATTCGCCAGTTCCTCCTCTCTACTTGCGACGAACCCGAAAAAGAGGTTTACAAAGGAAATCCTTCTGTAATCATTTAAGGAGTTCGCGGGCATCGAGATGGATGAAAAGCCCGCCTCGGTCTTGTACCCGTCTGACCATATCCTCTGTGCCACCTGGTGCATCTCCCTTTTCACCATTCCAAAGCGCGAGGAGAAGGATGTTGTCCTCTGAGATAGCCAGAGCATTGTGAAGCATCCACAGATTTGATCGTTGCCAAACATTGTAATCTTTCTTTGAACGTAGCCACCGCGGTAATTCCTTTGAGTCAGACAAAATCTCGGTTTTCTGAGTTGAAACCAAATGGTTGAACCGCTCAACCCAGCCAGTCCCGGCATCCGCCACCGATGCTCGGATGTAGTCGTTCTTTGGAACCGCAAGGAAAACTTTTGTTGGAATATTCAATTTTTTACACACTTCATGGAAAAGAATATCTCCGCCCGAAGCGCAGCCGGATATTCCTTGGAGCTTTCCGTTTGATTTCTCCTTCTCAGCAGATAATGCCTCTTCAATCATGGCTCGAGCTATACCTTCCTTGTCACGAGGAAAGCGAGGGTTCTCTCTACCTTCAGTATCTATCCGATGACCGGTGAACAGGATCACCCTTGGTGCGACCTCTTTTGGTTTCTCCGCGTGCTCCTCACCTGGGATATTCTCTAAAGCCGCCTGGGTGTTTTCTTTGAGTATGCCAAGTCGTTGATATAACTTAATCTGATTACGTGCAGAATCATTTGCAAAATCTGGAGCATTCGTAAGAGCATCCTTATACGCACGGCCTACCCGATTTGGCTTTTTAGAACTTAGAAGGGCAAGGTCGGCTTTGCTGATCTCGGCCCAAATATCTGTCTTGTTTTCACGCTCAAGTGCCGTCAGCTGGGATTGGATGGCTAGACCAACGCCTGCTGCCAGGTCCGTACGTAGCTCTACAAGTTTTTTGAGCTCAAAGTCGGCATCCTCTTCAGAATCGAACCCGGCCTCCCAGGTTGCCGGTTGGGCCATGGCCAACTCCGTTATAACCGTTAACATTGCAAGTGCGTTAAGACCCGAGTAAAAATGATTTCGATCCTCGATAAATCCCTTGTTATACCACTCAAATGATTTTTTAAGGTACGACGAAGCCAGGGCTACCACCTGCAGAGATTCAACCTCACTTTTTTCTTTCCAGTCCAGGTCCCATAGGGTTTTTGCATTTCGGCCCATAAGAGCAAGAATTTCAGCGCGGTCTCTATTAGACTGGTCTCGATTTTGAAGAGCTCGTTTGAGGACTTGATCCGACTTCACTAAATCGCCTAACCGTTGATAGATAGTTCCTAGAAACGTGTTGGCTCCTAGGTCCATGTCATCATAATTCCTTACAGCCTCCCAAGTGGCCTTCGCCCCATGCCAATCTTTAAGCTGGAATTGGGATTTTCCTATGAGTCGTAATCCCATAATTCTCCAGGGAAATCCGTCAACCTCTGCTGCCAACTGCTGAAGGTTGCCAACATTTTTGCTTTTCTGAGCCCGCTCGACCTCCTCGCGAAAATCCAGTGGAACCACAAGGAAACTCGTGGGATCGGTAGGCTCTAGTCCCGGCAACAGTTGATAAATGGGGCTATCCTGGGATTGGGAATCCCAAGTCGCTTTGAGAGCATTCACGAGATCTGTGACACTCCCACCTGGATTCTCAGCGTCGTAGGGCAGATAACGGTCGGTCTTCAGATCAAAGGGCACATTGTCTCCCTTTGATTTAATGAGAAAAGTCCGTTTGTCCCGAAAGGCGTGACGAACGCCTAATTCATAAAAAGCATTGGCGTTATGAATTGATATATCCGCAATAACCAGATCGGCGATGAGGAGTTGCTCAAACATATCGGTTCGAATGTTGCCTTGTTGAATAAACTCACCCGTTGTTCCTCCAGAAAATCCCACTTCCTCAAGGGCGGGACTAATCAGTTCTTTATCCACACGATCAAAGTCAATACCGTTTTTGGTTCCGAAGGGACGTATAATGAATGCATGCATGTCTCTATTCCCCTTTATACGAAATTACCAAAGTGCTCGATCTCGACTTCCTTGGCTACCACCTTACCCACCTTACGAAGATCATCAATAAATTCCACAGAATCAAGTTTTTGAACGTTCTTGGGTTCGATTTCGCGTAAGCCCATCTTATCCAGTCCTTCACGAGTTAGCTCCGCATTATAGCGAGCATAGAGAAACTTTCGCCCTTGATTTTCACTTAGAGGAATAATTTTTCCTTGGTTGTCCCGCGGTTTCATATCCCCAATTTCCCTATCAAGTTCAGCTCCATACACGCACCGACCAATTGACCGGCAATTCGAATCTTGAGCGACCATGGAACCATACATCAAAGTACCAGCAACACCAACAACATTCGAGGCTATCCCCTTGTTGGGATCATCAACATCATCTTCCACGATCGGAGCGGCCCCAGTTCCTACAGAAATAACGAGGAGTTTGTTTTCCCCAGTGGCCCAGTTCAATCTATAGCCGGGCTCAGTGGCCATGCGGTAGAGCAAGAAAGCTGGGTTATTGTAAGGAGTCATTCCTCCGTCAACAAACACAAACATTTTATTCTCATCGTCCGGATCCCACTGAATCACTTCAGGGGGAAAATAAACAGGAGCAGCTGTACTTGCGCGCACGATTTTCCAGAGTGGTATTCGGAGATTGCAGTCCTTACGGGACGTATCATTATATTTGGCCTGGGGATTGCTACTAATAGGCCAAGGAGAGTCTGTTGTTCGATTGCGAGTTACAGCCAAAAAAAGGCATTTCAGATCATCTGGCTTCAACGTGGTGTTGGCACCAAATGTGTCTTCTAGTAATTTCTTCAGAGGATCGCCTTTGTAGAGGTTATTCCATCGCTTCCAAAGTATTTCTTTTTCGAACATCGCGGGGCCAGCCTCTTGGTAGAATGCAAGCAACTCTCCAACAGACATGCCTCTGGCAAGTCCAGCCGCGATTACCGCGCCGGTACTTGTTCCGCCTATATAATCAAAAAAGTCACACAGCCTCTTTTTTCCGGTCTTTTCAGCAAGCATGTTCTCGATGCGAGCTAGGACTTCTAAGGTCAAAATGCCCCGGATCCCTCCCCCATCCAAGGCCAGAATCTTGTGTGGTTGGTCTTCGGTTCCTTCGTAGCGGGATGCAAGTTTTCCCCAGACACTCATAATTATGTCTCCTTCGTTTGGATAACAATGCCTTTTTAAATATGAAAATATATTCCCACTATAAAATTTGTGTATCCAATCACATACAACTGTGTATCTGATTGGATACACGGAAAATCATACATGGGTTTTCCCCAATCTATCTACTTGCAAAAACATCTAAATTTTTAAACGGTTTTAGGACAATCAAAGCGAAGCTTCTTCCTTTTCCAATCTGGCAGATCGATTGCACAATGAAAGTATCAGCAAAATGAATACCACCTTGGATAATTAAGTGGATATGAGGCCCTTTACGATATGCCAAAAACTCAAATGCAAATAGTCCAGAAAAGATGGAACGGTATTGTCAACTTAACCGCAGAAGTTCAAATTGAACCACGTTGGAACGCGTCTTATGCGCACACCGCATCCTGCCAAACCTGAAAGGCCTGTGTGCGCAAGAGCCGATAGTTGACCGCCTGTATGAGGTGGCGGCCGAGACGAAAGAGATTCTGGGTGAGTCCGTGTAACGTCAAAAACCGTTGGGCTTGAGGTGCTGAAGAAAACCCTCGCATATGATATTCTTGTTGCCGCGTGGGTTGGTGTGACACTTCAACTCGGTTTTTCGCGTAGGCCGCATTGAGGTGCTCGACGGTCGGCATGACGGCCCGGTGTGTGCGGCGCAGTAGCTTTTGAGTTTATCGGTGATCACCCAGCGCGGCTCCCGGCCTTGGTCTTTCAATAAACGCCGGAAGAAGAGCCCCGCCGCTTGTTGATTGCGACGGCGTTGCACCAAAATATCAATGGTATCGCCGTCTTGATCCACGGCCCGCCAGAGATACTGCTGTTCGCCTTGGATGGACACAAACACTTCATCAAGATGCCACGTATCACCGAGACGACCTTGTCGCTTCTTCAATTTCCGCGCATAGGCAGGCCCAAATTTCTGGCACCATTGACGGATCGTTTCGTAGGTGACGGTGATACCTCGAGGAATTTTAAAAGGCCTTTTTGACTTGGCCGCAAAGTACTCAAGACCTCATGATGGTGTCAATATGCAGGCAGTGCCATCTGTGAGACCCATTTAGCCCTATTCGATCAACTAGATACCATTAATTCTAAAAATCTTTTCGCTGCTATTTTCATGAAAGCCTTATTATTTTCCCGCCATTGTTCTAAGCTCGATGCAATTTTATCTTCATCCTCCTCAAACATTGCTTGTGCAAGTTTAGGTATTATGGTCTCAACTTCACAAAATAACTTTTCTATTTTTTCATATGATTCTCGGTCGGATATGAATGCAGATTTAACGTTAACTCTTTTAAGATAGTCCTTTCCCTTGGACTCTTCCATAAGGATTTTAAAAGTTTTTCTCAGGCGTTCCAGTCTTTCATTGAAGTCCATTGCTAATCTCTCGAAAAAAGGCTCAATTAACTCGTATCGAAACCGATTTCCAATATTAATCGTCCCCAGTGTCACGCGAATATCGTCGGGGCCAGCTGGTTCGGATATAGGAGCAAGTTTTACATACCTTGAAATTATATTATCCGACGCCAAAACTTCTTCGATTCCCTTAGCGTAGTTAGCAATGTCCTCTTTTGTTTTTTCTATCCTATCTGGATCTTCAACTTTATAGGGAATTATTCGCATATCTTTGAGATCAAAGGGTACTTGTGGGATTTGATCTTCTTGAATAATAAGGATTGCTGGCTTCCCTAAAGCATGGCGTAATGAGAGTTCATAAAATACGTTCGCATTATTATCAGTTAAATCCGCAATCATGATAGGAAATTCTACAATGTTCTCTATTACCTGCATCGTTATTTGGCCCGGCTTTTCAATATGATCAGCTCTAATTAGCTGGTAGTCTTCGAGTGCCTTACATATAATATGTTTAAAAACTGTTTCTGAGCGTTTTCTTGTATTGCTCCCCTTTTGGCCGATCGGAAAAATTACAAAACATTTTTTTTCAGTCATGGTCTATCTCTCCTAATCTTGAATGTTATTCGATATTTGGAAAACATGGAGCTTCAATTCATAACTAGGGATCAATTGCCCAACGTTCCGGTTATCTTTCGGCTCCAAAATATACTAACGACAAAATGATCCAGGATCAAAACGGATTCGGCAATCTCCTCAAGACATCTCCCTGGGGATGAGACGACTTTTGCATTTTCGTTTATTCGGCGTAACAACTCTTGGTTGGTGGCCAAATCAATCCAGTTGACCTAAGCTTTGGGATCGTCGGCGTCAGCCATGGCGGAGTCTAACAAGAATGCTGAATAAGGTGAAGGCGCGAAAGGGGTATTCGGTTCCCGTTTCCTTCACCACTACCGTTTGCCCGTTCCCAGGTCTTTCCCGGTCACACAAATCCTGCGGCCTCGCGTACGGAGAATTTCAACAGTCCACCCCCATCTTTCCCGTGTACGAATCGATGGGGTCCCCACGGCTTCTTGGCTCACCTGTGGCATCATTAACTTATTGCCGCCTCCCTGATTATACCGTTCCTTTTGATGTGCGGTATCGTGGATGGGAGAGGGTGAGACAAGCGGGAAGGGAGTACTGACGCTGGAGGTAAATTCTCCAGAAACAGTGAGTTTTGAGTCTTTTGTCCATACGTGTTCGAGTTCAAAATTTAATCTTTTCAAGGGGAAGGAATTTTAAAATGCCTTTTTGAGTAAATCGAAAAGTACCAAAGACCTTATTGCGGGGTCAATCTACCCACTCCAGAGTCTGCCATGAAGGAATTCCCCGGCGAGATGGACCTGACTGACTCTTTTGCCATGAATCAAGCCCAGCATGACACACTCTTGTGGGGTGTACGAAGGGGCACAGGGCAAAGGGGATCGTTGGCTCGGACACGGAACCGGACTCGAGGGAAGGATTAGGCGGTTTGCATGAATGCGTCGAGGCGGGCCGGGGCTCGTGGTGGAGCACGGCTTGGTAAGTCTAGGTGCGTGAGAATCTTGAGGATCACGGCGGGATCTTCGATGGCCGCGAGGATGGTCAACGGGCCGCCACACTGCGAGCAGGCGGTGATGTCGATAGCGAAGACGTGTTTGAGTAATTGGGCCCAACTCATACGAGCCCGCGTGGAGGCTGCGGGGGCCTCGCTGGTTTCAGTGGAGGAGGCTGGATCTGGGTCGGCTTCGCCGGGCACGATTTGGGACCGCAACGCGGCATTGGGCGCGGGCACCCCATGGAAGCGAATGAGATGGAGTCGGGGACGTGGGACGAGCGCGGCCAGGCGTTGCAGGAATTCCAGTGGGCTCATCACGAGATGGGTGGTGCCATCGCGGTAGGGCGTTTTGAGTTGCAAGACGACCTCGCCGGCCGGGGTACGCCGCAGGCGTTTGTGGCCGAGGGCGGGACGTGTGATATAGCAATTGGGGTCATTGCTTGACTTCACGCTTTACTCCCGGCGATTTCCGCAATCTCTGACACGCAAGATCAAGCAATGACCCCAATATCCTCCCGGCGATTTCCGCAATCTCTGACATGCAAGATCAAGCAATGACCCCAATATCCAAGATCAAGCAATGACCCCAATATCCGTGGTAGACGCGTGCGTCGAAGCGTTCGAGAGTAGCTCCAGATGAGCACCAGTGCTCTACTCTACCCCTAACTAACCTGACCCCTAAAGTGAATGGTCATCAAGCCGGGGCGGACCCTGACCATCACAGAAGCCGAAGTGATCGTGGTGAAAGAGGGGCGGGAAAGGTCCTGTGCCCACATGGTGCAGACCCTGATGTGCCTGCAAGGCCGCTCGGACATGCCGGCGGCGGGTTAAAGTCCCCTGCGCTTCATTTGGATTCCCGGGTAGTAGCAGAAGCCGTACCAGTCGGCGAGATCCTTCAGGTCCTGGCTTTGAAGAGGGTCCGTTGATCTTCGCCCCTCCAGCAGTTCTGTCAGCCTTGCGCGTTCGTCTTCCGAAAGGTCATTCACCTCTCTTGCGATCGAGGTCGTGGATTTCCCAGTGTCTTCATCTTTCCAGAAGTTGGCCCCGGAGCCGGAACTGATCATGTAGTCGACCAATGCCGGCCATTTCTCGGCCAGAACCAGGAAGCGGGCCAGACGTTCGTTGCTGATGGATCCGGGGCGCACGGAGGTTGTCAGATAGGTCTGAAGCCTGAAACCGTTGATGAAGCGCTTAAGGCGCCGGGGGTTCCTGAAATGGCGGCTGCCATAGTGCTGCGCCGTTGCGATGACATCGTCGGAGTCGCTGTGAATCTCCAGGTGGCGACGGCCCAGGTTCTTGAGGCTTTGCAGCGTGCTTTCCAGCAGTCCATCTGGTTTCGAGGTCCGGCGTTCTTCGCCCTCGCCGTCTGGCTTGCCGTCCTTGGGCGGCTTGGCGGACTGCGCCGGGAGCTTACGCTGTCCGGCCATTGCCGAAGTCACGAGGGCCTGCATCTCCTCGGGGCCATAGGTGGGCAAGGAGAGGCGTGTCTGGATAATCTTCTCCAGGAACTTGTAGCCGCTGCCGTGTTCCATTCGGGTGGTCTCGGTCCCGACCGAATGGGCCAACTCCTTTCTTTCATTTTCTATGGCGTTGGCGACGATCTCCAGGTCCATGCCCATGACGAAGATGCAGCAGCGCGAAACGTCGGCGAGCTGCAGGGCCTCAATAATCTCGCCCAAGACCCGTCCGTTGCAGCGGTCGAGATCATCGATGAAGACGACGACCTTCAGGTTGTCCGGCATCGCATCGCCAAGCCGTCGCATCTCGTGCTCGAATTGCGACAGGGTGCCGATCTTGTCGCGGAAATCAGTTTTCTCGACATACTCGAGAAGATTGAGTCCGAGCTTCTTGGTGAAAGTCACATAGAGGTAGACGAGGCCGAGCAGACCAGCGAGGGCGAAGGGTATATACCAGAAGACGCCGCCGGGCAGAGTGGATGTCGCTTCGTAGAAGGCGTCGAAGAGCTTGTGTTCCTTTGCCACAACGGCTTGGACCTTAGTCCAGTCCATGACGGCCAGGGCACCGACCACCGCCAGAAAAGCGAACGCGACAAGGGTTCGTATCGCCAAGGCAAAATCCCAATGCCGGGCAAGTTTTCGGCGGAAGTGATCGAAGCGGAATCGCCAGCTTTCCAGCGGTGTCAGGTTGGCTCGTAGGCAGCGGGTGACATTGGCGACAAAGGCGCCCCAGACCTGATCCGGTTCGCTGTATTTCCAGGGATTGAACCAAGTTGTGGCGACCTTCACCGTGGCCTGCTTGGCTTCACGGCGGAGCTGCGTGTCGATCATGTTCATGAAGGACGTCTTGCCGCGTCCCCAGGGCGCGTTGATGGCGATGGTAAGAGGGGGCAGGGTCTGTTCGGCGAGAATGAAGTCGGCGACCGCTTCCACGTAAGGTTTGAATCCAAGCTGGTCTTGATCGACATCGCGCACTGCGGAATCGCTGAGCGCAATTGGTTGGGCCACAGTCTTTTCTTCTTCTTCCTCCTCCTCTTCGCCGTGCAGCGCCGGATCATAGCCCTCGTCGCCTTCTTCGGGTGTCACGCCAGGTTCGTCTTCGAACTCTTCTTCAGTATTTTGTTGATCGTGCCGGTCCTGTGAACTTGAGGTGCCATCGGAATTTGGTGCGCTTGATGAATCCCCAAGTTTTGCCTCGCCGCCCTTCATGGTGTAGGAGCCGGACTCAGCCTTCAGGCTTGGCTCATCCCTTGGTGTGTCGGAGGTTTGGCTATCGGTATTGCTGCGCTCCAGTGCGGCCAATGTCTGCCGTCCCAGAATGCCGTCAGGAACTACGTCGAAACCCTCTCCGACCAACGCTTTCTGGAGGCTCTCAACACCCGATTGGCGTTCGCGTCGGTTCTTCGGGTCGAAACCGTAGAACTTCGAAGCCGAATCAAGGGCCAGAGTCAGCTCCGCATCGACGCCTTCGGCTTTGGATAGTTCATCTTCGGGTAAGGCTGACATTTTTTTCCCCGCGTGGCGCGCGGCTATTGGGCCCTTCGGCGCCGTGACAGCGATTCTCTCGGCACGGAGTATAGCGCGGCTTGGCCGCTGGTGGTAATTGTTGCCATCGATGCCCCGCAGGCTACCTCGAATGTCTAGCAACGAGCTCAGGTGTGGCGCCATTCATTTGCGCTGACAGGTCAGGCCTCGGTGGTCTAGATTGGCCCGCAAAGGACAACCAAAAGAGCACCGCCCCCGATGATCCCCAGCCTCAACTTCGACCTCGGCGAAACCGTCGCCATGCTGCGCGATACGGTGATGAGTTTCGCCTCGGAGGAAATCGCGCCGTTGGCCGAGGAGATCGACCGTACCGATAGCTTCCCGCGCCAGCTCTGGGCAGCAAGGCGGGCGATGGAATCGAGCGGTTCGAGCACCAAATGCGTGGTGCCGTCACGGTACGGGCTCTTGAACTGGTAACGCACCCACCTCTGTGCGGTGAGCGACAACCGGGAATAGATGATATAGACGCCCTCCCTTCTAGCAGAAACGAGGGCTACCATCAATGATGGCTACCTCAACATGCTATGCTAGGGTTCTGCAACCACAGAAACCAAAGGAGGCGTCTATGAAACAGTTATTCATCTACGTGGGCCTTGATGTCGATGATACCCAGTACCATGGTTCGGCCTTTGCCAAACACACGGGTGTCGTTGTTGATTTCCACTGTCGGCCAACGCTGAAGGGCCTGCGCCGCCAGATGGAGAAACTCCGCCAGCAATTAGCAATTAGGGTCATTGCTTGACTTCACACTTTACTCCCGGCGATTTCCGCAATCTCTGACATGCAAGATCAAGCAATGACCCCAACAAGGTGCTCATCTGGAGCTATTCTACTCAATTCTATAATGGAGTCCGACGGCGTATTTTCCACACATAGTGGCAGCATCAAAAACCTTGACACCAGGAGTGAGATGGGCCAAGGTAAATCAGTTATTTTGATCAGGACCATTTCGAAGAACCGAGGACTCTCCCTATGGGAACAGACACACTCATAAGAAAAATTCAACGCCTCCCACAAAATAAAATTACCGAAGTCGAGAATTTTGTCGATTTCCTGAGCCAGCGTGAACAAGATCACGCTCTCGTGCACGCCGCCACCAAACTGTCTGAAAGCGCCTTCCAGGAAGTGTGGGACAACCCAGACGATGCCGACTATGATCAGTTATGACTTCTCGGGGATGTCGTACTCGTTCCCTTTCCGTTCACCGATCAGTCTGCCAGCAAAAAACGCCCTGCCGTAGTAGTCAGCTCAACTCGCTTTCATCAAGCTCGCCCGGATGTCATTCTCATGGCAATTACCAGTCAGATAGAAACGACAGATATCGTGGGCGGGACCATGATCCAAGCTTGGGAAAAAGGAGGCTTACTGAAGCCCTCTGTTGTCAAACCGGTGCTGACCACCCTGCAGCGTGATCTTTTGATAAAAAAGCTTGGCCGCTTCGGAAATGGTGATCAAACCGCCCTTCGTGAATACCTGCATCTGCTTCTGGGATAACCTGGCTCTCTTCCTCTCTTTCCCCTTCACAAAAGACAATGAAGTTTGCCCATCCGAAGGTACCCCCCTGGTCATGCCAAGAAGACCAGTCCGCACGTCGAACCTCTGCCACCGAGCCACCTCCGCCGAAGTGGCGATGGAAGTCAGGAGTAGCGACGAAGCCTGGGAAGGCAGCTTCACTTCTCGGTTACGCCCTCGGCGCCAAAGCCTGAATTTCTCGCGGATCCCCAGGACGCGGCTACTTTGAAGAAATTCCTCCCATGATAGAATTGATCTTCAAAGAGCGAAGGGATGCACTTGGCGGCTTAATACGCTGTAAAAACTCGGCACTCTCAAGTTATCAGTGTCCCCAATTTCAATCATGATCAGATGCCCATGGAAACCCTAGACCGGAACCTCTCACGTGGTATGCGGCAGTTGAATGGTCGCTATACCCAGCAGTTTCATCACTTTTCTTTATCGATCAACCGCTTCCCGCTCCGTTCTTTGGTACATCGCACTGAACGGGGCGGGAACGGGTTATGTTTTTCACAAGTTAGACCATTTCTTGACAGGTCCCTTCTCTCCATTCTAGCAGGCTTCATCGCTCCAAAAATTTGCGCAGCCCCTATGGTGCATCTGACAGCAGATCCTGGGAGCCAACGCCCTCCTACAGGGTTCCAAATGCGACTAGGTAGTCTTCTCTGGACAGTGGATGCGTGGGCGGCGCCACTTCAGCACAAAAATCATAGATGATTTTCGCCTTCAATCTGGGAATACCACGGCCGAATTTGCCATCAACCACCAGCATATCCATGAAGTGATCCATCGCTCGATGAATGCTTTTCTGATCACCCCTTTCCATGCGCATCCGGAGAATTATTATCTGGTGGAGGAGTGGCTCATACGCCTTCTTATCCAGAGCCGACGTTTGGGAATTATAAACGATAGAAGTGAGCTGATTGATTGGCTCCTCCGTAGCCCCGGCCGTAAGTGGCATCAAGGCTAACACCAATCCAACGACCAAAATCACAAGAAAATACTCATATTTTCCAACATGTGTCATGATTCATCCCTCCTGTCAAAGTATCTTTTAACCTTAAACAAAAGGTTTATGCTCGGGTGCACAACCGATCTCGCTAACTTTCTTCCTCCTTTCTTTGCTTTAAAATTTTGCACCCTGAGTAACCATACATTTCAGGTTCGGCAATGCCAGTGCCAAAGTTTTAAAAATGAATCTCAGGATCCATGTATGTCTCGTAAGTCATTGATTGCCGAATGCTTTATGGACAACATCCCAAACTTGTTGACTCAGACATTCA
>Ga0114931_10008176_pt1 | contig 12697 bp, 8 predicted proteins | sample 2SBtaG_FD_89579 | JGI IMG/M metagenome (GOLD analysis project Ga0114931, IMG submission 89579) | Deep subsurface microbial communities from Kolumbo volcano to uncover new lineages of life (NeLLi) - 2SBTROV14_V59a metaG | ecosystem: Environmental > Aquatic > Marine > Volcanic | place: Kolumbo...
AAGGCTCCTTCCTCGAGTGGTGATCTTCCTTCACAAACACGTGATAAAATAACGCCCCCGAGACCGATGGAAAGAATGAACAATCCTTCCATTCCGGTAATTAATAAAACGGATGGCGATATTAAGCGTAAGCAAAATGATCGTACGGGTCTCCCGACCGGGCTAGCTGGTTCTATATCAAGCGGAACCGGATCTGGTGGCGGAATTGGTAACGGCAGGGGAACTGGAGTCGGCAGTGGTCGTGGCTCGGGCGAAGGAAGCGGAATCGGCTCGGGAAGCGGAAGCGGTCGAGGTAATGGTACGGGATCTGGGACAGGTAATGGTCGAGGTCGTACGAAACCACCTCCAGTAAAAAAAGGTCCTACGGTGGGCATTAAGATTCTTGGAAAACCAAGACCGGGTTATACGGATCAAGCGAGACAGCATAATGTTCAGGGAATTGTTTTGCTGAGGGTTACTTTCTTGGCGTCCGGACGAATCGGACGTATATCTGCTATCAAAGGTTTGCCTCATGGGCTAACAGCGAAAGCCATGGCGGCTGCGCGCAGGATTCGATTTACTCCGAAAATGGTAAATGGTACGCCGCGGAGTTTCACCAAACGAATCCAATATAACTTTACGATTTACTAGGAAATAAGTTTTTAGAGAAAGTTAAGTCACGAGCCAAGAGAATTGGGTCGTGACTTTTTTAGTTTAAGCCAAAGAATTTCTTAATCGCTTTGAAAGTTCCTTTGGTTTCAGCATCAGTCATGGATTTTTTTTCCTCAGCTTCGCGAGATAATTCTTCGCGGCGTTCCTCGATAATTTCCCCGATTATTCGTGCAACATCCGGATTTTTCTCAAGAATCGGCTTCATCACATAAGGTTGAATTTCAAGTACTTGAGTTTCGATATCAGATACAACATCTGCGGTGCGAGGTTCGCCCGTAAAGAGACTCATCTCGCCAAAAAAATCACCCTCGCGCAGAGTCGAAACAGTTTTGGACTCGCCATTCTCATTTACTTGTATGTGGACGGCACCGCGATGAATAATAAACATTGACCTGTCTGCCTGTCCTTTTTGTATAATCGGTTCTTCGGGCGCAAATACTCTAACGGAACACGTTTTCGCGATTCTATTGGTCTCCTCAGCTGATAGGGGAGCAAAGACCGCAACGTTGTTAATTCTTTCGCAAATCTCATCTTCAGTTTCTACAAAAACTTCTTCTTCTTCAGATTGTCTCGCCGTATAAATTGTTCGCGTGGGATAAGCAAAATCCAGATCTTCGCGCTGGAATGCGTACCAAATCCGCTGCCGTATAAGAGCATCAGTATCATTTTGTTGCCGATAATTGGTAATCCAATATTTTACTTCCCAATCAATGCCGCTTTCTCCAAGGTTCCAGATTCTGACCTTTGGTCGTCGCTTCGGCGAAACATTTTCGACCTGTCTAACTGCTTCCCTGACTATTTGAATAACTTTCGCCGGGGAATTTGTGAAGAGAGTATTGAACTTAACAATCCGGGCGTTGAGATTATCTCTCGGCGCGACTTCAATTGTTTCCTTGCCGATAACACTATTGCTGATTACAAGAAGTTTGTTCTGAAAGGTGCGAATTTTTACCCCGCGCCAAGAGACACTCTCGACCGTCCCCATACCTTGATTTTTAATCGAAATAATATCCCCTGCCTGAAAGGATTGATCTGCTTGTATAGCGATTCCTGAAAAGAGATTCCCCAAAGTGTCCTGAAGAGCGAGACCGACGACGATACCGATAATCGCCGAACCGGTAAAAAGCGGAGCAAGCTCGACTTTAGGGTATTGGGTCTGAAATATAACAAAGAATGCAACGAGATAAATGATTCCTGAAAGGATTGTCTTCAGCAATGAGGAAATTTCTTGCTGACCGCTATTTCTAAGAGCCGTTCCAAAAATTAGATGGGCAATCAATCTTACGACCGAAACGACGATCATCATATACAGCAAAATCTTTATGATCAGAAGGAGGTTGACGAGCAAGTTTAAAACAGTTTTTGCTGCCTGGCTTGCATCTACCCCTGCCGCCGAAACCGGAACATTATCTTCGTTGATAACGATGCTAAAATAGTCATAGATGGGTTGCCGAAGCCATTCTTCAGCAAATGGTAGAAAAACCAGGATTAGTGAAACAACGGCGACTACACCGAAGAAGAAGTAAAGGCGTTTTTGAAGTTCTTTAGAAACCATGGTTTTCTCGGAAGCTAGAAAATATCAGTAAATGCCTGCGCAAGCAACAGAAAAGACAGGCAAGAAATTATAAAAGTAAGAAACCAGACAAAAACTTGAAAAAGAAGTGGATTTTTATAATCGCCCATTATTTCTTGATTGCTCGAAAGTCTAACAACGGCGACGAGAATAAAAGGTAACAGTAATCCGTTTATAGCCTGAGTTACCAAAAGAAGCTTTATCTGCGGGATATTGGGTATAAGTGCAAAGATAGCTCCGACTACAATGAGAATCGTAAAGATACCTAAGAATATGGGAGCTTCTCTAAAGCTTCTTGATAAACCTTTCTCGAAACCCAAAGCTTCACTAATTGAGTAAGCCGTAGCAAGGGGAATAACACCCATTGCTAACATCGACGCACCGAATAATCCTATTCCAAAAAGATATTTTGCATATGCGCCAGCCACGGGTGCAAGGGCTTCAGCGGCAGTTGCGGCGGAATCGACACTTGTAATTCCGTTTACATGAAGGGTTGCTGCGGTAGAAATAACAATGAATGCACCAATTATTAAAGCAAAGGTGGTTCCTACGACAACATCTGCTCTTACTAATGGCAAATCATCTTCATCCATACCTTTATCGACAGATGAAGATTGAACGAAAAACTGCATATAGGGTGTTATTGTAGCTCCAATAAGTGCCACAACCATGAATAGATAACTCTGTTCGTACCGAATGCTAGGAGTTATAAATGCTTTTGTTACCACCGCCCAGTTCGGTTTTGCCATGATGCCTGAAATAATATAGCAAACAAAAACGAGGGAAATTACAAGAAATACTTGCTCGACACGCTTTTGGGTTCCTTTAACAACCAGCCACCAGATTACAATCGAAACACAAGGAATCGAAAAATATCGAGATATACCAAATAATTCGGAAGCTTGCGCGATCCCAACAAATTGCGAGACAATTACTCCAAGATTTGCAACTAAAAGTGCAAGCATTATGAGTGCCGTTAGTCTGACACCAAATTGTTCTCGAATTAAGTCTGCGAGTCCCTGTCCGGTGACCGCACCCATTCGAACACACATTTCTTGCACGACGATAAGGCTCAAAATCATTGGGATGAAGACCCAAAGGAGAGAATATCCGTACTGGGCTCCGACGGTTGAATAGGTTGCGATTCCACCAGAGTCATTTCCCGCATTAGCAGCAATGATTCCCGGACCTAGAATTGCCAGATATGTATAAAACCGATATTCAGATACAGTACGGCGAAGCCGCAAAGGTAGGCGCAAGATGGATTTGATGATTTTGCGGAATGAAATTGTCACATGTCTTCTCAAATAAAGGGTCTTCTTCCATTTTTTACAAACCTCAAGATAGGGATTGTAGTTTGAAATTAAACTCAAATGCAAAGTATTGAGACTAAATACTATTATTAGATTTCGAAATTAATCGAATTTCAATGTGAAAAATTTTAATCAAACGCGAAATAGCTTGAGTTTTTATCTTTGCAACTCTAGACTTAGATTAAGTTTTATTGAGCCTATAGAGACCTACAAATGGTAAGGAAAATTGATAAATATGTCACACAATGTATTCAATACGAAACAAACATTTAAGACCGGAAACGGAGATAACGGTAGTTTTTACTCATTACCGCAATTAGAAAAAGAGGGTATCGGAAACGTTTCCAGATTGCCGATCTCGATACGTGTTGTTCTCGAATCGGTTTTGAGAAATTTTGACGAAGGAAAAACTGTTAGCGAGGCTGATATTCGCGCGATTTCCAATTGGAGGGCAACTGCGGATAGAACTGAAGAAGTTCCGTTTGTTATCGCGCGGGTGATTCTTCAGGATTTTACGGGTGTTCCTCTGCTTGTTGATTTGGCGGCGATGCGTTCGGCGGCGGCGAGGCTCGGTGCTGACCCTGGAGTCTTAGAGCCGCTTGTTCCAGTTGACTTGGTGATTGACCACTCCGTGCAGGTAGATTATGCCGGAAGCGAAGAAGCATATGAGCGAAATATGGAGCGGGAATTTGAAAGAAATGAGCAACGGTATCGGTTTCTAAAGTGGGGAACTCAGGCATTTAGCGGTTTTAAGGTTATACCTCCCGGAATCGGAATTGTGCATCAAGTTAATTTAGAATATCTCGCTCGAGGTGTATTTGAGAATGACGGCGTTTATTATCCCGACACTTTGGTTGGCACCGATTCCCATACGACGATGATCAATGGTTTGGGTATTGTTGGCTGGGGTGTTGGCGGAACCGAAGCCGAAGCGGGAATGCTTGGGCAACCGATTTATATTTTGACTCCCGATGTTGTTGGGATGCATTTAACGGGTTCTTTGCCAAAAGGGACGACCGCAACTGACTTGGTTTTGAGAATCGTAGAAATTTTGCGCGAAGCAAAAGTTGTCGGGAAATTTGTTGAATTCTTTGGCGATGGTGCGACTGCTCTTCACGCAACGGATCGGGCGACAATTGCAAATATGGCACCCGAATACGGTGCAACAATGGGTTTCTTTGGAGTCGATGAAAAAACTCTCGATTATTTCCGCGCTACGGGACGAAGCGACGAGCATGTTGATACGATACGAAACTATTTCAAAGCCCAGGAAATGTTTGGAATCCCGAAAAAGGGCGAGGTGGATTATACAAAGGTTGTCGAACTTGATCTTTCTACGGTTAGTCCTTCGGTTTCGGGTCCGAAAAGACCGCAGGACAGAATTGAACTGTCTAATTTTAAGAATAAGTTTAATGAGCTGCTTGATCAGTCAATTGCCGATGGAGGTTTCAGTGCTAATTCTGAGGATTTGGCAAAACGTTACAAAACCGCGATCGGAAACGGAGATAGTAATGCATTGCCTCTTTACGGAGACCATGAAAAGGGTAACTCGGAGGTCGAAGTTGGGCACGGAGATGTTGTTGTTGCTGCCATAACATCTTGTACAAACACCTCAAATCCGAGCGTTATGTTGGCTGCGGGAATTGTAGCGAAAAAAGCAGCTGAGCTTGGAATGACGGTTCCACCATCGGTAAAAACCTCTCTAGCACCCGGCTCAAGGGTCGTAACTGAATATTTGGAAAAAACCGGGTTACAGCCATTTTTGAATAAGATTGGGTTTGATCTGGTTGGATATGGCTGCACGACATGTATCGGTAATTCCGGACCACTTGATCCTGGGATTGAGAATACAATTCTCGACCACGATTTGGTTATGGCTTCGGTCCTTTCCGGTAACAGGAATTTCGAAGCTAGAATACATCCGAACATCAAAGCGAACTTTCTGATGTCCCCGCCGTTGGTCGTTGTATATGCTCTCGCTGGAACTGTAAATATCGATCTTGCGACCGAACCAATCGGCAAAGACAAAGACGGCAACGATGTTTTCCTTAAGGATATTTGGGCAAGCCTTGAAGAGGTTCGAGGTGTTATCGATGCGGCGTTTGAACCTGAAGTATATAGAAAATTGTACGGCGATTTTGCCGAGAAGAATCCTATGTGGAATGCGATTCCTTCTAGCATTGGGAAAGTTTACGAATGGGATAAGAATTCCACCTATATTCAAGAACCCCCATATTTTGACGGGCTTTCTATGGAAGTTGGTTCTTTTTCCGACGTTAAAAAGGCAAGACCTCTTGCTTTATTTGGCGATTCGGTCACGACTGATCATATCTCTCCGGCAGGCGCGATTAAACCGGATTCACCGGCAGGACTGTATTTGCAGGAGAATGGTGTTTCGCCAAGAGATTTTAATTCCTATGGATCTCGACGTGGGAATGATCGGGTAATGCTGCGCGGGACTTTTGCGAACGTTCGAATTAAGAATTTGCTTGTTTCGCCAAAAGAGGGCGGCTTCACAGTTCATCAGCCATCTGGTGAAGAAATGACCATTTATGATGCGGCGATGAGGTACCAAATTGATGAAGTACCTCTCGTGGTTTTGGCTGGTACCGAATATGGAACGGGAAGCTCAAGGGATTGGGCGGCGAAGGGAACACTCTTGATGGGCGTAAAGGCTGTGATCGCAAAATCGTTTGAGAGAATTCATCGATCGAATCTTATAGGAATGGGAGTTTTACCTTTGCAATTTAAGGGAAACGATACGGTCGAAAGTCTTGGCTTAGAAGGAACCGAAACTTTTGATCTAATCGGGCTAGAAAATGTCGATGTGAAACCTCTTCAGGATGTTACCTTGAGGATTACCCGCGCCGATGGTTTTGAATCCGAAACGCAGGTTCAATTGCGAATAGATACTCCGATTGAGGTCGAATATTATCGGCACGGAGGAATTTTACAGTATGTGCTTAGGCAGATAATCAATGAGAATAAGTAAGTTAAATAAGGTCAACAAACGAAAAGGTCTAACCAAACTTGGATAGACCTTTTTCAATTTTCTTTTTTGCTAAAACTAGCTAAACTGCCATTGGAAAATTTGGTTTAGATGTTAATTCCTCAAATTTGATTGGAACAGCACCATTTAACTTGGAATCTTCCTTTCGCATCTCATACCACTTATCGCACAAATCGCAGTGATAAAATTTAAACTTAAAGTCATTTGATTGATAGTTAATATCAAGTTCACTTTTGCAGTGCCAACAGGTCATTTAATTTTCCCCTTTTCTAATTTAATTAAACATATTTTAACACGATACCCCCGTCCTTTGGCAAGCTTTTTTTTACACGAAACCTTGTTTTAATTGTCCAATAATACTAAGTCGTTGTATAACAATTGATTAGCGAATCACGGAAGCGTAAAATAATTTGCTGAGTCCCAAGGTAATTACAACGAAATGATAAAAACGATTGCATTTGATGCAGATGATACGCTCTGGCACAACGAAAGAATTTTTATTTCTGCTAAGAGGAAATACAAAAAATTGCTCTCGAAGTACCTCGAAGCGGAATGGATTGAGGAACGTCTCGATAAAGCCGAAATACGAAATATCAAACATTTTGGCTATGGTGTCAAAGGATTCACCCTTTCAATGATTGAGACAGCGGTCGAGTTAACCGAGGGAGGAATTGTCGGCGCGGAAATCCAAGAGATCATTGGAATCGCTCGCGAAATGTTGAAATCCCCCATAGAGGTTTTGGCTGGCGTAGAGGAAACGATCGAAGAGTTGTCCCGCGAGTACAGGTTAATGGTGATAACAAAAGGCGATCTCTTTGATCAGGAAACGAAAATTGCCCGATCCGGTCTTGGAGAATTTTTTGACGATGTGGAAATAGTTTCTCAGAAAAATCAGAAAGTGTATGAAAAAATTAGCGATCGTTACTCGATTGAACCTAAGGAGTTTGTAATGGTTGGAAATTCTTTGAAATCCGATATTTTACCGGTTGTTGGAATTGGCTCAAACGCCGTTCATATTCCATACGAAACGGAATGGTTTCATGAAAAGGTTGCGGATGAGAATCTGCAGGGGAAAGCCTATGCAGAACTTGAGAACATTAGTCATTTGCCGGATTGGCTAAATGAATTTTCTAGGTAATTGTATTTAAGATGATGAATCCGCGAGAAATTTTTGGCGATATTGATATTTATCTGTTTGATCAGATTCTGAAGGAGAGGTTTCCCGTAAATTCAAAGATACTCGACGCAGGTTGTGGATACGGGCGAAATATCTTTTATTTTCTTCAGCAGCGCTACGATGTATATGGTATTGATCAAAATCGAGATGCAGTTGAGCATTTAAGGAAAACGGCACAGGAATTAGCTTCTGATCTACCACCTGAAAATTTTGCGGTTGGGAAACTCGAAGAAATGCCGTTTGAAAAGGACTTGTTTGATGCGGTAATTTCTAGTGCTGTTCTCCATTTTGCCGCTGACGAAAAAAATTTCCTCGAAATTTTTGGCGAAATGTGGAGGGTTTTGAAAAAAGGCGGGTTGTTTTTTGCGAGACTTGCTTCAACGATTGGGATCGAGGACCGAGTAAAACAGATAAACGGGAGAAGGTTTTTAATTCCGGATGGTTCCGAACGTTTTCTCGTTGACCAAGAGTTTCTTCTATCGATTACAGAAAAATCAGACGGCACGTTGCTTGATCCGATAAAAACCACAAATGTGCAGAACCTTCGCTCAATGACAACGTGGGTCGTGCGAAAAAATCCGGATTAACGGAATCAATCTTCACTTTCCTCAAATTGTAGTTTATATAGTTTTTTATATGTCCCGTCTTTTGCGAGAAGTTCTTCGTGGGTTCCGGTTTCGATAATTTCACCCTTTTCGAGGACGATAATTTTATCGGCTCTTCTGATTGTGGAAAGTCTATGGGCAATAACAATCGAGGTATGATCCTTCATTAAATTTCCAAGTGCTTTTTGAACCAGTCGTTCGCTTTCGGCATCAAGAGCCGAAGTGGCTTCATCCATAATAATCAGCGGAGCGTTAACAAGGACAGCTCGCGCAATTGCTATACGCTGGCGTTGTCCACCGGAAAGATTCGAGCCTCGTTCGCCAACTTCGGTATCATATTTTTCTGGGAGCTCTTCGATAAACTTATCCGCAAAAGCAATTCTGGCAGCATCTTTAATCTCTTGATCCGTGGCGTCCGGTTTTCCATAGGAAATATTGTAGCGAACCGAATCGTTAAACAAAACGGTTTCTTGGGTCACAAGCGCAATCTGTTCTTTTAGAGACGAAAGTTTTATGTCTCGCAAATCTGTTCCATCCCAAAGTATTTGTCCCTTTGTGGGATCATAGAGCCTCTGTACGAGCTTTATAAGGCTTGATTTGCCTCCGCCGCTCTCACCAACGAGAGCTATCACTGCGCCTTTAGGAATCTCGAGAGAAACGTTCTTTAAGACTTGTTTTTCTTTATCTTGATAACTAAACCAAACACTTTGAAGTGATATTTCTTCTTTAAGTGTTTTAATTCTCACCGCATTCGATTTTTCATGTAGAGAGCTTTGTTGATCCATGATGTTCCAAACATCTTTAGCGGCAGCAAAGGCTTTAGAGATTTCATTATGCTGACGCGAAATTTTTCGCATCGGATCGTAACTTCGAAGTAAAAAGAAGACAAAGCCAAAAAACTCGGGTCCTTTTATAATTCCTGCATCGATATCGCGTAAGCCAAAATAGAAAATAACCACTATCGCTATTATTCCGATAATTTCCATTATTGGTGGCGAACTTGCAGCAATTTTAGCTGAACGCAAATTTGCCTTTGCGATGACTTCGGCGATTCCCGAGAATCTTGATCGTTCTCGATCTTCGGCGGAATATGCTTTGACAATTGTCTGATTGGAAAGGGTTTCCTGAGCCGTGTCTGTAAGCTTTTTATTTCCCTCGACGGATACTTCAGCGAGTTTTCTAATAGCCTGACTGAATTTTGTTGTTAAAATCCCTATGACGGGTCCAATAATTATTGCGCCGAACATAAGTCGCCAACTGAAATAAAATGCCGAACTAAGAAACCCTATCAGCATAAAGCTTTCCCGAATAACGTCACGGAGATTGGCTGATACGGCATGCTCAATCGCTGCGCAATTTACGACGATACGCGAAACTAAAAAGTTTGAACGGTTTTTTTCAAAAAAATCTGAAGACTGGGACAATAGGTGTGAATACAATTCTCGCCTCAGGTCTAAAACGACGGATTGTCCGATTCTTGCCATAAAAGAAGATGAGATATATGAGAAAATCCCTTTAGAAAGCGTAAAAACGACCAACAAAATCGTAATCATTTTCCACGCCTCAAACCAGGGCTTTTTAGGGATTAATTTTTGTATGTTAAAAATCGTTGAGGAAGTTTTAGCCAAATCGCCCGTAAATTGATCTAAAAGAGGCACCAACACGGCACCGGTCGCGATTTCAAACAGAACGGTAAGAACCATTGCAAGAAGCGCAATAGCGAAAACCATTCTATACGGTCGTAGGAATTTTAACAGGCGCCAAAAATCTTCCATAATAGAAAGCCAAAGTGTAGTTTTTACCAGGGGGTACGTCAAACGAAAAAGGACTCGGAGATTTGATCGCTTCGCGCATTTCAATATTAAGTTTTCATAAAATATCTATCTATTCTGGTTTTTTCGCTTTCTACTCGCGTATCCACCAATTCCGACTAATCCCATGCCAAGGAGAAATATTGTTGCAGGTTCGGGAACCGGTTCCGGAGTGGCTCCAAAAATATATTCGATTTTGCCCAAAAACGCCTTACCCGGGGATGTTATATTAGGGGCACCCTCTCCACTCACATATGTAAAGTTTGCAATACCGCTTCCTGTAAGAGTTACCGTGAAATCAGGAATGTCAGCACTTAGTGAGTTTAGAAGCAGTGTGCCTGTCATATTAAATGTAATCTGATGTTTGCTTAAATCAAACCCCGAAGCGGAGATGTCAATAAAATTCGGTAGGGAAGATTCAGGTCCGGTAAAAGAAAAACTAGCTTGCAAAACCCTATATGTGTCTCCGTTATAGATGAAAGTACCGGAGCCATTTCCAGTTCTTTTTATGGTTCCCGTTGATATTTGCCCATCGGGACTTATTACATCGCCTTCAACGCAATTGTTACCACAGGTATTTATTTTTCCTAGCGGGGGCTGTCCTCCATTTCCTCCGCTGGCAAAAAATTGGTCGCCGGAAAAGCGAAACTCTAGCAGGCTAATTATGAATGTCGTTTGATCATGTTGCCCAAATAGAGAGCCTCTAGGGCTAATGGTTCCGGACGTTATTTCTATCGGCGAAGCAAATAAATTTGATGACGTGCAAACAAGAAATAGTAGTGATGAAACAAAAATTGATTTCAAAATATTGAGCATGTATTTCCTCCAAATTTAACAAAAGCAATTATCCTCAACGGGTGTGAGAATCCAAATTTAACAAACGCAAATGATGCGGAGGTTAAAATAGTTCAAGGGATCAATTCTAACTCCGGTAAAATTATTGTTGTAAATATTAGTAAGCATATACATTATTAATAAAGCTTATTTTCCATAAAAGGTAGAAATTTTTCTTTAGATGCAATAGAATGAGCAACATATCGCTTCTTGGAAGCATCCTTGTTTAAGACCAGCCTTTTTCGGAGGAAAATTATGAAAAACAGACAAGCCCTAAAATTTTCTGCAATTTTATTCGCACTATCCCTCTTTGTAACCAATTCTTTTGCGCAGGTTGATGTGCCGAGAGAAACGCTGGCGATAACCTACCCGATTCACGAGAAAATAACCGTTCGGTTTCGTGGGACAACTCGCTTTCCGCGTATGTCTGGTAGTGCGAAAATAAGGCGAACTAAAAAAAATGGAACTGAAATTAAACTCTCGGTTTCGATAATGCCGCGTCCGTTTGAGCTCGGAGCTGGTTATGCTACCTATGTTTTATGGGCGGTTTCGCCAACGGGGCAGGTTGATAATCTCGGAGAAATAAAACGACGTGGTTTTTTGTGGTTTAATTCGAATATTACCGTCACGACGCCGCTCCAAACATTCGCATTGATTGTGACGGCGGAACCCCATTTCCTAGTAAGTCGTCCGAGTAAGGAAATTATGCTTGAGAATTTGAGACCTTTCTCGAGTAACAAAAGGAGTGTAGCGACGACTAAGACAATTCAGTATTTCGGTAATTCCAGCGACTATTTTAAGGATGCCCGAACCCCTAAAATTGCGGAAGTAAATTATCGTCGAACACCACCATCAGTGCTTCAGGCAAAACAAGCTGTTGCTTTGGCGAAATTTGCGGGTGCTGACAGGGATGCTCCGAAGGAATTACAGCAAGCGATAACTTATCTAAATAACGCTGAAAATGGCTGGAAAGCCGGACGAGGCGAAAAATATGTGGACATCGCAGCCCGGAAATCGATTAGCACGGCAGTGAGTGCAGAAAGAACTGCTTCAATAAGAAGAGCGGCTCGCGAAAAACGTAATCAAAAAATCCGCCAAGATGCCGAGTTGCAAACCGCAGAAGATAGGTACACGGCTGCTTTGCGAAGAATTGACGATTTAAAAACTGCACTTTCGGATGAGACACGATCTAAAGAGCTTTCGGAAAGGGACGCAGAGAATTATTTAAAGCAGATACGTGATTTAAAAGCGGACAATCAAAGACTCAGAAAAGAGGCTCAGGATGCCAAAGTCAAGCTTGCTGCAAGTGAAGCAAAGCAATTGGTCTATGAAGCTGAAAAGGCGCGCAACGAAAAACTTAAAAATCTCGAAAACGGAGCTCCGGCGCTTATTAAAACACTTGAGAGGTTTGGACGCGTCTCAAAAAATGGTAGCAGGATTACGATTACGCTTGCGGAAAACTATTGGTCTGGTGTACGTGTTAGTAGTTTCGCTGCGAGGTCAGAAGAAAAGCTACAAGGACTTGCCGAGGCACTAAAGTCATCCCCGAGTTACAACATAGTTATTGAATCTCATATTGATAGCAAGGGAGAGATCGGAGCTCTACAGGTTTTGACCGAAGAGCGAGCGCAAGCGATTGCCGATAAGATGATGTCGCTGGGCATACCGGTTGATAGAATGCAGGTAAAGGGATACGGACCTTCGTTGCCCGTAGCTCCGAATT
>Ga0114931_10008177_pt1 | contig 12696 bp, 5 predicted proteins | sample 2SBtaG_FD_89579 | JGI IMG/M metagenome (GOLD analysis project Ga0114931, IMG submission 89579) | Deep subsurface microbial communities from Kolumbo volcano to uncover new lineages of life (NeLLi) - 2SBTROV14_V59a metaG | ecosystem: Environmental > Aquatic > Marine > Volcanic | place: Kolumbo...
CCACTGCTCCCGAAAATGCAGCCCCTGGCCGGTGAACGCGGTGAGTTTGTATTGATCCAGCGGCGGTTCAACATTGTCATGAAAGCTGCCGCCCCGGTTGGAAACGGGGTGCTCGGCCACGGCGACCGGCAACTGCTCCGGGATATTCGGGTCCGTGTCCCAGCCCCAATCCTGCGGCGTGTGATCGATCCACTGCCAGTGGTGCGGATGGGTTTTTGTTTCCGTCCAGGCCCAACTGTAGCGGAAGGTGAAAAAGTCCCTAGCTTCCGGCGTCAATTCAGGGTCATCCTTTTTCCCGAGAATCAGCGGCTTGCCCTGCCAGATGAACCACAAATCGCGGTATTGGGCCAGCGAATAAAACTGTTCGTACAGCGTGTTGATCGTTCGACCGCTGTTGGTGCTAGTGCAAAACACCAGGTAGGGTGTCTGCAGCCCCTCTTGCCGCATTTGCAGCGACACATCGCAAAAGGCATGGACCTGCTCCAGATAGGTGAACGCGTTGGTCACATCAAAATAAACAAAATCGACGCCGGCGTCTACAAGCATCTGAATATTGCGTCGAATGACCCAGGGGTCTTCGGCGCGATAGTAGCCGGCTTCCGGTTCGCCCCACCAGTGGAAAAAGCCGTGAGGCCCGTATGCGGGATTGCCCGGATTTTGCTGAATAAGTTTGGTGATGTCGTAAACGGCCGTGGCATTATGTGAGCCGTGCCAGAGAAAGTAAAACACGCCGACGTATTTATCGCTGCGCGGCAGCCCGGTTTGTTCCGCTGTAGGCAGCTCGCGATCCAGCGCATCCGTGGCCGCCCAGTTGGCATTGTAAACCTGATTGGGCGGTGTGCTTTGGGCGTTCAATAATGAAAACCAAAGCAGTAATAATATGCAGGGTATAACAATTCTTTTCATTTCTTTCCTCCGAAATTAAAATTTGTCTTCATCGAGCGAGTCAAAAATTAATGCCACAAATACTCCAAATTCATAATAAACATAAGATATTAATATTTGCATGTACCTATTCAGTTTTAAGGCAAAACCATTTTGGGCAATACAATTAGAAATTCTTCAGTTCAAAAAGAGAAGTCATTTTTCCATAATATAAGGATATGACCGTTTCTGATTTCAGACCTAATGGTTTTGCCCGTAATAGTTTTGCCTTTGGAAATTCATTGACAGCCATTGTATTTTCAGGCTAAAGGTCACCTTGAATCACTCCATCGAATAGCATTTGTCAATAACGCCTCTAAATTAATGGCGCTCTCCCAGGGCCGACAGCGTGTGCCCTGAGGCTTGTCGTCAATATAATATTCGGCCCAGGCGCCCACAGGATCGACGATGGAAAGGGTCTTTTGATAGAGTTTGTCGGCGGCCGGATGATTCATTTCCGTCAACACATACAAAAGCAAACCGTAATCATATCCCACCAAACGGGATGCCGCGCCCGCGTTATCTTGTCGCGAGTGCAGACTGCCTGTTTCTCTATAATTGCGCACAATCTGATTGACAAGCGGCGCCAATTCTTTTTGCTGAAACAAAGAGGAATGAAACCAGAGCGGCAGCAGGCTGACGGAAATCAGATCATAAACTTTGGGCGCAACCGCCGGATAAGGTCCCAAGGCAAGACAGGCCGGGCACAGATAGCGATTGTTTTCATTTCGTTCCGTCCAGCAAATGCCGCCCAGACGATTCATTTCACAGTCTTTATTTTCCTGAAATCGCTCACAGACGCCGTGTCGAAATCGCGGCAATTTGATTTGCTGCGCCCGTTTGGGATTGTTGGTCAACAGTTGTCCGTCGCGCCAGAAATTTTGACGATAGCGCTGCTTTGTTTCCTGCAGAATTTCAGCGTTCGCCGCCAGCACATTCGCCGTCCACAGGTCGTGCTTTTTCACCCAATGCAAAAGCTTGCCGCCGCCGGCGATGAACAGCATGGTCGCCTCGGCAGAGCCGTCATTCAATGTCGATCGGGGCAGAATGCCGCCGGCGATGTAGGTCTCGTCGCCGTTGAACGGCAACATGCCGTCGACCAGATTCTTCTTTTGCGCCTCCCAGGCCCATTCGAGCATGGGGAAGATGGTGGAAATAAATTCCGCATCGCCCGTCTTTTCAAAAAGATCAAAAGCCTGCAAAATAAGATAGCCGGTAATTTCCACCTCGTCGTTTTCATGGATGTGAAAGATGCCGTCCACGCCAATCGCCTGGGCGTTGTGGATTTTGCCATACCGCTGCCAGATCCGCCAGTAAAAATTTAGGATGGATTTCGCTTCCTGATGATAGCCCAGAGCCAGCAGTCCGCGCGCCACGCCGAACTGATCCCTGACATAGCCCAAAGGGTAGGGATAGCCGGCCATCACCGCGCCTTCAGCGCTTTGCTGGGTTTTGATCATCACGGAAACGTCGTCAATCACCTGCAGCAGCTTTTGCCGCTGCGGCACATTATCGAGCAGCTTTTGCCGGAAATCAATGCGTCTTTTTGTAAATCGCTGCCAATACGCCCTCGTGCGCGGCAGCATGTCGGCATGAGACAGCGACAGCGCCATCTCGGTATGGGTGACGGTTTGCGGATATTCCGGCCCGCCGATGAAATAGAGATTCGATTCTCCCGGCCCAATTCGGATTGTATAGTTTTGCTTGTTATCCGGCGCCTGTTCGACGCTGACCGCACCCTGCCAGGCCATTTGCTGAAACATGACGCCAGGGAAAGTATATGTTTGATAAATCCGTGCGCCGGGCGCCGTTTGCAGCAACAGGCCGCCCTGCTGTTTTTTTGCATCAAATCGATGACTGTTGTCAATGACGTGCACGACCTTTTGCAACGCCAGTTTGAAATAAATCGGCGCATCGGTCTGGATGTGACGGATGAAACAGGGAATTTCCGCATCGACATAATCGACAATGGCGCCCGTTTTTTTGCCGTTTAAAAATATATTATGCGTCCATATTGCGGCGCCCGGCTCCCGCGTCGAACGAATCTGCACCGGCTTTTCCATTTGCAGCGACATCTGCAATAATGACGGCGTGGAATAGGGCGCGCTGTAGATTTTGATGACATCCGGCCCCTGTTCATAGACGCACATCTTGCCGTTGCCGAGGGAATGCACAGCGCCGTTATCCTGGCCGGAGTTTTTCCACAACCGCGTCTGCGACAGAGATGGGGCTTGCGGCAGAATAATGAATAAACATATAGTTAATAACGAAAAGAAATGGCTGCGCATTTCCTGCACCTTCGAAAATAAAATCACTAATTACACAAATAATTCTAATCCTCGTAGTAACGGTAGTAACGACTTTAGTCGTTCCTTCGATGACTAAAGTCATTACTACAAATGGACGTTAAAATTTTCATTGTTTCAGGTGGCTCGAAGAGTCATGTGGACTCCTTTTGATTTCCCGTAGAACATTTCCTCATCTCGATGTGACGCTGTGCAAACCCAGGTTCGGCGTCGTCCAATCGCCGACGGCCGCGCCTTTTTCGCCGGGGACTTTAAAATAGATATCCAGGAAACGATCCCTATTTTTTTGCAGGATCTGCAGCGCCGAGCCAATGGGTTCCTGTTGGCCCTGGTTTTTCTGATCCTTTTCAAGCACGGCGATCAATTCATCTTTCATCCTTTGCGGTATGGGCAATTTATGCTCTCTCAAGTCGCGCATCATCATGGCCAGATTGGTTTCGCGAATATGAAACGCATAAGCGAGAGCGCGCTGGTGAAATCCTTTCAATTCCTGCAATCCCTTTGAGAATTCATCCCGCATTTCATCGGGCACTTCCTTTTGCAAAGAGTCGCCCAATGCAATGGCCTGCGCCAAAGGCTCGGCGGCCAGTTGACAACGAAGTTGCACATCTTCCAGCATCCAGAAATGGGGCTGATCGTCATCAATTTTCATAAAGATGGCGTGACGCGTCGAGCGCCAGCTTGGCGTCGCCACCATGTATCCCCTCAGAAATGCCGCGGACATGGCATGCACCGGATTCGAACGCCCCAGTTTGCGTATGAACCACGAGGTTTCCCAGGGAAAAAGCTCCATCCCTTTGCTGATCAATTGCCAATATTGGATCATAGAACCGGCTATCGGCCCATAAGGTTTGGCCAACAATCCCAGTGCTTTTTTCTCATCTATTTGAGGATTGTGGAAAAAGATGCTGGTCATCCGCAGGTTGGCATCCTCGCGTGTGGGGATCAAGCCGTAATATTCTTTAATCCCCGTGACGTGGGGAACCGAGGCAATGGCTTGAAGCCCTCTCAAGGTCACAAGAGGAAAAGGAATATATTGATATGGTTCCAAATCTTCAGTCGCGCCGCCCAGCCAGTATTCAACGATGACCGGGATGTTCCGTTCTCCGGCTAAATTACTGGCATTTTTGAGCCAGCGATCGACCGGCAGGGTTGCCAGTACCTCGGCAATATTGCAGTGCAGGGCCAAGCCAAATCCTTTGGGATTTATTTTTTCGATGCAGGTCAGTGACTCCCCAGCCGAAAGCTCCCACGGCTCCCACCACAGCCGCCCGTTGGGATTGATTGCATGCCAGGTTGCCGACAATTTCTCCAAAAATGGAACGACTTTCTCATCAAGCGGGATGCCGATGTGGCGATTGTCCTTGTCGCAGACAGCAAATTCAGCGCGCAGCCAGGCGTCCTGATCATAAGTGTAGATGAGGATATCGTCGACGCCCGGATATTCGGCGGCAAACGCTTCCAGCATGGCCGCGTAATAGTCCGGCGTGCGTCCGTCCAAAAGATGGTTGGGGGGGCAATTCCCGAAACGTGCGTGATGATTAAAAGGCGCGCCAAAATGAAAAATGGAACGCAGGCCCGTCTTTTTGCACAGGGCGATACGTTTTTTCAACTCTTGCCGACGCTGCTGCATCCTTACCGCCGATGTGTCGCAGCGCAGCGGCAGCGACTGTTGTAAATAGGCTTTTTCGGGCGGCAAATCGACGACATCTTCCAAAGTAAGCGGCTCATCGGCCGGGCGTGATCCCCAGGCAATGTTGAGTTGTATGGCGTTAAAGCCAAGTTTTTTGATTTTATTGAGGTTTTGCTCATTCCACTCAACATCCGGAAAAGAGGGGCTGCCTAAAATCGCGACCCTTGTTTGCAGCGCGCCGGAGGTCTTGTTCCTGTCAGTACATTGAAAACTTGCGATGAAAGCAAGACTGATAAAAAGAAAAACTAGTTTCATTGCTTCTCCTATTGCCAGGCGAGGTGTTGTTTTTATCCCTGAATTTTTAGATTTTCCATCCACCCAACTTTGCGAATCTCGAACGGAACATCAACCTGAACAGGAATTGGATTAATAAGAGGAATATCCAATTCAGTGAATGAGAGCGGATAACGTGTTACTGCTCCGTCAACTTTGCACGTTAGAATATGGGCGCCTTTTCCAAGCTGAGCGATAGAAATTTCAGTAGATGTTCCAGTTAGATTTCGCTTTACGGTCTGCCCGTCGATTTCTATACTGAATTTGTCCGGTTTTTTTCCGGTTACAACCCATTCAACAGTAATTTTTGGTTCAGTAACCACGGCATTCCTGAGCGGATTGGCCACGGTTAAAACAGTGCAGTCGTTTGCCTGGCCATTGTAAATATCAAGAAGTGCCCGGGTGAGGTTGAGGAAATAGAACCCCCAACCGCCGTGGTCGCCACGAAATCCAGCGGCAGTCATGGACACCGGCTCAATATCGTCGCTCAATTCGACGCTGTAGCTGTCCAGATAAATATCTTTATTGGGACCAAGACCATGTCCCGGCGGCTGTCCCGCGAACTCGTTAAACTGGTGCAGCAAAATGACTTTTGGTCTATGTTTCAAAGCGACATTGAAAGTCTCTGCAAAAGTTGCCCCCCCGCGTCGGCCATGCGCGCCCGGGCCGGTCCATCCCAGGGCGTTGAAAAAAGCCGTGCTGATCGTCGCTGCTTCGGCGACGCCGTTTCTATAGGTCACCGGATAGTCCGTTATGCCGTCCATCCAGGTCCAGTAGCCGAATTTATCATGCGCCGTCGTTTGATTCTGGGAGGACATCCAGCGCACCGTAAAGTGAGAATCATCGACCTTTGTTTTTTCATTGGCCCGGAGAGAATCCAGGTGCTCAGCATTGCCGCCCAACGTCTGTTTAAAAAACGGGATGCGAAACGAAGCTTCGGTCCTGGCGCCGGGGTGAGCCATGGCCCCGGTATCCAGAATAACGATCAGCGGCTTGCCTTCGAACTGTTGCCACAGTCCGTCGAAACGCGGATTCCTCAGGTAATTCCGGTAAATCCACTGCAATTCTTCATTCAACGCCGGCATGGTCGCCGGCTGCCCATTGCTCAGGCCGGGCATGAGTGCGACTTTTGGCACGGGCAAACCTTCCTCGCGCATTTCGGCCAGCGTTTCCAACAAGAGCTGCGTGGCATGCAGAATCATGTTGGTGTGCGGTTTGCGCTCGTCCCAATGTTTGCATGCCCAGATATGATTTGACCAATCCGGCAAGATAAAATCGACGCCGACATCCATGAACCAGAGAACATGCTGGCGCAGGGCATCACGATTGTAGGAATCGTAAAACCCGATAACCGGCACAGCGTGCGCCGTTCTCCATCCTTTGGCCCCGCTGGTAAACCAGGGCTCCCATTGCATGCCAAACAGGGCGGCAGAGGTCTTTGGTGAAAACTCACGGCGCATGACACTTAGCTTGAGGACATTGCTGTGAATGCCCTCGCTGATCATGGGATGACCGGCCATGAGCACATCCTGATTTTTTAAACCCATCCAATGGTTTGTGTCCGAAGGGATGGCTACTATTTCGATATGTGCAGGACCCGGATTGGGCAACGGCAGCAGGAAGATGGCGTTGCCATTCATATCAGGTCGTTCATGCGATCCCCATCGGCGCTGGTTGACGAAAGGAAGCAGAATGTAATCCCGCGCTTCTCCGTCGGCAGGTTGGAATTTCGCAGCGACCACCACGGAACGGCCCATGGCGACCGTAGAGCGATCAGCGGATATGCTGATTTCCCCGGTGACCCGTTCGATTTGCCGACCCGGCTGGGGCGCTTTACCTGTCTCAACCGGCTTGGGGGCGGGGTATCTGTAGTTTAACAATGGATCATCGATATCATCCATTGGAAAATAGGAGGCTAAATCTTTCAAAGCGATAACGTTAAAATGATTTTCCTTGAGATAGTACATGAAGCTTTTGAATTTCTCCGGGTCGGTGTGTACCCAGGGATGGGCGATATCCGGCACGCCGTGAAATTGCAGAATGACGGCCTTGCCCTTTTGCGCCCGATCGACGACTGTCTTGAAATAGTCCAGAGTCCATTCGGGATAGGCGTCGGCGGACGTCGGTATGAGCAGCGGGTTGTGTTTTGTCGGGTCGAAAAGCGGGCCCAGTTTCATCTTGCCATACGGGATTTCCGGCTGCATTCCGCGCCGCGCAAACTTGTAGCCATTCTTCCGCAAGACCTGCACGGCTTCAGGGCCAAAGTTATTGCCGGGGTAGGCAAAACTGACCGGCCTGGGAATGCCCTGTTTTTGCAACTGCTGTTCTATCTTTTCCAGCTCGCCCTGCAAACGCCCGGCTTGCTCCGGCTTATCGATGGGTAAATGCGACCAGGTATGGTTGCCAATCTCGAAGCCCATTTTATACAGATCCGCCACATCCTGCCAGTTCATAAAATTGGTCGTGTCGCTCATCCAGCACTGGGTGATGAAAAACGTGGCGCCAAAGCCGAGTTCCTTGAGCAGAGGGCCGACAAAAGTGCGATGGGATTTGACGGCGTCGTCAAAGGTAAGAACAATTATTTTTTCATCATCCATTTGAGCAGCATGCCCCCAAATCGGGAATGTCAGTACGACCAACAAAGCAAATACTAATTTGTTTACATACTTGTTCAAATCGATCATATTATTTTTCCCTTTTTGTGGAAATGATTACAAATAATTGAACTGTTGACTCTAATTGCAAAGCGGTTGATTTAAACTTGCAAATTATTTTGTTTTTTGAAAATAAATGACAAAATTATTCAGAACAAAATAATTAACAGCAAAAACCTGTTCTATTTTAAATTATTTTGTCCATAATTATTTTGACTATTACAAGAGCGACATATTTTCCTAACACATTGAAAACTTTGTAACCTAGACGGATTGAGTACTCGAAGCGACATTCTTTATCACTTTTCAAAGCTATCCAAAAGCCCGTAAATATTCATCGCAATGGCATCCGGCAAAATGAACATGCCGCCGTAATTTCCGGTGGTGCTGTTGTGCGTGTCGGCAAAGCAATAGTCGTATTCGCCGCGCGCATAGTCTTCGTATGTCGCGGGAAGGTTATGGGGACGCCAGTTATCATCTTTGTGATCGATCATCCAGCGCATAGCCGCAATGGTTATTCCCGCGTGAAATCGTCGCCAGTCAATTTCAGGATCAATTTCATCCCAGCGAATGCCATGCGCAGCAGAGAGTGCAAAGATACTCAGCACTTCCCACTGCACGTGATCCCGAACCCAGTTGGCGAAATACCAATCGCTTGAACATAAACAGGGCTTGGTGTTGTACATCATCGGAACGTCAGCAGGCTGCCAGAGGTGCGTGAATGGGATGATCGAACGCAGCCAATAGACGGCTTTTTCCTTATAGCGTTCATCTCCAAAGGCCTGATAACCGGCATAAAAAGCCAGCGCCGCATGGCCTGCGGCGAGCAGGTTTGGTGCGTGCAGCGGCGTTTCCCAATAGTCGCCGCCCTCGGGCCGCGTCATGGGCATACAGTATTCCAGCGCTTTTCCGGCCGCATCCTTATATTTCTGCTCTCCTGTTTCTTTCGCAATATCCAAAAGTTCCGGCACGGGCGTCACGCAGAGGTCAAGCGCCGTATCGTTTGCCAGCCCCATCGGCTCAACAAAAGAACGGGCAACGAGGAAATCATCCTTGCGGTAATGGCGGCCCTCCGGGTCAAAAGCAAACGAGCCGTCTTTTCGCTGCTCTTTCAGCAGCTCGTCGCCACGGGCTTTTAAAACATCACTATTTTCTGATTTCGATTTATGCCCGCGTTGGGCCTTGCACCAGGCCACTTTTTGCGTCAGCTCTTTTGCCAGTTGCGTCCCTGAATTTTCACGAATATACCGTTCCATGAACTGCGGAACATTTGGCTGAATAGATTGTTGCGGACGTTGTTTGACGCCGAACCCTTCGCCTTTATGCCAGAAACGAGTATTGTAAGCCCGGGCAATCAAATCGAGCGTCTTTTCAAATGTCCATCTCGGTTCCGGCGGTTCTGGCAGGCCGTGCCGCTTCACCCAGTCAAGGACGACATCCAGGCTATTGCCCCGGGTCAGCGAGATTTCAGCGTCAAAGTTAATCATCTGATCAATCTTCAACTCCAGTGGAAGCTCGGCATAAACCTCGTTTTCATGCCCTTCGATCGAAGCGTCCGGAACCATCAGTCCCATTAGACTGCTATTCATCCTGTCGATAAAGTTCGGCGCGGCAAAAACCGGCTGTGGTCGATGACCGCGATAATTGAACCAGCGCGTGGCTGTCTGATTCGGATTCCACGACAGACCGATGCCCGTTCCCTGCCAGCTTAACGCCATCAACGGAATGGCAACCTTGTACGGATGGGGAACGCTGCGCAACGCCCATGGATGCTTGAACCAATCGGAGCCGCTCGACCACTCGTCCTTCAAAGTCCATTCAATTCCCGGAAAAATCGCGTCGTCCCTGGCCGTGCCAAAAGCCGCTTCGCCAACCAAAAGCCAGGCGCCGCGAATATAGCGTGCATAAAAGTTGCCGGTGGCTTTCAGCCTGTGCTCGATGGCGATGACGGGTTGATCCGGTGAAAGGCTCAAGGTGACGGTTCCGACAAGGCAGGGATGCTCCAGCGGATAACTCATCCAGTTTTCAAATGAAGTTCCCTTTAGTTTTTCCCTGATGACAGTCGCTTTGACATGAAAGACAAGGCTCTCGCCTTGCGGGCCGGATATCTTTTCCACCTCGTCGCTTTCCATGCGCATAGGAATATCCTGATCGCGCAGCATCACCTCGCCGAGGTGATCGAGCACAGCCATGAGCTTGCCTTGCGGCGTATAAATCTCACCCCAACCCCAGCCACCAATACGCTTGAACATGACCAGGCGCAGCCGCCCGTTGCTCAGTTCGACGGATTCCCCGGCGTAGCTGGTTCGTTTATAGTGCGGCACGGTCTCTTGCGGCGTCGCGCCGCCTAAAAGAGCTATGGGAAAAACAAGCAGCAGGGCTGACAATATTCTTCGATACATTCGCGGAAAATGCTTGATCACCTTCATTTTCCTTCCATTAGATTTCAGTTGTTTTGTTCGCAGTCATTCGGTCATTGATTGAATACTTTTTATAACCTCCGCCAGGTCGGGATGCCGCCCCCATTCCCCGGCTCGTTCGGGATCATAATCCGGGTTCGGCGTCGGCATTTTCGCGCCGACGGATTTACGCCAGGCGTCCAATTGCCGCAAAAGTTCGTTTGCCTTTTCCGGCATTTTGTCTGCAAGATTATTTTTCTCGCCAATGTCTTTTGCGAGATTGTACAACTCCAGATGACCGTCATCATAAAATTCGATCAACTTATAGTCGCCGGCCCGAATCGCGCCGGCCGGCACGGAATGATGATAATGCGGATAATGCCAATAGATGGCGTCACGATCAAAGTCGCCTTTTTGCGTCAATAGCGGCTTTAAGCTTTTTCCGTCGAGCGCATACGCGGGATCACCCTTGACGCCGGCGATATCCAAAAAGGTCGGATAAAAATCCACACTGGTCACCGGTTCCGAACAGACGCTCCCCGGTTTGACCTTTCCCGGCCAGCGGATGATCAGCGGCTCCCGAATGCCGCCCTCGTAAAGCATGCCCTTTTCACCGCGGAGTGGCGCGTTGGTGGAAACGATTTCTCCCACGCCGTCAAATCGTTGACGCAGGCCGCCATTGTCGGAAAAGATGATGACGATGGTGTTTTCCGCCAGATGCAGCTCGTCCAGTTTCGCCACAATTCGTCCGACGCTTTGATCGACGTGCTCGACCATGGCCGCGTAAACGGGATTGTTCACGCCCGATTCCGGTTTTGGCTTGTTTTTATATTTCTCGATCAATTTCTGCCGGGCTTGCAACGGAATGTGCACGGCAAAATGATCGACGAATAAAAGAAAGGGCTTGTCCTTGTTTTGCTCGAGAAAAGCTTCGCCTTGATCGGTGACGACCTCGGAAAAATAGTCATCCTTGCCGAGATGCAAATCCGGATAGCTGTCGTTGTGAAAATGCCTGAAACCGGTCAGAACTACCATGGGATCGAATCCCTGCTTGTTCGGCGCATACTCTTTACCAAAGCCGCAATGCCATTTGCCAAAAAGGCCGCAAACATAGCCCGCCGGACGAAGCGCTTCGGCGACGGTCGGTATCTCGAGCGGCAGATGCTGCGGTTTGTTTCTGGGAACGCGCAGCTTTGCGTAAGGCCGCCAGTGACCGGGAATGAAATCGGTCAATCCGATATGCGCCGGGTATTGCCCGGAATAGATGCTCGCCCGCGTCGGCGAGCACACCGGGCAGGCGGCATAGGCGTCGGTAAATTTCATGCCCTCCGCGGCAAGCCGGTCCATGGACGGCGTCTCATGAAACTTGTGGCCGTAGCAGCCGGGATCGGGCCATCCCATATCATCGATTAAAATAAAAACAAAATTGGGCTTTTTTTCGGCGATGTTGTGCAAGACAATCCCGCGCCCAAACTACTTGTCAATGCCAACGATCCTGCCGCCAATGCCGTTCGTTTTAAAAAATCTCTTCTGTTCATTTCAATCCCTTTCGAAAGTCCGACCATTTTTTTCGCATTTCAGCAAGCTTGTTCTGGTATTTCTTTTCATTCACCAAATTATTTCTCTCTTCAGAATCGGTCTGAAGGTCATAGAGTTCTTCGTGGATTGGCTGCTGGTTGTAGTAGCGAATATATTTCCAGCGATTGGTACGAACGCCCTGGCAGGGAACGATTGCACCTCCATGGATATAATCATGCTCGTAATACCAGTCATCGCGCCAACGGTCAGGATTACCCCGCAGCAATGGCGTCAAACTTTTCCCCTGCATTTTGTCGGGGATGGCGACGCCGGCCATTTCCAGCATAGTGGGCGCAAAATCGATATTCAGAATCATTTGTTGTCGCCGCTGTCCACGAATCTCCGCCGGCAAACGGGGGTCATAGATAATCGTCGGAACCCGAATTGACGGCTCGTGCGCCAACCATTTTCCAAACAAACCGTGCTCGCCAAGATAATGGCCATTATCGGAAGAAAAGATGATGACCGTATTTTCGGCCACGCCATATTGGCTCAGCAATTCACGAATTTTGCCGATGGAAATATCCAGAGCCGTAATCAAGCGATAGTATTGTCGCATCATCTCGGAAAGCATGTCATGATCCCTGACCAATTTTGCGCCGCGATCCGATTCCAGTGATTTTCGCAAAAAAGCAGGCAGCTTCGCGGCATCTTCAGGCGTCGCTGTATCAGGGATTGGCATGGCATCATCCTTGTACATGGCGGCGAGGCTCTCCGGATAATCCTGCCACGGTGCGTGCGAAGCTTTGAAACTAATGGACAGACAGAACGGCTTATTCCTGTCAGCGCTTTGCAGAAACTGTTCAACCTTATGAGGGACAACTTGTGTCGTGGTATGTAAAGGGTGGGCCATGCCCTTGTGGCCTGTA
>Ga0114931_10008178_pt1 | contig 12696 bp, 7 predicted proteins | sample 2SBtaG_FD_89579 | JGI IMG/M metagenome (GOLD analysis project Ga0114931, IMG submission 89579) | Deep subsurface microbial communities from Kolumbo volcano to uncover new lineages of life (NeLLi) - 2SBTROV14_V59a metaG | ecosystem: Environmental > Aquatic > Marine > Volcanic | place: Kolumbo...
AAACAACGGTACGTACTATTGCCATGAAGGGCGAGGTCAAGGTTGAAGTAAGTGATACTGGTCCCGGACTGTCTGATGAAGATCTGGGAAAGGCCTTTAGCCGCTATGCAAAATTAAGTAATGCCCCCACGGGTGGTGAGTCGAGTTCCGGTTTGGGTTTGTCAATATGCAAGCGAATTGTAGATCTTCACCAGGGAAATATTGGCGTGCAGACCAAAAACGAAGGGGGCGCTACTTTCTGGTTTACTTTACCGGTTGATGGCTGATTAAGCCCTGAAGCAGCGCTTGCGGCGTTAAGACAATGCTCATTTACTGTCGTGTAAACTCCGCTTTTTCGCATTGTCTTGCCTTGCAATCATCTGCTTGATGACTTAATCAGTAAATAGTGTCCCCGGTAATTCGAACGCTTGTCTAGATCACGCGATCATTGCCACCGTCCACAGGCACCTGCGCCGCCGTCGTTTTGGCAAATAATGGTCCGCACATTTCAGTTGCCAGTTCAGCCACGTCATGGCTGGTGACTTCAGTGTGAAGAATATTTTTGGTTTTATATTCTGCCACCGTCATTCCGTAATGTCTGGCGCGGGATTCAAGTACTTCGTCAGTCCACAGGCCGGTATCAAAAACAGCATCGGGGTGCAGGGTATTAATGCGTATTCCCTCACCGCCCCATTCAAGCGCGGCCACTCTCGCAAGCTGGTTTAACGCTGCCTTTGATGATGAATAGGCCGCGGCACCTGGACCCGGTGCAGGTACATTTTTTGAGCCGATGATGACGACACTGCCATCGGCGGGTGATTGTTTTAACAGTTTGTGTGTTTCACGCATGAGTGTCAGATTTGCATCAAGGTTAACAGACATTACTTTATGCCAGTCATCAAGCCTGAGATCTTCAATTTTACAGCCGCCGGGGAACAAGCCGGCATTCAGTACCAGCATATCCACGCCGCCGAAACAGCGAACAGCCTGTTCAAGAGCGCCCCTGATTTGTTGTTCACTGGCAACATCACACTCGATGCCAAGAAAGTCGACTCGCGAATAAAGGGTTTTGATTGCCGGATTCAGGTCAAGCCCGATCACGGCAGCGCCGCGCTGAAGAAAAGAATCAACACAGGCTTTGCCGATCCCGGAGGCCGCGCCCGTAATCAGGGCAATTTGTCCGCTAAAGACGGGGACCTGCCCACCTTTTTTCAGTTTCGCCTGTTCCAGTTCCCAGTACTCCACGTCAAAAATATCCTTTGCTGGCAGTGCCTGAAAACCGCCGAGGGCTGTTGATCGTAAAATGATGTCGATGGTATGTTCATAAATATCGGCAACAATACTTGCATCTTTTGCACTGCGGCCCAGCGTGCACATGCCTAGCTCAGGATCGAGGACTACCCGCGGTGCCGGGTCAAGCATGGTCATGTCAAGTTCAGAAGTTATATTTTGATTGAAATATACCTGATAGGCATCGGTATAGGTTTTAATATCACGCCCAATCATAGGAACTCGTTTGGTACGGATAACGTGGTCGGGCGTTGCCGGCCCCTGTTGTGACAGTTTTTTCAGGTCCGGTCGATTGGCAAAGGCTAATGTTTTCGGGTCACGTTGGCAGTGGAGAATAACAGGAAAGCCAGCCGTGTTTGATAACTCAAGACGCAAAGCTGCCAGTTCATTGCCTGGATTATTGTCATTCGTTTCGATAGATTCGATTGAAGGCAGTGTCCAGGCCTTGTGATGTTCGAGGTAGTTTTCTACCCGACTTACCAGTCCGATCATGCGTTCGTAGGATTCTTTTGCCGATGCACCAAATGAAAAAATACCATGATTCATCAACACCATGCCGATAGTGTTTTTGCTGGCCTTGACCGGAAATATTTCTGCACACAGTTTTGCCAGGTCAAATCCTGGCATGACATATGGAATAATAACAACGCTGTCACCGAAGATTTCCTGTATTCGCTGCTGGCCGTTTTTTGTGTTGGTAACTGCCACCAGCGCATCGGAATGAGTATGGTCAACAAATTTATAAGGCAAAAGCGCATGCAGGATAGTTTCAACTGACGGCGTGGGTGCTGAGGCGCGTGTCATATTGCATCGCAGTTCATTGACCATTTCCAGATCAGTGAGTGACTGTAGTTTTGACAGTTTGAGCAAATGCTTCATGCGGACCGGTGTAAAACCTTCGACCTCGATGGTTTCCAGATCCCAGCCACTGCCTTTTACATAAAGTATCTCCTCATCTTCACCGAGGATATTTTGCTCGCGGATCTTGACCGACGTATTGCCGCCACCGTGCAGTACCAGCGTCTTGTCCTGCCCGAGCAAACGCGAAGTGTATACGCGAAGTTCAAGGTCGCCGTTGTAATTACCGGCCTCATTGTCATCCCACAGACTTTTCATAATTCACATCATGTAACTGTTATCGTTAAATCAGGCCGACGATTATATATGATTTCAGTGACCAGCCCACATTTCTCGCCAGGATCCCGGGGGCTGACGGAATTCGCAGCCAGCCAGGCGCTGTTCTGGAGTAAGAGTTGTAGCCGTAGCTACAACTTGCGCGAAGAGCAAGCCGGGGTGAGCGAGAAACCGTTAGAGCCGGGATAAGCCAAGGGCAGAATACACTGCACCAGGGCAGGCTGTACGCATGGAATTTATTTAGTGCCTACGCTAACAGATATTACTTGAACGCCCGTTGCTGCCTGGCGAGAAACGTGGGCTTATAGCTGATACCCGGCCACGAAATTGCGATAGAATGTCGCCATGGACATATCCCACCTGCTTGATGACCTCAATGAAGTACAAAGAGAAGCGGTCGCCGCTGCGCCGGGGAACATGCTGATTATTGCAGGCGCGGGTAGCGGCAAGACGCGAGTACTGACACGGCGGATTGCCTATCTCATTGAAACCGGACAGGCATCACCTTTAAGTGTGCTTGCGGTTACGTTCACAAACAAGGCTGCCCATGAGATGCGCGGCCGTATCGAGAAACTCATCAGTGCGCCCACACGCGGCATGTGGGTGAGTACGTTTCACTCATTGGCACACCGGTTGTTGCGGACACACTGGCGGGAAGCAGGTTTGCCGCAGGGGTTCCAGATCCTTGATAGCCAGGATCAGTACCGCACCGTGCGCAATGTGTTGAAAGCGATGGACCTTGATGAAACCCGCTGGCCACCCAGGCAGGTGCAGTGGTTTATTAACAGCAAAAAAGATGAAGGCCATCGTCCCAAACATCTTGACGGCAGCAGTGATGCTTATCAGGAGCGCATGATCCGCATCTATCAGGCTTACGAAGAGGCCTGTCAACGCGGCGGTCTGGTCGATTTTGCCGAATTGTTATTGCGGGCCTATGAACTGTGGCTGGGTAATGAACAATTACTCGCCCACTATCAACATCGTTTTCACCATATTCTTGTCGATGAGTTTCAGGACACCAATGCTGTCCAGTATGCCTGGTTGCGCTTGTTGTCAACGAGTGACAATACCATGTTTGTTGTCGGCGACGATGACCAGTCTATCTATGGCTGGCGCGGTGCGCGCATTGAAAACATACAACGGTTTACCAGTGACTACTCATCATGCAAAACACTGCGCCTTGAACAGAATTACCGATCGACAGGCACGATTCTGACGGCTGCCAATACATTGATTGCCAATAATGACGGTCGTCTGGGTAAAAACCTGTGGACCAGCGGCGAGGAAGGTGAGCCTGTTCTTGCCTATAACGCTTTCAATGATCTGGATGAAGCTCGTTATATTGTCGAGGAATGCCGACGCTGGCAGGACAAGGGTTGTCGACGCCAGGACATAGCTCTGCTTTACCGCTCTAATGCCCAGTCGCGAGTGCTGGAAGAAGCACTCATCGCCGAACGCATTCCTTATCGAGTTTATGGCGGTTTACGCTTTTTTGAACGCGCCGAGGTCAAGAATGCGATGGCCTATCTTCGTTTGATGATTAACCGTGATGACGATGCTTCCTTTGAGCGGGTAGTCAATTTACCAACGCGGGGTATTGGTGCGCGCAGTCTCCTGTTGGTGCGTGACTGCGCCAGTGAAAACAATCTTTCACTGTGGGCAGCAGCACACAAGTTAATTGATAACAAGATACTAAAAGCACGCGCTGCCAATGCCATCATGACTTTTTTCACACTCGTTGACTCACTGGCCGATGCTGCCATGAGCCTGGAGTTACACGAGCAGGTTGAACATGTTCTGGCACAAGCAGCATTGATGGACCATTACCGTCGTGAAAAAAGCGAAAAAGCACAAATGCGAGTGGAGAACCTGGAAGAGTTGGTCACCGCCGCACGCCAGTTTAATGTTGCTGCACTTGAATATGATGACGATATGGATCCATTGTCAGCTTTTCTTGCCCACGCGGCACTGGAGGCGGGGGAAGGCCAGGCTGATGAATGGGAAGATTGTGTGCAGCTCATGACGTTGCATTCTGCCAAGGGCCTGGAGTTTCCGGTAGTGTTTATGTGTGGCCTGGAAGAAGGTTTATTTCCACATCAACTGTCCATTGACGAGCCCGGGCGGCTCGAAGAAGAGCGACGTTTGTGTTATGTCGGTATGACCCGGGCTATGCGTCAGTTATATATGACCAGCGCCGAAAGTCGGCGATTGCATGGCAATGAAACCTATAACCAGCGGTCACGTTTCATTGATGAGATTCCTGAAGATCTTGTCAATGAAGTACGAATGACCCGACAGGTGAAGCAAACGGCCTATGCCAGCGACCTCATACCTGCTTTTGACAGTGATCATGTCATTGGTGGACTAAAACTCGGCCAGCGAGTCATGCATAACAGTTTTGGCGAAGGTATTGTGCTGAATTATGAGGGCCAGGGCAGTCACGCCCGGGTGCAGGTCAACTTTGACCAGTTGGGCTCCAAGTGGTTAGTGCTGGCGTATGCCAACTTGCAGTCTTTGTAAACCATTTGGAAACCGGGAGAGCAGCAAGCCCGGGTAAAGTTACGCAATAGCTGACATCACCAACTCATCACAGGGGCGCCCGATGTGATAGCCTTGCGCAAAATCCACGCCGAAACTTTTTAACAGGTCGAGGGTCGCTGCATCTTCAACAGATTCTGCAATGGTTTCCTTGCCGAGCGCATGGGCCACCTGGTTCATCGAACGAACCATGGCCTGGTCAACGGGTGTGCTGGCGAGACTCTGTACGAATGAGCCGTCAATCTTGAGTTTATCCACCGGCAAGTGTTTGAGATAGGTAAACGAACAAAAACCCGAACCAAAATCATCGAGCGCAAACTGACAACCGATGTCCTTTAGCGCATATATGAACTTGGTCGCGGCGGTAAGATTGGATATAGCCGCGGTTTCCGTAATTTCAAACGTCAGCAGGGACGGTTCCAGCCCTGTCTCTGCCAATGCTTGTTTGATAATAGTCAGTAAGCTATCATCTTCGAAGGCGCGCCCGGACAGGTTAATAGCAAAGCGCACATCGCGGCCTTCATCGCGCATGAATGCCAGTTGATTAATGGATTCCCTTACAGTCCAGCGGTCGATGCTGTTGATAAGGCCAAATCGTTCGGCTGCGGGCATAAAGCCGCCCGGCAAGATAATCTGGCCATCATCATATTCCATGCGCAGGAGCACCTCATAATCATGTACCTTGCCATCGGAGACGGCAATGATGGGCTGAAACACAATGTGGAAGCGATCATTTTCAAGCACTTCGCGAACACGCGCGGCCCAGCCCATGTCCTCGGCCATATCAAACTTGGCATCATTGGCATTGCTGTACATATAAATCTGGTTGCGACCACGTTTCTTGGCCATATTGCAGGCGAGGTCCGCATGTGCCAGCACATCTTCAGATGATCGTGTTGTATTGTCGATGACGGCTATGCCGATGCTGCAAGTAACATTACATGCCTGGCCTGACTCAATGAAGGTGTATTTTTCAATAAGTGAACGAATATCTTCAGCGGCGAGCAAGGTGCTGCCTTCATCAATGTTATACAGTAACAGCGTGAACTCATCGCCGCCGAAACGCGCCAGCAGATCCCCTTCGCGCACATGAGAACGAAGCATTTCAGTCGTCTCGAGTAACAAGCGATCACCGGCGGCATGGCCAAGGGTGTCATTGATATATTTGAACTGATCCAGATCGATATAGAACAAGCTGCAATTCGCCCCACTTCTGGCAACCCGGGCGACCAGCCGCTCCAGCTCCTCGCTGAAGTAGTGTCGATTGTACAGGCCAGTCAGGGAGTCATGTTCAGCCTGGTAGGACAGCTGTTTCTCAAATACTTTTTGTGCAGTGATATCGCGCGCCGTACCACTGATGCGAACAACAACACCGTCTTCATCCTTGTGTGCCTTGGCGTTGAAACTGATGTTACGCGGGGTGCCGTTGCGATCAATGTGCACGGTTTCATACTGGACCAGTTCCTTGCCATTGAGTATATCGGCAAAGGCGGCCTGGTCGCGTCCGTTATACTCATCGGTGGCAAATTCGCTGATAGAGCGATTCATCATTTCGCGGGGCGCATAACCATATATTTTGCTGGAAGCCTCGTTCAGGTAGGTCCACCTGAATTTGGTATCAACACTCCAGACCAGGTCATGCGCTGTCTCGACCAGGTCACGGTAGCGTGCCTCGGCCTTTTTCAGCTGGGTCTCGGCCACATTGCGCTGGGTAATGTCAGATAAGAGGCAGGTAAACATGCGCTCGCCACTGATTGACATTTCATTAATACGAATTGACAGTAACCGGCGCCGGCCGTCTGAGTACAATCCATCAATTTCATTTTCAGTATTCAGTAGGTCAAAAACATCGGAGATTTTTCTGATCCCCGGTAACAAGCGGTAGATTTTATGGCCAACTATTTCTTTAGCCTGATAGCCAAACATCATTTCAGAGGCGGGGTTGAAAGTTCTGACTGCGCATTCATCATCGAAAATAATGACACCCTCGGCAGCGGTATCAATGGTCGCGTGCATGAGTGAACGCTGGTCGTCCAGTCGCTGGAATAATTCACCGATGGTCTGTGTCATATAGCCCAATTCGTCCACTGAATGTGCCTTGAGCGTTGCAAGTTCAGCGTAGTTGGATGGAGACTTGCCGCCAAGAAGGCTGCGCACCGGCTCTAGCGCTTTGGCCATGCCCCTGATTGACAATACGGTAATGCTGATTGAGAGGAGTCCGAGTGCTCCCAGAAAGAACACGAGGTCCATCGACAGGAAGCCTGCTTTATACCAGAAATATCTAAGCGCAAGTGCGTTCGCCAGTAAGGGGATAAAGGCGCCAATAAGAAGCATTCTTGATTTGAGACTGAAGCGTACCCGGGGCAAGCCAGTAAATTCTGCCAACTGTCCCAGCGTATCCATGGTCGCCAGATAAACCGGCAATCCGACCAGGATCGAGGCTACCAGTTGCAGCACGGTGAATTGCCAGAGTATTTCCAGCGCACCTGATTGTGCCGCAATGCCACTGGTCCAGAAGTAAATTTGCGGAGTGATTAATGCATAAATGAGAAAGAATCCCCAGAAATCTGTCGAGAAACGCATGAGATGCCGCTGGATCTGGTCCGGGACAGGGAAACTTCCAGGATGTTCGTCAAGCCAGGCAAAAACTGGCTGAAGAAAGCGCAGATTGTGGAATCCTGCCCAGCTCACCATACCGATAATAAATAAGGGAAGCAGGGCTGTCGCGAACGATCCGACAAGTGTCTGCCAGGGAGCAACGTTGAAAATTACAGCCGCATAGAGGCCGATGATGGGGGTAAGCAGATAACCACCCGTCACAACCAGAACAAAACGATTGCGAATGGCCTTTTGTTTTGACTTGCTGCTCAAGCAAGCAACCCCTTGGGGCTGGTCTTATGGTTTTTCATTCGCTAACACTATCTTATTTGATCCCTTGCTGCCATTGGTAATGCAGATGCAATAAAATATCAGGTAACCAGTTAAGAAAACGTGATAAATGTATCATTTCCAGCCCTTTTTATCACACATTTTTTATCGATAATTGCTGAGTTATGAGTGATCCGGTAGTATCAAGTGTCTTTGCTGTTTTTATATAATTGATGTCCCTGGTGTGAAATCCGGCGTTTGGCCAATGCCTGCACAAATGATTGAGATAAGAGCAGCCGGATAAAGCCATTCTCAGCATCGATTTCAGCTTTACCAATTTCAATTCTACTAAGGAGAGACTTATATGAAACGTCGTGATTTTGTTAAAAAAATTGGCGTAGGTTCCCTGGTGGCAGGGGGTGTGCTGGCAGGTTGCACCAAGCAGGAGGCAGCAAAGAGCACAGAAAAACAGACAGGAAAAACGTATCAGTGGAAAATGGTCACGACATGGCCGAAAAATTTTCCAGGCCTGGGGACTGGCGCAAATACCCTGGCACGACTGATTGGCGAGATGAGTGGAGGCCGCATTCAAGTCAAGGTTTACGGTGCAAAAGAACTGGTGCCCGCCTTCGAGATTTTTGACGCGGTTTCACAGGGCACGGCTGAAATGGGTCACGGCGCTGCTTATTACTGGAAGGGCAAATCAGAAGCTGCCCAGTTTTTTGCTGCGGTGCCGTTTGGCTTGACGGCGCAGGAAATGAATGGCTGGTTCTACCATGGTGGCGGCCTGGAATTATGGGCGGAGGTCTATGCGCCTTTTGGTTTGGTCCCGGCCCCCGCGGGTAATACCGGTGTACAAATGGGTGGCTGGTTTAACAAAGAGATTAACGCTGTCTCGGATCTCGAAGGTCTGAAAATGCGTATTCCGGGTCTTGGCGGCGAAGTGCTGAAACGGGCTGGTGGCACGCCGGTCAGTCTGCCCGGCGGTGAAATTTTTACCTCATTACAATCAGGCGCCATCGACGCGACGGAATGGGTAGGGCCATACAATGATCTTGCTTTCGGTTTGCACAAGGCCGCCAGGTATTATTATTACCCTGGCTGGCACGAGCCGGGCACCACTCTTGAAGCGTTTATCAACAAGAAAGCCTTTGAAGTATTACCGGCGGATCTGCAATCCATTGTCATGAATGCGTGCCGGGTTGCCAACCAGGACATGCTGGCAGAATACACATCACGCAATAATGCAGCGTTGCATACGCTGGTGACCGAGCACAAGGTTGATTTGCGCCGCTTCCCGGATGAAGTCCTGAAGAAGTTGCGTGAATTGTCTGACGAAGTGGTCGCTGAAGTCGCCGCCAAGGATCCGATGAGCAAGAAAGTGTATGACTCGTTCAAGTCTTTCCGCGACCAGGCCATCGCCTGGCATGACGTCTCGGAAAGAGCGTACCTGAACGCACGCGCATTGTGATTTTGCAAGAGATCTAATTAACGCAAAGTTCGCAGAGACGCAAAGCACGCTGAGAAATACATAAAAACTCTGCGTTCTCGGCGTCTCTGCGATCTCTGCGTTTAATCACCGTCCATAGATGACTCCTGGTAACCAGGTTGCCAGCCCTGGCCACATTGCCAGCATGCCCAGCATGATTAACTGGATAATAATAAACGGTATCACGCCTTTATAAATCTGCAGGGTCGTGACTTCAGCAGGGGCCACGCCGCGCAAATAGAACAAGGCAAAGCCGAACGGCGGTGTCAGGAAAGATGTTTGCAAGTTAATCGCGATCATAATACCGAGCCAGACCGGATCCAGACCCATGGACAACAATACCGGACCCACGATCGGCACGACTACAAAAGTAATCTCGATAAAATCCAGGACAAAGCCCAGGGAAAACATGATTAACATGACCACAACCATGGAGCCAAATGCGCCTCCGGGTGTATTGGTCAGTAATTCACGCACCGTATCGTCGCCACCAAATCCTCGAAAAACCAGTGAGAACACCGAAGCACCGATAAAGATCATAAATACCATGCTGGTAATAATGGTAGTTTGGCGCATGACATGTTTCAGCAGGTCAAGGCAGAACTGTCGTTGATGGGTGGCCAGAAGAATGGCGCCTATGGCACCGACAGAGGCCGCTTCTGTGGGTGTGGCCACACCTTTGATAATTGAGCCGAGGACGGCAACGATTAACGCCACGGGCGGGATCAACACGACCATTATCTGGCGGAACAGGGCCCTTCTGTCCAGTTGATTGCGTTCTTCAGTAGACACAGCAGGCATGGTGTCCGGCTTGAGCAGCGCGGTAACAGCCAGGTAGAGTGTGTACATACCGACGAGGATAAAACCAGGAATCAGGGCACCGGCAAAAAGATCACCGACTGATACGGTGTCCGGTGAAAAGACACCCATGTTCAGTTGGGCCTGTATATAAGCGGATGACAACACATCGCCCAACAGGATGAGTACGATTGAAGGTGGAATGATCTGGCCCAGGGTCCCGGAGGCACAAATTGTACCGGCGGCGATGCACGGATCATAACCACGGCGGAGCATGGTTGGCAGTGACAACAAGCCCATAGTCACCACAGTGGCGCCGATAATCCCGGTGCTTGCGGCCAATAACATGCCGACCAGTGTAACGGAAATACCCAGCCCACCACGGATCGGCCCGAACAGCAGGGCCATGGTGTCGAGCAGTTTTTCAGCCACACGTGACCGCTCCAGCATAACGCCCATGAACACAAACAAGGGCACTGCGATCAATGCCTCGGTGGTCATGATGCCAAACAGCCGATTCGGTAATGCGAACATGAACGACTGGTCAAAAGTACCGGTGAGCTGGCCAATGAAACTGAACACAAGTGCTGTCCCTGCCAGGGTAAAGGCCACTGGATAACCGGCCATCAACACCACGCATACAACAAAGAACATGAGAAGCGCCATGGCAGTTATTCCGGAGGCGGCGGACTAACTTCATTCCACGGGGCATCCGGCTCGCGCCCGCATATCCTGGGAGGTTCGGGTGAAATATCAACATTTAACAGGATGAGCAGACTATTAATGGCCATGGCCAGACCTTGTAGCAACATCAAAAAAGCCATAATCACAATGGCAGTCTTCAGCAGAAATACGCCTGGCAAACCGCCGGCTTCACGCGAACCTTCATGCAGGCCCCAGGAAACCACAACATATTCCCAGCTCGTCCAGACAATAAAAATAAACATGGGCAGTAAAAGCAGCAATGAGCCAAGCAAATCGACAAGCGCTTTTTTTCGCAGTGACATACCGCGGTAGAAAATATCAACCCGGACATGGCCATTGTGTTTGAGGGTGTAACTGGCACCAATCATGAACACCAGTGCATGCATGAAGGTGACCGATTCCTGTAGCCATATCCAGCCGGTATCGAACACATAGCGCAGGACCACAATAGAAAAGGTGGTCGCAGCCATGAATATCGTCAGCCAGGCAATAGAACGGCCGACCCATTCGCTGAGATTTTCGATATGGTTAGCGGCAGCTTGCAGGAGACGGGTGTTCAATGGTTGGCCTTATGAATTAATGTACAGGCATTTTTATTATGTGACCATGAATTGGCTTTGTGGCAGTCACAGATGCACTATATCCATGCTATATAATGTAATATAAAAAGGTAACAAGCGCACCACAGTGGCGCTGAACCCATCAATATAACCTTGTTGGAGTATTAGATGGCAAAGGCCGATAAAGGACTCGATAAAGAACTGGCACTCGACCTGCTTGAGCAGATACCAGTAGGTGTCATGGTGCTTGGCAGTAATGGTGAGGTGGTGTGGGCAAATCCGATGTTGTGCTCGATGGTGGGCATGAGCCCGGGGGATTTGAAAGGACTCGACCCGACTGCAGCCAAACCCGGGTATATAAAAGAACTGCTATCAGCCAGGCAACTGGTAACTATCCCGTCTGTTGAAGGTTCGCCAGAGCGGTCATTAATGTGCTCGAGCAAGAGCCTCAATGGTGCCTATGAAGGTGCCTGTAAAGTAAATTTCTACATGGATGCCTCCGCCACTGTCAAAATTGAATCTGTGGTGGGCGACCTGCAGCAGAAAGTCAACGAACTCGAATTAACGGACCAGCTCACAGGCCTGTTGAATTACCGCTCACTGGTGCGCGGGCTTGAGCTGATGATTTCGTGTTCCCGCCGTTATGACAATGTATTAAGCGTCGTGTCAATTGAGGTGACCAACCTTGATGAACTTGATAAACAGTTTGGAGACGGGTCTGCGGACAAGGTGATAGTGGCGACCAGCCAGACGCTTCGCGATCAATTACGATGGGCAGACATGATCGGGCGCGTCAGCGTGCAGGGTTTTTTTCTGGTATTGCCGGAAACCACGCAGGCCAATGCGGCTAAACTGATAGAAAAACTGTCTTCTCAACTTACTACACTGGACATAGAGGGGAATAAAGCTATCAGTGATGCCGTCCAGATCAGCTATGGCACAGCCCAATGGGAAAAACGCGACGATATCGGGACTTTATTGAAACGCGCCAGAGAATCAATGACTGCCGTTAGCGATAAATAGAGTCCACAATCTCAAGATTACTCATATTCATTTGCGCGTCGCGCATCGCCGCGCACCTTGTTTGCCGGATAACGCGACTCGTTGATCTCGATTTTTGCCAGCGCTGATTTGATAAGGTCAACGTCCAGTTTGTCGGCAATTCTGACAAGAAAGATCAGAATATCAGCCAGTTCATGGCTAACGAGTTCCAGTTTTTTTCTATCAAGTGATTTACTTTCTTCTTCTGTCAGCCACTGGAAGTGCTCGACCAGTTCCGCTGCTTCAGCGATCAGTGCCATGGACAGATTTTTTGGTGAATGAAATTGATCCCAG
>Ga0114931_10008179_pt1 | contig 12694 bp, 8 predicted proteins | sample 2SBtaG_FD_89579 | JGI IMG/M metagenome (GOLD analysis project Ga0114931, IMG submission 89579) | Deep subsurface microbial communities from Kolumbo volcano to uncover new lineages of life (NeLLi) - 2SBTROV14_V59a metaG | ecosystem: Environmental > Aquatic > Marine > Volcanic | place: Kolumbo...
ATCTGGAGCGCGCGACTTGCGCAGCGCCCGCACTACAGCCGGGGGCGACTGTGCCACATTCACTACAGCCGGGGGCGACTGTGCCACATTCACCACAGCCGGGGGCGACTGTGCCACATTCACCACAGCCGGGGGCGACTGTGCCACAAGAAGAGATGCTTCCGCTTGAAGAGGTTCACACACCCGGACACGGCAAGGTCGCGGACGTTTGCGATTTCCTCGGCATCGAGCCGGCGCGAATGATTAAGACGATCATCTACGACCTGAAGGCACTGCGAAAAACCGGCGGCGACGAGCTCGAGTGGAACGGCTGGGTCGTCGCGCTGGTTCGCGGCGACCATGAGATCAACGAGCACAAGCTGCTCAAGGCCGCTCAGACGGCGCTGCCGAATGAATTGTTCCTTCATTTCGATCTCGCGACGCCTGACTCGATTGAGAAACTGACCGGCGCGGAGGTCGGCTTCGCCGGTCCGCAAGGGTTGAGCGAGCGCTGCGAATTGATGCTGATCGATCGCGACGTGACGGCGCTGCGGGGCGCGGTCAGCGGCGCGAACAAAACCGACTATCACGTTCGCAACGTCAATCCCAAGCGAGATTTTCCGGTCGAGTCGCCGGACGACGCCGAGCACCGCGTCGCGGTCGCTGACATCCGCAATGCGGTCGACGGCGATCTCTCGCCGACCGGCAGCGGCAGCGCCATGCACATCCGCACCGCGATCGAGGTCGGGCACGTGTTCAAGCTCGGCACGAAGTATTCTGAATCAACGGACTCGACGTTCCTCAACAAGGAGGGTCGGCCCAAACACTTCATCATGGGCTGCTACGGGATCGGGCTGAACCGCATCGTCGCCGCGGCGATCGAAGCGCACCACGATGATGGCGGAATTATCTGGCCCGTTTCAATCGCGCCGTTCGAGGTGCTCGTGCTGGCGCTCGACCCGCGCGATCAGCAGGTGATGAAGACCGCGACCGAAATGCACGACAAGCTCAGCGAGGCGGGCGTCGATGTGCTGCTCGACGATCGCGACGAGCGGGCGGGTTTCAAGTTCAAGGACGCCGATCTGATCGGGATTCCGCTGCGCCTGATTGTCGGCAGGAAAAGTTTGAGCGACGGCGTGGTCGAACTGAGCGATCGCCGAACGTCGCAGAAGACACGCCTCACGCCCGAGGACGCGGTGCGCAAGGCGATCGAGTTCGTCCGTGAAGAGTTAGCCCGGCTGGGCGCATAGCGCGTCGCGGATCGCCGCGTCAGGCTACCAGCCGCCCTCGCCCTGCTCGGGATCCCACAAGCGCCGATAGCGAACCGTGTCGTTGATCTGATCGGAACGCCGCGCCGTGACGTGCCCATCCACCCAGCCGACGTTGCCGCGGCCGTCGGCGTACCACGAGGCGAACTCACGGTATCGACTGACGACCTTTCCGCCGCGAGCGCCATGCCGCGTGTCGACTCCCGCTCCGCGTGGGGCCATGGCGCGCCAGCCGAGGTAGTGTCCGACGGTTCCGATCTCGGGATAGAGCCCCAAGGTGCGCACGCTGGAATCGCCGACGAGCAGGCACTCGGCGGCGTTGCGCACCTCGGTCAAGCGACGCCAGCGCTTCGGCTTGACTGCGCCGTAAACCGATTCGTCGAGATTCCACCCAAGCCAGAAGCGATTATAGCCGTATCCAAACCGCGACCAGTGATTGCTCCACTGCCAGTCGATGCCGTTGTTTCGGCGTGGTCCGGTCAACTCGGGACAATGCCCGAGCCCCGGTCCGGGATGATCGTGATCGTCGCTGGACGCGGCGTATTTCACGTCGTCCCAGTAGTACCGCTCGATGAGTTGATACCAGGTGGGCTCCACCACGTCGCCGGCGTCGTAGCCGTAGTCCGCGGACGGGAAAACGTCGTGGAACTCGCTCAAGTAGAATTGGAAGCCGCGCGCGTATTCGCGCAACTGTGCTTTGCACTTGACCTCGCGGGCCTGCGAGCGGGCCGTCTCCAACCCCGGCAGCAGGACCGCGAGCAGCATCGCGATGATGGCGACAACAACCAATAATTCAATCAGTGTAAACGCGCGACGGATTGGCATGACGGCACTCGCTGAGTCCGGCTCTACCGGCGCGGCGGGCGTGTCTGGCGACGGGAGCAGGTTGCCGGCTCGCCGGTGTATCGGAGGTGGTATCGGCCCGCTCGCGTAGCGCCGCGATTACAATTTCGCGGCCGTGCGCGGTTTTTCCTGTGCAGGAGCGACGGCGGGGTTTCTCTCCGCGGCGTGGCCCATTTGATGGCGGATTGGGTGCCCCGCCCCGTAGCGAAGCTCGGGGCGGGGGACGGAGTTGCCGGCGCCTACGGTTTACCATCCCAAGTTGTGCTTTGGGGTGGGGCGCCCGGCTCGAGCGGTTTCAGGCGGCGGAACTGTCACAGATTCTCAGCATGTGCGCGATTTTTCCCATGCACAGTTCAGTGAAAATCGCGCGAGCGATGCGCCAGTGCGCCAAGCATCTTCGACAAGTCGTCGATCCGCCGCACCATTACATGAATCACGTCGTTTTTCCGCTCGATATGCCCGGTCGCGACCAGTGCGATCTTGCCCTTTGCGATGCGGCCATAGGTTTGCCACACCTCCGGCTTGACCACGAGGTTGGCCATTCCGGTTTCGTCTTCGAGGGTGATGAAGACAATTCCCTTGGCGGTGCCCGGTCGTTGTCGGCAGGTCACCAACCCCGCAACCGCGACGCGCTGCCCGTTGCGCAGATGCCTCAGCCGATCATTCGGAACAACGGGAACCAGGCCGCGTGACCCAGCGGGCGCGAATGCCCGCACTTGTCCGATTTTGGATTGCCGATTGCCGATTGTAGATTGCCCCGCTCCCCGATCCCCGATCCCCGATCCCCGTTCCCCGCTCCCCGATCCCCGATCCCCGCTCCCCGATCCCCGCTCCCCGATCCCCGCCCTGCGCAGCGCAGCCAGCTCGCGCCGCACCAAGCCGATCGGATGCGCATTCAGCGAAAACCCGATCGCGTCGTAGTCCTGCACAACGGTCTCATCGAGCGGCATCTTCGGCAACGCCACCGGGCGCTCGCGCAACTCGAGATCCGCGAGCAGCGAAGGAGTCGCCGTCAAAGCACCGGGGCCGGCGTCCGGGTCGCGATCCAATGCCAGAATCATCCACAGCGCCCGCCGACGGTCGAGACCGAGCGAACGAAACGCATCCGCCGCCGCCAGACGCAGCAGCGTCTCACGCGAAACATCCCCGCGCTGTGAGAGTCGACGAATCGAGTCGATCGCGCCTTCCGTTCGCGCTACGACAATGCCGCGCGCCTTCTCTTCACTCAGCCCGCGCACAAGCCGCATGCCCAGCCGAACAGCCGGCCCGCCGCGGCCCCACGAGCGGGGAGCGGGGAGCGGGGATCGGGGATCAGGGATCGGGGAGCGGGGATCGGGGGACGGGGATCGGGGAACGGGACAATCGACAATCGGCAATCCAAAATCGAACGCCTGTGACGTTTCAAGCGTGCAGTCCCAGTTGCTGTGATTGACGTCCACCGGAAACACGGCCACGCCGTGCGCTAGCGCGTCGCGCACCAGTTGACCCGGCGTATAAAATCCGAGCGGCTGCGAATTGAGCATCGCGGCGCAGAACGCGGCGGGGTGATGGCGTTTGAGCCAGGCCGAAGCGTACACCAGTAGTGAGAACGACGCGGAATGGCTTTCGGGAAAGCCGTATTCGCCGAAGCCGCGAATCTGCAAGTAAATCTGCTCGGCGAACTTTTTGGGATAGCCATTGGCGAGCATGCCTTTGATGAGCCGCATCTGAAACTGCTCGATCGTGCCGTTCCGCCGCCACGCCGCCATACTTCGACGCAGCTTGTCCGCCTCGCCGGGTGTGAATCCGGCGGCGACGACGGCGAGCTTCATCACCTGTTCCTGAAAGATGGGCACACCCAGTGTTTTGGCGAGCACGGTTTTGACCGCTTCGCTCGGGTAGCGAACCGGCTCGAGCCCGTCGCGCCGCCGCAGGTATGGATGCACCATCCCGCCCTGAATCGGTCCAGGCCGCACGAGCGCGACCTCGATGACAAGATCATAAAAACAGCGCGGCTTGAGTCACGGCAGCATGGACATCTGCGCCCGCGACTCGATCTGGAAAACGCCGACGGTATCCGCGGCGCAGATCATGTCGTAGACGGCGGGGTCTTCGGAGGGGATGTTCGAGAGGGATTGAGGAACGGGGATCGGGGATCGGGGATCGGGGATCGGAGAAGAAAGGCGGTGTCGCTCCGGCCCCCGCTCCCCGCTCCCCGTTCCCCGATCCCCGCTCCCCGATCCCCCTTCGTTTACGTCGTTCGCTGCAAGCTGTTGATCAACGCTTGGAGCATTCGTGTTACCTCGCCGATTGATTTCCAGATTGGCTTCGCTTCGGGAAGCATCCGAAGCTCCTGCGCAATGATCAGTTGCGTTTCGAGTTCGGCGAGTGAACCTCGTGCAATGGTCAGGAAATAAATGTAGTCCTTGCGCGTCTTGCGCGCGTTGCCCTCGGCGATGTTGCTCGGGACCGAGACGATGCAGCGACGCATCTGGCTGGTCAGGCCGTATCTCTCTTCGGCCGGCATCCTGCTGGTCAGTTTGTAGATATCTTTCGCCAACTCGATTCCCTGCTGCCAGACTTTCAACTCTCGGAATGAGTTCGCCATGATTTTTTCCTTTCGTTGTAATTGATCGTTCGCTCCCCGATTCTCGCGCCGAATCCGCAATTCGGCGCGCGGAAACGCCCGCACTTGTCCGATTTTCGATTGTTCCGATCCCCATTCCCCGCTCCCCGATCCCCGTTCCCCGTTCCCCGTTCCCCGCTCCCCGATCCCCGATCCCCGATCCCCGTGCCAGTCCCCGCAACAGCGCAAAGCACTTGCTGATCGCCGTCAGCATCCCCAGTGCCAGACAATCTACCTTGAGTATTCCAAGCGCATCGATGTCGTCCTTGTCCCATTCAATAAAGGTGCGGCCCGGCATTGCGCCGTTTTCGAGCGGGACGATTTCGCATAGCGGGCTTTCTGTAATGACAAATCCGCCGACGTGTTGCGAGAGGTGCCGCGGAAAACCGAGCAGTTGTTTTACGAGCCGGGAGAGCATGCGGATGGTGCGATCGTTTGGGTCGATGCCGGCGTTGCGCAGGCTCTCTTCGGGAAGCGCCTCTTTGTCGCGCCACGCGACCGACTTGGCCAGTACGTCGAGCAGATCGAGTGACAGCCCGAGCACCTTGCCCACGTCGCGAATCGCCGAGCGCGGGCGGTACGTGATCACCTCCGCCGTGATCGCCGCCCGCTCGCGGCCGTACTTCTGGTATATGTACTGAAACACTTCCTCACGCCGTTCGTGCTCGAAATCAATATCGATGTCAGGCGGTTCGTCGCGCTCCTTGCTGATGAAGCGTTCGAACAAGAGGTCGATTTTGGCCGGGTCGACAGCAGTGACGCCGAGGCAATAGCACACCGCCGAGTTCGCCGCCGACCCGCGCCCCTGACACAAAATGCCGCGCGAACGCGCGAAGCGGACGAGATCGTGGACGGTGAGAAAGTAGTGTTCGTAATGGAGTTCGCGGATGAGCTTGAGTTCGGCGGTGAGGAGTTTGCGGATTGCCGCAGGGATCGGGGAGGGGGGAGGAGGGATCGGGGATCGGGGATCAGGGATCAGAGAAGAAAGTCGGCGTCGCTCTGGCCCCCGATCCCCGATCCCCGATCCCTGTTCCCCGTTCCCGTACTTCTCCGCCGCTCCCGCCCAAGTCAGCCGCTCCAGATACTCGATCGCGCTGCACCCTTCCGGCACCACCTCGTGCGGATATTCATAGCGCAGCTCATCGAGGGTGAACGTGCATCGCCGCGCGATACGGGCGGACGTGGCGACGGCGCGCTCATAACCCGCGTAACGCCGCGCGATCTCGTTGAGTGAGCGCAGGTGCCGCTCGGCGTTAGGCGACAAGTGTGAGCCGGCCTCGCTCAGCGCGCACCGCTCGCGGATACAGGTCAGCACGTCGTGCAAATAGCGCCGCTCGGGCGCGTGGTAGTGAACCGCGTTGCACGCGACCAGCGGCACGCCCGCGGCGCGAGACAACTCAGCCAAGCGGACGAAGCGCCGCTCGTCAGGCTCGTCGCAGCACAACTCGGCGGCGAGATAGAGTTGGTCGCCGAAGATTTGTTTATAGCGGCGCAACGAGGATGGGAGCGGGGAGCGGGGAGCGGGAAACGGGAAACGGGGAACGGGGAGCGGGAAACGGGGAGCGGGGAGCGGATCAATCGCCAATCGCCAATCGCCAATCGCCAATCCAAAATCGGCCGTGTGCGTGCGTTTCCGTTCGCCGATTTGCACTTTGGGAGCGGGGCTGCGTCTGTTCCAACAACCCGATCCCCGATCCCCGATCCCTGCTCCCCGATCCCCGATCCCCGATCCCGGTACTGCGATCCCAATCAATCCCGCCGAAAGCTCCGCGATGTCGGCCAACTCGATCGCACAGTCCCCCTTTTTTGTTCGCAGTCGGCCGCGCGTGATCAGCCGCGCCAGCCGTCCGTAGGCCGAACGGTTGGTGGCGAGCAGGACGATCGGCGGCGCATCGGTCGGGGTGATCTCCGCACCGATGATGAGGTGGATGTTGTGCTCTTTGGCCGCGACATGCGCCCGGACCACGCCGGCCAGCGAGTTGCGGTCGGTGATCGCGATCGCGTCGTAGCCAAGCTCGGCCGCCCGCGCGACGAGTTCTTCGGGGTGCGACGCGCCGCGCAGGAACGAGAAGTTCGACAGGCAGTGCAGCTCGGCATAACTCGGCGAGGGCCGGGAATCGGGGATCGAGAGCCGCTGAGCAGGGATCGGGGATCGGGGGTCGGGGATCAGGGAAGAAAGACGACGTCGCCCCGCTCCCTGATCCCCGTTCCCTGATCCCCGTTCCCCATCCCCCATGTCCGAGCCGCACCCCGTCGGGCGGGAATGCCCGCACTCCCCACTCCCAAGTTCTCGCGCCCCATTCGCAATCCGCAGCGCCGCGCGAATCAAAGTCCGCGGCTCGTTTGCGCGTTCGACTTCGCGTTCGTTTTTGCTCGCCCCATTCAGCATACTTCACCTCCCGGCCCGGAGCGCACCCGGACATCGCCTGATAAGTATACCTAACAAAACCCGAATATCAAAGTTGGCGGCAGGCGGCGGGCGGGGTACACTGTGATGAACAGGCGTGGGGTGGGGTTCCACACGCCGATGCTTCCGAGGCCCGGAGGTTCGCGATGCCGATCCAACGCACCTTGCTCGAGCGCTTGCGGAATCCCGGTCCGCCGGGCAAGCGGCACGTGCGCGTGTCGATGAACGACATCGTCGATTCGGTGCTCACCAATCTTCAAAACGTGCTCAACACCTGCCAGGGAAACTGCCTGACGGACGAGGCGTACGGCTTGCCGCACATGACCACGATCCGCAGCGCGATGCCCGGGTCGGTGAAGGGGTTTGAGGCGACGATTCGCAAAACGATCGAACGACACGAGCCGCGTTTGAGCGGGGTTCGCGTGCGCTACTCGCCCAGCGTCGATCACGGGATGGCGCTGCGGTTTGAGATCTCGGGACTGATCCACGACGAAGACGGACGCGAGACGGTACGCTTCGAGACTTACGCCGACGAACAGGGCCGCATGCGCGTCCGCTGATCGAAAAAACGCGCGTTCTCCCGCAATCCCGACCGTTCCGCACATGGGGCTGGGGTGCGTGACGGATTCCGCGGGCTGCGAGCGGTTCTGTAGCGTCGTCCCCCCGTGGGCGACGTAGGACGGCCGGCGACTTCAAGGCGACTACGTCCGCCGTGCGGGGCGCCGCGCACCACGCGGCGCGTATTCCGAAGAGCCGCCGACTTCGGTTGGCGCGGCCGCAGCGCATGCGGAGCGTCGATCGCTACGGCGAGCACGGGTCGCCGAAAACCGACAACAGCAGGTTCAGGTCGATAAAATCGATCTTCCCATTGTCGTCCAAATCGGCGCACGCGGTATATGCCGCGTCACCGACGCGCGCCCCCAAGGCAGCCTTGATCACGACGCAATCCGCGAGGTCGACCGCGAGGAACGGCGGCACCACCGCGGCGGCGCGGCAAGCCAGCGACTCACAGCGGTCCGGCATGCAGTTTTGATTGCAGTCGCGGTCCCGCAGAGTCGCGGCGACATCCTTGACGATATTGATGCCCCGGACTGCGTCGCGATCGTCCACGTCGCCGGTCTGTTCGGTGCATCCGCCTGCCTGGTTGAACACTTTGTCGGGGGTCGAAAAGTGCGTCCGAACGAAGTCAGGAGGTCCAGGAAAAGCCAAATTGCGATTGTACATCATTGTAACAAACCTGCAGGCCTGAGTAGCGGAGTTTGGATCGCTCGCGTCCTTACCGCGTGCAAACGGAATCGGCCCCCGTCGGTTATGATGCGCGAGACGAAGGGTGTGGCCCAGTTCATGGCCGAATACATACAGGCTTGGTGATTCCGAACCTGCGCTGAGGACCGACGTAGCTTCGACACGCATGACCGATCTATTCGGCATGGCCTCAAGACCACAGCCTTCCGTCACGCGGATACCAGAGTTCGCCGCACCGAGCTGCCCGGGGTTCCCGTCGCCGAAGTAAATCAGACAAAGTGTGTCAGCGGAAACTTCATCACGCCAATCGCGCGCATCTTGAAAAAGTGGGTCTGTCCGCAGCTTGGGAAGAATGCTCGCCGGCCATGTCGGATCGACAGGGCCGACGCAATTCGGGTCGGAACCATCCTCGCAATGATTAACCTGTTGCAGCCCGATGACGCGAAAACGCGTACACGCTCCGGCGTCGGCCAACGCTTGGTTGGCAAAATCAAGGACGGCCTGAACCTCGTCCTCCAATTCGCTCGGGTCGGCGATTCTCTTTTTGAGGGCCACCATATTGGTGTACACGACCATCACGTCGACGTAGTCGCATGGGTTGAGCTGGCTTGGAGAACACTCTGGCGGATCAGGCCAGCAGCCGGCAATCGAAGGCCCATTCGGATCGCTCGAACAGAACACCTGTGTTTGTGCTTGCGATGGAAGACTGAGCGCGAACGCGAGGCAGATCGCCGCAAGCGCGAACGCGCCCCACGGCTGACGCGTCTCGATTCTGCAAACCCCGATGATCGACTCGCTTGTAATCATGACGATCCTCCATTATGCTGGTATCGTAAAGCTTGCGGAGGATCGGTGTCAACGCGTTCCGGAGACCGCCGGAGACCGCCGGAGACGCCTTACCGGAGGCACAAACCATGCGAGCGAAAGCGTTTCTCGTGATTCTTGTATTGCCGGCCGTCGTGTACCTCTGTGCGGCGATGCAATCCGGTCCCGATCTCGTGGCGCTCCCGAAGGGGCCGATCAACCATATTGAATATGATATGGAAACCGGCGGGTGGACCTCTCTCGATCCCGCTGACCGCCTAGCGCGTGCGCTCACGTCCGTCTGGTCAAGCACATACGCGGCCTTCTGGGTTTTGCGCGGCAATAATCTGGTCTGGCTCGACTCGGGCGACATCGCAGACGGCGCGCGCGTGGACGAGTTCAACTTCGCGTACACCTCGCTCGGTTCGGACGGGTGCGATTTCCTGCTGGACGCCGAAGTGGTCTTTTACGTTAGCGAGAACGGGCGCAACAGCCGCGATCGCGTGCCGATCGCGAGTTTCCAGATGACGCTGCCATCGGTGTGTTTTGGTCAGGATCCGAACTGCGACAATTCGTTCACGGTTGCTCACGTAAAGCTTGCGCAACCTTTCATCCTGAGCGGCCCCGACCTCGACCCGAATGGGTTCGACCCCGCGGACCCCAACGGGTTCATCCCGATCTGCGGCAACGGATTCGGCATGACGGATTTCGGCTATTCGTTCTACTTTCCTGCTTCCGCGCCGATCACGCTGGTGGGGCCGGTGGTTGCATGGGCGAACCCGGATAATCCGCCCTGCACAGCACCCGGCATTCGCGATGACTTCGACCGCTTCACACCGGACCCGAACAATACGCCGGGGCCGGGCGAACCGATGCTGCCCGGCGTCAACGCGCGCTACACCGGGACATTCAATCTGGACCAGACGCCCAGCGACCCGTTCGCTCAGTTCTACATGGAACTGTTCACCAACGACCCAGGCGTTCCCTGCCCGAATACCGGCTGCGAAACTGCCGACATCGAGCCCGGCGGCGGGGACTGCGACGTCGATCTGGCCGACCTGTCGGTGCTGCTGGCGAACTTCGGTACGCAAGCCGGCGCGACACGCGACGACGGCGATATCGAGCCGGCGGGCGGCGACGGCGACATCGACCTGGCCGATCTCGCATTGCTGCTGGCCGATTTCGGAGCCGATTGCAACTGAGCACGGGGCGCTCTCAAATGTGGCACAGCCGTCCCCGTCTGTGGGCGTATCGGCGGAGACGCCCGCACGCGCGGAATTTGCGATTGTCGATTGCCCCGTTCCCTGAATGCGGGCAAGACGCGCACCGCTGCGGCTCGGGCATGCTTGACGAGCGGCCGCGCGTCCGTATCATAACTCCATGGTAGACCATCCCCACGCAGCCAAGATCGTTGGCGACGCTTTTACCTTCGACGATGTGCTGCTTGTGCCCGCGCACGCTGCGCTGCATCCGCGCGAGATCGAGGTCGGCTCTCAACTGACGCGCGGCATCCGGCTCAACATCCCGCTGGTCGCCGCGCCGATGGACACCGTGACCGAGTCGAGCCTGGCGATCGCGCTGGCGCAGGAGGGCGGCATCGGCATCATCCACCGCAACCTCAGCGTCGAAGAGCAGACCCGCGAGGTCCACAAGGTCAAACGCTCCGAGAGCGGCGTGATCCTCGACCCCGTCACGCTGCGGCCCACAGACGCCGTCGAACGCGCCGAGACGATCATGCGGCTGCACAACGTGAGCGGCATCCCCGTAACCGACGACGGCGGCAAGCTGGTTGGGATTCTTACGCGACGCGATCTGAAGTTCCGCGAAGCGTCCGACAAAAAGATCGCCGACGTGATGACCAGTGAAAACCTGGTGACCGCGGCGCCTGACACGAGTCTGGAGGATGCCGAAGCGATTCTGCGCGGCGCGAAGGTGGAAAAGCTGCTGTTGGTCAGCGGCGGCGGCAAGCTGGCCGGGCTGATCACGATGCGCGACATCGAGCGTGCCCGCGAATTCGGGCTGCGCTGCAAGGACGACCGCGGTCGGCTGCGGGTCGGGGCGGCGATCGGCGTGCATGACTTCGAGCGGGCCGAGCATCTGATCGAAGCCGACGTCGACGTGCTCGTCGTCGATTCGGCACACGGACACAGCAAACCCGTGCTCGACACGATTCGTGAGCTGCGCAAAAGGCATGACATCCAAATCGTCGGCGGAAACGTCGCGACCGCGCGCGGGGCGCGCGACCTGGTTGAGGCCGGCGTCGACGCGGTCAAAGTCGGCATCGGCCCGGGCGCGATCTGCACGACGCGCGTCGTTACCGGCGTGGGCATCCCGCAGATCACCGCGATCCTGGACACGGCGAGCGCCTGCGACGTACCCGTTATCGCCGACGGCGGAATCCGCTTCAGCGGCGACATCGCCAAAGCGATCGCCGCGGGCGCGCACGCCGTGATGATCGGTTCCTTGTTCGCCGGGATGGATGAATCGCCGGGGCAACTGGTGATCTGGCGCGGACGGCGGTACAAGGAATACCGCGGCATGGGCTCGATCGGCGCAATGGAAGCCGGCAGCGCCACGCGTTATTTTCAGTCGCCCAGCCAGCCCAAGAAGATGGTGCCTGAAGGTGTCGAAGGGCGAATTCCGTACCGCGGTCCGCTCAGCGAGTACGTGTATCAACTCGTCGGCGGGCTGCGACAGGGCATGGGCTATTGCGGGGCCGCCGACATCGACCAGTTTCGCAAGGACGCCCGTTTTGTGCGTGTGACTTCGGCGAGCGTGATGGAATCGCATCCGCACGATATCGTAATCACCAAGGAACCGTCGAACTATGCCATCGACCACGCGAGGGAAGAGTAGGACGATCATGGACTTTAGGAATCACATACGCACCAGCCTCGCCGACCGCCGCCGAAACACATGCCGACTGTTGCGCGGCGTGCTTCTGTGCTCGACGCCCGCCGTCATGCTCGGCTGTACGCACATCCCCGATCAGTGGCACGAGACCGGGCCCGCCGCGAGCGCGGACTGGAACTCGCCCACGGCCGACGACGTGCTGGCGCATTTTGCATCCGCGGAACAGCGCCACCGCGACTGGCCGCCGGCGCCGGTCGTCGTCGAGTCCGGTGCGGTCACGCATTGGCCGCTCTACTTCGAGGATCCATTTGTCGCCAAGGGTGACGGGCATACCGGCCGCAACAAGTATCACGAAGGCTGGGAAGATTGGTTCGCCACATTGTACGGCTATTCGCGCCACACGCTGAACTGGCTGTTTTTTGGGGCCAGCGTCGCCGTCACGCCGCCGTGGACCGTCATGGAAAGCGACGGGCGCGTCAGCCGGCAAATCCTCGGCTACGATCACGACGCAACGCAGTGGCACGCCGCCCCGACAGCCGCCGCTCCCGACGACGATTGATCCGTTAGCAGTCCGCCGCGAAAGTGGAGATCGCCGAGTGATGACGTAGCGGCCGGCGCCCTCGCCCGCCGTAGACAGCCGGAAACGTCCTTTTGGACTACGGCCCGCGAGGGCGCGGGCCGCTACACGAC
>Ga0114931_10008180_pt1 | contig 12693 bp, 15 predicted proteins | sample 2SBtaG_FD_89579 | JGI IMG/M metagenome (GOLD analysis project Ga0114931, IMG submission 89579) | Deep subsurface microbial communities from Kolumbo volcano to uncover new lineages of life (NeLLi) - 2SBTROV14_V59a metaG | ecosystem: Environmental > Aquatic > Marine > Volcanic | place: Kolumbo...
AGAGTGAGCCGAGCAGGACGATAAAGGCGAAATACTCTTCAGCCGCGTGCCCAATCGGCGAGTAGACCCCTTCGGCGATGAGGAAGAGAAGAACCGGCAGGCTCAAGACGACGCTGACGATCAATTTGTTGCGGTTGAGATGCCACCAGTGTTCAGCCACAAGCGGAAAGGTGGCAATGGCGGCCAACATAGCCGCAAAGAAAGCAGTGGTCCAAACAGGCATGACAAACGATGCAGTGGAAGAAACAAGGGCTGGTTCCATCAAGACCTCCAAGTAGCATACACTGGATACGAGCGGATAGACGAACCTTCTGTTTGCATTTCGGCACATCGATGAATGCCAACAGATGGTTCGACACCCGTTGTTTTACCGATATTACCTGACGCGCCAAAGACAGCCTCGTCTCCTGCCCCCTGTCAGCGACGCCTCTGCGCAGGTTTGACGCTTGCCCATGGTGCAGGTACACTCACATTGGTCTGTCCATTGACCTATCACTGTCAGCCACTCAAGACAGGAGCCATCTTATGAACAAACAGCACAAAATCACCATGTTGGGCACGGGCCTGATCGGGATGTTCTACACCCTGGCTCTGCATGGCCAACGCAATCGGGACCACGTGGAAGTAGTATACTCCCGCACGGCCAAAAAAGCACAAGAGGCGGCGGCGGCGTGGCAAATTCCCCATTGGACGGATGACATGGCCGCGGCCATCAACCACCCAGAGACGGACACGGTCGTCATCGGGCTGCCCAATCATCTGCACGAGGAAGCGGTCCGCCTGGCCGCGGCCGCGGGCAAGTCGATTCTCTGCACCAAGCCCCTGGCCCGCAACGCGGCCGAGGCCAGGCGCATCCTGGAGATTGTGGAACAGGCGGGCGTCTTCGCCGGTTATCTGGAAGACCTGGTCTACACCCCCAAGGCGCTGAAAGCCATCAAATCCGTGCAGGACGGCGCGCTGGGGGACATACTCTGGGTGCGCTCGCGCGAGACCCATCCCGGCCCCCACAGCAGTTGGTTCTGGGACGCGTCTCAGGCCGGCGGCGGCGCCATCGTGGACCTGGGCTGCCACTGTATCGAGATCATGCGCAACTATGCGGGCAAGAACAATCGCCCCGTGGAGGTGATGTGCTGGGCCGACACCCTGGTCCATCCCATCGAGGCCGAGGACAGCGGTATCGCTCTGATCAAGTTCGAGAGCGGGGCCATCGGCCAGTTCGTGGTCTCGTGGACCTTCCGCGGCGGCATGGACCTGCGCGACGAGGTGAGCGGGACCGAAGGCACCATCTGGCTCAACCACTTCCTGCGCACAGGCTTCGAGATGTTTACATCGGGGGCGGGCCAGGGATACGTGGCCGAAAAGGCGGAGACGGCCAGCGGCTGGCTCTTCCCCGTGGGCGACGAACTGAGCGAGTTGGGCTATGTCGATATGTTCACGGACATGTTCAACGCCCTGGACGAGGGCCGCGCGCCCAAGGAGACCTTCTATGACGGCTATGTGGTCAACGCGGTGATGGACGCCTGCTACCGTTCGGCCCGTTCCCGGCAGTGGGAGCCGGTGGATGTGGAATGGCGGGGCGGCTCCACCCCGCGCATTGCCAAAGCCGTGCGCCATTACGAGGGCCAGGTGGTGATCAAAGAGGAGACCATGCCCGACGGCAAGGTGAAGATGATTCTCAAGGACCCGGCGTCAGGGACGTTCAGCGAACGGGTGGTTTGAGCTCTGTGACCCCTTCCCAGCCTCCCCCAGGATGGGGGAGGAGTCGATTTTTCGTCAACGACCAAGCCGCAGGGCCCATGCTGCCTGCTCCCACTTGGGGGAGGAGTCGATTTTTCGTCAACGGCGAGGCTGTAGGCCGACACTTGACAGGTGCGCAGACAGAGAGACCCATTGCACTGCACCACTTCTTGCCTTGCGCACCTGCCAGATGTGAGACGAATCGTACGCCATTGCCCTGCCTCCCAGACCGCCCGGACCCGTCAGCGAAGACCATTGCAATTTCGTACTTTCAGCCCCGTTCCACACAATGAGGTGTATCCATGCAGACTCGGCAAGGCAGGAAACAAATCCATCTACGAAAATGGCTGTCCACGCTGATTGCCGTCAGCCTTCTTTTCTCCATATTTCCCGGCTCACTCCTGGCCGCAGGGATGAAGAAGGCGGCAACCCAGGCGCAACCTGCAACAATTTTGCTTGGAGAGTACGTACAGCGGCCAGCAGCCAAGGGCGACGTATTCACCTTTGCCATCTATCTGCCCGAAGACGGCGACTACATGATCAGCCCGGACGACGACAAAGCGGCCCAGAACTTCAAAGCGACGGTGTTCGACGAACTGGACAACGCCGTCTACCGGGGACCGCTGACCATGGAGGCGACGACCTTGAGCGCCGGCCAATATATCATCGAGGTGACGGCCCTGGACGACGCTTTTCTCAGCTTCTTCGTACTGGGCATGATCGGCAGCATGAGCAGCGACGAACGGGCCGTGGGCAAGCTCTCGGCGGGCAGCGTCTACAGCGAAGAGAATGTCAGCAGCGCCCGCTACGCCACCATTCATATTCCTGACGTGGGCTATCCCCAGGAAGTTCTCGTCTTCTTCCAGGCTGGCCAGGGCGACGTCTTTTCCCTGTCTGTCGAAGGCGGGGAGTCTGTGTCTGAAGCCGCCAGCAGCGACGACACCGATATGCTGCGCTTCTACAGCGAAGGCGGCGCCTATGCCCTGACCAGGGAACCGCAGGAGCGCCGCTCCCAGTTCACCGTCATTGTCTTTTTAGCCGGCCAGCCCGATCAACTGGCGCTGGATGGGACGCTCGACGCAACGTTGGCCGCCAACGCCGACACACAGATATCCCGCATGAGTCTGGACGACGTGTACGATGATGTGACCATCACCTTGACACCGCCCCAGAATGCTGAGACCCAGCTCCAGATGTCCATCGTCGATCACTACGAGGGCGGCGCCTTCTATGCCTACGCCGACGCGCAGGAGGATGGCTCGCTTGTGATATCGACAGGCTCGCTTCTCCCCGGCGACTACTACATCGTGGTCAACGGCTACGATGGCGTGGATGTCGATTACCAACTCAGCGCCACAGGCGCGCCCGGCGCGCCCATGCTCGCTTTGACGTCCGGCCAGGCCGTCGATGGCTCGTTGGAGGATGGCGATGCACAATACTATCGCATCGACGGCGTCGATGCCGGCACATTTTTGCGGGTCACCCTCACTTCCGACGCTACGGACAGCGACTTCGATCTCAACGTGGGTGTAGCGCAGCCTCTGGACCAATGGTCGAGTACAACCGCCGGCCCCAACGAAGAAGTGCTCCTGGTCGCGCCAGGCGATGGAACCTATTTTGTGCAGGTGCTCAGCTACAGCGGCGCCGGCGACTACCAACTCCTGGTCGAGGATATCCCCGACGTCGGGCTAATCGACGCCAACCGGCTCTACCGGCAGACGATCGACGACGACGGTTCGATTGTCTATGGCTTCGAGATCACGGAGCCAGGCCAACTCCTGTCTGTGCTAATCGCCAGCCAGCAGGCCACAGACCTGGACCTGTCGGTGGTCCATTTCAGCCCTAAGGGGGTGCGGGTCCACGATCTGTCCAGCACATCCACCGGCTCGTCGGAAATCGTCAGCCAGGCCGCGGCCGATCCAGGCATCTACGAGGTGCGGGTGGAGGCCCTGGGCGCGGGCGGCGATTTCGGCCTGCTTGTGCGGGTGGAAAGCCCCGCCTCGCTGATCGGCGCGCCCAGCACCGACAAGGCCACGGTTCTGTTGAGCGACGATTTCTCCGATCCGCAAAGTGGCTGGAGCGTTGACAGCGAAAACGGGGCCTATGGTTACCGGGATGGCGCCTACCAGATCACCGCCGAGCCAGGGATCTATCGCCGGTCAGTTCAGAACTCAGAAAACTATACAGATGTCAGCCTGGAGATTGATATCGTGCAGGAATCCGGCGGTCCAGAGGCCTACAGCGGACTGATCTGCCGGTCCTCGAAAGACGGCTTTTACTATGCCGATATCAGTCCGGCGGGCAATTTCAACATTGGCAAGTATGTGGGCGAAGATCTGGTCGTGTTGACCGACTGGACAGACAGTGCCGCCATCAACACGACGACGGGTGCGGTCAACACCCTGCGCATGGACTGCATCGGCGACACCATCACCGCCTATGTCAACGACGTGTGGTTGGACAGCGTGACCGTCGAGACAGCATCTGGCGGTTTCGGCCTTGAAGCGTGCAATGGTCAATCCGCACCCCATCCGGCCACATTCGTCTTTGACAATCTGGTGCTGCGCCAACCGTAGATCGCGCTCACAACGTCTGCTCGAACCACACGACATCGATTGGCCCCACGACCGGGAGGTGTCGCCCGCTTCCCGGTCGTTGCTTCGATCGATCGGCCAACCCGCTGTTGCATCCTGATTGACACCACCGGCAAGACGTAGTACTATGCTTGTTGTAGTAGAGTATTCGAGATCCAGACAGAACAATGAGAATACATGGCGCGGGTTGCGGTTGCCCCGCCCTGAACGATGAGGATGACGAACAATGCTGAGAGAACCGGTTGTGTTACCCGAACTGCGGGTCTGCCCCGTGGAGTCCGCCGCCCGTATTATCGGGCAGAAGTGGACGCTGCAAATTGTGCATCACTTGCTCGATTCGCGCTGCAAGCGTTTCTGCGAATTGCAGGATGAGTTGGGAGGCGTCAATCCCAGCACATTGAGCAGCCGTTTGAAAATGCTGGAAGATGAAGGGGTCGTCAATCGAGTGCAGATCAGTTCTATCCCCCCCCACGTCGAATACAGTCTGACCGAGATGGGGCGCGAATTGACCCCTATCATCCGGGAAATTTCGAACTGGGGCAACCGCTGGCTCTGCAAGGAAGAACAGAAGCGTGACCGGGTCGTTCGCTCACGCGTACACAGCTAAAGGACAGTGAACAGATGGGACTGTCGGTCGCCGGCCTGACGGTGGGTCTTTTGGAAGAGAACTGCTATATCCTGGGCTGTGATGTCACAGGGCGAGGTGTGATCGTCGATCCAGGCGACAATCCACACGCCATTCTGCAGCAGGTCGAGAAGATGGGGTTGACAATCGAGAAGATCATCAACACCCACGCCCATTTCGATCATGTGATGGCGGTTGACGCCGTGCGCGCGGCCACGGGCGCGACCTTCCACCTGCACAGAAAAGACCTGCCTGTGTTGCGCGACGCCCCGCAGCGGGTCAGTCTGTGGCTGAGCAGCGACATCGATCCCATCGAGGACCCGGATGAATTTCTCGAGCCTGGCCAGATCGTGCGTTTTGGCGAACAGGAAGTCGAGGTCCGCTTCACCCCCGGCCATGCGCCCGGCCATGTGATCTTTGTCTGCCACGCAGAGCGCATGGTCTTCGGCGGCGACACCCTCTTTCAGGGCAGCATTGGGCGTTTCGACCTGCCCCTGGCCGATGGTCCCACGCTCTTGCACAGCATCCGGACCCAAATCCTGACGCTGCCCGACGATTACACGGTCCACCCCGGCCATGGGGCCGCCACGACTGTGGGCTACGAACGCGTCCACAATCCATTTGTGGGAAAGTCGGCGGCCATTTCTTCGTGATCTACCATATTCTGTCACACACAGCCTACCACGCGCTGGATCGCGCAGAACCGTATCGGGCAGAGAGCCTCGACCAGGAAGGTTTTATCCACTGCACAGCGGAGCCGGGTCTGTTGGCAACGGTGGCGAATCGTTTTTATCGCCACGAGAAGGGTCCCCATCTCCTGCTCTGCATCGACGAGGCCCGTGTTCTCCCGATCGTGCGCTGGGAAGAGGTCGGCGGCCATCGATTTCCCCACATCTACGGGCCGCTCAACTGGGACGCCGTGGTCCAAGTGATCGATTTTCCGCGTCATGCAGACGGTCGTTTTGTCGTGCCCGCCGGTCTGGTCTAGCCCATTCTCGATCCTCTGCGACCGGACAGTCACCGTTCTCCCCCGGCCTCCCAATTCTGGGGGAGGTCGTCGGCGGTTCCCCCCAGGATTGGGGGGCTAGGAGGCGGGGGTGAATGGTTACACCGAACAACACCCCCAGGTTTCCAGAAACCCCACAACATACAGTATAATTTTCACGCTTGACCCTGGACGCGGTCAGGCGCTGCACAATACCACAGCGCGCAACCGCTCATCCCCCCCGGGATTGGGGGGTTGGGGGCCGGGGAGTGAACGGTTGCAACGGTGTACAGGCCATCCGGTGGTGGCAGGGAAAGGGCGCGGCGATGGCGTCGGGGAACGGTTCGGCAGAATCGATCGTGCAGGTGCAGAATGTGGCGCAACGCTACGGGCGCAAGCCTGTGCTACGCCGCGTCACCCTGCAGGTGAACGCAGGCGAGGTGGTGGCTCTGCTCGGCGCCAATGGCGCGGGAAAGACGACGCTCTTGCGCATCCTTTCTGGCCTGGATAGACCCGAACGGGGGCAGGTCTGACTGGGCAACGTCCTCCTGGCCAACGCAGGCCACGAAATCCGCCGCTACGTCGGCCTGGTCAGCCATCGTCCCTTGGTCTATGAAAACCTGAACGGTGTTGAGAATCTGCGCTTCTTTGCCCGCATGTACGATCTGGTCAAGCCGGACGCGCGCATCGAAGCCGTACTCACTGCCATGGATCTGTGGCGGCGACGCTACGATCCTGTGCGCACCTACAGCCGGGGCATGATCCAGCGCCTTGCCATTGGCCGGGCCATTCTTCATGACCCGCCTGTGTTGCTCCTGGACGAGCCGGATACAGGATTGGATCAGGAGAGCGTGGCCGTGTTGACCGATCTCATCGACCAGTTGCGCCAGGGGGGACGGGCTGTGCTGGTCACCACCCATAATTGGGACCGGGCCAGGCGTTGGGCCGACCGGGTCTACCATCTGGTGGAAGGAACCATCGAAGACGGCGTAGACGTGTTGGAACAACCATGAGAAACGACACCCTGAGTGGGCTGTTGGGGCGTCCGGTGCAGATGCGCACCGGCGGTGGGACCAGCGCTTTCCTGCGCAAAGTATGGGCCGTGGCGGCCAAAGATATACGCGCCGAACTGCGGGCCAAAGAGGTCGCGTCGACGATGATTGTCTTCGGCCTGTTGGCCGTTGTTATTTTCGGTCTGGCCTTCGATCTACGCGTTCCCAAGTCATCCATGGTTGTGCCGGGGATTCTGTGGGTGATTGTGCTTTTTGCCGGCGTATTGGGGCTGCATCGCTCCTTTGGGGCCGAGGTGGACCGGGACACGTTGGCCGGGCTGCTTCTGGCCCCGGTGGAACCCAGCGCTATCTATTTTGGCAAGCTGGCCTCGAATCTGCTCTATCTTTTTGTGCTGGAACTCTTTGTTCTGCCCGTTATGCTGGTGATGTTCGACACCAATCTGTTTCAGCCCTACATCCTGCTGGGGCTGTTTTTGGGGACGATTGGCTATGCTGAAGTGGGCACGTTTTTTGCCGCCCTGACAGCCAACAGCCGGGCCAGGGAGTCCATGCTGCCCGTTCTGCTCCTGCCTGTAATGGTCCCGGTCTTTATGGCGGGCGTCAGTCTCACTGCCGGCATTCTGGACGGACGACCAGTCAGCGGACTGGTGTCCTGGCTGGTGATTTTGGCAGTTTTCGACCTTATCTTTTTTGTGGCCGTCTATTGGATTGTGGATCTGATATGGGATGGCATTTGAGAGGAACAGAATGACCACGACAACTTCATCGACAAGCAAAAAGGCCGATCCCTGGTACGGACCATTACTCACTCTCGATGTGTTGGCTGCGCTGGCCATGGTCCTGGCCCTGTGGGCGGGCCTGCTCTATGCCAAAGATGCCACCAATCTGGCCGGGAACGAGCAGACCGCCCAGCACATTTTTTACTTTCACATGGGGGCCAATATCACCGCCACTCTAGGCTTTCTGGTTTCCGTTGTGGGCAGCGTGGGCTATCTCTTGCGCCGCTCTCTGGTCTGGGACCGCATGGCCCAGGCCGGCGTTGAGCTTGGTACGCTTTTCGGCTTTTGCATTTTGGCCACTGGGAGCATCTGGGCCAAGCCAACCTGGAACACCTACTGGACATGGGATCCCCGGCTGACCACGGCCACGATCACGGTTCTGATCTACCTGGCCTACATGCTCTTTCGCAACGGCATGGACAACCGCCACACCCGCGCCCGCTTCGCCTCAATCTACGCGCTCTTTGCCTTTCTGAGCGTCCCCTTCACCTACTACAGCGCGCGCATGTTCCGTTCGATTCACCCGGTCGTCTTCAATGGAGCGAACGCTGACGCCCAGGGCGGCTTCAATATCGGCCCGTCGATGGGACAGACACTCATCATCACCATCATCTGTTTCGTCATTCTCTTCCTGGCCCTCTTCTTCCATCGTTGGCGGCAGTTGAGCTTGGAATCCCGTATCGAAGACCTGCGAGAGGAACTTTACCAATGATCTATTTGGCCGCCGCTCTGATGATTCTTTGGCTGTCCGTGGGTGCGTTCGTCGTCTACATGTTGATCCGCCAGCGCTCTCTGGAAAAAGACGTACAGATGTTGGAGGAGCAGTTCGAAGCTGAACAGCGCAGAAAGTGAGCAGAAGTCAGTTACCAGCCGATGATGTACGAATCAACGGGGATTGTGGCCGTTCCTGTTCACGGCCCATTCAATGTCGTTCAATGATCAGTGAGCAGTCGTCAGTGTGGCGTCGTGACTGCTCACTGATCACTGTTGACTCGCAGCCACGGAACTCTTATCTCCATGACATTGGTTGCCCAGGGACGGCAAGATTGACGCCATCCAGAAATCTCGTGTCTGAATTGGTAGGCGCGTTTACTTCCCCGCATCGCCGTATCGCATAGACTGTCGATCAGACTGTGGGAATGAGAAGCCCAATATCAACCGGGACGCACCGATAATCAGCACTGCGGCGAAAAGGATCGTTCAATGACTCAGACAGCCATACAGAATCCCCAGACCTCTACTCCGGCGCGCACGACCCGCTCGACAACATTTCTACATGCGGTCTCGTTTGTGCTTGGCTTCGGCATCGTCTTCACTCTGCTTGGCTCTGCTGCCGGTTGGCTGGGCCAGAGTCTCAACGTCTATCTACCCATCGTGCAGAAAATCGGCGCCGCGATGCTTGTCATCTTTGGGCTGGTCACCATCGGTGTCGTGCGACGCGTCATCGATGCCATCCAGTCCAACACCAGGTGGGCCGGCAACCCGGCTATGACGGCGCTGGTGGATGTGCTGTCGTTCCTCAATGGGCTGATGTACACTGAGCGCCGGGTGGCCGAGATGCACAAGGTCAAGCGGGGATGGGGCTATCTCAGCAGCGCGCTGATGGGGGTCAGTTTCAGCGCCGGATGGGTGCCCTGTGTGGGGCCGATTCTGGCCAGCATTCTCTTCCTGGCCAGCGACAGCGCCACCGTGGGGCAAGGCGCGATCCTTCTGGCCATCTACAGCCTGGGGTTGGGGATCCCTTTCCTGCTTACAGGAGCGGCCTTCAGCCAGGCCACTGTCTTCCTGCGGCGGCTGAACCGGCACGCCAATGTCGTCAGCATCATCAGCGGCATCTTTCTGCTCTATGTGGCCTGGCTGCTGTGGAGCGATCAACTGGCTTCGTTGACGACCCAATTCGCCTTCCTGAATGAACTGGTCTTCAACATCGAAGATTGGATCACTGCCACCTTTGGGGTTAGCACAGCCTTCTCATCAGGCGTCTTGGGCGCGGCGCCGTTGGCCTTCGTGGCCGGTGTGATCAGCTTTATCAGCCCTTGTGTGTTGCCCCTCATTCCGGCCTATATTGGCTATCTCAGCGGCGCTTCTCTTTCCGACAGTCGTGCATAGATTTCCATACTTGAACCGAAAGGACGGAATCATGCTACGTCTGCGGACTGCTCTGAAAAAAAGGACACGGATTTGCACGGATAGTCAGGATTTACACGGATTTAATCTGCCAAAATCTGCGGTTTCGGTCGGGCACACTCTGAGTGCTGCGCCCTGTTTTTCATCCCCCGTGGTGCATGGCAACACATGGAGAACTGTTTTCTTTTTGCTGCTCGCTGTGCTCGCCCTGGCCGCCTGTTCCCGGGCAGACAAAACGAGCAATGGCAGCGATTTTTCGCTGATCGGGCCAACAGATTTCCCTGCTGTCCTGGGTGGTGGCTTCCCTGTAGCGCAGGTCGAGGACAACATGCCTGGGAGCGCCGATGTAGGACAGACAGCGCCCAACTTTGCCTTCGTCTGGGAGGATGGGCGAGGCGCCGATCTGGCCTCGTTGCAGGGCCGGCCCGTGATCGTCAACTTCTGGGCCACCTGGTGCGGCCCCTGCCGGGCGGAAATGCCCGAACTGGTGGCGGTGCATCGTTCCAACTCCGACCTGGTGGTGCTGGAAGTGAATACGCAGGAGCAACTCGACGCCATCCGCCCCTTTGCCGAGGAGTTCGACATGACCATGCCTGTGCTGGTGGACGAGGCCGGCGCCGTGCGTTCTCTCTATGGCGTGCGCAGTATGCCCACAACCGTCTTCATCGATGCCGATGGTGTGATCAGCGCCCGCTGGGCTGGTCTGCTCACTGGGGATCAGTTGGCCCAATTTGTGGCGCAGATACAGGCAAATTAATACCCCACCGCTGAAGTTCTTGTTTTTGGGCAAGAAAACCGACCACAGAGACGCAGAGTCCACGGAGTTTCACAGAGAAAGAGAAAAAATCAAGACTCTCTGTGCTCTCTGTGGCTCAGTGGTAAGCCTTTTGGTTCTGGCTTGTCTAGGTTAGGAGAAAGTCATGCGCGTTCTTCTCTATTCGAAAGCGGGTTGTCATCTGTGCGAGGTCGTCGACCTTGAACTGGTGGACCTGCAACGTGAACTGGGTTTTGTCTACGAACGACGCCAATTGCAGGAGGGCGATGATCTGTTTGCCCAGTTCGCCCACTACTTTCCAGTGGTCGATATTGAACCAACGGCAGCCGCGCCGCCTGCCGAACGTATACGGCTGATGGCGCCGATCGACCGACGCCAACTGCGCGCCCAGATCCGGCAGGCCGTCGGGGCTGGGGCGCCGGCGCGGACAGCGTAATTCGATGTCTACATCCACTCCCCGGCCCCCGGCCCCCAAACCTGGGGGGATAGACGGTTACTCCCCCAGGATTGGGGGCCAAGGGGGCGAACGGTTATCTCAATGTCTACACCCACTTCCCAAGAATCTGCGCCACCAAACTCGACCCAGAACCGCCCCGGCCAGACGCCGTCCCAGGTCGCTCGCTTGGCCGACGGCATCGTGCTGGGGATCGCACGCCATTGGCTGCTGTTGATCAACACAGCCGTGGCCATCTATCTGTTTCTGCCCCTGGCTGCGCCTGTTCTGGTCAACGCTGGCTATGAACGCCCGGCGCGGGTGATCTACTCGATTTACTCCTTTACCTGCCACCAACTGCCCGAACGCAGCTACTTCCTGTTTGGCAAGACACCGCTCTACAGCATTCGCGCCCTGGAGGCCAATGGTCTGCCCCCAGGTCAGAATCTCTTCCAACGGCGCACGTTTATTGGGAACCCGTCCACCGGCTACAAGACGGCCATCTGCCAGCTGGATATCGCCATCTATGGGGCGGTGTTGCTGGCCGGGCTGTTCTTCGCCCTGCTGCGCCGACGTCTGCGCGCGCCCAGCGTCAAGGTTTACCTGCTGTTTCTCATTCCCATCGCGCTGGATGGATTCACCCAACTCTTTGGGCTGCGGATGAGCAACTGGTGGCTGCGCACTCTGACGGGCGCGATCTTTGGCGGGGCGTCTGTCTGGTTGGCCTACCCCTATCTGCAGGAGGCGATGGATGACGTGATCCAGGTCGAACTGTCGCCGCGCAGTCGGTGACCATCGATCGGGGAAGACGAGGTTGTTGTCGTTTTTGCGACCGCCGACATTGGACAGATCCGTCTGCCTTTGCTATACTGGCGACTTGTGACCAGCACAAGCCCATCTGCCGCCTCGTGTGGAACGATGTTGGGTGGACAGGCGGCAAAGACAGGAAGAGAAGGATAGAACAAGAATGCCGAATATCAAATCTGCTGCAAAGCGTGTCCGCCAAAACGAAAAACGTCGGGCGCGTAATCGTGTCTATCGCAGCGCGGCGCGCACGGCTGTCAAAAACGCCAAATCCGCCATGGCTAGCGCCGACCCTACGTCTGAGCAGGCTGTACGCAAGGCCATTCAGGCCCTGGACAAGGCAGCGGCCAAAGGCACCATCCACGCCAACAATGCCGCCCGTCGCAAGAGCCGCCTGATGGCGCAGCTTCACAAGATGAACGCAGCCGAATAGAGTCATGGCTGCTGGTGAATCCAATCGAAAAGCTGCTACATGCTGTGTAGCAGCTTTTTTGCGTTCATGCTGAGCCTGGCGTCAGACCGGAAACGACGACAACGTGTTGGGGCGCTCTGTGAGGCAACAGATTTCGTTTTGACAACAGTTCTCCCCGTCACGGGGGATGAGAAATACACACGTGGCGCACGACGACGGACGACGGACCGCAGAACAGGGGGTCGATGGACGATGGGTCAACGGTGGTCGGTGGTCCTTTTTTCAGAACAGTTCCCCATGCACTGCCGTGCGCCACAGGGGATGAAAAATGGGACGCGGAGCGATGGGAGCGCACTGATGACTGCTCACTGTTCACTGATGACTGTTTTTTCAGAACAGTTCCCCATGC
>Ga0114931_10008181_pt1 | contig 12693 bp, 12 predicted proteins | sample 2SBtaG_FD_89579 | JGI IMG/M metagenome (GOLD analysis project Ga0114931, IMG submission 89579) | Deep subsurface microbial communities from Kolumbo volcano to uncover new lineages of life (NeLLi) - 2SBTROV14_V59a metaG | ecosystem: Environmental > Aquatic > Marine > Volcanic | place: Kolumbo...
CGCCCGGTATGCCCCAGGGAAACCCTGGCCATCATGCTCAGAGTTAACAGACCAATACCACCGACAGCCAGGCTATGGATGGCGGGAAAATAAAACTGGCCCGCCAGCGGTGTCATGGCATACATACCAAAACCGAGCACAATAAACCCATACCCCAGGTACAGGCTCCACAGCAGATGGTTTTTCCAGATGCCGCAGGTATGCCAGAATACCAGCCGGATACTGTGCACCACGAACAGGAATAACGCGCTAACCGCCGCGATGCGCTGGAAATCCGTAAAGGTCACTAAAATATAGAGCAAGAGTAACAATACCAGGCTGGCACCATCCAGCCATTTCGAATTGCGCAACTGCACATCGTAGCCCACCCCCCGTTCGATAAAAAACGGAATCACGCGCCGCCCCAGGGTCAGGACCAGCCCCAGCACCAGGAACAGGCCGGTATAAATCCCCCAGTGGATGCCCTGCTCCAGGTACCCTGTCAGCCCGGCATAGAAAAACCCATTGCCCATGGTCAGCAACAGCAGCTTAAAAACGATGGCGGTCTGTTGCCAGTTACGACTGCTCACAATAGGCCGGAAGATGGCCACTACCAGCATGAGATTGAATGCCAGGTCGGCCAGCATGGCCGGGTACAGACCGGCATGGATATTAATCGCCAGCCGTGCCACCAGCCATAGCAGCCACAGCACCATTAATGGATAACCTTCCAGTGTCTGTATGCCGGTCCAGTTGCGCACGGCGGTGAGCAGGAAACCGGCGATCACCGCCATGGCATAACCGTATAGCATTTCATGGGCATGCCACTGAATCACCGATAAACCGTCAATGGCCGGATGCAGGTCCTGGCGATAAAAAATCAACCAGGCCAGCATAATCACAATCGAGAACACGCCGGCACTCAGGAAGAAAGGGCGAAAACCCAGACTAAGTATTGGGGGAATATTTTTTTTCTCTTCAAGCTGGATCATCGCCATCTCGTCATTCTCGCATAAATCAGGGGAAGCAAACTGGGCAGTTGGGATGGCTTATGGATGACCACATATCCATCGGCACCGAACAGATGGGGCAGATAGGTACTGGCTTTCTGGTCGATGGTAATGCACAGCGGCTGGACCCCGGCACGCCGTGCATCCAGCACCGCCTGGCGAGTATCTTCAATACCGTAACGACCTTCGTACTGATCCAGGTCATTGGGCTTGCCATCGGTGAGCAGTAACAACAGTCGCTGGGAACTGTGCTGCTGTTCCAGTTGCCGGGTGGCATAACGAATGGCCGCACCCATGCGGGTGTAGTATCCCGGCTTGATGGCCTGGATACGACCGCGAATCCGGCCAGAATATTTTTCATCAAAAGTCTTCAGCGTATGCACCCGCACCGGGTTACGTTTGCGGCTGGAAAAACCGTACAGGGCAAACCGGTCGGCGCTGATACTCAGGGCTTCGGAGAATAAAAACAAACTGTCGCGAATCACATCGATGACACGATGATGATCATCGATATAACTGTCGGTGGACAAGGACAGGTCCGCCATTAGCACGCAGCTCATGTCACGGGTGGTTTCGATTAATTCGCGATACAGGTTATCGCTATGCCCGGCATGACCCAGGCGCCGCTCGGTGATAAAACTCAGGTAGGCATCCAGGTCGATGTCCTGGCCATCCAGCTGGTGATATTGCCAGCTGCGTTGCGGTGCCAGCACCTGGAAACGGCGCCGCAGATTTTTTGCCTGGGCGCGCAGGTGCGGTGGTAATTCCATGGCCTGTGTATCTGCACTCAACAGTGACACGATGCGACAGTGATCCGGAATCAACCGGCGTTTTTTCCAGTCCCATTCCGGTAACAGCAAACCATCGTCCAGTACGGCATCGTCGTCGGCTTCGCCGGGCAGGTCCAGATCGAACTTGAGTGCGGATTTCGCCGTACGCTGATCCCGGCTGACGGAAATTTTATCCATATCACGTGCCACGTTTTCAGCTTTTTCCAGGTCATCTTCTTCATCCTGGGCCCGGTCCACATTGACGAAATCCCCCCAGGTGAGAATATTTTCCATGCGGATGGCCACCAGTCCACGCTCGGGATTTTCTGCATCCACTTCCTCCGCCTGGCGCCGGGCCATGTCGGTCTGGCGTTGTTGTTGCGGTCGTTGTGCAGATTCACCACTGGCATCGTCAGGAGAACGTGACGCCTGTTTTCGAGGTGGCTGCGGATGCAACCACAGTGGTACTGCTGCGGGCGGCTGTTTATCCTGCTGGTAATAGTCATGCACACTGCCGGGCTGTTGCAGTGCTTCGCGCACAGCGATTTCATCAGTGGCAGCCCTGGCAGGTAAACGCTCCGGTTGTGGTCGTTGCTGCAGGTGGGCCTGTAGCAAACGCTGATAACGCGGTTGCAAACCGGGAAACTGTTGCAAGGCTCGCTGGCTCAAGGCCTGGTTGTGCTGCAGCCAGTCGTTTGAGTTGTCATCGGCATCACAAGTGGCCAGCGCCGCCAGCCAGAAATACAGGTCTTTATTTAATGCGGCATCATCGAAACTGGCAATACGCCCCGGCATGCGCAAACTCATGTCATCCAGCCACGCCAGTTCCGTTTTGGTGTGTGTACCCGCCAGGCGTTGTAACCATCCGCGCCGACCGTGGTTTAAGGTGGCATCGGCTTTTTCGATACGCAGTCCGGCATCGCCGCCGAGGGCGCGAAAATAAATACCCAGCACCGGGGCGATATCATCCAGTTGCACCGCTGCATGGGGATAGGATTTTTCCGCCATGCGGGTAATGAATTTATGCCACAGTTCGCCGACCTGTTCTTCCATCAGGTTTTCCTCTCAATGGCTTGTACGGAAACATACTCTTGATTATCTTTTGTACTACAGGAAAAACACTCGGCATCCTTGTCCGACTTACGTCCGCTGACTACCGGAAGAGCACATCCCCTGTCCATCCATTGCAGCAGACTCGGCCGTTGTTTCGGTTGTTGCACCTGGGTACAGGCGGATATGCACTGGCCGCATTCGGTACAGGTAAACATTTTGCGTTTGATGGTGCGGGGATTGAGACGCATGGGGCATACATTGTCACAGGCATTGTTACAGTCCTTGCAGTCTTTGGCGCGGCTACGATTGAAGCCCACTACCATGGCTCGAGGATTGGCCATCCATGCCAGGCTCTGGAACAGCCCCACAGCACAGGCATAACGACAGAACAGATGCCGGGCAAAAGTAAATTCTATACAGAACAGCAAAGTAGCAACCGCAATAAAGGCAAACTGGTTGCGGCTTAATTCCCCGCTCAGCAGGTTGAAATAAATTTGCTGCGGCGGCAACAGATAGGTGAGCAAGGTCACCGCCCAGAGAAATCCGAATATCACGACGGCCAACAGGGTCAACGGCCAGTAACGCCGGTCCGGTTTGCGCAGGCTGCCATCCGGCTGTTGTTCCGGTAACGGTTTCTTTTCCCACAAACTGGGTTTACCGGTGGCGCGCAACAACAGGCCGTTGATCATTTCCACCACGAAAAAATGCGGGCACAGCCAGCCACAATACAGACGACCGAAACGCCAGGCGACCCACAGAAAAATCGCACCGCCGCCAAACAGGGGAATAAAACCTTTAACGAACAGATTAAACGCCGCATCACCAATGCCGGATTTTCCGGCAATAAAATCATCAATCCCCAGGGTCCAGTCGTAACCGAACAATATGAAATGCCCCAGGTTTAAATCCAGGCGAAAAATATTCAACGGCGGCGCCAGCACGAACAACAGCATAAAGCCGGTCTGGAACAGCAGACGATTGCGTTGTAGCTGACGAGCAGCCATGCCTAGGCACTCCCGTTACACCCCGGCGGCAAAGGTCTGCCTACCAGGGGGAAGCGCCAGCATTGACCGGACATGGCACGGGCAAGACCGAGTGCGCCGAGCAATACCAGGGAAGAATGTGCCAGGGTAAAATACAGGATCACGATCACCCAGGTATGGGTGCCGGTGTATCCGCCCAGCAACAGAATCAATCCATTGATCAATACCAGAATCACGCCGGCCCACAGGCTGGCAAAAAATGTCTGCGACAGATGTGCTGCCGCTAATGGCGGTACCTGTTGATGCAAACGCAGGTAAAGAAATGCCAGCAGCAGGAACCCCAGCCCCAGTGCCAGCAACAGGTTTACCAGGTACAGGGATTCCGCGGTAATGGCGAGAGCGGTTCCCGGCGGCGATTGATACTCATCCGAGACTGGCATAAATAGCCTCACGCAAAGCTTCGATGGTATCGGCATCGTCACTCAATGGCTCGACCAGTGCTGCCTGGCAGGCTTCTTTTAAATCAAAACCATTTTGCACCAGCCGTGCGGTATACACCAGTAAGCGTGTCGATGCCGCTTCTTCCAGATCATGATCCTTGAGCCGGCGCAGGATATTCGCCAGCTTCACCAGCTGTTCCGCCAGTGGCCGTTCGATACCGGTTTCACCCATGAGAATTTCGGTTTCCAGGGCCGGGTCGGGGAAATCAAATGTCATGGCAACAAAGCGTTGCCGGGTAGACGGTTTTAAGTTTTTAAGTAAATTCTGGTAACCGGGGTTGTAAGACACCACCAGCATAAATTCTTTCGGCGCATGCAATAATTCACCGGTACGTTCCAGCGGTAACACGCGGCGGTTGTCGGTGAGGGGGTGTAACACCACGGTGGTGTCCTTACGTGCTTCCACCACTTCATCCAGGTAGCAGATAGCGCCGTCCCTGACCGCACGGGTTAATGGGCCGTCGCTCCAGAATGTGCCTTTGTCCCCGATCAGGTAACGACCTACCAGATCGGCCGCAGTCAGATCATCGTGACAGGACACGGTGTACAACGGTCGCCCCAGCCTGGCCGCCATGTGTTCGATAAAACGGGTCTTGCCACAACCGGTAGGACCCTTGATCATTACCGGCAGTTGTTGCTGCCAGGCATTTTTAAACAACGCCACTTCATTGCGCTGGGGTTTATAAAACGGTGTGTTTCTGCCGCTTGCAGAATGGGTCGCGGTATTCACATCCAGATACATAACGGCTCTCCTTAACTGAGATAAAAAGCGATGGCTATCAGGCTGCCGGGAATCAGTAACCACAGGCTAACGACCCAACGCCACATGCCTTGCAGCGGTTTCAACTGCATAAAATAATCGCCCACCATCTGTGCTTTGAACAAAGCAATCACCAGCACCAGCATGGACAGCGGCAACCCCTGCAGGCTGGATCTACCTACAAACCAGGTGACCAGGGTCAGGCTGACCAGCAGCACATAAATCCCGCTGGCAAATTTCACGGATATTGTCGGCGTGTTTTCACTCATCGCATCACATACACCAGTGGAAACAGGATCAGCCATACCATGTCCACCATGTGCCAGTAGCTGGCGCCGGTTTCCACGCCAGTGTGTTCACTCGCCGAGTATCCACCCTTGCGGGCCTTGAGAGCGATGGCGGTTAAAATCACCATCCCCATGACCACATGCATGAAATGAAAAAATGTCAGGGACAGGTAAAACATATAAAACGTGTTGGTACTGAGGTTGATACCGGCCGCAAAATGGTGCGCAAACTCATGTCCTTTCACCGCAATGAACAAAGCGGCCATGGCAATCGCTGCCCATAACCAACGCTGGCATAACTGCGTATCGTTCGACTTGATAGCCTGCACCGCACGTACCACGAAATAACTGGACGTCAGTAATGCCACGGTATTGATCAGCGCCGAGGTTCGGTCCAAGGTTAACTGATACTGGTTGAACAGGGCGACATGTTGCATGCGGGTAAAAGCGTAGCTGGCAAAGAAAAGTCCGAACACTGCCAGCTCCGCCAGGATAAACACCCAGATCGCCAGGTCACCGGGTGGATATCTGTTCTCCGTTTCCGGCAGGGCTGCGTTGCGCCATTCACCGGCAGCACCCAGAGGTCCTTCTCCGGGTTGTCCCTGTCCTGCTGCCGGATCAAACATATCCATCTGCCTCAGGCAGCTTCGGTCTGGTTTTCCGGATCGGCATTGCCGATAAAGAAGCTGGATATATACACCAGCAGACCGACAATGAAGACCACACCGGCGACTTCACGCATCCAGTAGAACAGTGAAATCTTTTCCTGCACTATCATGAACGGCTGTGGATCATCACTGTAACGTTGCAGATAAACCTGCAGGATACCCGCTGCTGTCAGGAACAGGGTGATAAACACAATCGCCACGGTCATGAGCCAGAAGGACCACATCTCCAGTACCTGGGAACGATTACTGTTAGCCGCATCACGTCCGCGCAACATGGGCATGGCGTAAGAGATCATGGTAAGCACGATCATTACGTAAGCACCATAGAAAGCCATGTGTCCATGGGCGGCGGTAATCTGCGAACCGTGAGTGTAAAAATTCACCGGTGACAGGGTATGCAGGAAGCCCCACACGCCGGAACCGAGGAATGCCATCACCGCTGTACCCAGGGCCCATAACACCGCTGCCTTGTTAGGATGGTTGCGACGCCGACGATTCACCATGTTGAATGCGAACACCGTCATCATGAAAAACGGGATCGGTTCCATGGCAGAGAAAATGGAACCCCACCATTGCCAGTAACGCGGTGTACCAATCCAGTAATAATGATGCCCGGTACCAATGATGCCGGTGATCAGGGTCATGGCGATAATGACATACAGCCATTTCTCAATGACTTCCCGGTCCACACCGGTGGTCTTGATCAACACAAACGCCAGGATCGCACCCAGGATCAGTTCCCACACACCTTCTACCCACAGATGCACCACCCACCACCAGTAAAATTTATCTTTCACCAGGTTGTCGGGATTGTAGAAAGAGAACAGGAACATCACTGCCAGTCCAACCAGACCCAGTAACAGTACCAGGCTAACAGCTGTCTTGCGCCCCTTGAGAATCGTCATACCGATGTTGTACAAAAACGCCAGCGCTACCACCACGATACCAATCTTGGTAATGGTGGGTTGTTCCAGGAACTCACGCCCCATGGTCGGCAGCATGTCATTGCCGGTCATCTGCGCCAGACCGGAATATGGCACCAGCAGATAACCAAGAATAGTCAGTGCACCCGCTACCAGGAATACCCAGAACATAATGATCGCCAGTTTTGGATTTTCCAGGTCCCGCTCCGCTTCTTCCGGCACCATGTAATAAGCAGAGCCCATGAAGCCAAACAACAACCACACGATGAGCAGGTTGGTGTGCACCATGCGCGCCACGTTGAATGGAATTTCCGGAAACAGAAAATCCCCCATCACATACTGCAGCCCCAGCACCAGGCCAAACAGTATCTGACCTACAAACAAACCGATGGCGGCAATGAAGTAGGGTTTAGCAACAGCTTGAGATTGATATTTCATTATTGTTCTCCCTGGGGTTAACCCTGAATATTGGGTGGCCAGCCGGCGGCATCAATTTCAGACGCGTATTTCAGAAATTCTGAAATGGCATCCAGCTGTTCAGGCGTAAAATTAAACTGCGGCATACTGCGACGACCGGGAATGCCTTCTCGGGGACGACTGCTGATAAACGCTTCAATCGCGGCCTTGCTGCCAAGGCGTTTATAAACATTACCGAGTTCGGGGGCGAAATAAGCACCTTCACCCAACAGGGTATGGCAACCGATGCAATCATTGTCTTCCCAGAGTTTTTTGCCATAGGCGACTTTCTCAGTCAGATTCCCACGATTATCCTGCTTGGGGAGTGCTGATTGACTGTCGAAAGTCAGGCCTAGAAACACCAGAATGAAGAACAGACTGCCACCGTAAAAAATATTACGCGCCATGGCTTTGGTAAACGTCTGGGACATGGATTCATCCTCCTTTTGATAGACGTTGTGATTTCATCACGGCAACCATCAATCAACCTTGACTTTCGTCAAGCGACGCCAGATGATAGATCGCCATGATTAAAGACCTTACACAAGCACTGCTTTTTTCCCAGCTCAGTCCGGAACAACTTCACCGGATTGAACAACACGCCCATGCCATCAACCTCAAACCGGGCGAATCCGTTTTTGAACAGGGGGACAAGGCAGCCCGCTTTTATCTGCTACTCAAAGGCCACATCAAACTGTATCGCCTGTCCCCTGCTGGAGACGAAAAAGTCATCGAAGTCGTTTCTCCCATCAGCACTTTTGCCGAAGCATTGATGTTCCTGAATAAACCCTTTTATCCCGTCGGTGCCCAGGCCCTGTCCGCTACGGAACTCATCAGCATCGACGCTTACGATTTTGCCGCTATGCTGCGTGAATCGGTGGACACCTGTTTCCTGATGCTGGGCGGCCTGAGCCAGCGCCTGCGCGGACTCATCCGGGAAATCGATGACATCAGTCTGCACAGTGCCACAGCGCGCCTGGCCGGCCACCTGATTTCACAAAAACCCATTAATACAAACGAATTCGATCTCAATGCTCCCAAACAGATACTCGCCTCCCGCCTGTCGATTAAACCGGAAACTTTTTCCCGCATACTGCGTAACCTGACTGAAAACCATTACATCGAAATCAAGGGCAATCACGTCCATATAAAAAACCTTGAAGGACTGGCCACCCTGGCCGATGTGTGTGCACAGCCGGAAGAGACACTGCAACGAACGTTTAATTATCCTCGGTATGAGGAATAATTTATTGCGCTTTTTGTTTGACGCAAAGATGCTAAGGACGCAAAGTTTTTTCGTGTAACTCAGTGCCTTCTGACACTGATCGCCACAGTCATATATTCGATACATTTGCGTTTATTTGCGTTCATTCGCGTTTTCTTTTCAGAATCCCTAACCAAAGCAGATCCGTTCCTGGCTCAATGGCTGGTTCCTGATGAGTGATGGATTTTGTTGTAGACATTGTATTTGCCTGACGGCTTCACCATGGGCAGGCGTTTGAGCTCTTTCAATGTGTCGCCATCGTAGACGATCACCGAGCCGTCCATATCCCAGATGCTCAGCAGGACTTTTTTGCCGTAGCGATCGAATTCCACGTGGGCGGCGGTTTTACCCGGCACCGGGCGTAAGGTTTTCACAATTTCAAGAGTTCGCTTATCGATAATGTGTACCGCATCCCTGTTTGGGCCGAAAAACACATCGGCCCAGGCGTAGGGAGAATTTTCATGACTGCGCATAAAGAATCCCGGCCCCAGAGTTTTGATGTGTTTAATGGTTTTCCAGGTATGCATATCGATAATGCTGATGACGCCTTTTTTCAGGTTGGGTGTCGCCAGCACCGGTCGACCCTGGTACATCCAGCTGATACCTGAACCCAGATGCGGCAAACCATCCAGTTCCAGGCTTGCGATCTTACGCCCCAGGTCCAGGTTTACGACCTGGCCGTTTTTCTGGTTACGTGCAGCACCGATCAGCTCCTTGTAATCATGATCGAAAAAGAAATCATCCAGGTAATCGTCCAGTTTGATTTTACGGATAGGGAAAGGCCCGCTTTGTTTTGCTATGCCTTCGTCCATGCGGTAGTCATGCATGGGACCGTTGTAAACCGGTAGATGAGTGTCGCTGTAGGGGATTTCCCAGACTTCTTTCAGGTCTTTCAGCGCAGCAATAAAACTTTTCCGCGGCGGTGCATCATATACGGCGCTGACACGGGAACTGTTACCCTTGCCATCTTCCACCGGAATGATTTTAATCAGGCTTAGGTCTTTGGCATTCAATAACACCAGGGTATGAGGCAGGTAGTTTGCCACCATGGCATATCGACCATCACTGGACACGGCCAGGTTGCGGGTATTGATGCCGGCACGCACTTCACTGATGGTTTTTAAATTCCACATGTCGTACTTACTGATCCAGCCATCGCGGGATGCGAAATACACATAATGACCGTCCGGTGAATACTTGGGACCACCGTGCAATGCGTAATGGGTTTTAAACCGGGTTAACGGTGTCATGCTATCGCCATCCAGAATAGTGGCGTGATGATCCCCCAGCTCCACAACCACAAACAGGTTGAGGGGATCGGCCTTATACACCGGTTTGTTCTGCAACTGGTCATCGGGTACCAGGATTTTATGCGTAGCATTGATTTGCCGCGCACCCCACACCGGCATGACTTTGGGGGCGGTGTAAATCAGTTTCACCAACTGCTGGATATCGGCACCTTCCAGCTTGTCACCAAATGCCGGCATCTGGGTGGCAGCGCGGCCATGTTGAATCACATCCACTGCCTGTTTTTTGCGTAAGCGGTGCAGGTTTTCCGACAACAGGGCCGGACCCATGCCACCCAGGCGCTCCTTACCATGACAGGAAGCACAATGCTTCTGATAGATAGCGTCAACATCCGCCTGTACATAGGCGCTAAAACCAAACGCCATCACCAATAATATGGCAGCAGAATATTTCATCGTACCCGTTCCACCAGCAATGGAATAACCTTGCTGTCCGCTGCATACTCAGTAGCAGCCGGCACGCCAATTTCTTCGTTACTGAGATAACAGCCCGGATCTTCCGCCCAGGGATTACCGGTCATCTGCCAGGCGCGGGTACGGCTGTTGCCGCGGCAGATATCCAGGTAAGCACAAGCGGCACAACGACCTTCCACCGGGCGCTGTCTCTGTTTCAGTCCCGCCATCAGGGGATCACGGGTATCCTGCCAGATTTCCGAGAACGGCCGCTCACGCACATTGCCCAGGGTGTAATCCCACCACATGGTATCGGGATGCACATTACCCAGGTTATCGATATTGGAAATATTCACTCCCGACGCATTCCCACCCCAGCGTTGCAGGCGGCTTTTCAAAGCTTCTGCCTTGTCCGGGAAATGCTGTTGCACCCATTGCAACAGGTACACACCATCAGCATCGTTATTGCCGGTAACAAATTCTCGTGGCCGCCCAGCACGGATGCCTTTCAGGCAGGTTTCGAACAACAGGTCCATGGCCTTGCGGGTAAGCTGATGGTGAGCATCCTGTTTGCGGTTCACATTACCGCGGCCGGCATAATTCAGATGGGACAGGTAGAACTTGTCGATATTCTCCGTCTCCAGCAGATTCAGAATTGCCGGCAGGTCAACCGCATTGTCCTGGGTCAGGGTGAAACGCAGTCCTACCTTGATACCTGCGGCGTGACATAAGCGAATGCCACGCAGAGCTTCCTCATAGGCACCTTCGCGACGCCGAAAGCGATCATGGTTTGCACCGATGCCATCCAGGCTGATGCCGACATAGTCATAACCCACATCCGCAATGCGCTGGATATTGTCTTCAGTAATCAGGGTACCATTGGACGAAAGGCCGACATAAAAACCCATGTCTTTAGCACGATGGGAAATATCAAATATATCCTTACGCATCAGCGGTTCACCGCCGGACAGAATCAGCACCGGCACACCAAAAGTTTTTAAGTCATCCATAACGTTGCAGACTTCCGGATAATCCAGCTCGCCAGCAAAGTCCTTGTCCGCCGAGGTGGCGTAACAGTGTTTACAGGTGAGGTTACAACGGCGGATTAAATTCCAGATCACCACCGGGCCGGTAGGCGGTGCAATTTGAGGCCGCCCGGTAGCCTGCTCCGGATTTACCATATGCTGGAGATAACGGGTCAATCGAAACATTGCACCTCCTCAGGCTACCAGGCGGAAACCGGTTTTTTTAAGGATTACGGAGCTGAACAACACCTCATGGGCATGACATTCAGGTCCGAGTAAGGCTTCTATTTGCGCAGCTTTTTGTAACACCGTGTGGCGATCTACCCCGTGCACCATGGCAAACAGGTTGTAAGGCCACACCCCGGGGTAGCGGGGACGTAAATAACAGTGACTGACAAAATCCAGCGCCGCGACTTTTTCACCCAGCGCCGCGGCTTTATCCGCGGGAATATCCCACACACTCATGCCATTGGCTTTCAGCCCCAGGCGATAATGATTGGGAATCACACCGATGCGCCGTATTACACCACTGGCCTGCATCGCCTGAATTCGCTGCAGCAGGGTATCTTCATGCAGATGTAAAGTTTCCGCTACAGCCTGCCAGGGTTCTGGCACCAGGGGTAAACCGGACTGGGTGGCAGCAATAATTTTACGATCCATTGCATCCAGTTGCACAGGCGCTGATGAATCAGGCACAGCCGGCATGGACACTGTCTCCACGCCACCCAGTTCATCCAGGTGCAGGAACAGCCCCAGATAAAACCCCCGCTGGCGGGGAAAGTTATATACCTTGATACCGGTTTCCCGTTCGATTTGCCGCAGGGTGTTTTCAATCGCCTCCGGCTGTTCACAGGCAAGCACAAACCACATATTCAGAGCATGATCACGGCGGTAATTATGCTCAACCTCAGCATGGGTATTCACTACGTCGGCGACCTGGTTATAACGCCTTTCATCCACCGCCATGGCTGCCAGGGTAACGTCTCCGCCCAGTTTTTCCGCATTGTATAAAGGGCCAAAGCGGCTCAGGTAACCGTCATGCAGAAGTCCCTGCAGGGTTTGAATCAGGTTGGTTTCCTTCGTACCAAGACTTGCCGCGACGCAAGAGAAAGATTGTCTGGCCGGAGGAAAACCGCCCTGAAACTGGTTAATGAGCTCACGCTGTAATGTATTCAAACTATTCATACGAGTGCCTCATCCTGAGGAACACGTGTGACATAACGTGCGCCTCGTTGTTTGTAACAGGTTTTACTGAATAAAATTTCGTAGTCGAAGTGATGTAATGCATAGGTGGCCACAAGTTCTTCAATCATGC
>Ga0114931_10008182_pt1 | contig 12692 bp, 10 predicted proteins | sample 2SBtaG_FD_89579 | JGI IMG/M metagenome (GOLD analysis project Ga0114931, IMG submission 89579) | Deep subsurface microbial communities from Kolumbo volcano to uncover new lineages of life (NeLLi) - 2SBTROV14_V59a metaG | ecosystem: Environmental > Aquatic > Marine > Volcanic | place: Kolumbo...
CGTGCGCACACGGGGCTCCGCCCGATTCGTGCGCACACGGGGCTCCGCCCGATTCGTGCGCACACGGGGCTCCGCCCGATTCGTGCGCACACGGGGCTCCGCCCGATTCGTGCGCACACGGGGCTCCGCCCGATTCGGCCCGGTCGTCTTGACAGCGCTCGGCGTCGCGGGGATGCTCCGGTCTTCCCAGGCGGGAACGACCCACGATGACGCGCGACTCCGACGCTCCGACGCGATCCGTTCGCATGGAGGACCTGGTGGCCCTCTGTGCCCGACGCGGGTTCATCTTTCCCGCCAGCGAAGTCTACGGCGGGATCAACGGATTCTGGGACTACGGGCCCCTGGGCGTCGAGCTCAAGAACAACCTGAAGGCCCGCTGGTGGCAGCGAGTGGTCCGCGAGCGGGACGACGTCGAGGGCATCGACAGCTCGATCATCTGTCACCCACGCACCTGGGAGGCCTCGGGCCACGTCGAGCACTTCAGCGACCCGATGGTCGACTGCCGGGCGTGCAAGAAGCGCTTTCGCGCGGATCAGCTCGACGACGTCGGCGCCTGCAAGGAAGGTGGCGCTCACGATTTCACCGAGGCGCGGAACTTCAACCTCATGTTGAAGACGTTCATTGGCGCTTCCGAGGACGCCGCCTCCGTGGCCTACCTGCGCGCCGAGACCTGTCAGTCGATCTTCACGGATTTCCGGCGCGTCCGCGAGGTGGCGCGCCAGAAGCTGCCCTTCGGGATCGGCCAGATCGGCAAGGCGTTCCGCAACGAGATCAATCCGCGCAACTTCACGTTCCGGTCCCGCGAGTTCGAGCAGGCGGAGCTCGAGTTCTTCGTGGCGCCGGCGGATCGCGAGGAATGGTTCCGGTACTGGATGGACGAGCGCTTTGCCTTCCATCGCGAGCTCGGCCTGGCGTCCGACCGCCTGCGTCTGCGCGACCACGAGCCCGACGAGCTGGCCCACTACGCGAAGGCCGCGGCCGACATCGAGTACCGCTTTCCCTTCGGCTGGCAGGAGATCGAAGGCATCCACGACCGCGGCGACTGGGACCTCTCGCGCCACACCGAGTACGCCGGAAAGGACCTGTCCTACGTCGACGACCAGACGAAGGAGAAGTTCGTGCCCATGGTGATCGAGACCTCGGTCGGGATTGACCGCACCAGCCTGGCGCTGCTGTGCGATGCCTACGACGAGGAGGAGGTCGAAGGAGGGGATCGGCGCACGGTGCTGCGCTTCCATCCGAGCATTGCGCCCATCAAGGCGGCCGTGCTGCCGCTGTCCAAGAAGATCGCCGAGCCCGCCGAGCGGCTGGCGCGCGATCTGCGCCGCCGGATGAACGCATTCTTCGACGTGTCGGGCAACATCGGCCGGCGCTATCGCCGCCAGGACGAGGCGGGAACTCCGTTCTGCGTCACCTACGACTTCGAGTCCGAGAGCGACGGCCAGGTCACGGTGCGCGAGCGCGACTCCATGCGCCAGGACCGGATCCCGATCGAAGGCGTCGCCGTCTGGCTCCAGGAACGGATCGAAGCCTGATGCCCGCGAAGCGCAAGCCGGCAACGCCGTCGCCCCGGGCGGGCCGATCCGTCTATTTCTTCGGGGCAGGGAAGGCCGACGGCCGCGCCCAGCTCCGCGAAGCGCTGGGCGGCAAGGGCGCGAACCTGGCCGAGATGACGCGCCTCGGCATCCCCGTCCCTCCTGGCTTCACCATCTCGACGGCCGTCTGCCAGCGCTACGACGCCGGCGGGCACCGGCTTCCGCGCGACGTCTGGGAGCAGGTCCGCAGGGCGCTCGCGCGCGTCGAGAAGACGATGGGTCTGCGCTTCGGCGATCCGGACGATCCGCTGCTGGTCTCCGTGCGCTCCGGCGCCCGGGTCTCGATGCCGGGCATGATGGACACGGTGCTGAACCTGGGCCTGAACTCCCGTACCGTCCACGGCCTGGCGCGCGGTGGCGAGGAGCGCTTCGCCTGGGACAGCTACCGCCGCTTCGTGCAGATGTACGGCGACGTGGTTCTGGGAGTGCCCCACGAGCGGTTCGAGGAGCATCTCGAGGATCTGAAGCGTGCCCGCGGGGTTCGGCTCGACACCGAGCTCGCGGCCGCCGATCTGCGCGCCCTGGTCGAGACCCACCTGGAGACGGTCGAAGCCATGTCGGGCAGTCCGTTTCCCCAGGATCCGATGGTCCAGCTGCGTGGAGCCATCGGGGCCGTCTTCGACTCCTGGAAGAACGCGCGGGCCCGGCGCTATCGCCACATGCACGGAATTCCCGAGGCCTGGGGAACGGCGGTGACGGTCCAGTCCATGGTGTTCGGGAACATGGGAGACGATTGCGCAACCGGCGTCGCCTTCACCCGGAACCCGTCCACGGGAGAGCGCATCTTCTACGGCGAGTGGCTGAAGAACGCCCAGGGCGAAGACGTCGTCGCCGGCATCCGAACGCCGCAGCCCATCAACGACGACAACCGCTCGCCGGCCCAGGCCGGCCTTCCGACCCTCGAGGACGAGCTGCCGGGCCCCTATCGCGATCTGGTGCGGATCTACAAGCGACTCGAGAAGCACTACCGCGACATGCAGGACATCGAGTTCACGATCCAGCGCGGCCGGCTCTGGATGCTCCAGACGCGCAGCGGCAAGCGCACGGTGCGCGCGGCGGTGAAGATCGCGGTCGACATGGCGCGCGAACGGCTCATCGCGCGGGACGAGGCGATCGGACGGGTCGACCCGAACCTGCTCGAGCAGCTGCTCCACCCGGCCCTCGATCCGCAGGCCGAGCGCGACGTCCTGGCCAAGGGGCTTCCGGCCTCGCCGGGCGCCGCGACCGGCATCATCGTGCTCACCGCCGACGAGGCCGAGATGCGCGGCAAGGCCGGCCAGAAGGTGGTGCTGGTGCGCATGGAGACCTCCCCCGAAGACATCCACGGGATGGACGCCGCCGAGGGCATCCTGACCGCGCGGGGCGGCATGACCTCCCACGCGGCCGTGGTGGCCCGGGGGATGGGGAAGTGCTGCGTGGTCGGCTGCGGTGAGCTGCGGGTCGACCGCGAGCGCGGCGAGATCCAGCTCGGCGAGCACGTCCTCGGTGCCGGCGATCCCATCACCCTCGACGGCAGCACCGGCGAGGTGATCGGTGGAACCGTCGCCACGGTGCGGCCCGAGCTCGACGCGGAGTTCGGCGAGCTGATGCGCTGGGCGGATCGACGTCGCCGGCTGCGGGTTCGCGCCAACGCCGACACTCCCAACGACGCCAAGGTCGCGCGCGAGCTCGGGGCCGAGGGCATCGGCCTGTGTCGCACCGAGCACATGTTCTTCGAGGCGGATCGCGTCCTCGCCGTCCGGCAGATGATCCTGGCCGCCGACGTCGGGCAGCGCCTGGAGGCGCTGGAGAAGCTGCTGCCCATGCAGCGGGGAGACTTCGTCGGGATCTTCCGTGCCATGGAGGGCCTGCCCGTCACGATCCGCCTGCTCGACCCACCGCTCCACGAGTTCCTGCCCCATGAGGAGCACGAGATGGCCGAGGTGGCGCGCGCCCTCGGACGCGACGTTCCCGAGATTCGCGCCCGGATCGAGGGGCTCTCCGAGTTCAACCCCATGCTCGGGCACCGCGGCTGCCGCCTCGGCATCACCTTCCCCGAGATCTACCGGATGCAGGTGCGCGCGATCGCCGAGGCTGCGTGCGAGGTGTCGGCCTCGGGGCTGTCGGTGCGGCCGGAGATCATGATCCCGCTGGTCGCCCACGTCGGCGAGCTCGAGCGCCTGCGTGCGCTGTGTCGGGACGAGATCCGTGCGGTACAGACCGAGCAGGGCCGGCGCTTCCGGTCGGCCGTCGGCACCATGATCGAGGTGCCGCGTGCGGCGCTCGTGGCCGACGAGATCGCCCGCCACGCGGACTTCTTCTCCTTCGGGACGAACGATCTGACCCAGATGACCTACGCCCTGTCGCGCGACTACGCCGGAAAATTCCTGCCCGAGTACATCGAGGAGGGCATCCTCGAAGACGATCCGTTCGTCTCGATCGACGAAGCCGGCATCGGTCAGCTGATCCGGATCGGAGTCGAGAAGGGGCGGAGCAGCCACCCGAATCTCAAGGTCGGCATCTGCGGCGAGCACGGCGGCGACGCCAAGTCGGTGGCCTTCTGCTCGCGGATCGGTCTCGACTACGCCTCTTGCTCGCCCTACCGTGTTCCCGTCGCTCGGCTGGCGGCCGCCCAGGCCGCGATCGCAGCGGCCACGCCGCGCCGACCGGCCGGGACCCGGGAGGGCCGGAAGGGGAGCCGAAGTCGATCCGAGCCGGACGGCCGGAAGGGGGGCCGGAAGTGATCGGCGAGGGATGGCCCAAGGGGAGCCGGGAATGATCCGCCCCGGGCTCGCCCTGGCGTGCCTGCTGGCGGTGTCGGGCTGCGGCCTGCGAGGCGCGGTGGGCGGGTGGTTCGAGGCGCCGAAGGGTCCCGAGCCCGACCTCTCGAAGAGCGTCCGGGTCATCGACCAGGGCGCCATCGTCGAGTTCCAGGAGCGCGCCCAGGCCTTCTACGACCGCCTCTCCCGGCGCCGTTTCAATACCTACGCCACCTATGCGGACGGGGTCCTGCGCGGCTACTTCCAGACCCAGGAAGCATTCTTCGACTACTACGCGGATCTGGCCCACGCCCTCGATCAAGCGAACTTCGAACGCAACCGCGCTCTGCTGGCCCAGGTGAAGGAATTTGCGGTCGAGGCGCCCGGGCGTGCGCGGGTCACCGTCCGGATGCGCGGCGACAACGGCCTGCCGCTCCGGTTCTGGACCATCGTCTTCGAGCGCGAGGACGTGTGGGAGCGGGTCGACGGGACCTGGTGGGTGGTTCCGAGCAAGCTCTGACGGCCGCGCCCGGCGAGATCGGCCGGGGCCGTCCCGGGGAGGTCCAGCGGCCGGGCGAACCGGCCCGCCCATAATGGGAAAAAGACTTCACTTCCGACCGAGTATCGCCGTCCCGTGCGCAGCTGGCGGCATTCGCCGAAACCCTTTTTGAACGGTGGGTTGGGTCGCTCGTTGCCCGGCGCTGCAGGCTGGCACGGGCCTTGCTCTGCTTCTCGGCGGGACCACGAGTCCCCACTTTTGAAAAGCCCGGTTCCTGATCGAGAAAGGGAGAGTCCAGGGAGCAGCCAACCGGCCGGATCGGCCCAGCAGGCCGAGCAAGCCGCCGACGGAGAGCCGGGCAGACGCCCGGACCAGGCCTCCGAGAACGGCGGTTTCGAGCCGACCTCCGAAGACCCCCCATCGAGTCGGGAGCCATGCCTGGGATGGTGCGGTGGCGAGAAGCGCGAGAAAAGCGGATCCGTGGGAGAGTGACGAGGCGCTGGTCGAGAAGATCCTCGGCGGCGATCTCGAATCCTTCAACCTGCTCTACGAGACCTACTTCCCCCGTGTCTACCGGTTCGCCCTGAAGCGGCTCGGCGATGCCGGCGAAGCCGAGGACGTCACCCAGGACGTGTTCATCACCGTCCACCGGGTGCTCCAGAGCTGGGCCGGCAACTCCTCCCTTCTGGTCTGGATCTTCGGAATCACCCGCAACACCGTGAACCGTCGCTTTCGCAAGCCACGCCCGCGGCTCGACTCCGTCGAGGATGCGGCCAGCGACGTTCCGTCCCGGGCGCCCCTGGCCGACGAGATCGTCGAGGCGCGCCAGATCCTCGAGCGTTGCGATCGGGTGATCTCCGAGCGGCTGACCCCGCTCCAGCGCCGGATCTTCCACCTGAAGCACCTGCGCCATCAGCCGATCAAGGCCATCGCCGCGGCCCTCGGCAAGTCCGAAGACGCCATCAAGGCGAACCTCTACCGAATGCGCAACTCGCTGCTGGCGGGGGCGCCGGGGCTTCGCGGCCTGGTCCGGAGCTGATCCCCGCGTCCCCGTGGGGGACCCAGGGCTCGATCCTCGAAAAGTTGGCGAAGCCTGACGGATTTCGCGCCACGAACGGCCGCGATCCGCCACTCATTCAGGGAGAGGGGGGGACTGGATCCCCCCGGTTCCAGGGTCCTTTGGGAAGGGGCGACGCGAGGAGTCCGCGTTGGCCACCCCCAGCACCTGCGCCCGTTCCCGTTCCAAGCTGCCCGTTCGCCCGGTCGAGGATGCCGAACTCCTGGAGGCGCTCCGCGCCGTACGCCAGGCGGCCTTCGATTCGCTCTACCAGCGCTACTTTCAGCGCCTCTACAACTTCTCGTACCTGCGGCTGCGCAACCACGCCGATACCGAGGAGGTGGTCCAGGAGACCTTCACCGCGGTCTTCCGTTGCATCGGCTCCTACCAGGGGCGCTCGAGCCTGTCCTCCTGGATGTACGGGATCGCGAAGAACACCATCAACAACCACATCCGCCGCGCGCGCACCGAGGAGGCGCGAATCGATCGCGCCGAGACCGAGGGCCTGAGGCCGAGCGAATCGCTCGCCACCGGCTCACCCGAGGATCAGCTGCTGTTACGGCGCTGCGTGCAGGAGATCGGCGAGCGGCTCGCGTCGGTGGCGCGTTGGCAGGTGGAGGTCTTCGAGCTGCGACACCTGCAGAACCTCTCCATCCAGGAGATCTACGAGCGGACCGCTCGTTCCAGCGACGCGATCCGGTCGAGTCTTTATCGGATGAAGCGCCTGCTCATGGAGTCGGTGGAGACCGGTGGGATGATCTCGCCGGACTCGGAGCGGGCCTGGAGATAGCCGCGTGAAGAGAATCCGGCCGGCCACCCCGACCGTGGACGGAGATCAGCACGCCGAGATGAGTACGAAGTTGAAGACGGAAGAAATCGAAGATCTGGCCGCCGACGTGAGCGCCGAGGAGCTCCAGGAGTTCCTGGCCGCCGACGGCCTCGACGTGCCGTTCGACCCGGAGTTCAAGGAGCGGCTGCGCGAGCAGCTCTGGAGCCTCGTCCGCAACCGCCTGGGAAGCCGCTAGCCCGGCCCCGCCCCACGGCTCGGGCCGCGCGTTGCCGGCCCGCCCGCGGGCCATTAGCCTCCGCCGCGTGAGACGTCCCGCCGTTCCCCAGCGCTTTCTCGACGCCCGCTGGCTGCCCGCCTATGCGGCGGTCGTGGGGCTGCTGTGCCTGGCTCGTCCCGAGCCCGGCCGTCTCGCCGCCGGCGTCCTGTTGATGACCCTCGGCGCCGGTCTCCGCGTCTGGGGCCTCGGCCACCTGGTCAAGACCCAGCGCTTGATTCGCAGCGGCCCCTATGCCTACCTGCGCCACCCCCTCTACGCCGGCACCTTGTTGATCGGAGTGGGACTGCTGCTGGCCGCCGGCGGTCCGATCGCGCCGGTGGCGGCTTCGGCCCTGCTGCCGCTCTTCTTCTTCTACTACCTCCTCTACAAGGAGCGCATCGAGAGCGCGCGCCTCGAGCGACGCTACGGCGACGCCTACCGCGCCTACCGCGCCACCGTTCCCGCCCTGCTGCCCTCGGGCCGGCGTTGGCCCCCGGCGGAGCAGCGCGCCAGGGCCGGTCCGTCGCCCCGGTGGAGCGCCGAGCGGTTTCGCGCCAGCTCCGAGGGTTGGACCCTCCTGGCCCTGGCCGTCGGGCTGGGCACGCTGCTGGCTCGCTTCGCCGTGGCCGGATGACGGCGCGGCCGCGCGACCTCGGTCTCGAGCGCGGGGCCCTCGCCGCTCGCACCACCCGTGTCTTGCACCGCGGCGGTCGCCACAACGCCGACGTCCTGCTGATCGAGCACGGCGACCGACCGCTCGTCGTCAAGGACTTCGCCCCGCGAGGCGCGCTGGTGCAGGCCACGCTCGGCCGCTGGCTCACGGCGCACGAGGCGGCGGCCTACCGCTGGCTCGAGGGCCATCCCGCCGTGCCTCGTTTCGTCGGATTCGTCGATCCCCTGGCCTTCGCCATCGAGTTCCGTCCGGGCCGACGCATCTCGCGTCACCTGCTCGACGACGCCGGGCCCGGCTTCATCGCTGCCCTCGCGTCGGCCGTGGACGGGCTCCACGCACGCGGTCTCGTCCACCTGGACCTGGGGCATCGCAGCAACGTGCTGGTGGACGACCGGGGCAAGCCCGTGCTCGTCGACTTCGCCTCGGCTCTCTGGTTCCGGCCGGGCAGCCCCGCGGCGCGACTCCTGCTTCCCGTCCTGTCCGGCTTCGACCGCCGGGCGGTGGCCAAGTACCGCGACAAGCTCGAGCGTCAGCGCTCGCTGCGTGCGGCCGCGGCCTCGGCCCCCACCGAGGCCCCCTCGGGCTCGGGATCCCCCGTCTCGGGGCGAAGCGAGAGCCGCCCGATGTAGTGGCGGAACGTCTCGAGGGTGAGCCGCGAGTCTGCCAGGGCGCGATGCGGCACCTTGTCCTTCACCAGTCCTGCCGTGGTGGCCGCCTGCCGCAGCGACAACGCCGAGACCGTCTGTCCCGCGACCAGCGACCAGGCATAGAAGAGCGTCGCCAGGTCGATCACGTGGTAGTCGAAGGGGTAGGGGATGCCACAGGCCCGATAGGCCTTCTCCACGAACTCCACGTCCATGCGGACGTTCTGTCCGGCCGGGACGATCTTCTTGCGCCGGGGCAGCAGCGCCGTCAGCTCGACCAGTGCCTGCCGGATCGGGACCGCCTCCCGCGCCCAGAGCTCCGCGTCGTAGCCTTGCAGCTCGGCCGCTTCGGGCGTGATCCGCTCGGGCCGCGCCCGGACCTTCCACTCGGCCTGGGCGATCTCGACGAGGCGATCGTCGGTGACGATGGCGCCGATCTCGGTGATGTCGTGCTGGTCGGAGTCGAGGCCCCCGAACTCGCAGTCGACGAACAGGAGTGCAAATCCGGACATGCCGTCGATGAACTCCCGACCGAGGGCGGCAGGGCCGCCCGGCACGGCCCTCGAGGAGCCGCGCGCCACCGGTGCGCGGCGCCATGGTGCTCCCAACGGGAATCGAACCCGTGTTTGAGCCTTGAGAGGGCCCCGTCCTAGGCCGCTAGACGATGGGAGCATGGCCGAAAAGCCGGCGCAAGCTAGCGCCGTTGCAACGAAATGGCAACGCGGGGGCTAGCGCGCGAAACGCTCCACGGGCGCCTCGGGCAGCAGCGGAAGGCCCTGCCTCGAGCGGAAGCGATTCTCCGCGGTGACGGCCGCCTCGAGCGACGGTGCCCAGCTGCGCAGCTTCGCGAGGGTCGTTTCCAGGGCGGCCGAATCGTGGCGCGCGATCGCCCAGCGGGCCTCGAGCCAGGCGACGTCGAGATTTCCCGGCAGCAGGGCCCCGGCGATCGTGAGCGGGCGCTCGGCCTGGTCCGGTGTTCCCGCGGCGAGCGCGGCCCGTGCGGCGTCCAGGTAGGGTTCGGCACGGGCGCTGCGCTCGCGCCGGTCCGCTTCCTGGAAGGTCCAGGCGAGCGTCCGGTCGCCCAGGGCATCGGCCAGGCGCGCGAGTGTGGCATTCACCCCCGGGACCCGTCGTCCCTCCGTGGTGTCCCGGTAACGCCGGAGTGCCGCCAGCCGTGGCGCCAGCTCCGCTCCCCGCTCGCCATCGCGCAGGGCGCGCTTGGCCTCGTACCAGGCCAGGCGCGGGTAGCGCCCGCGCTCGGCAGCGGGGATGCGCCCCACCATCTTCCACGCTCGGACCGGATCCACGTAGTCGATGGCGCGGGCCGCATCATAGGCATCCTGCCCGGCCTGGCTGCGCGCGAAGGCGGCGGCGAAGCTCTCTCCCGCGGCGGCGAAATCGCGCAGGCGGGTGGCCTGGTGGATCCCGAGGATTCGCCAGGGCTCGGGCCGCTCCGGATTCGCCGCCGCCAGGGCGCGGAGCGCCGTCTCTCCGGCGGCTCTCGAGGCAGGCTCCAGGAGCTGCGCCTCGGTACGCAGGAGCGCCGCCTCGAAGCCACCGAGCTCGCTGCGGTGATGCGCCAGCAGACGCCCGATCTTGCGGAGCGGGCGCGGATCGCTTCCGATTGCCATGGCGTCCAGCACGTCGCGAGCCACGGCGGCGACGTCGACGGGCCGCGTGAGCGGCGGCAGCACCGCCGCTTCGGGAGGGAGCGCCGACTCGATCTCGTTCCAGTCGAGACCCTGCCATGCCAGCCGTCGGGGGACGCGCGTCTCGACGTAGGCGTCGTCGTCCGTGTTGCGGATCCCGTCGGCCTGCACCGCGAAGTCGGCCGCGCGCCCCTCGAAGCGGGCCAGGACGGCTTCGACCCGGGCGAGGCCGTTCTGGGCGAGCTGGCCTGCGAGTTCGGAGCGCGCCAGGCGAGCGGCCATGCGGTCGGGGTCGAGGACGACGCCGCCGCGCATCCCGAGCAGCAGGAAGGCCGAGCGGCCGTGGTCGGCCGAGACGTCCGCCACCACCGAGCCGGGGAAGACCCGCTCGAAGCTGGCGAGAATCGCCAGCAGGGCCCGGCGATCGGTGCGGAATCCGTTCACCCAGACGGCAAAGGCGCCGCCCGGCCGGAGCGCGTCGCGGGCGAGCGCGAAGAACTCCTCGGTGAACAGATTGGCGGCTCCGATCAGCCAGGGGTGGCTCGGCTGGGAGGCGATCACGTCGTATCCCGGCCGACCGGAGTAACGGGCCCGCAGCAGGAAGTTGCGGCCGTCGGTCAAGTGGAGCGTCACGCGTGGATCGTCGAGCGGGTTGGGCTGTCCCGCGTGCAGGACGTCCATGGCCCGAACCACGGCGGCCTCCAGCTCGACGACCTCGATCCGGCCCAGCGGCGTGTGCAGCAGCGTCGCCACCGTGTTCCCGGCGCCGAGGCCGATCACCAGGGCTCGCTCCTCCCGCTCGGCCGCCAGGTAGGGGACGGCGCCGAGCAGGCTCGTGGTCGCGGGGCTGTAGGGCGGGCCCAGGCGCACGCCCGCTTCGGGAAGGCCGTTGCTGCGCAGGGCTCGCATGCTCGCTTCCTCGCTCACGGTCACGATCGCGTTGCGCCCCTCGGCCACGAACACCTGCTCTTCGGAACGGGTCGCCAGGGCATCGCGGTAGGCGTCGAGCGCCAGGGCGCCCAGGTCGCGGCCGGCGACGGCCTGCTCGGCGTGCACGCCGTTGTAGCCGAAGCCGACCAGCACCAGTCCGGTGGCGGCGGTCGCCAGGGCCGGGATGCGCTGGGCGCCCCGGGTCCTCTGAAAGCCGAGCAACACCACGGCCGCCACGGCGAGATCGAGCAGGATCAGCGCCTGGAACGTCACGTCCATCCCGAGCCTGGGAATCGCCCAGAAGCCGATCAGCAAGCTCGATCCGATGCTGCCGGCCGTGTTCACCGAGATGGCACGGCCGATGCCCTCGCCCACCGACTCGGCCCGATCGGTGTAGATGCGGATCAGGATGGGGAAGGCGGCGCCGAACTGCGCCGTCGGCACCAACACGATGGGCACGACCAGCGCGAAGAGCAGGTGTACGGCGTCGCCGCCCCCGGCCGCCGCGGCCAGGCGGTCGTGGGCCCAGGGCAGGTAGGGCACGGCGAACAAGCCCGCCGCCACGCTGACACCGGCGCCGACGTGGAGCAGACCGAAGCTGCGGGGCAGGTCGCGAATGCGGTCGACGAAGGGCGCCACGGCGGCGCTCCCCAGCGCGATGCCCGCCAGATAGGCCGAGAGCACCGCGGCGAAGCCGTAGACCGTCCCCTCCATCACGATCCCGAAGACCTTGGACCAGACGATCTCGTAGCCGATCGCCACGAAGCCCGAGACCGCGAACAGGAGCAGGAAGGCCGTGCGTGGAGCCGGGGCCCTGGTCTCGGGGTTCTCTGGGGCCTCGGCGAGCCGCTCCGGGATCGCGCTCGGCGCGGTCCCGCCGGGCGCGGCGATTCGAGTCTGGCGGAGCAGCGCGAGCACGCCCGTTGCGACCAGGAGGTTCAACGCCGCGGCCAGATGGATGGAGGCGCCGACGCCGATCTCGGGCAGCAGCCAGAAGCCACACAGATAGGCGCCGCTCACGGCACCGAGGGTGTTGGCGGCGTACAAGACCGCGCTCCAGCGCCCGAGGGTGGCGTCGTCGTCGACCACGCCACGCGCCACCACGGGCAGGGTGGCGCCCATGGCGACGGTCGGCGGCAGCAGCAGCACGCTCGATGCGGACAGGCGCAGGCAGAGCGTCGCGAAGGGGCCCGGGTCTCCGCCCACGAGGCCGTAGATCTCGGGCAGCGCCCGCAGCAGCGGGAGCGACAGGAGGGCCCAGACTCCGATTCCGAGCTCGAGCAGTCCATACACGCGCAGGGGTCGCTCGATGCGCCCGAGGCAGCGCGCGGCCCCCCAGTTGCCGAGGGCCATGCCGGCGAAGAAGATCGCCAGGACGCTTCCGATGGCCTCACTGGTCGTGCCGAAGACGAAGCCGAGCAGGCGGGTCCACAGTACCTGGTAGACGAGGGCCGTGAGCCCCGAGAACAGCAGCGCGAAGCCGGCGACGGCGCGATTCATGGCCCACGGATCATCGGGTCCAGGAAGCGGAAAGTTGAACGCAAATCCGGGGCGGGCCGCGCGCCCCGTGCTGCGCGCCGGCCTGCGCGGGTGACGGGATTCGTCGGCGGCGCGGGCCGCGTTTCGTCACTTGGGGCTACGGATGCGGGCCCGGCGGCCGATGAAGCGGGGGTGCAGGAGCACGTGGAAGTACCCACGCCGCCGGGCGACGCGGACCGGCTCGGAACCGTCGAAACGAACCTGGCACGCGGGTTGCTTTGCCCACGCAGTGTATTCGGGATTCGAGCGCTGGGGCCCGGTTGGGCCGCTCCCCCCGAGCAAGGTGCTCCCAAGGGTGCCGGCGCGCGGACTTCGAAGCAAG
>Ga0114931_10008183_pt1 | contig 12691 bp, 10 predicted proteins | sample 2SBtaG_FD_89579 | JGI IMG/M metagenome (GOLD analysis project Ga0114931, IMG submission 89579) | Deep subsurface microbial communities from Kolumbo volcano to uncover new lineages of life (NeLLi) - 2SBTROV14_V59a metaG | ecosystem: Environmental > Aquatic > Marine > Volcanic | place: Kolumbo...
GAGACCTACGACGGCGAGCTCAACGACATCAACGGCTTCCACGTCACCGTCGAGCACGTGCTGGCGGCGATCGACGGCGCCCGCGGCGGCGCCCTCGAGCTCGGCAGCGTCGGCGGCGGCACCGGAATGATCTGCTATGACTTCAAGGGCGGCTCGGGGAGCGCCTCGCGCACGCTCGAAATCGCCGGCGAGGGTTTCACCGTCGGCGCCTTCGTCCAGGCCAACTTCGGCATCCGCCGCGAGCTCGTCGTCGCCGGGGTGCCGGTGGGCCGCCACCTCCCCGGCGGCGAGGTCCGCTCGACCCCCGGCGGCTCGGTCATCGGCATCCTCGCCACCGACGCGCCGCTGCTGCCCCATCAGCTCAAGCGGCTGGCACGGCGGATGGCGCTCGGCATCGGGCGGACGGGCTCGGTCTCGCACAACGGCTCGGGCGACATCTTCCTCGCCTTCTCGACCGCCAACGCGGGGGCGGTGAGCGGCGAGGGGCCTCGCCGGGCCGCGGACTTCCTCGAGAACGGGGCGCTCGACCCCCTCTTCACCGGGGTCGTCGAGGCGGTCGACGAGGCGGTGATCGACGCCATGGTCGCCAACCGGACCATGACCGGGCGCGACGGCACCACCGTCATTGCCCTTCCCCACGACCGCCTGGTGGAACTCCTCGGCCGCTACAACCGCCTGGCCACGTGAAGACGCTCAGCGCAAGGTGAAGCGCAGGGTTCCCAGTGGCCCGTAATCGCCGACGTACTCGCCCGGGTGCGGGGTCGTCCGATCGCCGAGAATGCCGGTGAACAGAAGGTTTCCGCGCTCGACCGTCCAGCCCTGAAGGATGGCCGCGTTGACCAGCCACAGCGCGCTCTCCCAAGGGTCGCCGCCGAGCGCCTGCGAGCCCCGGCCGCTGCTCAGCTCCTCGCGCGCATCGCGAAGGACGACGCGGACGCGCTTGAGATCGATGTCGTCGATCCGGCGCTCGCGCCCGACGACGTGGACGGCCGAGGCCGAGTTGGCGGCGGCCAGGTCCTCGGCGGCGGCGCGCCCGGCATGGGTGAAGCCGGTCTCGGGCATCTCGACCGCGGGCGCGGCGCCGCGGATCATCGGCTTCAACGCCGCGACGTCGGCAACCTGCTGGGTGATCCGGCGCCCCACCACCAGGACGATCTCGGTCTCCATGATCAGGCGGCGGTAAGAGGCGAGACGGATCTCGGCCTTGTCGCCGCGCCGGCCCGAGGCGAAGACCACCCCGAACAGGGGGTCGAGGGTGCCGAACCACAGCCGCCCGAGGACCCCGGTCAGCCCCGCCTTGAAGCCGCCGATGCGGTCGCCGCGGGCGATCCGCCGGCGGATGTAGGCGCGCTGCACGGCATAGGCGGTCTCCATGTCGATCTCGGGATGCTCGAGGGTGAGCACCGGGATCGCCCGCCGGTTGGTCTCGGCGGTCAGGATTTCGGCGGCGAGGGCGTTCGGGTCGAGCTCGGCCGCCGGGGCCGGCGATGCGGCGACGGCGAGCAGGGCGCCGGCGAGAACGACCGCCGGCACGGCCACACGGGGAATCGTCGGACCGGGTCTCATGTCGCAACCTCCTCTCCACGCACCAGGCGGTGCCACGCCTCCTCGTCGAGGACGGTGACGCCGAGCTCGCGCGCCTTGGCGGCCTTGGAGCCGGGGTCGGCCCCCACGACCACGAAATCGGTCCGTCGCGAGACCGAGCCGGCGACGGTGGCCCCCAGCGCCTCGGCCCGGGCCTTGGCCTCGGAGCGGGTCATGCTGGCGAGCGAGCCGGTGAAGACGATGGTCTTGCCGGCGAGCGGCGAGGCGGTCTCGGTGGGCTCGTAGTCGAGCACCGTGAGCTGGCTCGCCAGGTCGTCGAGGACCTCGCGGTTGTGGGGCTCGGCGAAGAAGGCGAGGATGTCCTCGGCCACCTTGGGGCCGATGGTGTCGATGGCGACGAGGTCGGCATAGGCCTGGCCGGATCGGTCCTCGGCCGCCGCCATGGCGGCCCGCCACTGGGCGAGCGACCGATAGGTGCGGGCGAGGACGCGCGCCGTCGCCTGGCCGACCTCGCGGATGCCCAGCGCATAGATGAAGCGCTCGAGCGGGATTCGCCGGCGGGCGCGGATGGCGGCGAACAGGTTCTCCGCCGATTTCTCGCCCCAGCCCTCGCGCTCGGCGATCCGGGGCCGGCCCTTGCCGTCGGTGGCCTCGAGGCGGAAGATGTCGCCCGGGGTGCGAATCAGCCCGTCGGCCCAGAAGGCGGCGATGTGCTTGGCCCCCAAGCCCTCGATGTCGAAGGCGTCGCGGCTGACGAAGTGGCGCAGCCGCTCGACCGCCTGGGCCGAGCACACCAGGCCGCCGGTGCAGCGCCGCACCACCTCGTCGGGCGCCCGAACCGCGAGGCTGCCGCACACCGGGCAGTGGTCGGGGAAGACGAAGGGGCGGCTTCCCTTGGGCCGCTTGTCCCTGACCACGCCGACGATCTGCGGGATCACGTCGCCGGCGCGCTGGACGATCACGGTGTCGCCCTCGCGCACGTCCTTGCGCGCGATCTCATCCTCGTTGTGCAGGGTGGCGCGCGACACCACCACGCCCCCCACGGTCACCGGCTTGAGCATCGCCACCGGGGTGAGCGCCCCGGTGCGCCCGACCTGGATGGCGATCCTCTCGAGCAGCGTCGTCGCGCGCTCGGGCGAGAACTTGTGGGCGAGCGCCCAGCGCGGCGCCCGACTGACGAAGCCCAGGCGCTCCTGCCAGTCCAGCCGGTCGACCTTGTAGACGACCCCGTCGATGTCGTAGTCGAGCTCGGCGCGGCGCATCTCGATCTCGCGGTGGAAGGCGAGCGCTTGCTCGGGGTCGGCGAGGCGCCGGGCCAGCGGGTTGACCCGCAAGCCCCAGCCGCGGAAGCGCCCGAGCACGCCCCAGTGGGTGCCGGTGAGGGGCTCCGAGACCTCGCCCCAGGCGTAGGCGAAGAAGTGCAGCCGGCGCTTGGCCGTGATCCGGCTGTCGAGCTGGCGGAGCGAGCCGGCGGCGGCGTTCCGCGGGTTGGCGAAGGGGGGCTCGCCGGCGGCCTCGCGGGCCTCGTTGAGAGCGGCGAAGTCTGAGCGGGTCATGTAGACCTCGCCGCGGACGTCGATCACCTCGGGGACCTCGGGGCCGGCGAGGCGGAGCGGCAGGTCGCGGACGGTGCGCATGTTGGCGGTCACGTCCTCGCCGATGCGGCCGTCGCCGCGGGTGGCGCCGAGGACGAAGCGCCCGCCCTCATAACGCGCCGAGGCCGAGAGGCCGTCGATCTTGGGCTCGCCGACGACGACCACGGGCTCGTCGGGCGAAAGCCCGAGAAAGCGGCGGACGCGGGCGAAGAACTCGCGCACGTCCGATTCCTCGAAGGCGTTCTGCAGCGACATCATGGGGCGGGCGTGGGTGACCTTGGCGAAGGTCTCCGACGGCGGCGCACCGACCCGGTGACTGGGGCTGTCGGGGCGGACGAGATCGGGGAAGCGGCGCTCGATGGCGGCGTTGCGCTGCCACAGACGGTCATAGTCGGCGTCGCTGATCTCGGGTTGGGCGAGGGCGTAGTAGAGGTAGTCGTGATGGGCGATCTCGGCGGCCAGGGCCGCGAGCTCGGCCGCCGCCTGCTCGCGGCTCAGCGCCTCGACCGGGACCTCGCGAAGGCGGGCCGAGGCCATCACCCGACCCCGGCGCCGATCAGGCTGTCGGCGGCGGCCCGGGCGGCGTCGGTGACGCGGGCCCCGGCGAGCATCCGGGCGAGCTCCTCGCGCCGGGCCTCAGGGTCCAGCGGCTCGACCCGGGCGAGGGTGCCGGCGGCGGTCTCCTCCTTGACCACGCGGTAATGGCGGTGGGCCCGGGCGGCGACCTGGGCGGCGTGGGTGACGACCAGCACCTGAAGGGTCTCGCCGAGCCGCGCGAGGCGGGCGCCGACCGCGGCCGCGGCGGCCCCGCCGATCCCGCTGTCGACCTCGTCGAAGATCAGGGTGGGCGCCGATCCGGCGTGCGCCAGCACCACCCGGAGCGCGAGCAGGAGGCGGGAAAGCTCGCCCCCCGAGGCGATCCGGGCGAGCGGGCCGGGCGCGGCACCGCGTTGGGTCGCGACCTCGAAGCGGACCCGCTCGGCGCCCTCGGCGGTCCAGGCCTCGGGCGCCAGCGGCTCGAGTTGGGCGGCGAAGCGCGCCGGGCCCAGGCGCAGCGGCGGAAGCTCGTCGTTGACCCGGGCGGCGAGCGCCGAGGCGGCCTCGCGCCGGGCCGCGCTCAGGCGCTCGGCGGCAGCGACGAAGGCAGCCCGGGCAACCTCGGCCGCCTCGGTGAGGCGCTGGGTCTCGGCGTCCCCGAGCTCGAGCGCGGCCAGGCGGGCGGCCAGCGCCTGGTGCACCTCGCTGAGCGAATCGACGTCCGCGTCGTGCTTGCGCGCCAGCGCCCGGAGCGCGAACAGGCGTTCCTCGATCCGCTCGAGCCGGGCGGGATCGGGCTCGAGCGCGCGCTCGGCGGCGGCGAGCGCGGCCTCGGCCTCGACGATCTCGACCGCGGCCCGATCGAGCGCGGCGTCGGCCTCGGCCAGCGCCGCCACCCCGCTCTCGGCCGCCCGAGCGAGGTGGCGCTGGGCGGCCCGCAGGCGCTCATCGAGCGCCCGGCCGTCGGTGATCTCGGCGCGCGCCGCCCGCACCGCCTCGGCGGCGCGCTCGCCGGCCATCAGGGCTCGCCGGTCGGCGGCGAGCGTCGCCTCCTCACCGAGGCGGGGCGCGATGGCGTCGAGCTCGGCGACCACGTGGCGCAGATAGTCCTCGTCGCGGCGCGCCTCGGCCAGAGCTTCGGCGGCCTCGGCGTGGGCACCGTGGGCGGCGCGCCAGCACCGGCGGGCCTCGGCGACCTCGCCCGCCAGCGCCTCGCAGGCGCCGAAGCTGTCGAGGAAGCGGCGATGGCTGGCCGGCGCCAACAGGCCGCGGCGGTTGGCCTGGCCCTGAATCTCGACCAGGGCGTCGCCGATCTCGCGCAAGAGCCCGACCCCGACCGGCTGGTCGTTGACGAAGGCGCGGCTGCGGCCGTCGGCGGTGACGACGCGGCGCAAGAGGATGCGCTCGTCGCCGTCGAGATCGTGCTCGGCGAGAAGGGCGTGGGCGGGGTGGCCCGGCGGCGGCGCGAACTCGGCGGCGACCACGGCGCGGGTGGCGCCGCGGCGGATCAGCGCGGCCTCGCTGCGGGCGCCGAGCGCCAGGCCGAGGGCGTCGAGAAGGATCGACTTGCCGGCCCCGGTCTCGCCGGTCAGCGCGCACAGCCCCGGCCCGAACGCCAGGTCGAGCCGCTCGATGAGAACGACGTCGCGAATCGAGAGGTTGACGAGCACCGGCCGCGGCTCCGCCTCGGCGTTGGTTCAGAAGATCGAACCCATGGCCTGCGCCAGCCACGAGCGTTTGTCGACCTCGGGCTTGCGCCCGTTGCTGGTGAGAAGGGCATAGGAATCCTGGTACCACTCGCTCCCCGGGAAGTTGTGGCCGAGGACGGCGGCGGCGGTCTGGGCCTCGTTCACCAGGCCGATGGCGAGGTAGCACTCGACCAGGCGGTGCAGCGCCTCGGGCACGTGGGTGGTGGTCTGGTAATTCTCGACCACGTTGCGGAAGCGGTTGATGGCGGCGGTGTAGCGGCCCTTGCGCTCGTAGAACCGGCCGACCTCCATCTCCTTGCCGGCGAGGTGGTCGTGGGCGAGGTCGATCTTGAGGCGGGCGTCGCGCGCATACTCGCTGTCGGGGAAGCGGCGCACCACCTCCTCGAGCGAGGCCAGCGCCTGCCTGGTCATCTTCTGGTCGCGGCCGATGTCCGAGATCTGCTCATAATACGAGATCGCGATCAGATAGTAAGCGTAGGCCACGTCGCGGTTGCCCGGGTGAAGCTCGACGAACCGGCGGGCGGCGAGGATGGCCTCGTCGTAGTTGTTGGCCTGATAGTTGGCGTAGGCGGCCATGACCTGGGCCTTGACCGCCCACACCGAGTAGGGGTGCTGGCGCTCGACCTCCTCGAAGGCCTTGGCGGCGCGGTCGTACTGGCCGGCCAAGAGGGCGTTGAGCGCGGCGTTGTACAGCTTGTCGACCGGGCGCTCGACGTAGGGCTCGGGCTTGCTCGCGCACCCTGTCAGGAGGAGCGCGGCGAAGACGACCACGAGGACGCCGAGACGGCGCCCGGGGCCCGGTCGCGTGGCGAACAGATGCATGGACGGCCGTCCCTCGAGGCTATGGCGCCGGCGACTATACCACCGCCGAGCGCCACGGCACAAACGGCCGTCCGCGCTCAGGAGAGGAGGAAGGCCTTGAGATGGTCGTGCAGCCGCGGCTCGGCAAAGGGCTTCGGCCGGTGGTCGCGGGCCTTGGGCAGCAGAGCCTCGAGCTCGCCCGGATCGCGCGACCATATGATGTCGTAAGCGCTCGCCATACGGGCGAGAAACTCGGCTTGGTGGTCGGCCGCCGCGAGCGGGTTGGCGAACGAGATGAAGGGCTTGTCGCTGGCGAGAAGCTGAAAGGTCGTGCCGGTGCCGCCGTGGCCGATGATCAGGTCGGCACGATTGACGAACTCCTGGATCGATGGCTGGTACTTGAACCACTCGCAATGCTTCGGCTCGTACTCACCGCTACCGATCTGGCAGACGACCGGCCCATCGATGACACTCCGGGCGACGCAGTTGTCGACCGCTTCAAGAAGACCGTCGAAAGGAATCGTCGTACCCACCGTGACGAAGATCAAATCACGACTCCCTGATACATAGTCCCCTTATTAGCCTCCGCCATTTCTGGCCATTGGACGTAGAGCCGATCGCACAGGCCAAATTTTGCAACGAGCTTACCGGTGCGCGAGAGCATATTTACATGGGTGATGCTCTCGATGAAGACTGCCTTCCTGCCCAACATCCGCGTCCAGAGAAAGAAGGGAACGGCGGTCGGGCCGCCAACCGCGACCACCGCAATCGCTCGCTCCCGCCAGACGATCGAAAGCGCCTTTGAAGCGACCCGGGCGAAATTTAGCAGCCCCCGAAGACCCCAGCCCATGGACATGGTGCCTACGCTCGCAACCCGATGGACGCACCGCCCGGGTGGGTATGCCTTCATGTCTAACGACGTGCCTTGGGGAACGACGTAAACGTAGTCGAAGTCGTTGCCGAGACCGCGAAGAAGGCAACGCATCTCAAACGACCATCCGCCACCGGCAAGGACCACGAGAAGTGTTTTTCGTCCGGCCATACGTGGTCCTTGTGAACGTCGATCGGGGACGTGTGTCGCTCGAGCGTCAAGCGAAACTCGTAAACAAAGAACTAAGCGCGGTCCGTCGCGCGCCGTCGCCGTCCGCGATCAGGCGGTGGCGGCGATGGGCTGGTCGGCGGGCCAGTCGCGCTCGACCGCCTCGTCGAGGGTGACCAGGCGCCAGGCGGTCTCATCGGCGAACAGGGCCTCGAGCAGGCGGGCGTTGAGCCCGTGACCCGAGGCCGTCGCCTCGACATGGGCCATCAGCGGCGCCCCGGCGAGGTAGAGATCGCCGATGCAGTCGAGCGCCTTGTGGCGCACCAGCTCGTCCGCATAGCGCAGGCCCTCGTCGTTGATCACGCCGTCGTCGTCGAGGACCACGGCATTGTCGAGCGAGCCCCCGAGCACCAGGCCCATGCCGCGCAGGCGATCGACGTCGCTGAGGAAGCCATAGGTGCGGGCGCGCGCGATCTCGCGCTTGAAGGCGCCGTCGACCAGGGCGATGGCGCAGCTCTGGCGGCCGATGACGGGGTGCTCGTAGGCGATGGCGAAGGTCAACGAGAAGGCCGCCGCCGGCATCAGCCGGATGGCGCGCGCGCCCTCGGAGACGACGACCGGCTTGAGCACCTCAATGACCCGGCGCGGGGCCGCCTGCTCGACGATGCCGGCGCACTCGATCAGGAAGACGAAGGGGGCGGCGCTGCCGTCCATGATCGGCACCTCGGGGCCGTCGAGCTCGATCACGGCGTTGTCCACCCCGAGGCCCGCGAGCGCCGCCATCAGGTGCTCGACCGTGGCCACGCCGACGCCGTTGCCGTCGCCGAGCGTCGTGCACATGGTCGAGGAGACGATGTTGGTGTGGCGGGCGGCGATCTCCGCCCCGCCGAGGTCGATCCGGCGCAAGACGATGCCGCTGTCGGCGGGCGCCGGCACGAGCCGCATGGCGACCTTCTCACCCCCATGCAGGCCGACCCCGGCGCAGCCGATCGCCGCATTGAGCGTCCGTTGACGGGCAGCCCCCACCGTCCGTTCCTTCTTCCCTGCCCCCGTTCCGTGATCCCCGGAACCGATAAGGCCACCATTCGCCCGGACGGCCGCCGGGCCGGCACCTCACGAGCCTTCTAGCAGGTGCCCGTGAGGTGCTCAATTCACGTTTTGCAACAGAATACTACGCTCGGTTGGTTAAGGCCCCGGCAGACCTTCAGCCGTTCCTGCGGCGGAGGAAGGCGGGGATGTCCAGGCTCTCCTCCTCGATCGGCGGCAGGCTCGGCTGGGCGCTCCCCACCGTGGGTTCGGCAGCGCCGGCGAACGCCGGCTCCAGCCCACCCTGCCACTGCGGCTCGCGGGCCCGCCCGGCCCCGGTCATGCGCTCGAACAGGCTCGGGGTGCGGCGCGGCGCCGGCTGTGCCGGTGGGCTCGCAGCGGCCTTGGGGCGCGATGCTTCGCCTGCCCGCGGGCGCAGGCCCAGGCCCCAGGGCTCACGCCGGACGATCGCCGGGGCGGCGGGCTCGGCCGCCACCTCGGGCTCGGCCTCGGCCATCGCCGCCACCGCGACGGGGGCCTCGACCGGGGCCTCGGGGGCTTCGGCCGCGACCGGGGCCTCGATCGCGCCATCCGCGGCCTCGGGCACGCGCTCGGCAACCGCGGCGGCCTGGACCGGCACCGGGCACTCGCCGGCCTCGATCCCGGTGGCGACCACCGAGACCCGCATCTTGCCGGCGAGCGAGTCATCGAAGGTCGAGCCGAAGATGATGTTGGCCTCGGGGTCGATCTCGTCGCGGATCCGGTTGGCGGCCTCGTCGACCTCGAACAGCGTCATGTCATAGCCGCCGGTGATGTTGATCAGGACCCCGCGCGCCCCCTGCATCGAGACGTCGTCGAGCAACGGGTTGGAGATCGCGGACTCGGCGGCCTCGACCGCCCGGCGCTCGCCGTCGGCCTCGCCGATGCCCATCATCGCCTTGCCCATCTCGGCCATCACCGTGCGGATGTCGGCGAAGTCGAGGTTTATGAGACCGGGCATCACCATCAGGTCGGTGACCCCGCGCACGCCTGAGGACAGCACGTCGTCGGCCATCTTGAAGGCGTCGGCGAAGGTGGTCTTCTCGTTGGCGACGCGGAACAGGTTCTGGTTGGGAATGACGATCACGGTGTCGACATAGCGCTGGAGCTCGGCGAGGCCCTGATCGGCGATCCGCATCCGATGGACGCCCTCGAACTGGAACGGCTTGGTCACCACGGCGACGGTGAGAACGCCGTGCTCGCGCGCCGCCCGGGCGATCACCGGGCCGGCGCCGGTGCCGGTGCCGCCGCCCATGCCGGCGGTGATGAAGACCATGTTCGAGCCTTCGAGGTGCTCGACGATGTCGCCGAGGGCCTCCTCGGCGGCGGCGCAGCCGACGTCGGGCCGCGACCCGGCGCCGAGCCCCTGGGTGATGGTGACGCCGAGCTGGATACGGCGCTCGGAGAGCGACTGCGCCAGCGCCTGGGCGTCGGTGTTGGCGACCACGAACTCGACCCCTTCGAGGTGCGAGGTGATCATGTTGTTGACGGCATTGCCCCCGGCGCCGCCGACCCCGATCACGGTGATCCGGGGCTTGAGTTGGTGGGTTGCCGGCATGCTGAGATTGATCGTCATCCTTGCCTCCAAAATCGATGGTTGTGGACGGGCCCGGTTGGCTCCGGTGCCGTTCTCCTGGTGGGGCCCCGGACGCGGGGCGGGGTTGGGTTACAAGCTTTCACGGAACCAGCGACCGAGGCGGCCAAAACGCCCGGCGGTCCCCGGGTTGAGCTCGATCCCGCGACCGACGGCGTCGGCAGCGGTGGTGACGGCGTGAATCAGAAGCCCGGCCGCGGCGGCGAAGGCCGGCCCGGCGGTGGCGGCGGCGAGCCCCTCGACGCCGAGCGGGCGGCCGAGGCGGACCCGGGCGTCGAGGATCCGCCCGGCGAGCTCGGCGGCGCCGTGAAGCTGGCTCGCGCCGCCGGTCAGCACCAGACGGCGCCCGGCGACGGCGAGGAAGCCCGCGGCCGCCAGGCGGTCGCGCACCAGCTCGAAGGTCTCTTCGAGGCGCGGGCGGACGATGGCGGCGAGCTCGGCGCGGCTCGCGGTCATGGTCTCGCCGCCCTCGCCGACGCGCTCGATGTCGATGGTCTCGCGCTCGGCGGTGGGGCCGGCGACGACGCTGCCGTAAAGCGCCTTCAGGCGCTCGGCCTTCTCGATCGAGGTGGTGAGCCCGCAGGCGATGTCGTGGGTGACGTGGGCGCCGCCCAGCGGAATGACGTCGGCGTGCACGGCCTCGCCCTCGGCGAAGACGGCGATCCCGGTGGTCCCCGCCCCCATGTCGAGGACCACCGCGCCGAGCTCCTTCTCGTCCTCGACCAGGGTGGCGAGCCCGGCGGCGTAAGGGGCGAGCACGCTGGTGGCGATGTCGAGGTGGCCGCGGCCGATGCAGGCGGCGAGGTTGCGCAGCGGCCCGGGCTCGGCGGTGACGACGTGGACGGTGACCGCCAGCCGTTCGCCGTACATCCCCCGGGGGTCGCGGATGCGGCGGTTGCCGTCGATCGCGAAGCCGAGCGGGATGGCGTGGACGATCTCGCGCTCGCCGGGCTCGCCGCCCGCCCGCCCGGCGGCGATCGCCCGGCGGACCTCGGCGTCGCCGACGGCATGGCCGTTCAGCGGCAAGACCACCTCGACCCGGCGCGAGGCCGGCTGGCCCGCCGAGACCGCCAGATGCACCGCCTCGATGCTCTCGCCGGCCATCTCCTCGGCGGCCTGGACGGCCCCGGTGATGACGCTCGCGACCGCCGGCATGTCGATCACGGCGCCGGCGCGCATGCCCCGGCTCAGCGTGTGGCCGATGCCGGTGACCGCGATCGCCCCGCCCTCGGTGTGGGCGATCAAGCAGCAGGTCTTGCCGGTGCCGACGTCGAGCGCGGCGATGGTTCCCTGGCGCGGCCGGGCTCGTGCCATCGTCAGGTCTCCTTGCCGGCGCCGTTGCGGTGCGCTCGGCGAACCACCAGGCGATCGGGCAGGCGCAGGTCGATCACGGTGATGTCGCGGGCGAGAAGCTGATAGCGGCGCTCGTAGTCGGCGAGCCGGCGCCAAGCCGCGGCCAGGCCGTCCTCGGGCAGCTTGACGGCGATGCCGTTGTCGAGCTCGAGGTTCCAGCGCCGGCCACCGACCCGCACCGCAGCCACGACTCGTTGGGCGAGCGGCGGTTCGCTGGCCATCAGGCTCACCAGCCGGCGGGCGTCGGCCGGCGCGTCGGGTCCGACCACCAGCGGCAAGGCGGCGAAGGCCGCGGGCGAGGCCCCGGCGATCACCGTGCCGTCGCGGGCGATCACCGCCACCTTGCCCCGGTGCTGCCAGCGGGCCAGCGGCACCCGCTCGGCGAGGCGGATCAGGATGGTATCGGGGAAGCGGCGCTCGACGCTGGCCCGCGCGACCCAGCCGATGGCGGCGATGCGCTTGGCCACCGCCGTCGCGTCGATGCGGATCAGGGGGGTGCCCTCGGCGGCGCCCACGGCCGCGAGGAGGGCCTTGCGCGGGGTGTGGACGCGGCCGACCACATAGACCTCGCCGAGCGCCCAGCCGAGCCGCGCGCTCGCCCCCACCATGGCCTCGATCCCCCGGCGATAGGCCACCTCGGCGCGGCCCGAGGCCCAGAACCAGCCGCCGGCGAGGCCGAGCCCGATCATCATCGCCAACGGCGCGCCATAGATCAGCGCCGGGCGGAACCAGCGCCGGGCCGGGCGCCGGCGGGGTTTGCCCGTCAGCCGTCGCATCGCGCCGTCTCCACCATCCAGCCGACCAGGGCGCCGAAGTCGATGCCGGCATAGGCCGCGATCTCGGGCACCAGCGACAAGGGCGTCATCCCGGGCTGGGTATTGACCTCCAAGAGGTAAAGCGCACCGGGCTCCCCGGCGGTCTCGTCGTAGCGCAGATCGGCGCGGCTGACCCCGCGGCAGCCCAGGGTCTCGTGGGCCAGCGCGGCAAGCCGCAGGGCCTCGTCGTAGACCGGCGCCGGGACCGGCGCCGGCATCAGATGCGCGGTCCGGCCCTCGGTGTACTTGGCGGTGTAGTCGTAGAAGCCGTTGTTCGGCCTGAGCTCGAGCACGCCCAAGGGGCGGCCGTCCATCACCGCGACCGTAAGCTCGCGCCCGGGGACATAGCGCTCGACCAGAACCTGGTCGCCAAAGGCCCAGTCGGCGTCGAGCCCCGGGGCGTTGTCGCCGGGAAAGACGATGTGGACGCCGACGCTCGAGCCCTCGGTCGCCGGCTTGACCACATAGGGCGGGTCCATCACGCCGCCGGTCAGCACGGCGGCGCACTCGACGACGATGCCCTCGGGGCAGGGGATGCCGGCCTCGGCGAACAGCCTCTTCGCCATCGGCTTGTTCATCGCCAGCGCCGAGGCGAGAAGGCCCGAGTGGGTGTAGGGGATGCCGGCGATCTCGAGCAC
>Ga0114931_10008184_pt1 | contig 12691 bp, 10 predicted proteins | sample 2SBtaG_FD_89579 | JGI IMG/M metagenome (GOLD analysis project Ga0114931, IMG submission 89579) | Deep subsurface microbial communities from Kolumbo volcano to uncover new lineages of life (NeLLi) - 2SBTROV14_V59a metaG | ecosystem: Environmental > Aquatic > Marine > Volcanic | place: Kolumbo...
TCACGAATGACTGGTTTGTTGGTGGGAATGATGACCACATCCAACTTATAAATTTCCCAGAATTCTCCTGCCTCATTGACTGCAGTTCCTGTCATTCCGGCCAACTTGTGATACATGCGGAAATAATTCTGAAGAGTAATGGTGGCATGCGTTTGTGTTGTCGATTCAATTTTCACATTTTCTTTTGCTTCGATGGCCTGATGCAAACCGTCACTATATCTTCTTCCCTCCATCACTCGGCCTGTTTGCTCATCTACGATTTTTACCTTGCCATCCATGAGCACATATTCCACATCGCGCTCAAAAAGCGTATAGGCCTTGAGCAACTGTTGTATGGTATGCAGGCGCTGCGACTTGATAGCAAAATCCTGAAGCAGGGCATCTTTCTTCTGATTTTTTTCATTTTCGCTCAACGCGGAGTTTTCGATTTCTGCAATTTGCGCACCTACATCGGGCAAAACAAAGAAATCTTTCTCTTCCCCGGCTGTAGTGATCAGTTCGATGCCTTTCTCTGTCAACTCTACATTGTTGTTCTTCTCATCAATCACGAAATAGAGCTCTTCATCCACGAGGGGCATTTCTTTCGATTGATCGCGCATGTAGTAGCTCTCCGTACGGAGCAGTATCTGTTTTTTTCCTTCCTCACTTAGGTATTTGATCAGTTGCTTGTATTTGGGCAAGCCGCGATGGGCGCGCAGGAGGGCCAGTCCACCTTCCTTGACTCCGTCCTTTCCTTCGGCAATTTGGCGTTTGGCTTCAAGAAAGAGCTTATGAACCAGTTTGCGCTGTGTTTCGACCAGTCGTTCTATGCGGGGCTTGAGTTTGAAAAACTCTTCCTCATCATTTGACTTGGGAACCGGACCCGAGATAATCAAAGGCGTACGAGCATCGTCAATCAACACCGAATCCACCTCATCCACCATGGCATAATGTAGCTTGCGCTGGACCATATCTTCCTTAAACTGCACCATGTTGTCGCGCAGATAATCGAAGCCAAACTCATTATTAGTTCCATAGGTCACATCGCTGTTATAAGCTGCTCTTCGCTGTGGAGAATGCGGCTCATATTTATCGATGCAATCTACTGTAAGGCCCAAAAATTCAAAAATAGGGGCCATCCATTCGGAGTCACGTTTGGCCAGGTAGTCGTTTACTGTAATAATATGGACCCCCTCGCCTGCGAGACCGTTGAGATAGGCCGGCAGGGTGGCTACAAGGGTTTTTCCTTCTCCTGTGGCCATCTCTGCAATTTTGCCCTGGTGCAGTACGATACCTCCAATAAGTTGTACATCATAATGCACCATGTCCCACTTCACCCGATTGCCTGCCACATTCCATGAAGTGGAAAATGTGGTCAAATCGCCATCAATTCGAATATAATCTTTATGCTCTGCCAGTTTGCGGTCGAGCTCCGTTGCCTTTGCTTTTAATGCATCTTTGTCCTTAAACCTGCGGGCAGTTTCTCGCACTACCGCAAAGGCCTCGGGCAAGATCAAGTTAAGCGCTTCTTCGAGCAACTCATCCTTTTTCTCCGTTAGTTTATCTATCTCATTGTACAATTGATCTTTTTCATAAACCGATATATTAGCAGAAGCAGCCCCATTTCGCAGGCGTTCGATTTCCGAGCTTACCGGTGCCGTGTGCTCCGCAAGGCGGGCCTTGAATTCGGCTGTCTTGTTTCTCAGTTCATCATCGCTGATATTGTGCAGCTTTTCATACTCCTCATTGATTTGATCTACCAGGGGCTGCAGGGCTTTTACGTCTTTATCCGATTTGTTGCCGCCAAATAGCGATTTGACGGTTTTACTTAAAAAATTAGCCATTCCTTACTTTTTATTTAGTGCGTTTCCAAACCAAACAAAATTAAGCTTTAATTAAGTTCATTGCAGCTTCTAATTAGGTAATATTCAAATAAATTGTTAAAAATTATATCCACGAAATTGTATAGAAAACGATCTCCGGTTAAAGCCAAAAGACCCTAAATTCACAGGAAATAATCTGCTATGAGAATATTGCTGATTGGAAGCGGAGGCCGCGAGCATGCACTGGCATGGATCCTAAATGCTCTTGCACGCAAAGAAGAACTCTTCATTGCTCCGGGCAATGCGGGCACGGCCGAAATCGGGCAAAACACGGCACTTGATATTTTGGACCTCCCGGCTATCGGAAGATTTGTTATCGAGCATGGAATCGAGCTGCTTGTAGTAGGCCCCGAGCAACCGCTGGTAGCTGGTATTCGCGACTACTTCAAGAATGAGGAAACTCTGAGCAATATTCCTGTTTTTGGCCCTTCGGCCAAAGGAGCCCTGCTTGAAGGAAGCAAGGCTTTTGCCAAAAAGTTTATGAAACGCCATGATATTCCCACTGCGCGCTACCGGGAGATTACAGCAGAGAACACCAAAGCGGGTCATGCATTTTTGGATACTCTCCACCCCCCCTTTGTGATCAAAGCAGACGGGCTGGCAGCGGGCAAAGGTGTATTGATAATAAATGATCGAAAAAAAGCGCACGAGGAATTAAAAAGCGTTTTGAGCGGCCGATTTGGAATGGCCGGCCGCAAAGTGGTCATCGAAGAGTTTCTGCCGGGGAAGGAGCTATCCGTTTTTGCATTGTTTGATGGAAATCATTATGTATTACTGCCTACGGCCAAAGACTATAAACGTATCGGAGAAGGCGATACTGGGCCCAATACCGGTGGTATGGGTGCCATCGCTCCGGTGCCTTTTGCCGGGCCAGCCTTGATGCGTAAAGTGGAAGAACGAATTGTAAAACCTACAGTTGAGGGTCTCGTATCCGAGGGTATTGATTATCGGGGGGTCATATATTTCGGTTTGATGATCGTAGATAAGGAGCCGTATGTCATAGAATATAATTGTCGCTTTGGCGACCCCGAAGCAGAGGTAATCATACCTTTGATAAAAGATCAACTCCCGGAATTAATATTACAGACCGCGAATGGCCAGCTTGATAGCAGCAAATCCCTCACCGTTGAAAAGGCTGCCGCAACGGTAATCCTGGCCTCAGGCGGATATCCAGGAAATTACGAAAAAGGTAAGCCTATCCGGGGCCTCGGGGGAGTGAAGAAAAGCAAGGTCTTTCATGCGGGTACCCGCAGGGATCTTACCCAAGAATTAATCAGCAACGGAGGGCGTGTGCTGGCCGTCACTTCACTGGCCCCCACACTATCCGAAGCCTTGCAAATGAGCATGAAAAATGCGGAAAAGATACAATTCGAAGGCAAATACTTTCGTAGGGATATAGGACAGGACGTAGTGCAATAACGGTTCCTCCTTATTCCACTGTGACCGATTTGGCCAGATTGCGCGGTTGATCTACATTACAGTTGCGCAATACGGCAATATGATAAGCGAGCAACTGAAGCGGCACAGCCGTAATCAGTGGGGCAAAAGGATCTTCCACTTTAGGCACCTCAATAACAAATTCTGCCATTTCGCGAATGATCTCATCATCTTCGGTCACGATGGCGATAACCCTTCCCTTGCGGGCAATGACCTCCTGAATATTGCTAATAATTTTATCGTAGGCGCCCTTGTTGGTGGCTATCACCACCACGGGCATATTTTCATCAATGAGGGCAATGGGGCCGTGTTTCATCTCTGCAGCCGGATATCCTTCTGCATGGATGTATGAAATCTCTTTGAGTTTCAAGGCTCCCTCAAGGGCCACAGGGAAGTTATATCCCCTGCCGAGATAAAGGAAATGCTCGGAGTCTTTAAAAACTGTCGCAATTTCCCTGATGGCCTCGTTCCAGTGAAGCGCCCGCTCGATAAGCCGTGGGATGGTCTCCAACTCAAGCAACAGCGTCTGGTGTCTCGATTCGGGCAAAGTGCCCCGGTTCTTAGCCATCATCAGTGCCAAAAGGGAAAGAATAGTAAGCTGGGCTGTGAAGGCTTTGGTAGAAGCTACGCCTATTTCGGGCCCGGCATGGGTATAGGAGCCCGCGTGGGTAGCCCTAGAGATGCTCGATCCCACCACATTGCAGATTCCAAAGATGGTAGCGCCCCTTGACTTCGCCAATTCAATGGCCGACAGGGTGTCGGCTGTTTCACCTGATTGCGAGATGGCTATTACAATATCATCCTGATGGACAATGGGATTTCGATAGCGAAACTCCGAGGCATATTCCACCTCAACCGGAACACGGGCAAGGTCTTCGATAAGATATTCTCCTACCAGGCCGGCATGCCATGAAGTACCGCAGCCAATAATAATGATCCTTGATGCCCGGTAGAGCCGCTGTTCATATTCTTTGATACCTCCAAGCATCACAGTTCCCTGCTCGGCATTAAGACGCCCACGCATCGAATCTTCTACCGATCGGGGTTGTTCAAAGATTTCTTTTAGCATAAAATGCTCATATCCGCCTTTTTCAAGCATCTCCAGTTTCATCTCCAATTCTTGCACATAGGGTGTAATCTTTTTATTCTCAATCGTTTTAATACTGAGCCCAGCATCCGTTGAAACCACGGCTATTTCTTTGTCATCCAGATATACCACATTGCGCGTATACTCTACGATGGGTGTGGCATCCGATGCTATAAAATACTCACCATCACCAATGCCCAGCACCAACGGGCTGCTCTTGCGGGCAGCCACCAGTTTGGATGAGTCATTCTTTGACATCACTACAATGGCATAGGCCCCGACTACCTGGCTAAGAGCCAGGCGCACGGCTTCCTCCAGTGCCACTCCTTCATTGACCAAAATTTCTTCTATTAAATGCACCAGTACTTCCGTATCCGTATCGGATTTAAAGCGATGACCCCGTTCTTCCAGTGTTTTGCGCAACAGGCCATAATTCTCAATAATACCGTTGTGAACGATGCTGAGCTGACGTGAGTCGGAGACATGCGGGTGTGCATTGACATCATTGGGCTCACCGTGGGTTGCCCATCGTGTATGGCCTATGCCTACGGTTCCCGAGCAATCTTTGTCTGAAGCAAAAGCCTCGAGTTCAGCCACTTTACCCTTCTTTTTGTACACTCTCAGTCCACCATTGAGCAATGCCACTCCGGCACTATCATAGCCTCTGTATTCAAGCCTTCTCAAGCCTTTGATAAGAATGGGATATGCTTCTCGGGAACCGATGTACGCAACAATACCGCACATAATGAAAATTTTACCTGGTGTAAATAATTCTTAATCTCATTTTCAAGCTGTCATTTGGGTGATGACCATCTGCGATGACGGCTCTCCCCGGATTGACTGCCGGGGGGTATGCTCTCAGATAAATAGGCTTCAATGAAAGATTACCAAGCGCCACTTCTTGAAGGTAACGTGCAATGTTGAGTCGATATTGGTAATAGGGCTTACCATCTAACATTACTTTTTTCCTGTATCCGTCCAGATGGTAGAATGGAAAGTTGCGGTCAAAATCATCATCGGGGAGGGCGAGAAGGACTGAACTACTATCCGCCTGTATTCTTGGGACAATGCGGTCAGGTGCCTTAAAGAGTGAATCTTCATCCGAAGGCAATACGGTAACAATAAGCTCCGCCTTATTAATGGCCACTTTTTTTAGCTCCGCAAAAGAAGGAATCTCAATTTTTGCTGCCAGCCCGGCCATGCCCTGAAGAAAGACGCTATTTGCCGAAGGTGGATTTCCATTGATCTGCCGAATAATCTCGGGATTTGTATATTGATGTTTAATGGCATTGGCCACGGCACTGGTAGACTCCACTCCAAAGCTCAGGCTCAAGCTATCGCTTTTGGCATTTCGATAGTGAATCACCAACCTGGCACCGCTCGTATTCATTTGAAAAATTGTCATGTTGCGGCCATAGCCATTCGAAGTGTCGGGCCGGAGATAGAAGCCATGAAGAAAAGAAGCAAAAGCCCCTTTGGATGTAAAATTGGATGTGCCTGCCTGACTCAATATCTCCTCACCGAGTGAACGGCTCAACGGGATATAAATGCGGCTTGAGTCGCTTTTTTTCAGATGTACGTTCCTAACATACCCGATGGGTTCCGGATCGGTAAGAAATACCGTATTCTCACGATAAAGTCCGCCAAACTGTAGGTTCAAAAATACCTGACGCATACGATAAACCAAAAAAGAAGGATGGTAATCCTTATCCCCATACACATCGGTATATTTCAATATCAGACCGATAGAGTCCAGTACCAAATCTTCTCCCAAAATTATGCGGTTGGCCGGAGGTAATGGTTGAAAGTAAATCCCGGCAAATGTTTTTCCAAAAATAGGATCGCTCATGGAACCGGCTACATAGTAGGGCTGAGAAACCGAAAATACCGAATCGTCACGAAAACTGCCTGCTACAATCTCAAATGTATCGGTATCTATCAATTCAAGACTATTGCTTCCAGAAATGATTTCATTGCCAATGCTTGTAGCTTCCTGACAAGCATTCAGGGTCAAAAGAAAAAGGGCCAAAAATAAAAACTGGCCCAAAATCCTGCGATAAATGATATAGTTTCCTTTATTCACCCAACAACGATTCATAGAAAATTCTATACTGTTCCTCATATCCTTCGGCTTCATCCTGCAATTCAAACTTTGGTTTCTTTCTCTCCTTTACGAAGGATTTAATCTCTTCGTGTACTGAATCTCCAGAAAGAATGACCGCATCCGAATAAGTGATAGCTCCTTTATCCAGTCCGATATTGCTTCCTTCGGCATAAAAACCCAAATCTTCTGCAATCTCTTTGTTAATTGCGGCTGCTTTGCTTGCAAAAGTATCGGATAATTTTTCTTCGAACGACTGGTTATAGAGTGAATAAACCAGTTTGGCATTTTTAAAAACGGGTTCGTTGGCATAAGCTGTTTTGGCATAAAAAGGGATTAAGCTTGTCATCCAGCCATGCAGGTGAATGATGTCCGGGGCCCATCCGAATTTCTTAACCGTTTCCATCACCCCTTTGTTGAAAAAGATCATACGGTCGACCGTATCTTCAAACATCTTCTGATTTTTATCCGTAAAAATTCCTTTTCGTTTGAAGAAATCCTCATTATCCAGAAAATATACCTGCAGTCTGGCGCCCGGTAAAGAAGCTACTTTAATAATGAGAGGAAAATCATCATTATCAACGATAATATTAATTCCCGAAAGGCGAACTACTTCGTGCAAACGATGTCTCCGTTCATTGATAGATCCAAAACGAGGCATTAAGATCCTGATTTCCATGCCAGCATCATTCATGTGTTTTGGCAATTTATTTACAATATTTGCCATTGCACTCAACTCAACGTATGGATTCAACTCTTGCGTGACATATAATACTTTAGTTTTTTCCATGCGGTTAATATATTTACCCGTTTACGCTATTTGTTTTAGCGGTGCAAAGATAATAAAATTTTGCCTTACAGCCCTCTAAAGTAGCGGGTTTAACGCAATGACACCAAAGCCCGATATAAGATGCATATATTTAAAAAAGCCAGTGATATCAAGCAATTCATTCGTAATTTGAAAGCGGAAGGTCATAGCGTGGGCTTCGTTCCCACTATGGGAGCCATTCACGAAGGGCACCTTCAGCTGATAAAACGCGCAATGAGTGAAAGCGATGAAGTAGTTGTGAGCATATTCGTAAACCCTACACAGTTTGATGAGACAAGCTACTTCAGCCACTATCCGCGCAACACCATACAAGATATCTTTCTTCTCGAAAGTATCCACTGCCCTGTCCTATTCCTGCCCAGTGAAGAGGAAATTTATCCGGATGAAATTCTACGAAAGCGAAAATTTGACCTCGGATACCTGGAAAAGACCATGGAAGGCGCTCATAGACCCGGACATTTTCAAGGGGTGGCGCAGGTCATAAGCCGCTTGCTGGATATCATCCCGGCAGACCGGCTTTTTCTGGGGCAAAAAGATTATCAGCAGGTAAAGGTCATAAATCGTCTTATTCACGACATTTTAAATCTTCCGCTGGAGATCGTAGTATGTCCCACCGCCCGCGAGATGGACGGTTTGGCCATCAGTTCACGCAATATAAGACTGAGCCAGGAAGAACGGCAAGCCGCAACTATCCTGTATAAAACCCTCGATTGGGCCCAAAAAGCAAGCAGCCAATTGACTCCCAAAGCATTAAAAAACAAAGCCATGGAAATGTTGATGCATGTCCCGGAAATCAGTGAGATAGGATATTTTGAAATTGTCAATGCCGACACGCTCAGCCCTGTCAATAGCTGGGGCGACAGCTCACGAATCATTGCCTGCCTGGCCGTCCGCATGGGTGAAGTTCGACTGATTGACAACATGTTTATAAAAGGAATACACTGAGCAGGCTTGCTAATTTATTCATAGAAGACCAAAAAGGAACCCATTTTGCTTCCAGCTTTGTTAAATTTGCAGCCGCTATGAAAATCCAAGTATTAAAATCCAAGCTACACCGCGTGAAGGTGACGGAAGCCAATCTCAATTATGAGGGAAGCATTACCATTGACCAAGACCTGATGGATAAAGTCGGCTTTTTCCCTTACGAAAGGGTACAGGTTCTAAATTTCAATAATGGAGCCCGAATAGAGACCTATATCATCGTGGGTAAGCGCGGTAGCAATGTTATTTGTATGAACGGTCCGGCTGCACGGCATGCACAGGTCGGTGATGAAATTATCATAGCCTCCTACGGCCTGGTCACTGAAGATGAAGCAAAAAGTCATAAACCCCGTATTTTCATACCGGGAAAAAAGTGAAGCCTAAGCCGTTTTGAATAAAAAGATCCGCACATTTCTTCAGTATGCCTTTTTTTTACTCCTTGCAGGGGTTCTGCTCTGGCTTGCCTTTCGCGGCATAGCTTTCGAGGCCATAAAAGAGGCTCTTCGCAGTGCCAACTACCGGTGGATTTTACTTTCAGTGATCTTGGGTATTGTCAGCCATATCAGTCGCAGCATTCGTTGGAATATGCTGATCAAACCATTGGGATATACACCCCGCCTAATCAATACTTTCTTTGCTGTCATGATTGGCTACTTTGCCAATCTCGCGTTTCCCAGACTTGGCGAACTGAGCAAATGCGAAATATTGAGACGCTATGAAGGTGTACCCATTAATAAGCTCCTTGGCACCATGATTATGGAGCGGGCTGCCGATCTGGTTTCCCTGATTATTCTCATAGGTATTGTCTTTATTTTTGAATTTCATTTTCTGAAAGAAACCATAAGAAGCTATCTGATAGAACCGGTATTGGGTGCCATGAAATCCAATAGTGAAGCCCTCCTGCTGATCGGCCTTACAATAATATTCTTGATTGCAGCAGGCATTTGGTTCCTCCGAAAATTTCGCCATATCCCGTTGTTAATCCGTTTCAGAGAACTGGCAGTGGGTTTTGTGGAAGGATTGAAATCAATCGGTAAAATGGACAATGCCTGGGCATTTGTCTTACACAGTGTCTTTATCTGGAGCCTCTATTATACCATGACTTATGTAGCCTTTTTTGCCTTTGGTGAAACCGCCCATTTAGGGCTCATGGCCGGATTGGTGGTCTTTGTTTTCGGAAGTATTGGTATGGTCATGCCTCTGCCCGGAGGAATCGGATCATATCATTCCCTTGTTCGCCTGGCGCTTTCGTTGTATGCAGTTCCAGCAGCTACGGCTGCCGCTTTTGCCACTGCCATCCATGCTGGCCAGACTTTCGGCATCATCCTCTTGGGCTTTCTTTCTCTCAGTCTGCTACCTATATTAAATGGTAAAAAAACAGCCGAAGAAAATGAAAACGCCTGAAGAAAAAATTCTTGATAGAGCCGATGCTGTTGTCTTTGCCCACAAGCTACACGAAGTAGGCAAGATTCTCGTGTTTACGAATGGGTGTTTTGATGTACTCCATGCCGGTCACACTTATTTGATCAATGAAGCCCGAAAGCATGGAGATGCCCTCATTCTTGCTATCAACTCGGACCAATCAGTCAAACGGCTGAAGGGGGATAACCGTCCCATCAACAAAGAAGAAGATCGCGCCATGATCCTGGCCTCACTGCAAGCAGTTGATGCAGTAATTATTTTTGAAGAAGATACTCCCGAAGAACTTATCTCCCTTCTCCGGCCCGATGTACTCGTTAAAGGAGGTGACTACACCAAAGAGGAGGTTGTTGGAGGCGGGTTGGTAGAAGCACATGGAGGCAAAGTACTGATTGTTCCACTCAAGCCAGGATATTCAAGCAGTAAAACAATAGAAAATTTAAAAAAGTAGTAATTTGAAAAAGAACTAAGTGTTTCCCTTCCTGAATTTATAACTTTGCGCGATGAATTTTGAACTATCTGAAGAACACTTGCTAATCCAACAGGCCGCCCGTGATTTCGCACAAAATGAGTTGCTACCGGGTGTTATTGAAAGAGACGATAAGATGTATACCCCCCCAGAGATATACAGGGCCATGAGTGAACTTGGATTCATGGGAATGATGACTGACACGCGATATGGTGGTGGTGGCATGGATACCATCTCTTATGTCTTGGCCATGGAAGAAATATCCAAAGTGGATAATTCCGCTTCCGTTGCCATGTCTGTCAATAATTCACTTGTGTGCTGGGGTCTTGAAGAATTTGGTACGGAAGAACAAAAAAAGAAATATCTCGAACCGCTGGCCAAAGGCCATATTCTCGGAGCCTTCTGCCTTTCTGAACCGGAAGCGGGAAGCGATGCCACACACCAACGCACTACAGCTATTGACAAAGGCGATCATTATTTACTCAACGGAGTAAAAAACTGGATTACGAATGGCAGCATCGCCTCGGTATATCTGGTTATAGCTCAATCGGATATAGAAAAAGGATACAAGGGAATCAATGCCCTGATTGTAGAGAAGGCATGGGATGGTGTTGAGGTTGGCCCCAAAGAACATAAGATGGGCATACGAGCATCAGACACCCATTCAATTAGCTTTAGTGATGTGAAGGTTCCTAAAGAAAATCTTATCTACAAGGAGGGCTTCGGATTTAAATTCGCCATGAAGACGCTGGCCGGTGGAAGGATCGGAATTGCCGCTCAAGCACTGGGCATAGCTTCGGGTGCTTATGAACGGGCATTGCAGTATTCCAAGGAAAGAGAGGCCTTCGGCAAACCCATCTCCCATTTCCAGGCCATCCAGTTTAAGCTGGCCGACATGCTGACACGCATTGAAGCAGCACGTGCTTTGATTTACAAAGCTGCCTGGCTAAAGGATCAAGAGGAGGATTATTCAATGGCCAGTTCTATGGCCAAAGTTTTCGCATCTGAAGCGGCCATGTGGGTCACCACGGAAGCGGTACAAGTGCATGGAGGGTATGGTTATGTGAAAGAATTTCATGTGGAAAGGCTGATGCGCGATGCCAAGATCACTCAAATCTATGAAGGCACTTCCGAAATCCAACGCATTGTTATTTCCCGGAGTATTTTGAGAGATTAAAAGCCAATAGAGTGCAAGCCCAGCAATAGGCATAAGTACAGAATAAGAGGTATTGTATCTTTGGCTCCTCCACGGCAATAATCAAGTTCTAGTAATATGACAGATACGCTACTGAACATTCTTCAATATACGGTACCGGCACTGCTGGTCTTTATCACCGTATACTTTGTTTTCAGGAATCAAAGCAAAAAGGAAATTGCCCTAAAGGAGTATGAGCTGCGAAAAATGTGGCAGAAAAACACTCTTCCCCTCCGTTTGCAGGCATATGAACGCCTCGCTTTATTGCTCGAACGTATACACTTCAGCAATCTAATTCCGCGTGTGCGAAGGCAAAATATGACGGTAAGTGAATTGCAACAGGAATTGATCAACCAGATAAAGATGGAATATGAGCACAATCTCTCCCAGCAGATATATGTGTCGGGCGAACTTTGGCACTTGGTCACTCTATGCAAGGACGAATTGATAAAAACCATCAACCTGGTAGCCTCGGGTATGCCCCTTGATGAAAGCGGCATAGAATTCAGCAAGGCGCTCTTCCACTTCATTCTCGAAAATGAGGAAGACCTCCCCAACGAAAGAGTTCTGGCCTATTTAAAAAATGAGGTAAAATCTCTTTTCTAATCCCATTGCCGCCCCTTATCATCTTGGCTTCACATTAACTTTAAAAAAAGTTAACAAAAAGCGCTTCATTACTTTCTCATAAAAGCTAATTTATCTACATTTAAGGTGTGAACAACTTCCCCTTGTGCTTTGAATTTTGCTTACAACTGAAAATCAGTAATTTTTATTTACTGAGGTGAAGAGCAATTTAATTTTTACGGGACTGTGTTGATATCAGATTAAAAATAGCATTTGATATTTTTCAAAAGTGATATGATTATTTTTTATTAATTCAACTCTATTCATTGCATTTATTAACTAAATGACAAGGTATTATGGTAAATATTTTTTTCACATTTAATAAATGTACCGTAAGTAAAAATGAATGAAAAAACAAGTGGAGAAAGCGTTTTTTTTCAACTTAATTATTGTCAATTTAGTCCTGTGCTTCATTCATACCATTCCAATATGAAAAAATCGAACTAGATGAGTAGCCCAGCCGAAAGCCTATGGAACAACTGTTTAAAAATCATTAAAGATAATGTCAGTAGACAAAGCTATAAAACATGGTTTGAACCTATTGAACCGGTAGATATTAAAGACAAGGTATTGACCATTCAGGTCCCGAGCCAATTTTTTTATGAGTGGTTAGAGGAACACTATGTCTCTTTACTTAGAAAAACAATAAAGCGCGAACTCGGAGAAGATGCCCGTCTTGAATACAAA
>Ga0114931_10008185_pt1 | contig 12691 bp, 9 predicted proteins | sample 2SBtaG_FD_89579 | JGI IMG/M metagenome (GOLD analysis project Ga0114931, IMG submission 89579) | Deep subsurface microbial communities from Kolumbo volcano to uncover new lineages of life (NeLLi) - 2SBTROV14_V59a metaG | ecosystem: Environmental > Aquatic > Marine > Volcanic | place: Kolumbo...
CCACTTCGCCAAATGGTGGCTTCCCGACGCCGTCGAGCTGGTCGACGAAATTCCCAAAACGTCGGCCGGCAAGTTCATGAAATCCACTTTGCGCGAACGGTTTCAGGGTCGCTACGGTTAATGGCCCGTTGAAAAAAACGATTCGGCTCCGGCCCGCCTGTTTCGCTGGATTTCGGCATCATGAAATCTTGGCGAAGCGCCGAGTTGGCGTGCGATTGAAGTGTCCTTGAACTCGACGAAACCTTCTCGGTCTCGCTGTTGAAGCAGCCTGCCACGGACTTCCATGAGGAAGACTTCGTCATGCGGAGCAAGATGCACGCAGGATTCCCACGACTCCTCCAACTGCTTATGGGTTGGATGATCATAAGAGGTTAAGGTGTTCTGAGTTTCTGTTTCGATCAGGGCACGTACGACGGGTGTTGCAATAGGCGTCGAGTGCATAGAATGAGGGCTTCGATCAGAATCTCTTGAGGCTGTAGCTCAGTTGGCAGAGCAACGGACTTTTAATCCGTAGGTCCAGGGTTCAAGTCCCTGCAGCCTCACTTGGCTTTTGCCTCGCGAAATGCTGGTTTTGCGATTGTTTTCTCGGGTTTTCGCTGCTTTGAGGCTCGGGTAATTTTCAGTTGCGAGCGGCATCAGCCGTTGCCTCTTTGTCGTCGCCGGGAGCCTCTTGCACGGCGGGCGACTTGGGCAACAACTCGAGATCGAAGCCTGCGTCGCGCCCGTCGCTTGCCCCGTGGTACGCCGAAGGTCGGCCCGCGGAACCTTGATCAAGGACGTAGTCGGTCGGCGATTGCTCGTGAAACGGAAGATCCAGAGAAGGCAGTCGTCGCCAAACGACAACCCCAAAGTGTGGGAGCTCGGCCATGCCGCCGCGCAGAAACGATCTCCACGACGGCAAGGTCCGCACGTCGGGAAGTCCCTGCTTGGTCATCCCTCGAATCTTCCAGAACACCGGGCGGCCATCGCGGGAAAAAACATGGTCGAACTGCCAAGACAATTCGTGACGAAACTGCTCGGCGGTCGACACGCCCACATGTTCGAAAAACGGGATATGTTCGTCCGTTCGCACAATGCTGTCGGCGATCTTTACGTGGGTCGCGAGCAAATAAGGATGGTCGCGATTGTCGGAAAATAACCCCACGCCCCGCCTGGCCACGAGCGTGACGTGCCGCAGGTCCACCCGCAGCTTGGCTTCTTGAGCCGGTTGGACGGGTCCGTTGCCGGCCGTTAAGAAACGCTCCGGCGTCAGAAGAAGTCCGTTGTCCCAGGAAAGCTCAATGGGCATCAAATCGAGGCCTCGCAGAAAGATGGCTTCGCCGCGGACAACACACTGCTGCAGCGTAACTCGGATCGGCTCGAGATTTGGAACCACCTGCCCGATCGTGCTCATACCCTGACCGGCACCGATGCCGTGTGTCTCGATAAAGGCGACCTGTGGATGATACGCGGTGAGTTGGTCCGAGGCGTTACGGATCGTCAGCCAACAGCGTTGCAGCGTCAGTTGGTCGGCGCGCCGAAGCTCGAACAAGGCCCAGCTTTCCGCGGTCGCATCACGCGAAACATCAAACTCCAGGTCGACGCCGGCCAGTTGTAGCTGACCGCCGGCAACCGAGATCATCGTGCGACGCCCATCGAGTGAGTCGACCGCGGCCGCCAGAAAGACGATCGTCGGATTGAAGCCCGGCGCGGCGCGGATCGTTAACCCAATGTTGTTCACGTCCAAGGGGGCCTCGACTCGGCGACCGCTGTAGCGAAGTTCGATCACATCGCCATCCTCGGCTGCGGCTGAGGCCGCGCGAAGCGTGGCATAGGCGCGATCCGCATTTCCCCCGCGTCCCAAAAGCACAAGACGATCGGCCGGGGGATGTCGTATCGGATCCCGCTTCACGGTATCGGGCGTTGCGGCAATCGGGCGGTCGGATCCGCCGGGCAATTCGGCCGAAGCAACCGAAAGTTCGGCCGAGGTGTTTTGTGGATCCGACGTCACGCTCGCCGCAAGCTTCGTCAACTCAAGGCCGGCCCGTAGCGGTTCGCTTGGAGGAGGTTGTTCGGCATCGTGGGCGACATCGCTGGCGTTGGCACTTTGGTGGAGAGCGGGCTGCTCGGCAGCTTGGCTGTCGCCAGACGTGCCTGGGGCGTTGGAGCTCGAGTTCGCGGAAGCCGTTGTTGCGGTGTCGTCGCGGATTGACGGCTGGGGTCGTTTCTCTTTTTCGATCGTGCTCTCGACAGGGCTGATTGGCTCGGAGGGGGGCTCCGTGGCCGTCGGAGGGTGGCTGTCCGGCAAAACGGCGGTTTGGCCGGATGCCGGGTCGCGGTTGGCAATTGCGATCCGCGGACCCAACGGTTCGGGCCCGTGGTCAGCGGCCTCGCTCCCCGCCGGGGGCATGGGCGAGGAGTTAAAGTGCAGCACGACGACAATTAACAACAGCGATACAACCGGCACGAGCCAAGGCAGATGCCGCTCGAACCGCGATAGCCGCCGACTGCCGGGGGGCTCCCACGCCCAGCGCGGCGCCTGCGGAAGCGCGACGCCGAGCTGATTGGCCAAGAGTAATAAATCACTGATCAACTCCTCCGCGTCTTGGTAGCGTCGGCGGGGGTCTTTGGCCATCATCTTGTTGATCACGCGAGTCAGATCATCGGGTAAGTCCGGGTTGAATTCGCGAGGATCGGGGGGCGTGTCGCCCTGGTGTTGCAGCAATTTTTGCAACACCGTTCCTTCGGGAAACGGTGGACGGGCCGTGAACATGAAATAGACGGTACACCCCAGCGAATAGATATCGCTGCGCACGTCCACGTTGCGTGGGTCGCGGGCTTGTTCGGGTGAGATGTAGTCGAACGTTCCCAGCGTCACGCCGCTGGCCGTCAGGTCATCGCCGGAAGACTTCAACGGGTGCATCCGCGCGAGACCCATGTCAACGAGCTTGGCTTGTCCTTTCTCGGTAACGATGATGTTCGAAGGCTTGATATCTCGATGCACGACGTCGCGGCTGCTGGCGTGCGCCAAGGCCTCGGCAATCTGAAGCGTATAACTGATCACGTCTGAAATCGGCAGCGGGCCAAACTGATCGACCAGGTCGCGAATATTCGTGCCTTCGATCAATTCAAAGGCAATGTAGTGCAGGCCGCGATCTTCGCCGACGTAAAAAACTCGGGCGATGTTTTCGTGGTCGCAGCGAGCGACCGATTGGGCCTCATTGCGGAACCGGCGCACCGCCTCTTCGTCAACGGTCTGGTCACGCGACAAAATTTTGAGCGCGACCATGCGGTTGAGCCGCGTGTCGAGCGCGCGAAACACGGCGCCCATGCCACCACCGCCCAGGAAGCTTAGTAGCTCGAAATGATCGAGCCGCTCGCCGACCAACGATTGAGAAAGCTCGGTCCGCGTGGAGGAACCAGCGCTGCCGGTCGATTCGGGGGGTGGTCGTTTGGAAATGACCGTTGCTTGGTCATACACCACCGGCCGCTCAACCCCGGAGGAATGCGACGAGCCATGCTGCTGAGATGACCCTGAAGGATTGGCAGGGTGGGGCGATGGCTTCGAGCCTTGAGATATTGGCCCCGGGCCGACCACCGCTGAATCGGCTGTCGAAGACGATTCCGCCGCGCCGGACCGATTCACACCGGCGGTGTCTTCCGGATCAACCTGACGTTTGCCCGAACCGCCGTTCATGAAACCCACTCACTCCCGACCTTCGATGGACGCAGTGCGCCAACGAATCAAGAGCCAGTCGCAGCGGCGCGCGCCGCCACTGAAGCTCGAAACCACATAAACAAGTTCCCGAGTGGACGAATGTCCGAAAAGAAGAGCGAAAAACCGTCTCCCAGCTCCTTCCATGCTATTGAGATCAGACTTCGGCGTCAACAAATAAAGCTCGGTATCCGTTGACGTTACGTTGATCTTTGCCCACTACTGCCCCGATTGCGTCGAGCTTCTTGACCGGCGCTGAATTTGAATGTCGCGTTCCAGGTTCTTGGCCATCCGCGCCAGTTGGTCGCCGTTTGCCGCGGAAAAAAGTTGCGACTGCTTGAGCGCGGCCCCGCGGCCAACCACGTTTCCCGCGATGACATCCGCCCAGAAATACCACCGGTCTGCCATTTCAAACCGCTCGGTCACGCGGCAATCTAACCATGCCAGGCAATTTTCTAGAATCGGGCTTCCGGTTGCTCGAGCGGTTGCCGCCAAGCCCTCAAGTTTGTCGCGGTCCTGTCCCGAGTCGAGCCCGAAATTCCAAACCAGTTCGATTTGGTCCGCGCGGACCAAGTGCAGTCCGAAAGCACCGCTTTGAGCCACAAGTTGCGTCGTAAAGTGATTTGGTGCCAAGCCAACAGCAGCCCGGGGATGCTTGGCATCAATCGATGCTTGGGAGACCCATGTTGCCACCAATCCACCCCGCCGTTGGTCGGCAGCGGCCGTAACGATCCATACCTCACGATCGACAAGCTGAAACACGCGGTCAATGGCTTGATGGGCCTCGTCGGTCATCGAAATTCCTCGACTCCCTTTTTTGTACGCTCCGCTTGCCCACGCTGAAGGCTTCCTGCGTCTCGACCATGGAGCAATGGCGAGGCACAATCCATGGATTTCGCGCGCTTTTCGCGGATGTCTGCTGGAAACCGCTGCCTTGCGGCCGAACCGCCCTGGCTCGCAAGGGGCCCTTTCCCCTTTCTGGCTGTTGAAGGCCGCCTTCTTAAACCAATTGACCTTCGAATCCCGCCTCGTCATAGCCGACAAACAGTTTTTTTCCACGGCGAATCGTGGGGGCTCGCAGATTCCCCGACGGCCCGATCAACAGTTTGACGATCTCGCGGTCGCTTGGCTGGTCTTTTTTCATGTCCAGGTGGACGACTTTCTTGCCACGCGTGACCCAAACATGGGCAACCGATCGTGCCAATCGAACGGCATCGTCCGGGCCCAGCCTTTCCTTGCGTGCATTGATTTGCCGTTGGATGGTCAGCTTCGCGCGTTCGATAAGCCCGTCGGTCCGAGCGCAGGTCTTGCAGCCGTTTCGGTGGTAGTACCAGTCGATTTTTCCTCCCATTTCACGCTCCCGTCAGTCTCGGGGGATCATGGCGGTCTTGTCGCGCCACATCGTTCTTTTTCGTTCGTTGCCTACGACAGGCGGCAGACTTATACTCGCGCCTGCGAGCATTATGACAAAACCCGGCTCGTTGACGACCGCTCTTTGAACCCACCAGGACGCCTCACCCGATGCAAGGAACCCCTCCGATGCCACACATGACCAACCGCCGTGAGTTTTTGCAATCGACAGGTGCGCTGGCCGCGGGCTTCGGCCTAGCGACTCTTTCTGTTAAGCAGGCCCGGGGAGCGCAAGAGATGCCACTGTATAAGATTTCGCTGGCCGAGTGGTCGCTGCACAAGGCCCTGTTCGGCGGAAAGATGGAGCACCTCGACTTTGCCCGTCGCAGCAAGGAAGAATTCGGCATCGACGCCGTGGAATACGTCAATCAATTTTTCAAAGACAAGGCCAAGAATCTCTCATACCTTGACGACATGAAGGCCCGCGCGGCCGATGCGGGGGTTGAAAGCCGGTTGATCATGATCGACGGCGAAGGGGCCTTGGGCGATGCGGACGATGCCCGGCGAAAGCAGGCCGTGGAAAACCACTATAAATGGGTCGAGGCTGGCAAACGCCTCGGCTGCTTCAGCATTCGCGTTAATGCTCGCAGCCAGGGAAACCCCGACGAACAAGCCCGCTTGGCAGCCGATGGGCTGCACCGGCTCTGTGAGTTCGCGAAGGATTTCGGCATGGACGTGATTGTCGAGAATCACGGTGGCATTTCATCCAACGGCAAGTGGCTAGCTGGGGTTATGAAGCGAGTTAGTTTGGAGAACTGTGGAACACTGCCGGACTTCGGCAATTTTCATGTCAGCCGCAACGAGGAGTACGACCGCTATCAGGGTGTACGCGAGATGATGCCCTACGCAAAGGCTGTCAGCGCGAAGAGCCACGATTTCGATCAACAGGGCAACGAAACTCACACCGACTATTTTCGGATGATGAAAATCGTCGTCGACGCCGGCTACCATGACTATGTCGGCATCGAATATGAGGGCAGCAAGCTGCCCGAGCCGGAGGGAATCATGGCAACCAAGCGATTGATGGAACGAGTTCGCGACCGGCTTTCATAAGGCCATCCGTTGAAGCCCCGGCGGCAACGGAACGCTGACTCGCGGCGATCGCTTCCAAGACCATTCGGTCCGACGCCGGCGAACACGTCCAATAAAGTTGAATCCGCCCGTTCTCTCGAAGCGGCCTGACTTCCCATAAGAAGGGATCGGGCCGCTTTGTTTTGCGCCGCGCATGTTGCTCTCCGACAAGGCAATGCTGCCGCTTGCTTTCGGCTTCGATCCCTGTTGTTGCTGCGCCTCCAGTGTGGCCGAATCGCCCCAGTATCCTAGTCATGTATGAGGTGCGGTCACGGTCTCGTCGCTGCCCTGTTTATTTCATGAAAATGGCCCGCTATGGATTTTCTTGCCTTAGACACTTGTGTTGGCGTGACTCGCCCCGGTGCCCAGTTCTTAGGCACCCGGCGCGGTGCGCCAAATGGAGCATGCGTGCAAGTTTTTTGTGCACCATGTTTGCCAGTGCGCAAGTGCTAGCAATGTATAGACATGCAGCGACACACTTGACTGCAATAGACAATTCGGGAAAGCCGCAACCCGGAAAGCGGCGAACTGAGGCCGTTTCGCCAACTTGCCAATCCCGGAAAGGAGTCGACATGATCGAAAAACAACGAGAAGTTTACCGTATCGCCCATGAGCTGTTTCGGCAGGATCCCACTTGGGTCACGTTCTTCCGCGAGGTGCTGGGGCTCGACGGAGTCATCCGCCAGGCCTTCCCAAAAGTCGATGAGCGGACTCGTTTCGAACATACGTCCGAATACACGGAAATTCAGAGCATGCTTTCCAAGCTGCGCAAGCAAGAGGACCACGAACCCTCGGCACAGGAACCAACGCGGGTCATTACGATCCGGCTTCCTCGCGGCCTGCACGAATCGCTACGCAGGGAAGCCCACGAGCGGCGGACCAGCATGAACCGCTTGTGCATTGCCAAGCTACTCAAGCCGGTTGAAGAGAGTCTGATTCCATCAAAGTAAGCGGCAATCGCTTGGGGGCTTTATCTGACGGAACGCTAATCTCGCGATACGTTTTCTTACCCGCTCTGCCGGATTTCCCCCGAAAGGGAGGCCGTCCGGCAGGGCGGTCAAGCTCTGGCTACCCGAAGGCGATCGCCCCCCCTTTTTTCAAGCCGCTTGACAATAGGCGGTATCCAGGGCGGACCAGCGACTTCGGTGGCAATCGATCGGCACGTAAAATCCCGGGAATCCAACAAAAAAAAACGGGCCGGCTTGGAGTGGACTTGTAAGCCGGGTTCTGTCTCACCGGCGTGCCGTAAAGCACGCCGAAGTGGCGGTCATTTATCTAGGGGACCGATTGCTCGGCCCCTCGAGCGGCCTACCCGAGAGTCGGTAAAGGGCCGGACAAGCCCTCAGCAGTCGCCATGGCGAACCGCTTGCTCCCTGTTTGGCCTTGCTCCGGGTGGGGTTTGCCTAGCCAAGCCGGTCACCCGGCCTGCTGGTGAGCTCTTACCTCACCGTTTCACCCTTACCGCCGTGGAAGAACCCATGGCGGCGGTTTGCTTTCTGTTGCACTTTCCCTGGCCTCACGGCCGGTGGGCGTTACCCACCACCCTATCCTATGGAGCCCGGACTTTCCTCTGACGCGCGGTTGGCACAAAGCCCCCCCGAAAGGAGCCGGCACAAGTCAGAGCGCCAGCGACCACCTCGTCTACTCCAAGCCGGCATCCGTGTCAAAGCGATCGACGCTTGGATTCCTAATCAACAGTTTACTCGACCGCGGCGCAAAAAAACCGTCCTTGATAAGTATCGCGTCGCCGGAACTCGGCATCCAAGGCCGTCCGGAGTCCCGACTTGTCAAGACACCACGCCGGCCCAACGAGATAGTCGGGCGGCGAATCTCCGCTGAGCCGCTCGATCAGCATCTGCGGTGGCAATCGCTCGATAAAGTCGACCACGGTCCGCACATATTCGTCGCGGCCGATCAGCCGCACTTCGCCAGCGGCCACCTGGTCGGCTAAAGGCGTGTTACGAACGACATACAGATTATGGATCTTGACTGCGTCGAGCCGAAGGCGAGCCGTTTCGGCGGCCGTGGCCATCATCGCTTCGTGCGATTCGCCGGGAAGGCCGAGGATCACGTGGGCACAGATCTTGAACCCTCTTCCCCGGCTCCGCTCGACGGCGTCGAGAAAGGCCTTGTAATCGTGGCCACGGTTCATCCACTTCAGCGACCGGTTATGTATCGTTTGCAGGCCGTACTCGACCGAGACATAGGTCTGTTCGGCAAACCGTGAGATCAGATCGAGCACCTCGTCCGGCACGCAATCGGGCCGCGTTCCAATTGCCAAGCCCACGATCTGTGGATGGGACAGTGCCTCTTCGTAAATGGATTGCAAACGTTCGACCGACCCGTAGGTGTTCGTCGCCGGTTGGAAGTAAGCCATGAACCGATCAACACGGTATCGCCGTTTCAGGCCCGCTATTCCGGCGTCGATTTGTTGACGGATGCCCGATTTCGGTAACCTGCGGCTCGGGCTGAAGCTGCGATTGTCACAGAAGACACAACCTCCGACGGCAACCGTGCCATCGACGTTCGGGCAGGTGAAGCCGGCATCTATGCTGACCTTCTGCACGCGTTGACCGAATTGCCGGCTGAGGAAGAAGTTGTAGCTATGGAAACGTTTTCCGGCTGCCCGCCATGCCACGGTCGGTGCGTCGGTTCGAGGACCATTTCTTGACGTCACGGAAGCACCTGTTTAGACTGGATTTCAAATTTAACGGCTATGAATTGGCTTGACGAACTTACTAGCTTAGCAAACGCAACAAGAGAACATGCACGGCGAATTGATTCCGATCGGTGGCGGCGATCCGATTCCGCTGTTGAAGAAAAGCCTTCTTATCGGGCGCCGCGAAAGCTGCGACATCGTGTTGCGGTTTCCCAACGTTTCAGCGCATCACTGCCAGTTAACCGTCAACGGTGGGTACTGGTATGCCAGGGATCTGGGAAGCAAGAACGGCGTGAAAGTCAACAACGTTCGCGTTACGGAAAAGCGTCTTGATCCAGGTGACACGCTTTCGGTGGCCAAGCACCAATTCGAGGTTTGCTATTCGCCGGCCGAATTGGGAGCCGTCGGCCCTCCTCCGGTCGATGATCTGACGACCAATATCTTTGGCAAGTCGTTGCTAGAGCGGGCGGGCTTGTCGAAGAGCGAAGCCACGTCGCGTCGCTCCGCCAACGCTGAAAGTTCACCGCGCCGCTACGACGTTTTGAACAACGACGCCGGCCAGATCAAGGATCCGAACCGGCCCACCTAGCGGTCCCGATGTCAACCCGAGCCGCCGCCATCATAATCCCAGCCGGAGCGGATGGGAAAAAAGAAACGCAAAGTCCGTACGGAGTTCCGCAAGAATCGTGTATCGCGGACGCGAACCACGGATTGGACTTCGCGATTCGAGCAAGGTCGGCTTGATGCTGATGACACGTCCGCCAGCGAGCGAATCAGCGGCAAGGGCGAGCTAAGCCGCAAGCGAACGATCGTCGCTGATAACGAGCAAGCCGACCATTCTCTCGAAACGCAGCTTGACGTTGATTTGAGCGTTTGCCTGCAAGGTCGGGTGCTAAGCGTTCATGGTCTGCAAAGCGTGGTCGAAACCGAACCGGGGCACACGTATCGGTGCGTGACGCGGCGATTGCTCAAAACGCTTAGTACCGATCAGCGAAATGTCGTCGCCACCGGCGACATGGTTCTCTTCCGACCCAGCCACGGGCACGAAGGTCTGATTGTCCGCGTCGAACCACGTCACGGCCTGCTTTGCCGCGCAGCGCGTGGCCAGCGCCATGTGATTTGCTCGAACGTTGACCAAGTGGTAATGGTCGCCAGCGCGGCCGAACCCCGTCTGAAGCCGAACCTGATCGACCGTTTTCTTGTCACGACTGAAAAAGAGGGCATTCGCCCGCTGATTTGCATTAACAAGATCGATCTCCTCGGGGCGGCGACGCTCGAGCCACTGGTTGGGGTCTATAGCCAAATGGGTTACGAAGTCTTGCTTTGCAGCGCGACCGCCACGCTAGGGATCGACCGGCTGCGTCAAGCCCTCAGGGACCGGGAAAGCGTATTTGCCGGGCAAAGCGGGGTCGGGAAAACTTCGCTGCTCAATGCGGTCGAACCCGGTTTGGGGCTGCGCGTTTCCGCAGTGAGCGCTGACACGCAAAAAGGACGGCACACGACCACCGCGGCTCGGCTGATTCGCCTGAAAGCCGGCGGCTATGTCGTCGATACGCCGGGCATCCGCCAGATGCAACTGTGGGACGTGGCCCCGGCAGAGGTGGCCGGCTTTTTTCGTGATCTACGGCCGTTTGTCTCCCACTGCCGGTTCCCAGACTGCACGCACCGGCACGAAACCGGTTGCGCCGTAAAAAACGCCGTGGCCGACGATTTGCTCGACGCGCGGCGATACGAAAGCTATCTCCATATTTTTGAAGATGAACCGATTTGAACCGGTCAACGCGGCCGGTCTTCTGCTTAGCCTTGGATTGTCCGGGCGAACTCGCCGCCATGACCGCTTGTCTCGATCGACCCATCGTCGGACGCGATGCGTAGAACAACCAAAAACTCCCAAGGCAGCAGGCTTGGCCGTGAACCGTCAAAAGCTATTTCGTATAAATTGGTTGCGTGGAAGGACCGCAGCATCCCTTGGTGGCTGCAAGGCAAGGTTGCCGGTCGGGATTGCCGGAAGGAAATAGATTAGAATTAAAGTAGGGACGGAAAAAGTCCCTGCATGCGATCCGAAATCGAAGAGGAGGAACCACGAGATCGTGCATCAAATGAATCGCACCGACAGTGTTGCCCGCGAGGCGGTAGTGCTTGTTGGTGTTGTGCTGCCGGGCCGTCGCGATGACGAAAATCCGCTTAAGGAGTTGGAAGGGCTCGCCCAAACTGCCGGGACGCGGATAGTCGGCTCGCTTGTTCAACGCCGCAATCGTCCCGACAAGGCCACGTATCTTGGCAAAGGAAAAGTCGACGAACTCCGTGCCCTGGTCGAGGGCACCGATGCCGATGTGATTGTCTTTGACAACGACTTGGCTCCGGCGCAGACCAAGAATCTCGAAGAGTCGGCCGGCGTCAAGGTGCTCGACCGCACCGAGTTGATCCTCGACATCTTTGCCAGCCGCGCGCAAACGCATGAAGCCCGACTTGCCGTTGAGTTAGCGCAGCTTGAGTACTCACTGCCGCGTCTGAAAAGCATGTGGACGCACCTTTCGCGATTGAAAATGGGCGTGGGCATGCGCGGACCTGGGGAAAAACAACTAGAAGTCGACCGCCGTCTGGTCGAGAAGCGGATTCACGATCTTCGCACGCAACTCAAGGCGATCGAACAACGCCGCAAACGTGAGGTCGCCGGTCGCCGCGAGCGGCTTACAGTTTCACTAGTCGGCTATACCAACGCCGGCAAAAGCACGCTGATGAATGCGCTCACCGGCTCGATGGTCAAGGCCGAAGATAAGCTTTTCGCCACGCTCGATACACGTACGCGGCGTTGGCAGTTGCCCGGCTGGGGACCCGTTTTGCTAAGCGACACGGTCGGCTTTATTCGAGATCTGCCGCACCATCTGGTGGCCAGTTTCCGTGCGACGCTCGAAGAAACGACTCAAGCCGACCTGCTGCTGCACGTCGCCGATGCGAGCAGTCCTCATGTAATGGAACAGATCACCGCCGTTTACGGTGTTCTGGAAGAACTGGGAATCGAGGAAAAAGACACGCTGTTGGTGCTTAACAAGATCGATGCCGTGGCCGCCCCGGGGTGTCTCGAAGCGCTCGAGAGCCGTTATCCCTGCGCGATTGCTCTCAGTGCCTGTGAGGGACAAGGCTTGGATACGCTGGCTCGCGCGGTCGGTGATACGTTGAGCCGCGGTTTCTCTGATGTCGATGTCGAAACCAGCGTCGGCAACGGCCGCTTGATTGCGTTTTTGGCTGCGCGGGGCGAAGTGCTTTCCCGCCACTACCACAACGGTCGGGTTACGGTTCACTGCCGCTTGCCGCAACGATATCTCGGCCAGATTCGCGGCAACCATGCCAGCGTCCGACCGCACCAATCCAACACCCCGGTGGCCAACAACGGTCGTGATGATGCCCCGGTCACGCCACTGGATCAGGCCGCTGCGGGCCCGGCAGCATAGCGGCGTGACGGTGCCGGTTGGTTGGATCAATGTGCCGTCGGCAGAGCGGGACGTTTGTCCGGCGCGCGTTGTGTGGGTTAGCCATCGTTTGCCCTCGACTCGACGAATATCGCACATCCCGCCGCCGCGTGATTACCAGTTCGATCCCGCGCGAAAGCGCCATGGCAATCGCAGCCATAAAGGGGGCTTGTCCGCGTGCCTTCCATTCGCACGTGGCATCAAGGGGTAAGTCACCGCTGCTTTGCGGAGCCTTCCCAAATTCACGCTCATTCTTACGTGGTCGAAACGGGGTGAAAGTATGGGGGGTGGGTTTGCCGATTATTTTGATCGTAGGGGTTAGGTGGAATGGATTGCGCGGATGGGATTGGGCGTGGCGAGGGAGGCTGGCCGGGGGTTGTGTGGGAC
>Ga0114931_10008186_pt1 | contig 12691 bp, 8 predicted proteins | sample 2SBtaG_FD_89579 | JGI IMG/M metagenome (GOLD analysis project Ga0114931, IMG submission 89579) | Deep subsurface microbial communities from Kolumbo volcano to uncover new lineages of life (NeLLi) - 2SBTROV14_V59a metaG | ecosystem: Environmental > Aquatic > Marine > Volcanic | place: Kolumbo...
CGGCGTCGCAGGTATGATTCCCTACCTCCTACATCTGGCGCGACGAGGAGTGGATGTCGCGGCGGGCGGCAGGCGATCCGGACGTGCGGCCGGAGAGCGTCTACGAGGTCCACCTGGGTTCGTGGCGGAAGCGGCCTCCGGAAGAGCGGGGGGAGTGGGACCCCGGTTGGCTCGGATACCGCGAGTTGGCGGATGAGTTGCTCCCGTACGCCAGGGACCTGGGTTTTACCCACGTGGAGCTCCTGCCGGTGATGGAGCATCCCCTGGATCAGAGCTGGGGATACCAGCCGCTGGGCTTCTTCGCGCCCACCTCGCGGTTCGGCACCCCGGACGACTTCCGTTACTTCGTGGACCGGGCCCACGCGCTGGGGCTCGGCGTGATCCTCGACTGGGTTCCGGGGCACTTTCCGGAAGACGCGCACGGACTCGCCCGCTTCGACGGAACCCCGCTCTACGAGCATCCCGATCCACGCCAGGCGCGCCACCCCGACTGGGGAACGCTGGTTTTCGACTACGGAAAGCCGCCGGTGCGCGCGTTCCTCGCGTCGAGCGCCATCCACTGGCTCGAGGACTACCACGTCGACGGGCTACGCGTCGATGCGGTGGCGTCCATGCTCTATCTCGACTACTCCCGGACGGACGGCGAGTGGGTCCCGAATGAGCACGGCGGCAACGAGAACCTGGCGGCCGTGGCGTTCCTGCGGGGGCTCAACGACGCGGTGACCGAGGAGTGCCCGGGCGTGCTCATGATCGCCGAGGAGTCGACCTCGTGGCCCGGCGTCTCGCACGGTACCGACCGGGGCGGGCTGGGCTTCCACCGGAAGTGGAACATGGGGTGGATGAACGACACCCTGGAGGTCGTGTCCGACGAGCCCGAAACGCGCGCGCGCCTATACGACCGGCTGACCTTTTCCCTGCTGTACGCGTTCAGCGAACGCTTCGTGCTCCCGCTGTCGCACGACGAGGTCGTGTACGAGAAACGCTCGCTCCTCTACAAGACGCCGGGAGGCGACGACCGCCGGTTCGACGGTCTTCGCCTGCTCCTGGCCTATCAGTGGGCTCACCCGGGCAAGAAGCTTCTGTTCATGGGCGGCGAGCTGGCCCAGAGGACGGAGTGGAACGCGGACGGATCGCTGGACTGGGCGCTCCTCGACGAGCCGCGGCATCGCGGCGTCCAGGAGCTCGTGCGCGCGCTCAACCGGCTCCATCGCGACGAGCCCGCCCTGCACGCCCAGGACTTCCGGCCCGAGGGCTTCGAGTGGCTGGAATGCCACGATCCGGAGCGCACGGTCGTGGCGTTCGTCCGCTGGTCATTCGGGTGGACGGAGCCGGTGGTCGTGGCGGCCAACTTCGGGGCTCATACGAGGACGCCGCTCCGCATGCCCGTGCCGTTCGGGGGCCGCTACCGTGTCCTGGTCGACACGCACCGACCGGAGTTCGGAGGACCGGGTTCGGCCATTCCCGGAGAGATGGAGGCGATCGCGGGCCGTCTCGGGGGCCGGGACCACTACCTGGAGCTGGAGATGCCCGGGCTGTCCGCCGTCTACCTGAAGTGGATGGGCGCCTGAGGGATCAGGCGGCGTCGTCGTCCGCTCCGGACTCGCCTTCCGCTCCGGCCTCGCCCTCGTCTCCATTGAACCGCAGCTCGATCTGGTTCGGGGGCTCCGGCGTGTACGGCGGATCGTCTCCCTCGTGCGATCCCTCGAGCGACGGCACGTAGTAGTCGCGCGCGTACTCGGTGACCATGCGCTGGGCGGTAAAGCGCTGGCCGATGGTCTTCAGCGCGTGCTTCATGTGCTGCACCCAGCCCACCGGCACGTCCCGTTCGTCGCGGTCGTAGTACAGGGGCACGATCTCCTGCTCGAGGAGCGTGAACAGGGCTTCGTGGTCGTGCGCGTCCACCGCGGCCGGGTCTCCCTCGGAGAGCGGGATGGCCCACCCGTTCTGCGCATCGAACCCTTCGGCCCACCACCCGTCGAGCGTGCTGAGCTGCGGCACGCAGTTGAACGCCGACTTCATCCCGCTGGTGCCGGAGGCTTCCATCGGCACGCGCGGCAGGTTCAGCCAGAGGTCCACGCCCTGCACCAGACGATGCGCGACGTGCAGATCGTAGTCCTCCACGAAGGCGATCCTGCCGGCGAAAGATGAATCCCGCGTGGCCTGCCACACCCGTTGGAGGATGGCCTTGCCGCCGTCGTCGGCGGGGTGCGCCTTGCCCGAGAAGACGATTTGCACGGGCTTCCACGGGTTGGTGAGCAGGCGGCGGAGGCGCTCCTCGTCCCTGAAGAGGAGGTCCGCCCGCTTGTACGTGGCGAAGCGCCGCGCGAAGCCGATCGTCAGAGACTTCCTCGACAGGAGGGTGCCGGCGCCCACCAGTTGCGCGGCCTCCTTCCAGAGCGTCTGCCACCGATCGCGCGCCTGCTCACGGCAGAAGCGCACCAACGATTCCTTGAGCTCGAGGTGGACCTTCCACACGGCCTCGTCGTCGAGCTCCATGACCCTGTCCCACATGGCGGGATCGAGGGCCCTGGCCTTCCACACCTCTCCGAGCAGGTCGTCGAGCAGCTCCTGGTACCTGTGTGCGAACCAACTTCCTCCGTGGACGCCGTTCGTGACCGATCCGATGGGAATGTGCGAGATCTCCTGGCCCGGCCAGAGCGACGTCCACAGCTCCTGGGTCACGCGTCGATGCCGCTTCGAGACGCCATTGACACGGCGCGACAGCCGGATTGCCGCAGCGGTCATGTGGAAGCGCCCGTGGTCGAGGTCCGGATGGCGCCCGATGGACAGGAACTGGTCCGTGCTCATGCCTGCTTCGGCACAATAGTCGCCACATACCTGTTCCATGATCTCGGGGCCGAACATGTCGTGGCCCGCCGGCACGGGGGTGTGGGTTGTGAACACGGAGCGCGCGCGCACGTCCGCCACCGCCTCGTCGAAGGAGGCGCCCTCCAGCATGAGCTCCCGAACACGCTCCACCAGCATGAAGGCCGCGTGACCCTCGTTGGCGTGCCACGCGCTCGGGTGGATGTCCAGGGCGCGCAGGACGCGCACGCCGCCCACGCCCAGGATCCACTCCTGCTTGAGGCGGTGCGCCTCCCCTCCCCGATAGAGCTGGCCCGTCAGACCCCGGTCGTCGGGATGGTTCTCCGGCAGATCGGTGTCGAGCAGGAACAGTCGGATCCGGCCCGCGTCGAGTTGCCAGACGCCCACGTGCACGGGCCGGCCGGAGGTCTGGATTACCGCGAGCGCTCGCGATCCGTCGGGGCCGGCCAGTCGCACGAGCGGCATCAGCGTGGGATCGAACGGCTCGTCGGTGCCTTCCTGCCACCCCTCGAGGTTGAGCTTCTGATCGATGTAGCCCTTCGAGTACAGCAGCCCGACACCCACGAGCGGCACGCCCAGGTCGGAGGCCGCCTTGCAGTGATCGCCCGCCAGCACGCCCAGCCCGCCGGAGTAGATGGGAATCGAGTTGTGAAGCCCGAACTCCGCACAGAAGTACGCGATCGTCTGATCGCGGTGCTCGGGAAACGTGGTCGAGAACCAGGTGTCGGTGGTGGTGAGGTGTTCCTCGAAGTCCGCGAGCACGTGGTCATAGAGCTCCAGGAACTCCGGGTCCTGTGCACAGTTGGCCAGGCGTCCCGGATCGACCCTCCGGAGCAGCTCCACCGGGTTGTGCCGGGTCAGCGACCACAGGACCGGATCAATGGCGCGGAACATGCCCCGCGCGTGGCGGTGCCATCGCCACCACAGGTTCATGGCGATCCGTCCCAGACCCTCCAGACGCTCGGGAAGGTAGGGGATCTTGTCGAAGTAATCGGCCATCGCGGTTACGTCGTACACACGCGTTGAGGTTCGGAACCGACCCCAATTATCGCGTCGTGGCCGCCCGTGAGAAAGGCCGGCCGGCTGTCCGTCTCAGGGCCGGACGTTCTGCCCCGTAGTCTTCCTGCTACGTTGCGGCGGGCGCGGTCGCGGGCGCCGCCTCCTCGACGCGCACCCGGATTACCCCGGCCAGCTCCCGGTCCACGGCAAAGTCCGCGTTGCCGATCCGGAAGACGAAGGCGGGGAAGGTCTGCAGCAGCTCGATGGGCGCCCCCGGCAGGATGCCCATGCCGACCAGCCGCTGCGCCCGCGGGCTGTCGGGAAGATCGAGGCACGAGACCGTGCCCTGAGCGCCCGGCGACAGCTCGCTCAGCTTGCGGCTGGGGCAGTCCAGCCTGGAGCATTCATGACCGTCCGGGATGGGGGTACCGTGCGCGCACCACTTCTCCCACATCGGGTCCAACCGGCGCAGACCGTTCCATACCCTCTCGATCATCGTCCTTACCATCGGGATTGCTCCACGTCGGTCCGTCCATCCGAGATCTCCGCCGGCGCGTCGTCGCGCCGCGGCCGCCGCCGCGTGAGCGCGGCGAGCTTCGTCCACCATGACGGCGGGGGAACGTTCTCGTATCCGCAGTACGGGCAGCGGACGAACCCGCACCCCTCGGAGAGCGGGCACGCCTGGCACGTGGGCTGGCCCCTGTCTTCCTCGAAGGTCTTACCGCAGAACGCGCACCGGATTACCATCCCAACCCCCTCAGCGCCAGATTCAGCGCGAATCCCACCGTGAAGGCGAAGGGCGTGATGAACATCAGCATCCCCAGGGCGGTCTTCCAGCCCCGCTCACGGATCATCATCAGGAACTGCGCCACGCACGGCACGAAGAGCGTGAGCGTCACGGCGGCCACGGTGAGCTGCACGACGTCGAGCGCGCCCGCGGCGTTCAGCGCGTAGAGGCCGGCGGCCCCGTAGTCGCGCCGGAAGAAGCCGAGCAGGAACACCGACGCCGTGGCGGGCGGCAGCCCCAGGAGACCCACGACCGGGCGGAGCGCCGCGAGCGTCCAATCCAACGCCCCGGTCAGCTCTCCGGCCCAGAGCAGGACGCTGGCCAGCAGAAAGAGCGGGAGCACCTCCAGGAAGTACCACTGCACCCGCGTCAGCGTCTTGAGCAGGACGTTGCCGACGCGCGGACGGCGCAGCGGAGGCAGCTCCATGTGGAAGACGGGCATCTCACCCGGAAGGATCCGTGCCGAGATCGCGCCGACGAGCAGGAACGTGACCAGCAGCGCGAGCGCCCACACCCCCAGCGCGGCGGGTTGCCCGGAGAGGATCGCCAGCATGACCCCGAGCTGCGCCGAGCAGGGGATGGCGAGCGCCAGCAGGAGCGTCGAGAGCACGCGCTCGCGCTTCGTCTCGAGCGTGCGGGTGACCATCGTGGCCATGGTATCGCAGGCGAAGCCCAGCACCATCGGAATCACCGCCCGGCCGGACAGGCCGATGCGCTTGAAGATCCGGTCGACGAGGAGCGCGAGCCGCGGAAAGTAGCCCGAGTCCTCCAGCACGGAGAAGAGGAGGAAGAAGGTGCCGACGATCGGAAGGACGATGGCCACGGCGTACCGCACGCCGAGGGTCAGCATGCCGTACTCCCCTACGTACAGCGCGCGGACGGACGGCCAGGGGATTCCCATGAAAAAGTGCTCGAGCCACGGATTGACGCGTTGCTCGAAGATCGGGCCCTCGATCCAGTCGACGAGCTTGCCGGCGCCGAAGACCCCCACGAACTCGTAGAGCCCGAAGTAGAGCACGAGCAGCAGAAAGGCTCCCCCGACGACCGGGCGCGCCAGGACGCGCCCCAGGCGTTCTCCCCACGGATCGACCCGGTGCTCGGGCACGCACAGGACCTCGTCGAGGAGGGCGTGGGCCGTGCGCTGGCGCTCGTATGCCATGCGGTACAGCGCCGGGCCGTGCAGTCGTTCCCGAGCCGCCTCCAGCGCCGCGAAGATCTCTTCGCCATCGTCCGGCTCCGAGCACGCCACCAGGGCCGCCGACTCGGGATCCCGCTGGAGGAGCAGCGCGACGAGGAGTGTGGGGTCCACCGCGTACTCACCATGGAGCCGCCGACGCAGATCGTCCACGATCTCGCCGAGCTCGTTCGTGTAGACCGGAGCGGGCTCGGCCGGCTCTCCGTCGGCCTGGTCGACGATGGCCGACACCAGGTGCGACAGGCCGGTTCCCTCGGTGGCCGAGATCGGCACCACGGGAATCCCCAGCCGCGCCGTGAGCGCCCGGGCGTCGATCCGGATGCCGAGGCGATCCGCTTCGTCCATCATGTTGATGGCCAGGACCAGCCGCCGGCCCCCTTCCATGAGCTGGAGCGTCAGGGGAAGCATACGCTCCAGCGCTTTGGCGTCCACCACGTGGACGAGGACGTCGGCGCGTCCTTCCAGGACGATGTCCTGCGCGACGCGCTCCTCCTCGGAAGACGCCACGAGGGCGTACATGCCCGGGGTGTCCACGACCTCCACGGGACGACCGTCGAAGGTGCCGTGCCCGCGGGTGAGCTCCACCGAGGTTCCCGGGTAGTTCGAGACGTGGACGTAGGCGCCGGTCAGCCGGTTGAACAGCGCACTCTTTCCTACATTGGGGGCACCCACAAGTGCAACTCTGAGGCGGCGCACGTCGTCCTCGTGCAGTGGGGCCCGCGCCCCATGGCAGGCCGACTCGGGCCGCGCAGCGACAGCCGAGGCGGTGCGGCGCTCTCCTGGGGCGTGTTCCACCGTGGCCGTGGGCGAGGTATCCAATCCGATCGAAGCGTTCGGGTTTCGGCGCGGGCGTGCGCGTCCGCGCGTGGCTCCTTAACATGAGACCCGTTCTCACTATCGTCTGTCGGGTGAACGGCGCACGGACGGGTGGGGAGAATCCCTACGTGGACAGGCTCCCCGCTCACCCGCTCACCCGCCTGGCCTCAGCGTCTCGCGAGCGCTCGCTCGATGGCCGCCTTCACGCGCACGCGCGTCTCGCTCCGGAGCGCCGCCTCCAGCTTCGCGCGCGCCGCCGGCGTTCCCAGCCGCGCCAGCACGCCGACCGCCGCCCGGGCGAAGAGCGGGTCATCGTCGCCCAGCGCCCGGCCCGCGACGTCCACGGCGCGCGCGGTGTCTCCCGTCGCGCTCAGTCCCGAGAGGCCGGCCTGCCGCAACCCCCGGGGCTCCGAGGGGTCCGTCAGCCGCTCCAGGGCGTCGGCCCCGCGCGGATCGCTCAGACGGGCCAGCGCCCGGGCCGCCACCGTCCGGATGGCCAGCGGCCGCTCCGGCCCCGTGGCCGCCGCCAGCGTGTCGAGCGCTTCCGCGCCCGCCGCCCGCGCGTAGACGCCGAGCGCCGCCGCCCGCACGGCCGGTGCGGGATCGGATCCGTACATCCGGAGCGCCACCTCGGCGACGGTCCCGGGCGCCAGCGCCGAGAGCGTCTGGAGCGCGCGGCCCCGCACGGAGCCGTCGGGGTCGCGCAGAGCCGCGCGGACCACGTTCTCGCCCACGGCGGTCGAGTCGTGCACCATCTGGCGCAGCGCCTCGACCCGCAGAGGTGCCTCGTGCTCGTTCAGCACGATGAAGCGCCGGGCGGCGACGGCCGCGCTGTCGGACGAGCCGGACAGCTCGCGCAGCGCCCAGTTCCTGGCCGACGTGTCCAGATCGTGCCGGGCCATGTCGGCCAGCTCGGCCGGCGTCTGGTCGGTGTGCACCTCGCCCAGGAGCCAGCCCCCCTCGTCGAAGCGGAAGGAGAGCGGCGTGCCCGGCAGCGCGATGCGGAACGTCTCGCTGCGTTTCGACACCACGATCTCCTTGCGCACGACGGAGTCCGCCGTGATCACGCGCACGGTCGCCGGAAAGCGGAAGAGCGGCCGGACGGAGTCGACGGGCTGCACCTGGTCCACCTTCACGCTCAGCACCCCGGCGTCCGGGTCCCACGACCGGCCGACCTCGAGGCGCGGGTAGCCGACGCCGTACGCCCACTGGTCGAAGAACCAGTCCAGGTCGCAGCCGCACGTCTTCTCGAACGCCACCGCGTAGTCGGGCGTCGTGACCGCCCTGTGCGCGTTGTCCACCAGAAAGCGGTGCATCCCGGCCCAGAAGAGCGAGTCGCCCAGCAGCCGCCGGAGCTGGTGCGCCACCTGCGCGCCCTTCGGGTACACGTGCCCGCTAAGAAGAGCACGATGGGATCGTTGCCCGGGTACTCTCCCCACACCAGCGGCCGCGCCTGGCGGCTGTCCGCGCGCATCGCCTGCTGCTGCTGGCCCCACCACTCGAGCTGCGCCGCGCTCCACCCGCGTGTCTTCTCGTTCTGGACCGACTCCATGTACGTCGTCAGCCCCTCGTTCAGCCACGCGTTCGCCCAGTTCGCCGTGGTCTCGAGGTCTCCGAACCACTGATGCGCCAGCTCGTGCGCCACCAGCCCCCGGCCCGCGCTCGGCGCGCTGCCCGGCCCCGCCAGCGCCAGGTCCGACTGCGTGGTCGCCGACACGTTCTCCATGCCGCCGTAGGTGAAGTCGGGGATCCACGCCTGGTCGTACTTGGCCCAGGGGAAGGGCACGCCCGTCAGGCGCGAGTACAGCTCGATCATCGAGGGCGTCTCGCCGAACGTGCGCCAGCCCGCGTCGAGGGTGTCCGGGTAGACCCAGTTGTCCACCGGCCTGTCGCGCCAGTGGTCCCGCAGCACGGTAAACGGGCCCACGACCACGGAGTAGAGGTAGGTCGACGCCTTCGTGTCCTGCGACCAGTGCCACACGCGGCGCGCCCCTCCGTCGACCGGCGTCACGCCGATGAGCCGGCCGTTGGACAGCACCCTCAGCGCCGAGTCCGCCGTCACCAGCATCTCCCACGTCGTCTTGTCGTTGGCGTGGTCGTACGTGGGCACCCAGGCCCGGGTCTCCTGCGTCTCGCCCTGCGACCACACGACGTGGCGCCGCGGCACGAAGTAGATGCCGCGTTCGGGATGCGTGTGGTAGGCCAGCGTGAAGACCACCGTGTCGCCGGCCGCCACGCGGCGCCCGAGGCGCACGGTCACGTGGTCGGTGTCCGCCGCGAAGCGCAGCCGCCGCCCCCGCGCGTCCGCGGCGCGCTCGATCGTGAGGTACTCGGCGTCGAGCCGCACCGTGTCGGTCGGCTCGGACGGCACCACCGTGGTCGTCACCAGCCCGGTGACCAGCCGCTGCGCCTCGTCGAAGCGCACCTCGATCTTCTGGTGCACCAGATCGTAGGCGTGCTTCCCCTGCGGCCAGGTGCGCGGCGGCGTGTACCGGCCCACGACGCCGGTGGGGCGCTGTTGCGCGGCGAGCGGCGGGGCCGTGACGAAGACGAGGGCCAGGGCGGAGGTGAAGGTGAGGAACGGGGTGGCGAGGCGGGTAGAGCGCTGCATCGATCCGTGCTCCGGGAATCGAAGGGATGTCCTGTGGAACCCAGACCACCCACCATAGAGCCCGTCCGCGGATCCGAGCAAGAGGTCGTGACCGGCGCGCGCGGAAGCTCGCGGCGATGGGCCGCGCGCCGGCCCCGTCAACCCTGCCCGTACTTCTCCCGCAGCCTGCTCTTCTGCACCTTGCCCGTGGCGCCGAGGGGCAGCTCATCGACGAAGATCACCTCGTCGGGCAGCCACCAGCGCGCCATCTGCTCCTCTAGGAACTCCAGCACGCTCTCGCGCGTCGGCTGGCCGTCGGGCGTCGGCACGGCGATGAGCAGCGGGCGCTCGCCCCACTTCTCGTGGGGCACGCCGATGACCGCCGCGTGGGCGATCTCGGGGTGGCGCATGGCCATGTCCTCGAGGTCGATCGAGCTGATCCACTCGCCGCCCGACTTGATGAGGTCCTTCTTCCGGTCGGTGATGTGCATCGTGCTGTCCGGCGCGATCGTGGCCACGTCGCCCGTGGCGAACCACCCCTCGTCGTCGAGCGCGCTGCCGGGGTCCTCGCCGAAGTACGCCGAGCAGATCCACGGCCCGCGGATCTGCAGCTCGCCGAACGCCTTGCCGTCGCGGGGCAGCACGCGGCCGTCGTCGTCGACGATGCGCAGCTCGACCCCGAAGAGCGGTCGCCCCTGACACATGAGCACGTCCACCTTCTCCTCTTCGGTCAGGCCGTCATGCGCCGCGGTCAGCCGGCTGATCGTTCCGACCGGGCTCGTCTCGGTCATCCCCCAGCCGTGCACCACGTCGATGCCCAGGGCGCGGAACGCCTCGATCATCGTGCGCGGCGCGGCGGCGCCGCCGCTTGAGATGCTGCGCAGCGACGGCACGCCGGTGCCCGTCTCGCGCCAGTACGTGAGGAGCCCCATGTGCACGGTGGGCACCCCGGTGCAGATCGTCACGCCCTCGGCGGCCATCAGCTCGGTCAGGCCCTCGCCGTCGAGACGGGGACCGGGCATGACCAGCTTCGCACCCGTCATCGCCACCCCGTACGGAATGCCCCAGGCGTTGACGTGGAACATCGGGACCACGGGCAGGATCGCGTCGCCTTCCCCCGGGGAGATCCCCGTCGGCAGCGACACGGCGTACGCGTGGAGCACCGTCGAGCGGTGCGAGTAGACGACCCCCTTCGGGTTGCCGGTGGTGCCGGACGTGTAGCAGATGCCCGAGGCCGCGTTCTCGTCGAGCGCGGGCCAGGTGAAGCGGCCGTCGTGCTCGGCCAGCAGCTCCTCGTAGCACACGGCGCCCTCGAGCGTCGTCGCGGGCATGTGCTCGGCGTCGGTCATGATCACCACGGTCCGGACCGTCTTCAGGTGCTCGGCCACCGCCTCGACCAGCGGCACGAAGGTCAGGTCCACGAAGAGGACCCGGTCCTCGGCGTCGTTGAGGATGTAGACGAGCTGCGAGGGGTGGAGGCGCGGGTTGACGGTATGGCAGACCGCGCCCATCCCCGAGACCCCGTAGTACAGCTCGAGATGGCGGTAGGTGTTCCACGCGATCGTGGCCACGCGGTCGCCGTCGTGGACGCCCCGGGCTGCTAGCGCGCCGGCCAGTTGCTTCGAGCGGTGGCGCGCCTCGCTCCACGTGTAGCGGTGGATCGGACCCTCGACGCTGCGCGTGACGATCTCCTGGCCGGCGTACACCGTCGCCGCGTGCTCGATCAACGAGGAGATCTGCAGGGGGGTGCGCATCATGAGACCGTTCATCGCGCCGCTCCCTCCTTCCCGATGCCCGCGGCGGTGGCCGGCTCCGGCGTGCCCCAGTCCCGGATCTCCAGCTTGCGTTGCCGCGGCCACCGCTCGTCCAGGGTGTCGCCGTCGTAGAGACGGCCGTTCTTCATCACGAAGCGGATCGTGTTCGTGTTGCGGATGTTCTCCAGGGGATTGCCGTCGAGGATGACGAGGTCGGCGAGCTTGCCCGCCTCGATCGAGCCCAGGTCGCCGTCGAGCCCGAGACCCTGCGCGCCGAGGATCGTCGCGGCCCTGAGCGCGTCGTGCTCGCTCATCCCCCCCGACTGCACGGACCACAGCTCCCAGTGGTAGCCCAGTCCCTGGAGCTGGCCGTGGCTGCCGATACCCACGCGCCCGCCCGCCTCGACGATGGCCTTCGCGCCCCGGGCGTGATCCGGGAAGACGTGGTCGGAGTCGATGAACCAACCCGGCCTCCGCCGGGTTTTGGCGTCGATCTCCTCGTGCGGCGTGAAGTGGCGCAGCTTGGGGTCGTCGTGCGGGTTCTCGCGCGAGTAGTAGTAGTTCTCCGCCCACGGCCCCCCGTACGAGACGATGAGCGTCGGCGTGTACGTGATGCCCGACTTCGCGTACATCGTCACGACGTCGTCGTAGATCGGGTAGATCGGAAAGGAGTGCTCGTGGCCGGGGTAGCCGTCGAGGAGCATCGTCAGGTCGTAGCGGGCTTCCAGCCCGCCCTCCGTCGTGGGCCTCAGACCCTGCTCGCGCGCGGCCATGATGATCCACTGGCGCTGCTGCCGGTTGCCGGCCATGTACATCTTGATCGTCTTGGTGTCGTAGTACTCGCTGTAGCGCTTGAGGATGTCGCGGGCGTGCTCCAGGCTGCGGATCGGCGCCGCGACGTAGTCGCCGAAGACGCCGGGGCCGGTCGAATAGATCCTGGGCCCGAGGATCCTTCCCGCGGTGACCAGATCGCCGTACGTCAGCACGTCGGTCGTCGACGTCTGGGGATCCCGGGTCGTGGTCACCCCGTACGCCAGGTTGGCCAGGTACATCCACACCTGGTTCTTGTGGATGCCCCACGCGGGCCACATGTGGCTGTGGGTATCGACGAAGCCCGGGATGATCGTCCTGCCCGCGACGTCGATGACGGTGGCGCCCTCCGGAACGTCCACCCGGCCCTGCGGCCCCACCGCGACGATCCGGTTGTCGCGCACGACCACGTCTCCGCGCTCGATGACCTCGTCGCCCTTCATGGTGATGACGCGCGCGCCGCGCAGCACCACGGTGCCCCGGGGGATGTCGCGGCGGGCCCTGATGATCACGCGGTACTCCAGCGGCCGGTACCCCGCCTCCTTCGCGTCCTCGTCCTTCGCCTTCCGGCCCTCCTCCGCAGCGGCCGCGCCCGCCCGCTCCGCCCCGGCGCCCGCCGTGTCCTGCGCCTCCTCACGCGCCTCTTCCGCCTCCTTCCGCGCGGCGGCCACGGAGTCGTCGTAGGCCTGCGCGCGGTCCAGATCGTACACGAAGTGCGCGTCGCCGATGGACCAGTGGACCTTCCTGCCGTCCGCGCCCCATGCGGGGAACTGCCCGCCGATGTCGGTGAGCTTGCGGGCCGGAAACGCCGCCTTGGCGGGGTCGGCCACCGAGATCGTCGGCGCCTCGCCGCCCACCTGCGGCACGGTGACGACGAACACGTCGTTCTCGACCAGCGCGAGAGCCTGATCGCC
>Ga0114931_10008188_pt1 | contig 12690 bp, 9 predicted proteins | sample 2SBtaG_FD_89579 | JGI IMG/M metagenome (GOLD analysis project Ga0114931, IMG submission 89579) | Deep subsurface microbial communities from Kolumbo volcano to uncover new lineages of life (NeLLi) - 2SBTROV14_V59a metaG | ecosystem: Environmental > Aquatic > Marine > Volcanic | place: Kolumbo...
TCTATAACCAGGATGAACGCCTGCTGATGCATTTGAAACTAGCCAGCCATGAATTATTCATTCAAATTGAAGATCACAGGAAAGGTATGGTAGAGGCTTTTAATGTTCAAGGTTCTCGCCGACCCTCAAGCCAGGCGGATCTTTTGGAACTTGTTCAGGTCATGGAGGAAGCTCAACAACAGGTGCGAGAAAACGAAAAGGCTCTTCAGCTCTGGTTAGACCAAATGAAATCTGATGTTCGGCATCATCGTAAGTCTCAATCTCCGCGGGGAGTACTCGCCACTTACATGCAGCAACGACAAGAGTCTCCGAGCCAGACCGCCAATCTAGACAAATTTTTTCCCCCATCTGAATCGGGGGATATCGATCCAATTCCTCCGACTTCATCCAACCCCTGGATGATTTCAGGCAAAACCTCAGATACCATGGGGCATCAAATCAACCACCAATCCTAATTTTTCTTCAAAGTCCTCTTCTTTTTCCCTATTTGGTGTTGTGAGTCAGTGTCCCTTTGGCTTGGTTCCTGTCAATTCTTTGACTTAGATGTGTCAGAATTGATTGGCTGAGCCAAACATTTTTTCCCATTTCTAAAGCATAGCTTGTCTTGTTCCTGATAGGCGTTGGACGAAAATTGTTAGGAAAATCGTTGGGTTACAGAGGTGATTCAGCTGTCAATGATGTTCATGTCGAAAGTGGCTCAAGAATTGCTTTTCTTTTCAAATGTAATGGAGTTTCCTCGGTGAGTGAGGGATTGAGGGTCTCCTGTTCCTGTGTAAGTTATGAAAACAAATAAAAATCAAAAAGCTTCTTCTGGAAATGACATGCAGTTGATGGAGGAGTATTGGGCTCCTCAAATGCCCAATCTCTTGCATGCCCTTTCCAATAAACTGCTTCCCATTGTGGCATTTTCCGATTTGGGGGTACGTCGCTGTGAGGATCCCGTGCTTCGTGAATATTTTGACAAGATTCGACAGGCCGCTGGGGATTCCCGAGAGTTAATTATCCAACTGCGACAGCAATTTCAGCAAAACCAGAAAGAATTTTCTGAAGCGAACCCTTCTCCACCTGAAGAAGTTCAAGTGCCCTGAAGCTCAGGTGAGAGAGGTATAGACGAAAAACTTATTGGGTATGGATCGGAAATGGTGAACAATGAGATGAGTGTCTTGCTTCTGATATTTTGGCGACGGATGTGGAAAGACCGGGGACGATGGGAGTGGCAGTCCTGGAAAAAATAGCGACGCAGGGTCTCGACCTGATAGAGAAAGGAAGGTACGCATGAGTACGGAGTCGATTCCTTCAATCCAACCTCCGAATGATGAACGACGACAGGATTTTCGCGCTGATGTGCCTATGTGCATTTCGGTGGATATGCCATTGGCACTTTCCTACGAAACGTTTCATCCTGGGAGTGGGCAATCGGTTCCATGGCAATGGGATGACCTCGCCGTGTCTCCAGATCTGGTGAAGTCCATGGTCAGTCAAACGGATCTGGTGACTCAAGAACCATTACTCCTGCAAATGCTGACACGAATCGATTGGATGTTAACCACGGTCATGAAAACTTTGGGGAAAGATCATCAAGTGCAGCAAGCGTTTCCCGAATTTTTATCGGCGAATGTGAGCGGGTCCGGCATTCGATTTTTGGCTCGGCAAGAATTTCAAGCCAATACCCATTTAGTTCTCAGAATGGTGCTTCGGCCCTTTGTGCCGATTCAGGCGTTGGCTAAAGTACTTCGGGTTCGGACTGTGTCAATGAATGACGGCTCTCGGTTTGAGGTGGCTTGTGAATTCGTTGAAATTGAATCGGAAGATCGGGAAGCGATTATTCGCCATGTCCTCCGTTCGCAAGCGGTCTTGCAACGGCACCGTCATGCGATGCCAGAAGCCCTAGTGCCTTAGTCGTTATGGACGCCTGATGAATTGTGATTATGGGATATGCGATTTCATTCAGGCCTAAAAACAACTGCGTCGGGAGTTCCTTGTCTTGGACTCGTACCCTCCTGGTCTTTGTCATTGGTGTAAGCCAGGTCATTGTTGGATGCGCCGAGGTCGAGAATCCATCGACCCCTCCAACAACGGTCCCCGTGACACCTTCTTTGTCATCCGTTGATGCGCCTCAACCAGTTTCTCCTCCATATTCTCTAGCTATTCTCCCCTTTGAAGATTATTCCAATCGGGTTGATTTGAGTTGGTTGAAGCAGGGCCTTCCCGATATGCTTGTCACGGACCTAGCGCTTCTTCGCGGCGTGCGGGTGGTGTCTCGGCATCGGCTTGGAGAAGTCCTTCGTGAACAATGGCTCCAGCATCGTGGTTCGTTTGAAGAGGCGTCTTCTGTGCGGTTGGGCCGGCTGGTTGGCGCCCATTATTTACTCAGTGGTCTCTATTATGTCGGGGGAGAGGAATTGGTCTTGGAAGTCCACCTCCTCGATGTTGAACAGGGGGACGTGGTGCGAACATTTCGAGTGACGGGTGTCCCTCATGCCATCCCCGATTTGGAGCTCGATCTTGCATCCCGCTTGAGCCAGGTGTTTGATGCAGCGGCATTGGGGTCGACTGCGGAAGCAGATGTAGTTTCTCCGTTAAGAGAAGAATCTTCGGTCGTATTTGATCCGAAGGCGATAGGCGACATTCACAAAGATGTCGTAGATCAAAACCCATTGCCTGAGGAACGGGCTCCACTCACTACCACGCTTCGCACTGATACGGTCTTGGGATTAGAACGTCTACGTCACGTGCGTGATGCCGCCGCGCGGATTGCTGATGATCTGTGGTCCCAGGCTCTCACCATTCGATTGGGAGCCTTGCAGTACGAGTCTCTATTGAAGTCTGGGACCGGTGGAGAAGCGGACTCGTTAATCGTGAGTCTCCCAATGTCCGCCACCTTTCGAGAGGAAGCTATTCGTAGGCTTGATCCAGGATTAACGATTGTCGAGGGAAAGGGTGGTGCAGAAGGACCAGAGATGATTCTGAATTATGAAGAGTCAGATGTTGGGGCCCAACAGCTGTTCCGTGAAGCCCTCCAATTACCTCGAAGGTTATTCGTGCGAGCGATTCGAGAATCGGGGGAGGTGCTTGCCGTTTCGTCTGAGTGGTCCTGGCGCATGGATTCCTATATTCGCTATCGAGCCGATGGGATGGTCACTCTCCCACAATCCTCCTCTCCCTTCCTTCAAGGGAAGGCCACTTTTAGAGGGGCATTGTTGATTGGCCAGGATTCAACTCTGACCTTTGATACCATAGTCGTTCCTGTTCCTGAAGAATCCCGAACCGTCTCTGTGGAGACCGTTGATGATCAGAATGACGTGGAAGCCCCTATTTTGACGGGCAGCGAATTAGCGGTTTCCGTGAAAGCCTGGTTGCTGCAACGATGGTTTCCACCTGTGGCGGAATCTATTCCCACGGCCGGGTATCTTCCTGGCAATCGCCGTCAAGGTGTTGCTCTGATCTCCGGGATAGGAGGAACAGTTTCTCATACCCAAATCGTTCAGATGGATACAGAGGAAAAATTTTCCCAAAGCGTGCATGAGGTATTGCAGAAATTGCCGGGAGAATGTTTGCAACAATGTGACTCTCCTGGCTCGAATAAGGTTCCCCCCAAACCGTTTACCCTGCGAGTGCAGTTCGAATTAGCGAAGGATATTCGACACGCCGGACTCGGTCGGTCCAGGTAAGCTTTGGTGTTCATTCGCATAAGCCTCTGATATATGGATTAACTTGCAAGTAATTGTTTTAGAAGGCTTTATTATGGAGCAATTCTTGACCTAATCCCTCAGACTTCATGTATTAACGCTTTTTGCGTGGCGCAAGTTAATACATGATCTCTAGGATTATTGAGTGCTATCGAGAGATTGCACAATCATTGGTATTGGAGTGCCAGTATTGGTCTGCCTTGCGTAAGGCCATGCTTCTGTGGATAAACCTTTTTGATCGGCCGTCCGTTCCCGGTACTTCCATCTTACGGGCAAGCGTCGATGTCAGCTCTCACACTGCCTCAAGGTCAGATTTGATTTCCTAAGGGTCCGATTTCTTTGAAAATTTGATCAGACCTTGAGGGCGTTTTCAGTAGCTCGAGCCAAAGCTTCATCGGCTTGGTGATCTTTCGCGAAAATTCTTAGCTGAACGATTCGTGATGGGAGAAATTCGAATAATTCTTTGAGTCGTTCTTTTTCCACGGATTGAGTGGCAGGGTCGTAGATGTAAAATTGAAATTGTCCCATATTGAGGACGTTGAAGGGGCGAGCATCCTTGCTGGCAATATCGACGCGAAAGATGAGATGCTTCAGTGTTCGAGGCAATTGGCGACGAATGCGAGTTTCGAGTTTCGCGTGTAATTCTGCCGGTCCTTGTTGTTGGTAATCTCGGGTGGTGAGTAACTGACTGTAAGCGGGTTTCCATTTTACTTGGCGTCCTAAAATCTGCTTCCATTCTCCTGCCAGTCTGCGCCGATTTCGATTAGTCGATTTAGTCCATGTCCGAACCGTTTCGAGTAATGACCAATCTGTAAGTCCTAAATAATCCGACAGGCGTTCAAGAGGATTATGTGGGAAAATGCCTTCCATGGTTTCGCGGAAAATTTCCAGGAGGTGAAGGTCAATGGCTCGTGTCGTTCGATGAAAGTAGACGTTGGAATACAGGTAGAACCTGGCATTGAGAAACATCTGAAGCGCGGGAAGCCCATTTTTGTGGAGAGTTAATCCTTTGGGCGTGATTAAGGTGTAATGAATGAGTCGAGTAATGTCCACAGGCCCCACCGCAATCCCGCACATATAAGAATCCCGTAAGACATAGTCAAAATTGTCTGCGGTGAATAGCCCGCCAATTAAGGGTTGCAGGAATTGGAGCCATTGAGGGTAGTGCCGACTTTTTTTGTGGGGATCTTTTAAAATGAGAAACGCGATGTGCTCGGGATTCAGGATTTCATCTGGTCCAAAGGCTCCAGAGGGACTGCGCCTAATTTTCTGGATGATCGTGCCGAGTTCATCACGAATGATCGATTGTCCAACTTGTTCATGAGAGAGGTTGAAGTGTTTAAGGAAATGGTGATCAAAGAAATGGCAAAAGGGGCCATGTCCGATATCGTGCAATAAGGCCGTGACTCTCAGTAATTCTTCAATGTAGGGGAGTGAGGGAACATCCCGAACCGTCTGGGCCAAGGTGGGATAGATATGCTGGGCATAGCGGCCAGCCAAATGCATCGCCCCAAGTGAATGTTGAAAGCGACTATGTTCCGCCGAGGGGTAGACCCATCGCGCGCTCTGTAATTGATAAATATATCGAAGACGCTGGAGCCATGGCGAATCAATGAGATCCTTTTCAGTTGTTTCAGTGGACCCTACTTTTTCAAGCGGAACCGTGAACTGAATGTACTGGTGAATTGGGTCCGCGATGAGGGAGACCGGATGTAACTGTGGTTGAAGCATAAAGGGGATGGCTTTGGGGGGTTGTGATCAATTGGGAACGAATTCAATCTTAACTCAGGCTGGCTTTTCTGAACAAGCGGGGGAATCGTGGTGAATGGGGTGGCGTTTTCGGTATTGGGAGATCATGAGAAGTCCTGCGGGATAGGCAAGCAGAGACCCTAAAAGACTGAGCGTACAGGCTCCAAGGGTAAAGGGCAGGATGTACGGCATGGCTACTTCGAAGATGGCTTCCGCCGAAAGGTTGTCCCATGAAAAAACTGGTGCGTCCGGCATCCCGAGAATGAAAAACCCGGTCCACATGGTTGCCCCAAGAATGGGAACTGTGGTCCATGGGTTATTGACAAAGTTTCCCAGGAGTAAGGCTGGAAAATTTAAGCGAAAGGCCCAAGCTAAGAATATGGCGGAGAGGGTATGCAATCCATAGGTCGGGCTAAAGGCAATGAACACTCCCAGCGAAAAGGCCAGGGCCGTTCGATGAGGAGATTCCTCAAGGTGCAAGACCTGGGTCAGCTGAGTGCGAATTGATGAGAGTGAAAGCACGACGTTTGAAGTCTTAAAATTTTGAGCGTTTTTTCGAAAAGTGATCGTAACTCTGTCTTGAAATATTTCGGCTAGTTCCGCCCTTCAACTTGAGCCTGAGTCCAAAGGATTTTGGTTTAATTTCTCCGATACAGGTCATTTTGGTTTTTAAGACTCTAGAGAGATCGGAAACTTTGCCTTGATTGCGAGAGGGAATGGTAAACAGCAACTCGTAATCTTCACCCCCGGCCAGAGCGAAGTCAATGGGGTTGGGACAATGATTGGCTGTATAAGTCTGACATTGGCGTGAAATCGGAAGGTGGGACGCCCACAATTCAACGCCCACCTGACTGGCTTGGCAGAGATGGAGGATATCTCCGGACAATCCGTCTGATACATCAATGGCGGCATGGGCCAGACGATCCTTGGAAAGATGTTGTCCAATGGCCAGTCTCGGTGTAGGTCGTAGATGTCTTTTTTTGAGAAACCTTTCATAGGGCTGATCGGCATGAGAGGTTTGTTGTTTCGCCTGGCGTTGCAAAATTTGAAGCCCTGCTTTGGAGTCGCCTAACGTACCAGTAACATAGACCTTATCACCAACCTTTGCGCTTTGACGAGTCAATGCCTGCTTAGGAGGGACGTGACCAAGAATGGTAAAGCAAAGAAATAGGCCAGACTTTGAAGACGAGGTATCGCCACCCACCAGGGAGATGTCATGGGCCTGGCAAGGTTTTTTGAATCCCTGATACAAGGCTCGTAAATCACTCACGGCATAAGACGGGGGAATTGCTAACGCGAGGAGGAGATATTTGGGTGTTCCCCCCATGGCGGCAATATCACTGATATTGGCCACGGCGAGGCGATGCCCCACGTCTTTGAACGATTCAAAGGCCAAGTCAAAGTGGACGCCTTCGATGGCGAGATCGGTGCTGGCGATCAGGGCCTCTTTGTGGGAGGTCCGGAGAAGGGCGGCATCATCGCCAATGCCTTGAATGACATCGGAGTGGAGGGTCTGACAATGCTTCTGGAGTTCACGAATGAGGCCAAATTCTCCGATCGTTTGAAGCGTTCTTGGCTGTGATGCAGGTGTCATCGCCTGGATTTGATTGGGGCTGGAGGCCTGCTGGATTTTTTGCTGGCTGTCGGTTTGAATGGCGCGGGTTTTTTTCGACTGCCAGTGACGGCTTTGGGTTGTTTGGCTACCGTCGATTTTAATTTGCCCGGCTTTGTTACGGAGTGTCTCGTTTTTATTGGCTTAAGTTTTCCAAGTAGGTGCCGTGGCATATGCAAAGCCGCCCGAAGTACATCATCCATGGTCTCGGCAAAGACAAAGTGCACTCCCTTTAGCAGGTGCTTGGGGAGTTCTTCCAAATCTTTTTCATTGCGTTTGGGAATAATCAGGTTCATGAGTGTGGCGCGTTTGGCGGCGAGAATTTTTTCCTTAAGCCCGCCTATGGGGAGCACGCGGCCTCTCAACGTGACTTCACCCGTCATGGCCACATCGTGACGGGCGGTGATTCCCGTCAAACTTGAGGTGATTGCGGTGGCCATGGTAATGCCGGCAGAGGGGCCGTCTTTGGGAATGGCTCCGGCAGGTACATGGATGTGAATGTCTGAATTTGCAAAGGCATCGGACTTAATCCCGAGTAGCTTGGCCTGCGACCGAACGTAGCTGAGCGCGGCCTGCGCCGACTCTTTCATGACATCGCCCAAATGCCCCGTGAGTGTGAGGTGGCCCTTGCCCTTCATGACGGTGGCCTCGATGTGTAAGATTTCTCCACCGGCTTCAGTCCAGGCAAGACCGGTGGTCACACCAATTTGGTCCTTTTCTTTTTCAGTTTCTGGCAGATACTTGGGAACGCCTAAATATGTCTGAAGTGAAGTCGGGGTAATCGAATGTATCTTCGTTTTTCCTTCGGCAACCTGCTTGGCTACTTTGCGCATGGCATTGGCAATTTCTCGCTCTAGATTTCTGACTCCAGCTTCTCGAGTGTAATGGGAAATCATTCGTTCAAGGGCTGGATCTTGGATGCGGAAATGCTTGTCGGTAATTCCATGTTCTTCCAGTTGGCGAGGAAGGAGAAAGCGGCGGGCAATGCCTAACTTTTCTTCTTCGGTGTACCCTGGGATCTCGATGACTTCCATACGGTCACGAAGGGCGGAAAGAATGGGATCCACCAAGTTCGCCGTGGTAATGAACATGACGTTGCTGACATCAAAGGGAACGCCCATATAATGATCGGTAAAGGCATGATTTTGTTCAGGGTCTAAGACTTCTAGGAGTGCGGCCGAGGGATCCCCCCGGAAGTCCATTCCCACCTTATCGACCTCATCGAGCATGAATACCGGATTATTCGTGCCGGCTTGTTTGAGGCCTTGAATGATGCGTCCAGGCAATGCACCGACATACGTGCGTCGGTGTCCACGAATTTCCGCTTCATCTCGAACTCCACCAAGGCTGATTCTGACAAATTCTCGCCCCAATGCCCGAGCAATCGATTTCCCTAGAGACGTTTTTCCGACACCGGGAGGGCCGGCAAAGCACAAGATAGGACCTTTGAGCTTTTTCTTTAACTTTCGAACGGCCAAATATTCCAGAATGCGTTCTTTGACTTTTTCTAGATCATAGTGGTCTTCGTTCAGTACTTTGTGTGCAAGAGGAATATCGAGGTTATCTTCAGAGGCTTTGTTCCAAGGAATTTCAACCATCCATTCCAAATAGGTGCGAACCGTGGCGGCTTCTGCGGTATCCGGGTGCATTTTTTCTAAACGTTTGAGTTGCTTTTCCGCCTCTTTCAGCACCTTCTCTGGCATGGCCGCTTCTTGAATGCGTGTGCGAAATTCAGCGGCTTCTTCCGCGCGTTCATCGAGTTCACCGAGTTCTTTTTGAATAGCCTTGAGTTGCTCGCGAAGAAAATATTCTCGTTGAGTTTTATCGATTTCCCCTTTGGCTTCAGCCTGGATTTTTTGCTGCATCGACATGACGTCGATTTCTTTTCCCAAAATTTCTGTTACCTGTTTCAATCGAGCCACTGGGTCTTCGGTTTCCAATATTTCTTGGGTCGCGTCAACTTTGAGGCCGAGATTCGAGATGATGATATCCGCGAGCCTTCCTGGTTCATCGAGGTTTTCGATGACCACCATCACGTCTGGCATCAATATCTTGCCGAGGCTTGCCAACCGCTCCAAGGTTTCTTTCGCCGTGCGGATTACAGCTTCGGTTTCAAGTGACGGTGTGCCTGTTGGAATGGCGGGCAATTGATCAATTTGAACAGAATAATAGGGCTTGGTTTGTACGTAATCAGCGATGCGGCCTTTTGTGATTCCCTGAACCAGAATTTTGATTCGTTCATCAGGAAGTTTCAGCATGCGCATGATCATCCCGACCGTACCGACGGAGAAAATTTCACCGGGTTCTGGGGTTTCGGTATCGTGGGATCTTTGTGTGGCTAAAAACACCATTCGATCCCCATCGAGTGCAGCTTCGATCGCTTTGATCGACATCTCTCGGCCCACAAATAAGGGGAGGACCATGTAGGGAAATACGACGATATCCCTGACGGGTATGAGCGGCAGGGTATCAGGGATCATGGCATTTTGCGGATCTGGTAACATTTCTTCAGACATAAATGTATTGACCTTTAAACAAATTTCCTTGAAGGGTGTAATTTCTGTATATCATTTAGTCAACTCACGTTCGTGTTCTTTGAGAGGTTGATGTGTAATGTGAGCAAGGTAGTTGAGTCGATTGATACCAATTTACGACAGCCAACCCTATCATGAAGGATGACCGATTCTTGGTGTGATTAATGAATGTGTTGATAGTTTCAACATCAGGTTGAATCGGGAGATGACCATGCGGAAGGTCGATACTAGGTGAAGGAAAAAATGATTGTCAAGGAAGGAAAAACATAGAAATGACAATACTTTACAACTTCGAGGTGGCACTTTATAATGCCCTGGCCTACCAGGGTCTTCGGTCTGGCCTGGGGATTCCTACGGCCAATTCTGGCGTTCTGTTCAACAGGGAAAATACGTTCTGATCTTCGAATTTCAAAACATCACGAGTTTGGTCATCTGGCTCCTTCTTTATTAGGTAGTTGCCCCCCAAGCCGTTAATAGACAGGCTGCAGAATGAATTTGGGTTACAAAAGGCCTTCCGGGAGGCCTTCTTTTTTACAATGTGGTAACCGTATCTGTGCCGTCGGATTTCTGTGTCTGGTTTTTTTGCTGCTCGACTCGAATCAGGAGCGGGTTTTTGGACAAACCTCTGGGGTGACGGTGCAGTCCATTGGTATTGAAGGGAATCAGCGGATTGATGAATCGGCGATTCTTGGGCGAATTACCTTGAAAAAGGGGGATCAAATTTCCACGGTCATTGCTCGTGAGCAAATTCAGCGTATTTACGATATGGGGTTTTTCGACGATGTTGAGGTGCAGACAGAGTCTGTACCCAATGGCGTGAAAGTAAAGTTTCTCGTCAAAGAAAAACCCTTTACGGTGGAGATTGTGTTTGATGGGAATGAAGAACTTTCTAAGGATAAACTCAAGGAAGTCGTCTCGCTTCAAAGTCAGGTGTTTTTGGATAGAAAAGAAGTCAAAGCCAGTGCGGAAAAAATTCGTGATGAGTATCAAAAAGAAGGATATCATAACGCGAAAGTGATTCCGATTGTGCAGGCGTTGGATGATACCCGAAATCGGATCACGTTTTTTATTCAGGAGGGCACGCGTGCGAGGATTCGGTCCATTGAATTTGAAGGGATGACCGTGGTGAGCAAGAGTGATTTATTAGGAGTGATGGCTAACCGGGAATGGGTGCCGCTCGTGTCCTTGGTCACGGATGCTGGGATTCTTCGTCGAGAAGAATTGCCCAACGATGTTGAACGCATTAAAGAATTTTATGCAAATAAGGGCTATTTAGATGTTCAAGTTGGCCAGCCGAGTATCGAGCTGAGTGAAGATAAGCAGTCCTTTGTTCTGACGTTTCGAATTATTGAAGGTCAGCCCTATACGATTGGGACTGTGATGTTTACGGGAAATACTATTTTTGAAACTGAAGAATTAGACTTGGGGTCGTATATTCGCCACGATGATGTCTTTCAACGATCGATGGTTCGCAAAGAAGTGACTCGGATAACGGATAAGTACGGAGAAAAAGGTTATTCCTTTGCAGAGGTCTCTCCCTCGTTAGTTCCAAACCCCCAAACCTTAACGACTCAAATCACCTTTAATATTAAGGAAGGTCACCTGATTCGGGTTCGCGAAATTCATATTTCTGGAAATGATAAAACCCGGGACAATGTCATCCGCCGGGAGATTCGGGTCGATGAGCAGGAAGCCATTAACTCAGTGGCCATCAAGCGAAGCTTTCAACGACTCAACAATTTGAAATTCTTTGAAACGGTTGAAATCCTTCCAAAGCAGGTTGAGGAGGATAAGGTTGATCTAGAAGTAAAGGTCAAGGAAAAACCCACGGGGTCCTTTAGCATTGGGGGTGGATTTAGCACGTTGTCCCAATTTACAGCGACTGCTAATATCTCAGAGGGCAATCTGTTCGGGCTGGGATATTTAGCGCGGATTCGCGGACAGCTCGGGATTCGACAAACATTGGGAGTCCTCACCTTTCGAAACCCACGATTATTCGACGGTCCCACCTCATTTCAAGTTGACGGATTCAGTACCCAGACGAATTTCCTCACGTATCGGCAAAAGCGAACAGGTGGGACGCTTCAATTTGGCCAAGCTTTTTCTGAATTTATGGTTGGAAGCTTTACCCTTGTGGCAGAAGCCATTAAGATAAGCAGTCCGTCGTCCAATGCTCCGACCTTTATTCTTCGACAGGTCGGGGATCAATCCACAACTGGATTTCGCGCCAGCTTTTTTCGTGATACAAGAGATAATTTTCAAGACCCTCGGAGCGGATCGCGTGCTGGGATTCGATTGGGTTTTGGGACAGACACCCTTGGTGGAACGAATAATTTCTATAAGGTCAGCCTTGATGGGCTCAAATATGTTCCGCTTCCAATCTGGGACCTTCGGATGTCCTTTCGTGGCCGTTTTGGGCTTGCTGAGGGTTACAGAGGGAGTGCGGTTCCCTTGACTGAACTCTTTTTCGTCGGAGGTATCAACTCCGTTCGTGGTTTTAAATTCGGTCGTGCGGGTCCCGTGACCTCGAGTGGAACGTTAGAGGGTGGAAATAAGCAGGTCATTCTCAATGTGGATTTGATTTTTCCGGTATTGCCTGATGCGAAACTTAATGGCGTGGTGTTTTTCGATTATGGGAAGGGGTTTGCAGAAAGTGAAGCTCTTGATCTCGACTTGCGGCCAGCTAGCGGTCTTGAAGTGCGATGGATTTCGCCATTCGGCCCGTTGCGAGCTGCGTGGGGCATTAATTTAGATCCCAAACCCCAGGAGCAGGCGACCGTGTTCATATTTTCAGTCGGAAATGTTTTTTAGAGGATAAGATGGATAGGACCATGTGGGGTTTTAGTTTGGGTTCACAGAGACGGAGGACATTCGTTTACCATGGTGTGAAATGTTTCATGCTGGGGGTAATGTTGCTTGGCAGCGGTTGTATGTCTTCTTCTCCTGCCACTGAAAAGAAGACTGCACCTCCGGTGGCGATTGGTGTCGTGGACATACAGTGGTTACTGAAAGAGTCCAAATTAGGCAAACAAGTGACGGATACGCTCAATGCGTTTATGAAAGATCGCCAAACCTTAATTGAGTTGGAGCAGAAGGAACTTCGGAA
>Ga0114931_10008189_pt1 | contig 12690 bp, 9 predicted proteins | sample 2SBtaG_FD_89579 | JGI IMG/M metagenome (GOLD analysis project Ga0114931, IMG submission 89579) | Deep subsurface microbial communities from Kolumbo volcano to uncover new lineages of life (NeLLi) - 2SBTROV14_V59a metaG | ecosystem: Environmental > Aquatic > Marine > Volcanic | place: Kolumbo...
AAATGGCGACCGCTCAGAGCGTCGCTTCCACCTGACGCAGATACGCCTTGATCCGCCGGATGTGCTCCGGTCCCATGCGGAGGAGCTGCTTCTGCAGCGGCGGCAAGGCCTCCAGCGCCGGGTCCGCAAACTTGTACACCACCTTCGGCCGCACCAGCTCGGCGTGGGTGTCGCGCTCGGGGGTGGCCAACGCCATGCGGATGGCGTCTTTCAGGGTCGCCAACGGCTCCTCGGCGGGCTCTCCGATCTCCAGGAGGGCCTGCCTGAAGAGCGGGGCGAGGGTGGTCAACAACGCCGCTGCATCCTTGGGCGGGACGCTCGTGAAGGCGTCGACGAATCGGTCGTAGCGCGCGAAGCCCTTGGGATCCATCACGAAGCGACCGTTGCCCCGCGCGAGGACCGGAAAGCGTCCTGTCGGGGCAAGAAAGGCAAGCTGTCGGCGCGGAATCTCACCGACCGCGGCGTAGTTCATTACCACCGCAAACCGGCGCACCAGGTCTTCACGGCTCAACCAGTCGGCGAGCTGCGATGAGCGGCCGAGCAGCCTCTCGCGAACGTACGGATCGCTCGCGTCGAGGGCCGGCAAGACGACCGCTTGTTCCACCGGTGCAGCGGCCGTCGGCCGGGGCTCGGGTGCGGCCGGCGGAGCCGGTGCGGGTGCCGGAGCAGGTGCCACCGCCACCGCGGGCTCCTCGCGAGTCGGTGTCGTGGCGACCGGTGCGGGTGGCGCCACGGCCTCCCGCCCCTGCCACCAGACGAGAGCGGCGACCGCGAGCGCGGCCACCCCCAAACCAAGGACGAGAAAGCGCAACCGCATGGTGGTCTATCCGCGGAGATCCCGATCTCTGCAAGCCGCGAGGATTATGGAGGCAAAAAAGGGCGCCTCTTCGTGGATCGGCGTTACCTCCGAGCGGCCAGGGGGGCTCCTTTCCCCGCGGCGAAACTACATCACGTCCGCGGCGGGTGAAAGCGGAACCACGCGCCGTCTCCAGGCCGGGGTCCGATCCGGCGCGCCGCATCGCTCGCCACTGCGCCGCCGGTCGCCGGTCGCCGGCGTGGGCGCGGGCGCCGGCGTGGGCGCGGTCCATCGCACCGCAGTCGATGCCGCGTGGAAACCTGGTGAGAAAATGCGGGATAGGCTTGCAATGTGCAGACAAAAAGCCAAGATATGCTATATATGCACATCATAGGTGGCATGTATTTCGGATGCATCGCAAATTTTTCTCTATGTCACGGCTGATCGAACACGGCGAGCTGGTCTCCGTCCTCCAGGGCTTCAACCCTTGGTGGAGCGGCCGTCCGATCTCCGCCCCCGCCTTTCGCCGCCTCGCCTACGGGGCATGCCGAAAGTACTTCGACAACCCTACCCTCAAGCGGGCCGTGCTCCTCTCCGGCCCCCGCCGGGTGGGCAAGACCACCGTCCTTTATCAGCTCGCCGATGCCCTACTCCACGAGGGAATCGCGCCACGCTCCGTTCTCTACTTGAGCCTCGACCATCCGGTCCTCAAGCTCTTGGGCCTACGGGAGATCCTCGACCTCTACCACCAGCACATCCACCCCGAAGGCGAGCCCACGGTCCTGTTGCTGGACGAGGTGCAGTACTCGCGGGGGTGGGAGACCGAGATCAAGCTCCTGGTCGATCACCAGCCGAACTACCGGATCGTCGCCACCGGCTCGGCCACCGTCGTCCACAAGGAACGCCTCGCCGAGAGCGGCGTCGGACGGTGGGTCACCGTGCAGGTCCCCACGCTCTCCTTCTACGAGTTTGTCCACATCCGCAGCGAGATCCCGCCCCCGGTCGATTCGCGTCTGCGTCCCAAGGACCTCTTCACCACCACCACCGGTGACATACAGCAGCTCGCCGCCCAGCTCCGGCCCCTGTTGCCACTGTTCCAGCGTTTCCTGCTGGTGGGCGGTTTCCCCGAAACCGCGCGCCAAGAGGACATCGACCTCTGCCAGCGCCTCTTGCGCGAAGACGTGGTGGAGCGGGTCCTCAAACGCGATATGACCGCCCTCTTTGGGGTGCGCAACGTCAACGAGCTGGAGCGCCTCTTCATCTACCTCTGCCTGCACTCCGGCGGCATCCTCGCCCACCAGACCACCGCTGCGACCCTGGAGGTCTCGCGTACCTCGGTCGCCAACCACCTGGCCCTGCTGGAGCAAGCCAACCTGGTGTACCGCCTGCCGCCCCTGCGCACCGGTGGCAAGCAGGTGCTGCGAGCGCGCAACAAGTACTACCTGGCAGACGCCGCCCTGCGCAACGCCGTGCTCCTGCGTGGCGAGGAGATCCTCGGTCAGCCGGAGGAGATGGGGCTCATCGTCGAGACCACCGTGCTGCGCCACCTCTACGCCTACCACTACCGCGACGCTCCTGACATCGCCTACTGGCGCGACGCCACCACCGGCCGTGAGGTGGACATCATCGTCAAGAGCCCTGCCTACCACCTCCCCTTCGAGGTCAAGTACCGCGAGCGGGCGGCGCTCGATCGCACCAGCGGACTGGCCGTCTACAGTGAGGCTGAAGGTGTCCAACAGGCCTATCTGGTCACCAAGCAGGAGCGGGACTTCGGGGTCGCCACCCTGGACGGCATCGACACCCAGTTCCTCAAGGTCCCGGCCCACGTCCTCTGCTACCTCCTTGGCCAGGCGGAGACGCTGTTGTGGCAATGAGCGCCACGGCAAGGTCGTGGATGCCACCTAGATTCTGCAATCGTCCCCCATTCGGCCGCCGATTCAGGCCCTTATGCGGCCTCGGCTCCACAGGTTTCGTGCTCGACTTGACCTTCAGTACGCCGGCGCCGAAATCGGCTCGCCTTCTTGCCTAAGGGCCTGACTCGACGCCCTCAATGCTCGGACGATTGCAGAATCTGGGTGTCCAATAAACTGATGATTTCGTCCATAATCGTCGATATAATCGGGCGGTGAAGGATCTCACCATGGTTGCCACCCCGATCGCCCACAATCTCCGCCGGCTGCGCAGCTATCGCGGTCTCACCCAGGCAAATCTCGCGGCCGCCGCGAAACTCTCCATTCAGGCGTACCGCAACCTGGAGGCCGCCCGCTCCCAGCCACGAGCGCAAAGCTTGATGGCGCTCGCCCAAGCCCTGAGCGTCTCGGTGGGGGAGCTGCTGGAAGAGGCACCGGAGCTGCCGCAGGTGCGGTTCCGCGCCCGGAAGAAGCTCAAGGCCAGGGAGCAGATCCTCGTCGAGGTAGCGCGCTGGCTGCGCGATTTCCGGGAGCTGGAGGATCTTCTCGATGACCACCGCGCCTACTCCCTTCGCCGTCAGGCCACCGCTCTCGCCAAGAAACCGCCCGGTCCAGAGCGCGCACGCGACGCAGCCTCCCGCGTCCGCCAGGCGTTTGGCCTCGGGCCACACGAGCCGGTGCAGGATATCTGCGGTCTTCTGGAGGCCCACGGAATCAAGATCCGGACCATCCGCCTGCACAACGAGAGCTTCTTCGGGCTCTCCGTCGGTCCGGAGGACGGTGGACCGGCGGTGGTCGTCAACACCTGGGAACGGATCTCCGTGGAGCGGTGGATCTACAGCGCTGTCCATGAGCTGGGCCACCTCATCCTCCACCTCGCCGCATACGACCCAGCGAAGGAGGCCGAGGACCGCAACGAGGAGCGGGAGGCGGACATCTTCGCTGCCCATCTCCTCATGCCCGATGACGCCTTCCACGCCAAGTGGGACGAGACCCGCGGGTTGCACATCGTCGACCGGGTGTTGCGCGTGAAGCGCGTCTTCGGCGTGAGCTACAAGACCGTCCTCCATCGCATCATCGAAGAGACCCGCGACAACGGCCTCTGGCGTCGCTTCAACAACTTCTACCGCGAGCGGACCGGGCAGACCCTACCGCACAAATTCGAGCCCGAGGGGTTGTCCGGCGAGGCCTTCGAACCGTACGGCCCGGAGCCCTACGGCAGTAACGAGCCCAAGAAGCTCATCGATGCCGACTTCGCCGAGGCCCGCCTGCCGCGCCTCGTCCGGGAGGCGGTGGAGCGGGAGGCCATCACCCTGAGCCGGGCGGCGGAGATCCTCGGTTTACCTCTCGCCGACATGCGCACCCTCTCCCGCGCCTGGGTTGGGTAGATGGAGGAAGAACCCGTTGGTGACCGTCACCGCGGCCTGGTCCTCGATGCAAACGTCCTCATTGACTACCGGGACACGGATCTCGGAGTCCTCTCCCTCGTGGCAACGCATGTTGCGCCGGTCTGTGTGCCGGGTCCCATCCTCACCGAGGTCCTCGGCCTCGACGAGGCCACCTGCCGCGACCTGGGCATCGAGCCCTACAAACCGACCCTGGAGGTACTGGTGGAAGCGGGCCGCCGCATCGGCTCCCTCAGCTTCGCCGATCGGCTCGTGTGGCTCGTCGCACGAAATCGCGCCTGGACCTGCGTCACCAACGAGAAGCCCCTGCGCCGGCTGTGCGCCACCGACGGCATCCGCACACTCTGGGGACTCAACCTCATGTTGCCCCTGGTGGAATGCGGTGAGCTGGAAGTGACACGTGCGGTCGAGGTGGCCGACGACATCCACCGTAACAACCCCCACTACATCACCGCGGCCATCGTCGCCCGCTTCGGGGAGCGATGCCGCGACATCTCTCAACGGTCGTAACGGGAAAGGAGCCAACGAACATGGCAAGGACACCGAGAGACACAGTCACCTACGACCTCAAAAACGGACACCGTGTGGTCTACCGCGGTACCACGGATAACCCCGAGCGACGGGAGCAGGAGCACCAGGCGGACGGCAAGAAGTTCACCAAGATGACCATCACCTCAGTGCGCGTCACCGAGGAGACCGCCAAGGCGAGAGAGACCGAGGCGCTGGAGCGGTACCGGCGCGGCCATGGGGGGAGGAACCCGAAGTACAACAAGGACAGCGACGGGTGATGGGGTGCTGAGGAAGGCAGGAAAGTAGGAGGCCTCTTGAAAGGGGATTTACCGCGGAGGACGCTGAGGGATGCGGTGGGGTGATCTTCTGAGGTTCTCGCGCGAAGGCGCGAAGGTCTTGGGTGGATGTGAACCACCAGTGCAGAGGGGAGGAGGCTCGGGGACCAAATTCACACGGTTGTGCGGGAGGACGGTCGAGCGGATGAAACGCAATAGCGAAAGCACGACCCCACCCCGACCCCACGATATCCCACCTCGCCCCCACCCCACCGCCGACCCCGGCGCGCCTGTACGACCATCCACCGGCGAAATTGTCGTTGGAGCGGGAAGCCGCTAGCCTGCGCCATGCTGTTCGATCGTCAAAGGCGCCTTCTGGCCCTGGTGGATGTCCTGGGTGGCGACGTCGGGGGCCTCGATTTTCAGAAGCTCCTCTTCCTCTACTGCCAGGAAGAGGCCGCACCCACCTATGAGTTCGTCCCGTACCGGTATGGCGGTTTCTCGTTCTCCTCCTACGCCGACAAGCGGCGTCTGATCGAACGCGGGTTGTTGGAGAACGAGGAGCGAGCCTGGCAGTTGACCGAGGCCGGCCGGGCAGCGGCGCGCGTCGCACCGTCGACGAAGGAACAGATGGGCCGATTCGCACGACGCCACGCGAGGCTGCGCGGCGATGCCCTGGTGGCCGAGGCGTATCGCCGCCATCCCTACTATGCGACTCGCAGTGAGATGGTCGAGCGGGTGCTGACGGGCGATGCGGCAGCCCTGGCGGCGGTGAGAGCCGCACGTCCCACGGTGGGGAAGCCGGGGGTGTGCACCGTCGGCTACGAGGGACGCAGCCTGGAGGGGTACCTGAACCAGTTGATCCGGGAAGGGGTAACGCTGCTGTGCGATGTCCGGCGGAACCCTCTGAGCCGGAAGTACGGATTCTCGAAGAAGACGCTGGCCAAGGGTTGCGAGGGGGTAGGCCTCCGATACGAGCACCTGCCGGATCTGGGGATCGCCTCCGAAGACCGGCGCGGGCTCAAGGTGCAGGCGGACTATGACGCCCTGTTCGCGGTCTACAAGCGGGAGAGCCTGCCGCGACAAGGGGCAGCCCTGGCGAGGATCCGCGCCTGGGTGGAAGACGGGGAGCGGGTCGCGCTGACATGCTTCGAACTCCTGCCCGAGCAATGCCATCGCCACTGCGTCGCGGCGGCATTGGAGCAGGCATTCGGCGAAGCATTCGCGCCGGTCCACCTGTAACGAGGCAGCCGTGGCTCGGGAGCGCGTCCTAATCACGGTGAAGACCTACCCGACGCTGTCGCGGAAATACGGGGAAACGGTCTGCACTGCAGGGGTGCGGGAGGATGGCTCGTGGGTGCGAATCTATCCGGTTCCCTTCCGGCGGCTCGGATTCGTCGCGAGGGGTGCGAGGCTGGCAGATGCAAGGCGCGCGTTGGAATCGGGCGCACAGGCCGTTGCGGTACGTCGAGCGCACGATCCGCGCGCAACACAGCAGATGCGTGGTCTCGCGACGCCGCAGCAGGAGGCGGGTGAGAAGTGCGGGGTAAGAAAGGGAGGAACGAAGGAAGCTTTTCGTTGGGCTTTTGCCACGTGGGACTATTCGCTGGATCTCTGGTGCGAATGTGTTGACACGCAGAAGTCTGGGCGAGGACCACGGACGCAAACAAATGGGCCGCTCACCTCATGGGGTTGGTCACGCCGGCACTGTCGCGCTAGGGTGTAACCATGGCACCGAACCTAGAGCTGCCCCCGCCCGGTTTCGATGATCTTCCGGTGGAAGAGCGGATCGAGTACATCCAGATCCTCTGGGATCGCATTGCGGCCAAGCCGGGGGACGTACTGGTACCCGACTGGCACCGGCAGGTCGTCCGCGAACGGCTCGCGAGCTACCAACGCTCTCCGGAAGATAGCCGGCCGTGGTCGGAAGTCCGGGACGCCCTGCTCCGCAAGCTGCGCTCTCGCTCCGATTGATGGGTGCGCTCCCGTACGTCCCGGCCGAGGCCCGGGACGACGTTGAGGCCGCCGCACTCTGGTATGAGCGGGAGCGCAGCGGGCTGGGGACCCACCTCATCGCCGAGCTCGATCGCCTCTTCGATCGAATCGGCAACGATCCCGTCCAGTTCCCGGTGGTCGACGCCCCTGTCCGACGCGCCCTGCTCCACCGCTTCCCGTACGCCGTCTACTTCGTACCCGCCGACCCAGGAGGCCACTCGACCATCCTAGCGGTCTTGCATCAGCACCGCGACCCAGACGCGTGGCGCAATCGCCTGTAACCGTGAAGGGAACAACAACCAAGACAGGGGATTATCGAGGGAGCCGAGAGGCTGTTGATGGGGGAAGGGGCACATGGATACTCCGACTGGTTTTGGGGCCTTTTCCCGACGGTGCGTTGGAAAGAAAACTGATGATTCAAGACCTGGCCCCGGAGTTATGTGGCTCCGGAGTTAGGAGGCTTTTCGAAGCGAATTTACCGCGGAGGACGCCGGCGAATCTCAACGGAGAGGCAGGAACGCGAAGTTGCAACTGACCCGGGCAGACCCAGCCATGAGTCAGGGTTCCTTGGGGGGCCAAGATTGGCCGGATGCCAGATCCGGGTGACGCGGCTCACCTGTCGGCCTGCCATGCTCCAAACGCCATGCCTCGATTTGACCGAGAAGCTTGAAGGCAGACTTCCGTCGTTTTTCGTCCTCAACCGCCATTCTGAAAAGTCGGACGCGCAGGTCGTTTGACGCACGCGCGTGTTGCGTAAAGACGTTGGGACTTTCCCCGTAGGGTCGTCGCTCGACGAAAGCACCTTCGAGTTGTTCCCAGGTGCCTTGCGGAACCGGCGAGGGCTCAGCGTCATCGATCATGTTCAGATTTGCGGCGAGGGCTTCCGGCGTCCCGAGCCCGTCCATGACTTTCGAGAGGACGTGCCGATTGAGTTCCGGCAGGTCGAGTTCGCACAATTCCCGCAGCCGTACGGCGGCATCCGGGCTGCGCTGGGCCAGCTCCGTGAGCCGCGCAACCAGCACCTCCTCCCGGCGAAGACGGCGCGTCAGTGCGATGCCGTGTACGTCCGGATCAACAAAACCGAGGAGCAGTTCGCGTGCGCGCGGTGTATCGAGCGTAGCGAAAGCGTTGATGAAATTGTACTCGCATTGGTCGAACGTCTGCGCATCGGAGGCGAGCTCGTACAGAAGGTCGACGGCGGCATTCGAGCGGCTCTCACCAAAAGCGGTGACGAGCTCGCGCAGTTCGTATCCCCAGAACTGCCGCTTGCCGAGCACGTCGCGAACCCTGGCGATGCCTGCCGCTGGGTCGTCGACGAACGGGCAGAGCGCGAGGATGCGGCGCAGGAGGTACTTGTCGGATTCCTGCATCCAGCTCTCTGTTCGCTCGAGGACGGAATCGACGAGGGAAAACGCAGTGGTCGCGGGCAAGACGACACCCGCCATCAACAGGCGCTCGGCGGCGTCGAGAGCGGTGTATTGGTCCCATTGGCCAGGCATGGCAATCACGTCGACCACCGCGGCAGCCGAGCCGCGAGGGTCCACGGCGGCCAGCGCCTTTGCGAGCTCTTTGAGGCCAGCGGCGGGCTTTCCGTCTTGCGATCGCTCCCGGCGGCGCGTGATTTCGGCGTTAAGCGCAGCCGCGAACCGTGTATGCCGTTGATCGTCGCCGGGTGGCGGAGTGCGGCCTTCGCGCGCGGCCCACATCAAGTCGTACCGGAACGTCCGGGGCACGAAGTCGCGCGCCATCGCGGCGGCAGCGTCGAAGAGATATTCCGGTTCCGGAAGCAGGTCAATGAGTACCTGCTCGGCGCCAGCCGGGTCGAGGTGCATAACGGCGACGAGGTGCCAGTGTGCGTAGCTCATGGTGCCGCCATTGCCGAGAGGTCCACGGTCGCCGCCCACGAACGCGGCCCGGCCGCGGCGCATCCTGTCGATGTCGGCGTGGATCAGCACCACCAGGTCCGCCATGTCTTCGGGCTTTCCGACCTGTGCAATCGACGAGGCCAGGTCGGCTTTCTCCTCGCCGTTGAAGTCGTCCTGGCGGAGCACGAGATCCACGTTGCCTCTGAGGTATTCGCGGAGGCGTGCCTTCAAATCATCATCGGCAATGTGCAGCGGTTCCACGTCCGACCTGGCGACCCTACTCAGAAGGTCGGCGGCGACTCTAATGTCGAGCGGATCGCCGCTGGTAACGGACGAGAGAATGCCCGCCGCGGCGATATCGTCGCGAAGCCGGCGAAACACGGCCTCCAGCTGTCTCATCACTTGCCACTCGAATTCGTGCCGCACCCCGGGCTCCGCATCCACTTGGCGCCGCAGCTCGCGCAGCTTCGAGAACACACGCGCTGCAAGATCGGCGTCCGCGCGTGCGGCAATGACGGCAATCATTCCGCCGAGGTGCTGCTTCTTGAAGGCTTCGGTCGCGAGGCGGTGCAGGTATTTCTCGACCAGGCCGTCGGGAATGGCGGTCGCGAACGGCAACCAATGCTCATGCCCGTAGAGGACACCTTCGGCAACCTGGCTAGCTACCCACTCGCTTGTCCACGCCGGATCGGCTCTGCGGAGATACCCGAGCGCCGGCTGAATATAGTGCGAATCCAGGTTGCCCATGCTGCCGCCGGGAAGCGCGGCCAACGCATCCTTGACGACGCCATCCAGGCCTGGCTCGCCGAGCTCGATCAAATCAAGCGCGGCTCGCAGGCGCGCGGGTTGGTCCGTGGTGCTCTCGATGAATTTCCGCAACGTGGCTATGGTCTTGGGTCTGAGCGCCGCGGGCATTTGGTCGGTGTGATTGCGGGCAACATCCTCGAATGTCTGCACATCCATCGGCTGGAGGACGCCGACTAGCGCTTCGTCAGACCCGGTCCTCATGAGGCCGGAGACCGCCGCCTTCTTCACCGCGATGCTGTTGTCTTCCGCAGCGAAGGCCGCGATCTCGTCATCGACGCGATGATGGAGCAGTTCGGAGACGAAATCCGCTCGCGCCTCCTCGCTCCAGCCGCGCACCTGTTCGCGCCAGTTCGGTCCAAGCAACGAGACATGGATGTCCGGCCAGAGCCAGTACGTGCGAATCCTCGTTTCCCGGTCTAGTGCCGACAGCAGCGGCACGATGGTGTCGCTGAAGTCGTCCGCGCCGGTGGCGAGCATGGCGGCGATGGCATACTGCCGATAGTTGCTGTCGTGGATCGCGTAGATGGCGCGGAAGCGCTCGCCGATGGCCCCGCGAACTTCATTCCAGACGGCCGCGCCGCAAAGCTGCGCAAGCTCGCCGGCGAATACGAGGTCGACGACGAGCGCCATTTTCACCAGATTCCCGCCGGCCCGGGTGTTTCGCTTGTCGGTTCCGCCATCGCTGGTCTGCTCGGCAAACGTCTCGGCGATCATGCGCAACGGTTCGGCCCATGCCGGATCGTTTACGTAGTCGGCTGTGAAGCGGCTGGTCGCGTCGTGGTCATCGTCCTGCAGGTCGAGAAGCCGCGTGCGGACATCGAGCGCCGCGTAGTACTCCTCAAGCTGTTGATGCTCGAATCGAAATGCCGTTTGTGGGTAGTCAACCCGCTCGAGGATGTGATGCGCCGTGAGCGTCGCGAGGACCTCCGGTGCACCTACCGGCTGGATCCCCCCACAGGTCGCAAGCTCTCGTGCGACGTCGGCAGCGACAACGCAGGCATCAGCCTCGGGCAATGCCACCGCACCACTGCAGGTCATCTTAGTAGCGAGGGCCTTCAGGTAGTCCGTTTGCCGGCCAAAGAGCGGTGCTGCTTGCAGCGCGTTTCTGTGTTCGTCTCGTTGTTCTTGCAGACGGAGGACCTGGTCCAGGACGCCGATCTTCGTGGAGGGAATGTCGGCGCCGGCTTCAAACAGCGAAGCAACTTCCGAGAGGATAAACGGCGTGCGGGTCAGCTCGTCAAGCAACGGGTCTGCATCGATGCGGGCGCGGAGCTCGGCGCCTTTCGCGTCAAGGCGGGCTGTCAGGTAAGCTTCCCGCTGCACGCGCCGAAGGCGCAACAACCTCAGCCGCATCGCACCCGGCAGCGGTGGCGTCAAGTGGTGCGTGCGGGTTGCGACGATGATGCCCGCGCTCGGAAAGCCCCGTTCGAGCTCCCGGAGTGCGTGGTCCGCCTGCACGGAATTCGACTCGGCAATTTCATTCCAGCCATTCAACAACAACAGAAAGGGTTCCGTCTGCTGCACACGCGCGAGGTCGGCAGACGTGAGACCTTCGGCCTGGAACACCGGCATGCCGGCAATGTATTCGAGAATTCCTCGGGACGATGACGTCCATGCCGGTAGATCGACCATGAACGGTATGCCGGCGGTGCGCCCGCGTTGCGCGAGCTGGATTAGCGTCGTGGTTTTTCCACGGCCGGCGGGCCCTTCGAGAACGACGCGGCGGCTCTGCGACAGCGCTTGGTCGATGTGCTCAAGCGACAGCACGTCGGTAGACTCCGCGCCATCCGGATCAAGCCGCACCGCTGTGAGATCGATGAGCGGTTGGCCTTTTGTCTTGCGAGCCCAGGTCTGCATGACAGCAGCGGCGGTACGCTTTGTTCTGTCAATAAGGTCTGTGCCCTGCGGTTCGGCCTCGATATCGAGATGAAGGAAGCTGGCACGGAGTGAGGCATTCTCCGGCATCATCATCTGCGTGATGATTTCCTCGCGCTCGATGATGTGAAGTTCGACGCCGTATTCGTTCTGAATGGCCTCTTCCCACTTTTTTCGGTTGAGGTTGCTGACACTCGCGGACGTCACGAAAAGGAGCATCCTAAGGTCAGGAAACTCTGGATTGGCTGTCTTCAGGTCGCCAGAAATCTTAACCAGCTTTCCCGTGATTGAGGCTGCGAGTCCCTTACCGATTTTCTCCGGCGTCAGGCTTGCGGGCGCGTAGGCGTCGAGACCGAAATCTTTCTTGCGTTGGCGGGCGATGAGTTCGGGCCAGCGCTTCTTGCCGAGTACTACCGCCAGCCCCTGAAAGCGCATCCCCTCCTCTTGGGAGGCGCACTCATCGAGTGCCCTTTCGATGTCGGTTCTTAGGACAGCCATTCGTACTCCGCACTGCGTGTCGGACGAATGCGAGGGAATATGCCACGGCTGGCTCGACCTTTTCAGCTTCCCGACATACCGTTACCGAAAGATAGTTCGCAGTTATTCCAACGGTGACCGCGTCATGCAACGAGGGTTACCACCGCCGACCGAGATATCTAGACACGATCGATGAGGCTCTACTCGCCCCCTTTGCCTGTACCTCATCCGACAGCGGGCAGAGGAGTACTCTCTCCAGGTGTGTTGGCTTCGGCGAGGGTCTCAGCGCGTTGACGTCGCGTCGTCTTCGCCCGTCGTGTTCGGGGCAGGAATTCACTGTTGTATTATTGATTTCCTCACGGGGGCACCAAAGGCGCATCCAGGCCGGTGTCAGCGATAAGCAGTGGCCGCCCAACAGGGCGGTAGAGTTGTGCGATGTGATGCCGGTGGCCGGCGCATCGCACCGCAGAGACTGTTGTGGTTGATGCAGGTCGCGGAACAGCCGGTTGTTGACGAAGTCGAGGAGCTCGTCGCCGGTGATGCCCTCCGGGTCGGCGGCCCAGTTGCGCCAGCGCAGGGGCTCGGGGATGGGCGAGGCGTAGTCGTCGTCGAAGAGCTCCGTCTCCTGCTCGCGGTCGTCGAAGATCTTGACCCATCTTCGTCACCCCCAGTGACCGATCTCTTCTTTCCCAACGAGTTGAGGGTGGCGAGGGCCTTTCGAGGGCACTACAAATTTCGGTTTCAGGTTTCCAAGACCGTCTTGCGCGTCCCTCC